>Ga0209060_10001051_pt1 | contig 34218 bp, 26 predicted proteins | sample Coa_R1_8_FD_187155 | JGI IMG/M metagenome (GOLD analysis project Ga0209060, IMG submission 187155) | Surface soil microbial communities from Centralia Pennsylvania, which are recovering from an underground coalmine fire - Coalmine... | ecosystem: Environmental > Terrestrial > Soil >...
CCCGAATAGCGTCTGTAAAAAATTGGGAATGCGAAACGCGGATTGAAACGCGTCGGCCTCGCCGGTACGCAGTCCGAAGTAGTGCGAAAAGACGTATGTCCGCACCAACCCGATGAGGCGCGTCAGCAGAATGCCGGCCGCGACCAGAACTGCATGGCGGCCGGTGCTCTCGCGGTCCGCGGCCCGGGCCACTAGCCGAGCTTCTCCAGGACGGCGTTGGTGACTTCCTCGGTGCTGCTGTTACCGCCGAGGTCCGGCGGGCGCGCCTTACCGTCGGCGAGCACCGCGGCCACCGCGCGTTCCACGTCGTGGGCGGCTTCCGTGATTTCGAGGTGTTCGAGCATCATGCCGGCGGTGAGAATCGCGGCCAGCGGGTTCACGATGCCCTTGCCCGCGATGTCCGGCGCCGAGCCATGCACCGGCTCGAACATGGAAGGGAACCGCCGCTGGGGATCCAGATTCGCGCTTGCGGCCAGGCCCATGCTGCCGATGATGGCCGCTCCCAAGTCGCTCAGAATATCGCAGAACAGGTTCGACCCCACCACCACGTCGAAGCTCTGCGGACGCCGCACGAAATTCATCGCGGCGGCGTCGACCAGCAGCGATTCGGTCTCCACATCCGGAAAATGCGACGCCACTTCCTGAAACGTGCGATCCCACAGCACCATGCTGTAACCCTGGGCGTTGGATTTGGTAATCGAGGTGACGCGCTTCTTCTTGTTGCGCTTCACCGCCAGCTCGAAGGCGAACCGCACCACGCGTTCAATGCCGCGGCGCGTAAAGACACCCGTCTGAACGGCAACTTCCTCCGGCTGATGCTGGTAAAGGAAGCCGCCCACCTGAGCGTACTCTCCTTCGGTGTTTTCGCGCACCACCACGAAATCGATCTCGCCCGCCTTGCGCCCGGCCAGCGGCGACGACACGCCCTGGTACAGGTATGCCGGCCGCACATTCGCATATTGATCGAAACTGCGGCGGATCGGCAGCAGCAGCCCGTTGAGTGTGATGTGGTCGGGAATTTGCGGATGCCCCACCGCGCCGAGATAGATGGCATCGCACGGCTGCAGCAGGTCGATGGCGCCACTCGGCATCATGCGGCCCCAGCGGAAGTAATGATCGGCGCCCCAGTCAAAATCCTGAAAGGCGAAATTGACGCGGTATTTGCGGCCGATCCGCTCGAGCACGCGCTTGCCCTGCGGGATGACTTCGGGGCCGACACCGTCGCCGGCGATCACCGCGATCGTGAATGTGGTCATGCGTCGAAGACAATTTTAGCGCCCCGGGGTCCCGCGCACTTCACGACGTTCCGGCGCTACAATGTAGCCGGAACAGGGGGACCGATATGCTTCCCATCACGGCCGATAGCGCCTCCGTCCGCTGGGACAGCAAGAAGAAGAATTGGACGGCGAGCATCAAGGTGGGGGCCGAGGTGATCCGCCGCTCGCCCGGCCGGCCCATGCCGGCGGACGCCGGCGACGATGTCTTGCGCAGCTGGGTGATTCAGACTGCCAAGGACGAAGGCTACGAAATAATTGCGGGCGGCGTCAGTATCGAACGCTAGCGCGGTTTGAGCCGTGTGCTATACCGCCCAAGACGAATCCGTGACGGCCCGCGGCATCGGGGCGGCGTGTTCCTCCAGCCGCATGAGCGGAAGCCGGAAGCCATCCACCAGCGCCACCCAGGCGGCTTCAATCAGATCGCTCGAAACTCCCGACGTGATCCACCGCTCGCCCGACTCGGCCCATTCGATCGTCAGCCGGATCCGCGCCGCGCCGCCTTGCGCCGGTTCCAGTGTATGCGCATGATATTCTTTCAGCCGCACGTCTGCGATGGCCGGATAAACCGCGAACAGGCACTGGCGGAGGGCGCGCTCGAGGGCGTCGACCGGCCCGGTGCCTTCCTCGGTTTCGGAGCGGATGCCGTCGCCCACTCGGATCGTCACCGACGCCGTGGTGATGGCCTCGCCGAAGAGGGCGAAGTGACTGGTCACCTCGTAGCGCTCGGCTTCAAACGGGCGGTGGTCGGGCGCCAGCGCTTCATGCGCCAACAACTCAAGGGTGCCGCGCGCCGCCTGCAGGCGGTAGCCCATTGACTCGAGCAGCCGGATGCGATCCAGAACGGCCAGGCGCTCCCGCGCCCTCAGCCGCGAGACCAGCCGCTCGTCCACGGAGCGCAGCAGGGCCTCCGGGTCGGGCATCGGCTGCCGCCGCGGCACTGCAAGCCCCGCGTCACCGATGAACCGGGCCACCCCGGGCATGGCTTCGAGATTATCCGGCCCGATCACGGTGTGCCCCAGTTTGTACTCCAGGTTGTTGATGATCGAGCAGAGGTTCGCCGTTTTGCCGTGCCGGCCGTACGCGTTGAGGGAGCCTTCGATATGCGTGAACCCCTGCTCGACCGCCTCCAGGGTGTTGGCGCACGCCAGTTCGCGGTCATCGTGAGCGCGAATCCCCAGGACTCCATCGAACCGTTTGCGCACTTCCAGGCACACTTCGCGCAGCACGTGGGGCAGCGTGCCGCCGCTGGAATCGCACAGGCAGAGCACGTCGGCTCCGGCGCCCTTGGCTGCCTCAAGCATGTGCAGCGCGAACGAGGGATCGGTGCAGTAGCCGTCGAAGAAGTCATCCGCACGGAAGATGATGGTGCGGCCCTTGGATTTGAAATAGCGCACCGTTTCGCCGATACGCCGGCAATACTCCTGAAGGCCGATCGGCCCGGCGTGCCAGCAGCAGCTCGATATGGCGATGGCCGGGGTTGCAGCATCCACGGCTGCCTGGATGCCGGTATCGCGCGCCAGAGACTCCCGGATGGCATCCATGCGGACCGACGCGACCAGACTGGCGTGCTGTAAGTGGCACTCCTGGCGGGCGCGCTCGAAGAATTCGCGGGCGCGGCGGTCGGCCGCGGGGCAGCCGGCATCAATGTAATCGATGCCCAAACGGTCGAGCCGCCGCGCAATGGCGAGCCGGTCATCGGCGGTGAAGACCAGTTCGTGGCGCTCCGGATCATGTCCGAGCGTGTGGTCGAGAGCCGAGAGTTTCATCGCACCACCTCCTGTCGGGCGGCCTGCCGCCCTCGCGCCAGCGCGGCGCGATCGATCTCCAGCCATTTCGGGCTGCGCACGAGCCGGCTGAGCACGCCGTCGATTGCGCTTTCAAAGGGAAGATGCCCGGCCTCCAGGAGCGCGCCGAGCATCGCGATATTGCCCGCCTTCGCTCCGCCAGCCTCATCGGCAATCTGCGTGAACGGCGCGGCGATCATCGTGACATCGGCGCGCGCGCAATCGGCGGGAAATGTTGCGCCGTTGTAGAGCACGATTCCGCCGGGCTCCACCACCGGGAGGAATTTTCGGAGCGATGGCTCGTTCATCGCCAGCAGCATGTTCGGCCGGGCGACGAGCGGCGAGGCGATCGGCCTGGTTGCCACGCGCACGTGGCAGTTGGAAGTTCCCGAGCGCATCTCCGGTCCATACGACGGCAGCCAGGAGACGTGGAGCCCGGCGGCCAGTCCTGCTTCGGCCAGCACCTCTCCCAGCAGCAAAACGCCCTGGCCGCCAAATCCCGCCACCTTGATCGCCAGATCCACCGGTTGGCGAATGGCCGCCATGCCGCCGCCGGCGCCGTCATCTTGCTCGAGCCCCAGGATGCGCGGAATCGCGGCGATAGCCGGGGAAGGCGCCGGCGCCGGACGCACCGGCGCGTCCCTGGTCCGGTCGCGGACCACGCCCAGCGGGAAGACCTTTGTCAGTTCCTCGAGCACGAAGTGTTGAGCCGCGACCGGATCCATCTTCCAGATGGTGGGACACGGTGACAGTACTTCGATCAGTGAAAATCCCTGGCCGCGCATCTGCACTTCCAGCGCCCGCTTCACCGCGCGCGCCGCGCCCATGATCTGCTTGTTGTTTCCGAGCGCCACCCGCTCCAGGTAGACGGGGGCGTCGAGCGCGTTCAGCAATTCGCACACTTTGACGGGGTTGCCTTCGTTCCAGAAGCTGCGCCCGAACGGGGAGGTCGTGCTCTTGCGGCCGATCGGCGTAGTGGGCGCCATCTGCCCGCCGGTCATGCCGTAAATTGCATTGTTGATGAAGAACACCGTGATGTTCTCGCCGCGGTTGGCGGCGTGCAGAATCTCCGCCGTCCCGATCGCCGCCAGGTCTCCGTCGCCCTGGTAGCTGATGACGACGCTGTGCGGGTGCGCCCGCCGCACGCCGGTCGCCACCGCGGGGGCGCGCCCGTGCGCCACCTGAACGTTGCCGACATCGAAGTAGTAGTACGCAAACACGGAGCAGCCGACCGGGCTGATCAAAATCACGCGCTCCTGGATTCCCAGTTCGTCGATCGCGCACGCCACCAGCTTGTGCACAATGCCGTGCCCGCACCCCGGACAGTAGTGGGTCTGATGCTGCAGCTCCCCTTTGCGGTCGTAGCGATCATAGAAGCTGTGCGGTTTTCCGTGCAGCACCGCGAACTCAGGCATGGACCACCTCCGGATCCTTCACGTGTTTCAGCAGCGCCTCGCGAACGAATCCCAGCACCGCGTCGGTAGCAGGCACATTGCCGCCGACGCGGCTGTAGAATTCCACCGGGCGGCGCCCTTCCAGCGCCAGCCGCACATCGTCCACCAGCTGCCCGGTGCTCATCTCCACGACGGCGAACGCGTGCGCGTGCCGCGCCAGCCGGCGCAACTCCTCCACCGGGAACGGATAGAGCGTGATGGGCCGCAGCAAGCCGACGCGCAAGCCCTCCGCGCGGGCCGCCTCGACCACTTCCTTCAAGACTCGCGCCACAATTCCGTAACCCACCAGGACAACGTCGGCATCGGCGGTCTCCCGGCTTTCGAACCTCACCGACTCCTGCTCGGCACGGTTGTATTTTGCCTCGAGCTTACGCACATGCGCTTCCAGGACGTCGGGTTCCAGGTAAATCGAAGTCACCAGGTTCGCGCGGGTTTCGGCGGTCCCGGTCACTGCCCAAGCAGGCGGCGGCGGTGGCGCCTTTGCCTCGGGGAAGGCCACCGGCTCCATCATCTGGCCGATATAGCCGTCGGCGAGCACTACGACCGGATTGCGATAGCGGTCGGCCAGCTCAAAAGCCAGCATGGTCAGATCGCACATTTCCTGCACCGAATCCGGCGCCAGCACGATGGTGCGATAGCAGCCGTGCCCGCCGCACTTGACAACCTGGTGATAGTCGCTCTGCTCCGGAGCGATGTTGCCCAGACCCGGCCCGCCGCGCATAATATCGGCGACCACGCACGGCAGCTCTGACCCGGCCAGGTAGCTGAAGCCTTCCTGCATGAGGCTCAGCCCGGGCCCGCTCGACGCGGTCATGCTGCGCACGCCGGCCGAGGACGCGCCATAGATCATGTTGATGGCGGATGTTTCACTTTCGGCCTGCAGGAAGACGCCGCCGGCGGGGGGCATGTAGAGCGCCGCCGCCTCGGCAATCTCGCTCGCGGGCGTAATCGGGTATCCGTAATAGGCGCGGCAGCCGGCCAGAATCGCGCCTTTGACGATCGCCTCATTGCCCTTGATGAGTTCTTTGCGCATCGGTCGCCGCCTCCTACGCAGCCTTCGCCCGCCACACCACGATTGCTCCCGGCTCCGGACACGCGAAGAAGCATATGCCGCATCCGGTGCAGCCTGCGCCGAGGTAAGTGAGCGGATGATATCCATAGCGGTTCAGAAAGGAAGCCAGCTGCAGAACCTTGGGTGGACAGGCTTCCACGCACAGACCGCAGCCTTTGCATTCTTCCGAATCGAGTTCGAGGCGCCCGCGGTCTGCGGCTTTCATACTTCCCTCCCCCAAAGCCAGTACAGGTACTCGGCCTCTTCGAGGTCTTGCCAAACCGGCTCGAATCCAAACTTCAGCAGGCCGCGGCGCGCGCCGAGGTTGTGGGAATTGATGAAGACCGAAATGCGCTGGAATCCGCGTTGCTTCGCGTGGTCCATGACGGCGCGCGCCAGAGACGTGCCGACTCCGTTGCGGCGGAAATTCTGATGCACGAAGCACATCAGCTCGGCGGAATCTTCATCCACGGCGAGCAGCGCCGCGTGCCCGGCCAGCTTACCGTCGACGAACGCGACCAGGTTGACCGCCGTGCGCAGAGTCCGCAGCCACGCCTCCCGCCGCGATTGCTCTTTAGGCGGAAGCCCCAGGGCCTCGCTCATCGGCTCGAATGTGTCATACATGGCCGCCAGCAGCGGCTCGTCATCCCGCTGCATCGGCCGCACCGCAATCTGCTGCGCGCTTTGAACCGGCATAATTCCCTCCTTTACGCCACCAGCTCGGGCCTGCGCTCGAGGTAATGCACCTTGGCCGCGAAATCGTATAACTCGTCGCGGAATTCCGGATGCGCGATGGCGATCAGCGCTTCCGCCCGCTGCCGCAGGGTTTTTCCGTGCAGGTAGGCCACTCCGAACTCCGTCACCACGTAATGCACATCGGCGCGCGTGGTCACCACGCCTGCGCCTGGATCGAGCACCGGCACGATGCGAGTCACGGCGCCGCCCTTCGCGGTCGACGGCAGGGCGATAATCGGCTTGCCGCCTTTGGAGCGCGCCGCCCCGCGGATGAAATCCAGCTGACCGCCGAAGCCGCTGTACGGCTGAGTGCCGATGGAATCCGCGCACACCTGCCCCGTCAGATCCACCTGGATCGCCGAGTTGATCGCCACCATGCGGTCGTTCTGCGAGATCACGAACGGATCGTTGGTGTATTGGGTCGGGTGCAGTTCGAAAATCGGGTTCTCATTGATAAAACGGAACAGCTTTTCGGTCCCGAGCACGAATCCGACCACGACTTTTCCGCGATGCAGGGTCTTTCGCTCGCCGTTGATCACGCCCGCTTCGATCAGGGGAATCACGCCGTCGGAGCACATCTCGCTGTGAATCCCGAGGTCGCGCTTGTCGCCCAGGCATGCCAGCACGGCCGAAGGAATTCCGCCGATCCCGACCTGCAGCGTGGCGCCGTCGGGAATGAGCGACGCCACGTGCTCGCCGATACGCGCTTGCAGTTCGCTGAACGGTTCGGGTTTCAATTCCAGCAGCGGCCGGTCGCTTTCGACGATCGCCTCCACCTTGCTCACGTGCAGGAACGAATCGCCCAGCACGCGCGGCATCCGCTGGTTCACTTCGGCGATCACGTGCCGGGCGCACCGCGCCGCGTTGAGCGTGCATTCGACGCCGACCCCGAGGCTCATGAAACCGTATTCATCGGGGGGCGAAAGCTGCAGCAGCACCACGTCGAGAGGCAGATCCCCGGAGCTGAAGAGCCGTTCGATTTCGCTGAGCATGATGGGCGTGTAGTCGGCGCGCCCGGCGACCACCGCCTCCCGCACGTTCGAGCCTAGGAATAATCCGTTGTGGCGAAAATGGCCGTCGTATTGGGGGAGTGTATAGTCCGCCTTGCCAAAGGTCAGGAGGTGGAGGATCTCCACATCGTGTAATTCAGGGGCCCGTTTGAGCAGCGCCTCGGTCAGAACGGCCGGTGCGGCGCAGCCTGGATGCACATAAACGCGGTCGCCGGATCGGATTATTCCGACCGCTTGATCCGCGCTGGTGAGCTTTCTCCGATATAGTTCGCTTGGATTCAGCACCAAGCACCTCCCGGGCGTGGAGCTTAGCTCCGCCTGTCTCAATTATATCGGAAAACAAGATAATGAGGTCTTTTAATCGGCAGGATTGCTGATTATTGCAACCTTGTCGCCAAGATCCAGCCCTCTTCCCCCTTGGCGGGCCCTTCCAGGACGGCTATGTGCGCGACGCGCTCCTGTTTTTCTAGAATCCGGACCGCCGTACCGCGGGGGACGGTTAACAGCGCGCCCGACTGAATCAACGTTTTCAGCTTCCCCGGATCTTTTGACAACTCCAGGGCCGCCTCTGCTTCGTGTGCCAGCAAAACAAACCGTCCTTCACTTTGCAGGCGCAACGGCTGGTTGGGGCGCGGGCCCAGGGGTGCCGGGTGTGTCTCGGGCACCAGAGCCTTTTCGGCAGCCGGCTGGGATGCGGCCGGTACGGTCCACATCTGCGGCGGAGCCGCGGCCTGGCCGGTCACGGGCGGCGGCTGCGGCGGGTGAACAACCGGCGGATCCACCGGCGCTTGATGCTGCCAGCCGGAATAGTAGATGCCGCCGGCGAAGCCAATTGCGAGCAAACCGAGCCAGACTCCTTCCCTGGTCCATTTCCGCAAGGCGCCACGCACAGGCGAAACGGGCGGCGGCGCGTTCGATCGTTTTGCCGGTGCGGGGGGTACTTTCGGCGGGGCGGCCGACGGCTTCGCAGGGGGCAAAACAGGTTTGAGCGGCGGGCCAGTTCGCTTTGGCGCCGCGGCTGGTTGGGGAGCCGGGGGCTTCGAACCTGCCGGGGGTTGGGGGACAGCCGCCTTCGCCACCGGCTTCTTCGGCTGCAGCGCGTCCAGGCTGTAGGGAACGTGGCCTCCGCAGTCCAGGCAGATGGCGAACGTCTCCCCTTTCAGAGTGATGGGCCGCGTCTGATGCCGGTGCGAACACCGGAAAACGCGGTTCAGCATTCTCTCCAGGATGGAGCGTTTGCCGTCCGCAGGGGCCGCGATCGATCCAGGGTTCACCATGGTCGGGCCTCGTTCCAGCCGCTCCGTACTTGTACCATGCACGGCGGCGGCAGAAACAGTTCCCTGCGGGGGACAACCGCCGCCCTATCGAACGAAACACGGTAGATCCTGTCCCCCGTTCGTGGGGATGGGTAACCCCAGGGATGCAAGTCGCTGTAAACGCGGTCCGCCGCGCGCGGATGCGGGAACTGAAACAGGCAGGGTCAGAGCCACTCCGGAATGCGGCGGTAGGCGCGCCGGACGTTGCCGGGCACATTGTAGCGCTCGAAATCCCGCGGGTGGCACCACGCCACTTGGTGCGACTCCGCCGAAACCTGCAGCCGGTCCTCCGTCGCCCGAAAGAAAAAAATCAGATCGTGGTGCAGATGGTATGGCTCCGAGCCTTTTGCCGGAATTCCGTGTACGTCGACCGAGGCCAGCGGCGGAGCCTCATCCGAGGCCAGCACCGCGCCGGTTTCTTCAATCACCTCGCGCCGCGCCGCAGCGCCCGGATTGGCGTCGTCGGGTTCGATGTGGCCGCCCGGCAGAAGCCACCGGTCGAGCCGCCGGTGATGGACGAGCAGAACACGCTCTTGGTCGGGTGCCAGCACCAGGCCGGTCGCGGTGACGTGGCCCGGCGTGAACTGCTCGCGTGAAAACGGCGCGGGCGTGCACGCGAGCATCATCAGAACCAGCTCGCGGCTCTTGAGCGCTTCGCCGTCGGAGGAATCAGAAAACCCGCTTACCAGCATCGCGACTGCGGCGGCTTCCATCCTCGATATCATCCGCGATTTCCACCTATCTTACGCCCGGCTCGGGGTCCCGCACGCCCGGTTCGCGCAAATAGACGGTACGCGTGGGGAACGGAATGCTGATGCCTTCCTCGCGAAAGCGCAGGAAGATCCGGCGGCGGAGCTCGTTGCGCACGGCGAACTGGTTTGCGAACTCGGCTACCTGGTAGTTCAGGCTGAAGCCCAGTGAAAACTCGCCGACTCCGGGATCGAAGGCCACCGAGGGCGCCGGGTCGGAGAGCATTCCGGGAAGCTGGCCCGCCGCCGCTTGCCCGATCTCCTGCAGAACGCGCTCCACATGCGCCGGATCCGCGTCGAGTCCGACATTCACCTGAATGCCCACGCCCATGCGCTTTTCCGGCAGCGAATAATTCGTCACGATAGCCTGCCCGAGCTTCGAGTTGGGCACCACGATGAGGTTATTCGCGAGCGAGCGGATGCTGGTGCTGCGCCAGCTGATGTCAATGACATATCCCTCCTGGCCGCCGTCCAGCTTAATGTAATCGCTCAGCCGGACCTGCCGGGCCACGGTGATGTAGAAGCCGGCAAACAGGTTCGCCAGGGTGTCCTGCAAGGCGAGCGCCACCGCGAGGCCGCCTACGCCCAACGCGGTCAGGATGGGGGTGATGGAGAAGCCGAGCTGGTTCAAAATTATGAGCACCCCGAGGATGATCACGACCAACTGGGCCAGCGTCTCGGTGAGAGTGGAAACAGGCAGGGCTCCGGGGATTTGATCGCCGTAGTGCCGCACCATGTTTCGCGCCAGCTTCATGCACATCAGCGTGAGGGAGAGGACCCAGAGGGCGGCGAGGGTTTGCGCGGTCCACCGGGTGTATCGCGGCGGAATCTCCGAAAGCTGGATAGCCAGGTGTACCGCCAGGATGAGGCCCCAGATGTAGAGCGGCCCGCGCAGCGCGTCGACCAGAATCCGGCCGGGGCGGCTGCCGGTGCGCTCGGCCCAGGCGCTCAACGCCTTGAGAACGAGGCGGCGGATGATGTAGACCACGGCAAAGGTGATCGCAAAGACGATTAGCGGCGTGATGAAAACCATCGGGTCGTTGATGACCATGCGCCGGAATGCTCTCATCCCGCTTGTCCTCCGGGCCGGGCTGACTCCGGCCTACCAGATCAGGTTCGCACAGCTGGTGCGGCGATAAACCAACCGTCAATCCTCCTATAATCGACTTTTACCCGTTACTATGTCCCGCATGCTGGAAGAAATCCGCGAGCAGCCGGTTGCACTGGCGCGCACGCTCGCCGCGGGGCTGCGGCGCGTGGAGGCATTCCGCAAGATCGCAGCCCGCCGCCGGCCGCGGCTGGTGGTGCTGGTGGCTCGTGGCACTTCCGACAACGCCGCGCTGTTCGGACGCTACCTGCTCGAAATCACAACCGGTATCCCCGTGTCGTTGGCCGCGCCGTCGATCGCCACGCTATACGACGCGCGCCTCGATTATCGCGATGCGCTCGTGGTGGGCATTTCGCAATCGGGCGAATCCACGGACACCAATCTCGTCTTAGAGAGGGCGCGCGCGCGGGGCGCCCTGACGCTGGGCATTACCAACGAGAGTTCGAGCGAGCTCGCGCGGATCGCCGAGCATATCTTTCTGGTGCGCGCCGGCAGAGAAAAAAGCGTCGCCGCCACCAAAACCTATACCGGCCAGATGCTGCTGCAGTACCTGCTTGCCCACGCCCTCGGGGGCCCGATTCGCCTCTCCGACCTGGAGCGTCTGCCGGAGTGGGTGGAACTGGCCCTGCGGCGGGAAAACGAGATCGGCACGATTTCGGAACGCTACCGCTTCATGAGCCGCGCAGCGGTGGTGGGCCGGGGGCTAAACTACGCCAATGCTTTCGAATTCGCACTCAAGCTGATGGAGACCTGCTACGTGGTGGCGGAGCGGTTTTCTTCGGCTGATTTCCTGCACGGGCCGATCGCGCTGGTCGAGGCCGGGTTTCCCGTTTTCGCCTTCGCGGCTCCCGGCGTAACGTGGCCTTCGATGGGTGAAACGCTGGCCAAGCTGCACCGATTGCGCGCGGAAGTTGTGGCGATTACGGATTCGGGGAATCGAGAAATCGAGCGGCACGCCACGCGGATCATCCGGCTCCCGCGCCGCATCCCCGAGGTTCTGACGCCGATTCCCTACATCGTGCCGGCACAGCTTTTCGCGGCGCACCTGGCGGCGCAGAAGGGGCTCAATCCCGACCGCCCCCGGACTTTGAGCAAGGTAACTTTGACGCTGTAGTCGGGGAGGCTGCGATGTGCGCTAGTGGGTCTCTCGCGGCGAGTACTTGTTCAATTCCGCGATCAGCTTCGCCGCCCCGGCCGGCGGTTTGGCTCCGCTCATTAAAATCTGCTTGTTGTCCCAGCGTTGGCCGTACATCGCTTCGTTTTCGTCGATGTCGTTTCGCAATGTCGATCCATCCAGCGAGATTCCGGCGAAGAGCCCGCGCGACCGCGACCACGAGAGAATCTCAGCCGTCAGCAGCGCGTCGGTCTGCGCGGTCGCGTCGCGCCCGACCGGTCCAGCCGCCGCCGTGGCTTCGCCGCCGATGGTGAATTTGCTGGTCGTCAGCCGCTTCATCCCGCGCTCATTCATAACCAGCAGAATCACATCACTGGACGAAACGCCGATTTGCAACCCGAAGCTCCCGCCCTCGATGCGAATTGCCGCCGGCGCGCCCCAACCGTTGGTGTTGGCGTGCCGGCACAACGCGAATCCGCGCCCGTATTTTCCCGCAAACACGAAACCGCCTTTCTTCAGGCCGGGGACGAGCACGATGCAGTACGCCTTATCCAGCAGGTTCTGCGGAATCGCCTTATCGGGCGTTCCCATGACTTCGGAGAACAGGCTGGCGGAATCGTCGAGCCGCTCATTCGTTTTCGACTTTTCAGTCTTAGCCAACAGTGGCGCGCAGGCCGCCGCAATCGCGAGCGTAATCGTAAGCAGTCGCATGGTCCTATCGTACCTTGGGGCAGTCAATCCTGGCGGCCTGGCAATTTTGGGAGTGCGTACTCTCACGGACCAAGTAACAGATCCATGGTCGCGAATACGACCAACCACGGCTGCGTCAAATTTTTCGGCTGTTCGGCCTTGCCACCGAGTTCCGGTTGTGATAACGTCCCATCCACTCGGGTGAGTGCAAGGAGGATTCCATGCGTCATTGGGTGCTCCTCATCGTTCTGGGCTTGCCCTTCGGCATGGCCTCGGCGCAAACGTTTGGCGAAATTACGGGCGAGGTGCACGATCAAAGCGGCGCCGCGGCGCCCAACGCGGTCGTGACGGTCACGAATACCGCCACCAGCGCTTCGCGTTCCACTACCACCAACGACGCGGGTATCTACAACTTCCCGTCGCTGGTCCCTGGAGCCTATCAGGTTCGGGTGGAGCTGCAGGGTTTCCAGCCCGTGCTCCGCACAGGCATTGAGCTCGAGGTCCAGCAGACCGCGCGCGTCGATTTCACGCTCAAGGTCGGGCAGGCCACGCAAGCAATCGAAGTGGCGGGGGCGGGCGTGTTGCTGGCGACCGAGAACGCGACTGTCGGCACAGTGATCGGGCAGAAGAGTATAGAGGATCTGCCGTTGAACGGCCGCAACTATCTCCAGCTGGTCGCGTTGAGCCCGAACGTCACTTACGGCTTCATGGCTCCCAACAACGAGCAACGCCGCCAAGGGGGAACGCGCACCGATCAGAACATCTCGGTGGCCGGACTGCGCGGCGTCTGGAATTACTATACGCTCGACGGCATCGCCAACACCGACGTGAATTTCAACCTCTATATCCAGCTTCCCTCGGTCGACGCGCTGCAGGAATTCAAGGTGCAAAGCGGGATCTATCCGGCCGAATTCGGCCGCGAGGCAGGCCAAATCAACGTCTCGACGAAGTCCGGGAGCAATCAGTACCATGGCACGGCGTTCGAGTTCCTGCGCAACAGCGATCTTGATGCCAAGCCGTTCGATTTCATCGGCACCGCGCCGCACAAGGCTCCCTTCCGCTGGAATCAGTACGGGTTTACGCTGGGCGGCCCGGTGAGCATTCCGAAGCTATTTGCCGGCAAAGACCGCCTCTTCTTCATGTCGAATTTCGAGGGGTTCAAGAGCCGCCGCACCGACCTCGGCCTCTACACCACGCCGCCGGACTCGTGGCGGAACGGGGATTTTTCTTCGTTCGGGACCCAGCTCTACGATCCGCTCAGCCGCAGGGTTGGCGCCAACGGCCAGGTGACCGCCACGCCATTCACGAACAATCACATCGATCCCACGCGTTTTGATCCGATCTCGCTCAAGCTGCTCGAATTCTGGCCGTCACCGAATCTCAACACGCCGACGGTTGCAAACAACTATCAGAATCCGCAGAAGACGACGATCGATAAGAACCAGTTCAACCAGCGCATCGACTTCAACGAAAGCGCCAAATCGCAGTGGTTCGGCCGCTTCAGCTGGACCGATGAGTCCACTGTCCAACCCGGCCTGCCGCTGAGCGGTATCACGCTGTTCACCACTTCCAAGCAATATATGGTCAGCAATACGCGCGTTCTGTCGGCCGCCAAGGTCAACGAATTCCGCTTCGGCTACACCACGCTGGTGAATAACAGCTCGCAAGAACTGGCCAATAAGCGCGACGTGGTCAAGGAACTCGGGCTGCCGTACTCGACCGGTCCGGCCAGCTGGGGAATCCCGGCGATCACGGGGTTGAATCTCGGCCTGAGCAGTTTCGGCAACGATAGCAACGGGCCGTTTCTTCTCAACGACAAGATCGCCCAGGTGCTCGACAACTTCTCCTGGGTGCGCGGCAAGCAGGCTCTTCGGTTCGGCGGCGAATATCGGTGGGACGTTTACAACAACTACGGCAACCAGTTCGAGCGCGCGCAGTTTCAGTTCACCGGCGCCTACACGGCTAACCCCATCGGGCTCGTGGGCGGCAATGGCGCGGCCGACTTCCTGCTCGGCAATATCGCCCGCACCGATCTGGCGCTCGGGCCGGCGGTCGGCGATTTCAAGTCCAACACCATTGCGTTCTACGTGGACGACACCTACAGAGTCACGCCCCGGTTGACGCTCACGATTGGCATGCGGTGGGAGGCGGTGCAGCCCTGGAAGGATGATCTGCAGAACGAGGTGAACTACCAGTTTCAGACCGGCCTGCCGTCCGCGGTCAATGTCGACCCGAGCCTTCATCCGGTCCTGGTTCGGGCCGGCAACGGCGATTTTTACCAGGGCCTGGATTTCCGCTACGTCGGAGCGCAGACGGCCCGCGACGGCCGCCTCGGTGACCGCCTTGTCGCAAGCGATTGGAATCTGCTCGCGCCCCGCTTCGGAATCGCTTACAGTCCCTCGAACCAGTGGAGTATCCGGACGGGTTTTGGCATTTTCTATTCCCAGGAGTCGGCCAACTCCCGCTTCGATCTGAACCGCGGCACGTCGGGCCGCGCCAGCCAGACGCCCAATGTCGGCATCGCCCCGACCGTGACGTATGCGAATTTCTTCAGCCGTGCTTCGCTGCCGGTGCTGATCCCTCCGGGGCTCACATGGGCCGTTGCACCCGATATCGGCACGCCGTACGCGATGAATTACGTGTTCAACGTCCAGCGGCAGCTGGGCGCGAATTCCACTCTCGAGGCCGGCTACAACGGCCTGCTGGATCGTCATCTTCAGAATCAGAACAACGGCGCCGGCCTGCTTCCGTATAATGCCGCGGGTGTGGCTCCCGGCATCACGTCTCCTGCAGCGCGCGCTCCGTACCCCGAATTCGCCTCCGGCATCGAGCTGACCGAAGGCGGCGGCCGGGGCAGTTACAACGCGCTGGGCATCAAGCTGACCCAGCGATTGCGATCGGGGCTGACGACGCTGATCAGCTACACGTGGTCGAAGGCCCTGGATGACGGCAGCGCGATCCGCGGTACCGGCATCGCCGGCCAGAACCTCGGCGATATGTACCCCGAGGATCCGCGTTGCCGGAAATGCGAGAAGGGTCCTTCGGCGTTCAACACGCCGGCCCGCCTGGTGGCTTCGGTGCTCTATGATCTGCCGCTCGGCAAAGGCAAAAGCTTCGTGAATCGCGGCGGCGCCGTGAACCAGCTGATCGGCGGGTGGCAGACCAGCGGCATTTTCACCGCGCAGAGCGGGCGGCCGCTGTACCTGATGGCCGGCTGGGACGCCGCCGGCCAGGTGATTGTCGGTAACCAGGACCGCCTCAATGCAACCGGTCTCGATCCATATTTGCCGTCCAACAAGCAGAGCGCGGACCAATGGTTCAATACCGGCGCGTTCTCCAACGTCACCGCCGGCCAGTTCGGCAACGTGGGCCGCAACATTCTGACCGGCCCCAGCGTCTGGACTCTGGATTTCTCCGCCATCAAGAATTTCCCTTTCACGGAGAAGCAGCGCCTGCAGCTCCGCATCGAGTCATTCAACACGCTGAATCATCCGGCGCTGGGCAGCCCGATCACGAACTGGGGCGGCAACAGTCCAAGGCCGGCGCCCAACTTCGGCCAGATCCGCGACACCGTAACCGGGGGCACGTTCTTTACGCCTGGCACGGCCTACCAGATGCGCCAGGTGCAACTCGCGCTGAAGTACATATTCTGAAGCGGGAAGGTAGGAGACCTGCGGGGAACTTACCTCAGCGCGATTCCCAAGGCGGTAAGGGCTTCCTCGATTTTTCGGCGTTTCGTCTCGTCCCCGCTGGCGAGATCGCGGGCGGAATAATAGCGCGCCAGGGCGGCCCGTAACTCCGGTAAAACTGCGGCCTGCTCGCGCACGATCCGGAGCACGAGCGAATCGTACGTCCCGTCAACCAGCTTCGATTGGCCGGGAGCCACGCTGCTGCCGGTATCGAGGTCGAGGTTTTCCAATTCGAATCGCGGATCCGGTTCTTGCCGGATCTGGCCGAGCGCGGCGCGGAAGCTGGCGGCCGCGTGAGCGGTGCTTTCCAGAAAGAGATCTTCGGTCGCGGTCACAGGCGGCTTGATGTCGAGCGCCTTCAACTTGCCGATTTTGGGAACGACGGCGAGAAAGACGGCGAAAACGTGCGAGCCGACGCCCGGGCCAGATGCCGTGGTGGACTGGGCGGAGTACGCGGCGTGCCCGATATCCCGCAAGAATTCCGATCGGGCGCCATCCGGATTTTCGGCCGGCATACGGCCGCCGAGCCGAACCTCCTGGGCGCCCAGAAAGGCGGGCAACAGCCGGGTTACCGACCAGCGATATGTAGAGAGCGCGCTGCGGGCCGGTCCGAGAATGCCGCGCGCCGAAATCCCGTAGATCTCCCGAAAGGCGCGGTATAGCAGCGGACGGGCGACCCGGAAACCGAAGCGCTCGCGGTACTGATTCGGCGCATAGCGGTGAAGCACGCTTTGTGCGACGTCGAATCCGAATTCGGTGCGAATGTGATCGATCGGCGCTTCCTCGTAGGTGACGATGCTGCCGTACCGGGCGTTCAGGTCGGGAAATTCGATCGCGGTCGAGGGATTAACGGCCTGCCCGTGGCCGATCGAATCGCCGATGTAATGGGAAAGCGCTCCGGTGGCGAAGGCCAGCTCATCCAGGCTGCGCGCGTTGCGAAATAACGCCACGACGAAATCGCCGCTGCGCACGTAATGGGCGAGATTGCTGAAGAAGCGATTGCCAAAAGGATAGTAGCCGATGTCCTGAACCAGGCTGCCGCCGTAGGCAAAGGCGCGGGCGCGCCGCAAGGCCCCGTCGCTCGCGCTCGGATAGTGCTCGAGAAGAAGAGGCTGGATGGAATCGGCCCACACCAGGTCGATCAATTCTTCATGCGTGAATTGCGAATAAGCGTGGGCGGGAGCGCCGGTGAGGAGGGCGGCAAGCAGGAACGGAACGATCCCGGAAACCAACCTCTCCCGCGGTGATTTTTCCAAATGCACAGCGCCATGGGAGACGGCGCATCTGCGCAGCCAAAGAGCGGGATATTACAGTTGGCCGGCGAAGGTTAATTCGCCGGGGGGCGGCGATCGGGCCGCTCGAACAATTCGATGTTCATGCCGTTCGGGTCTTCGACGAAAATGTTGTGTGTGCCGCCGCCGAAGTCGACGATCCGGCCGTCGGCCGAAATCAGAGGAACGCCGGCCGCCTTCATGTGCTCCACCATACCGGGCAGGTTGGTGACCTGGATCGCCATCGCCGGCGCGCCGGGATCGCGCACCCGCAGGTGAAACCTGGTGCGCGGCACACCGCGAAATTCCGTGAACTCGACCGGGGCCGGGGGCCCCGGAATCACGCCCGTCAGTTTTCGAAATTCGGTTCCCGCGGGCGCGCCCACCAGCTTCAACATCGCGGGATCTTTGGAGAAGGCGGAAGGTCCGGCGAGGTCGAGCCCCATCATGCCGGTATAAAACCTCGCCGTGGCCTCGGCGTTCTCCATGGTGTAAGCGAGGGAGACGCGATGCACATTGCCTTCCGGCGCGCCGGGCGCGGGTGGTTCCTGCACCACCTGGACGAAAAAGCCGTCCGGATCGCGCAGAAGAATCGAGGGCGCCTTGCCGTTGGCGGCGGCGATCTCGACGGGCGCTCCGCCGGTGGTGACGATCGGCGCGTTCGCCTTCTTCGCGTTCGCCAATGCCGTGCCGAGGTCGCGCACGTAGAGCACGATACTGGCGGCGCCCGGATCGGTGTAGGCGGCGCGGGCCGGTTTGCGTTCAAGCCCCTTAAAATGGGTAAGCTCGAACCGCATTGCGCCGGGAAGCGGCATCATCGAAAGGCGCAGTGTCACGCCAGGAGCGTTGGTGAGCTGCGGCACGGCCGGGTTGGGAAAATCCGTGGGAGTCCCGTTGAGACCGAACACGTCGTGGTAAAACGCCAGCGTCGTATCGAGATCGTCGACGGCGTGGATGGCGTGCGAAAGGCTTCGGATCCGAGGTTGGCTCGCAGGAGATTCTGTTTGCGCCCACGCGGCGAGGGCCGCCGCAGCCAGGCAGAAAACGCGCCCAATCCTCATCCAGGCTCCCTTCTCCGGCGAAGCAATTCGCTCCGCAGAGAAAGTATAACGCGGTAGCAAGGGCGCGGCTGCTAGCGCGCTTCGCAGGGGGTGGGATTCCAGCCCGTCGAGTCGGCCTGCTTCTTGTAATGCGTGCTGGTAATGAAGGGCTGCTGCAAGTATTGCGGATCGTCAACGATGGTGGTGACGATCAGGTAGGAGAGCCCGTCCGGTTCGGTGGTGCGGTCGAAGTACTCGGTGACGGTCGCGTTGCCGCTGTAGGGAACTCCGTTCTTTCGCAAATAGCCGGGCTTCATGTGGGTGGTGACCACTTTCAGGGAGCCGCCCTGCGGGGACGCCGCACCGCGTCCTCCGCGTCCGCCGCCGATGACCTGCCACTCGGCGGTGGAATATCCCTGCCAAGTCGGCTCGCCCGAAGGCGGTCGCGGCGGACCGAAATGCAGCAAGCGCGTCTGGGTGCCGGCATCGGTATCGATTTCCAGCGTGCCTTCATTCTGCCAATGAATGTTCAGGCGCGTGGGAACGCGCATGATGGCGGCCGCGCCGTAGGCTTTGCACTGGTTGCCGGCGGCTTCGTCCTTGGCCGGATCCCAGGCATCGGCCACCTTGCGGCCTTCCGGATTGAGAGGAACGCTGGCGTAATCACCCTTGGCGGGAGTGACCATGCGCCAACGCCAGTCTTCGGTCACGAGAGCTACCCAATAGCCGGTGAGGTCGATGGGGGCGGCAGCCTCGGGGGAGGGGGGAGGGGCAGCCGGAGCGCCTGCCCGGCCTTGCGCCAGAACGCCCATGGACGATCCAAACCCCAGCGCCGCCGCCACCAGGACGGCGCGCCTGCCCAGGAACTGACTACCCATTCGCTCTCCTCCACTGGCCGGGAACACGCGTCCCCGGCCTGATCAAGCTTGTATCGCCGCGGACTTACTCGAAGGTGCCGCCCCACTTCCAGCCGTCGGACGGACGGGTGATGTTGACCATACGCAACCGGTGATCCTCGGGATTGCGACCGGGATTGCCGACGACAATGACATGATCGCCGGGTTTCAAGGTTTCGCGGGTCACGCCCTGCCGGCCCAACTGCCCGCCGGCGCCCCATTCCACTGCCCACCGGATCGTCTCGCCGCTCTGGGGGTCTTTCGATTCGACGTGCACGAACGAGTGCGGGTTCCGATACAGGAACTGCACCAGGTCGCCTTCGATCGTCACTTTCTTATCTTCGAAATAGGTTGCGGCGAACGAATGGTGCGCGTAGGCACGAACACCCAGAACCGTAGCGGCGGCGAACAGCAGAACGAGAAACTTGCTTTTCATGCGGTATCTCCTAATGTGCAACATTATATCTTAGCGGCCAAAACTCACAAATGACCCTTTCGGACTCCTCGCGCGAGAGCGCCGCACCGGGATAACGTTAACGCGGAGCCCGGCTCGGACGCTTTCAAAAACGGCGCTAAAAAGACCAGAAACCTGACCGTAGATCCGAAGCGGCGGCGGCCGCGGGGCGGCCGCATTGGGTTGTGTCCCGCTAACACTTCTTAACATTTCGACCGACGTCAGGATTCTGTAAACGGAAGTGGGATTTCTGTAAGCGACCGGACCCCCTTTCGCATAAAATATGTTTACGCAAGGGGGAGTGCGGCCGGTTCTGCACGTGAGGCCTGGCTATTCGGCCCAAGTTCTCGCACGAACACCGCACCGTCAAAGTTAACTGAACCGAGACCAGGCAGGGAGGGATTCTCACATGCTGGGTAGTCGCAAAATGCACCGAAACGCGTCCATCGCCGCGCTCAGCGCGGGTCTGTTGATGGCCGCAGCGGGCGTGCCGCGCCTGGAAGCGCAGGCCACCGCGAGCATCGCGGGCACAGTTTCGGACGCTAGCGGCGCCGTGATCGCGGAGGCTTCGGTCCAGGTCCGCAATACCGGAACCGGGATAACACAGACGGCCGTTAGCGATGGGCAGGGGCGGTATCGAGTGCCGGATCTGCAAATCGGCGATTACGAGGTACAGGCCTCCAAGGCGGGTTTCCAGACGGTCGTGCACCGCGGCATCGCGCTGACCGTGGGCAGCCAACCGGTGGTGGATTTCTCGCTTCCGGTGGGACAAGCCCAGCAGACGGTAACGGTCGAGAGCGAAGTTTCGCAGGTGGAGACGCAATCGACGGCGGTCGGGGCCCTGGTGGAAGGCAAGCAGGTTCGGGATTTGCCGCTGAACGGCCGCAACTTTACGCAGTTGCTCACGCTGGCGCCGGGTGTCACGCAAATACCGGCCGGGGCCCCCGGCGCGGGGAGCACGTTCTACGGCAACGGGCAGAAGTATACGATCGCCGGATCGCGTCCCTCGGGCCAAGCCTACCTGCTGGATGATCAGGACCTGACGAATTTCTGGAACAACGGCCCAGGAGCGGGCGGCCTGGGGACGGCGCTAGGGGTCGAAGGCATCGCCGAGTTCCAGACGTTGACGAACACATACAGCACGCAGTTCGGCGGCAACGGGGCGGTAATCAACGCTTCCAGCCGGCCGGGCACGAACGCGTTCCACGGATCGGCCTACGAATTCCTGCGCAATGACAAGCTGGAGGATCGCAATTTCTTCGACGTGCAGTCGGGCGCGCCGCCGTTTCACCAGAACCAGTTCGGCGGCAGCATCGGCGGGCCGATCAAGAAAGACAAGATCTTCTTCTTCGCCAACTACGAGGGTTTGCGGAAGTCGCAGGTGACCAGCTCGATCGTCACGGTACCGGATGCCTGCGCGCACCAGTTTCTGACCACGGCTTCGGCGAGCGGCGCTTGCGGCGCGCCGGTTTCGCAAAACAACACGCCATTCGGCACCAATCCGCAGGTACAGAGCGCGATCCGGAACACGATGGCCCTATGGCCGATGCCGAACTACAATGCCGAACTTCTCGCGGCCGGCGGAGTACCCAGCGAAACCGGGCAAGCGGTGGTGCTCGATCCGCTGACCGGGCACGAGAACTACGTGTTGGGGCGGGTCGACTATAACATCTCCGCCAAAGACTCCCTATTCGTGCGCTACGTACTCGACTACGCGCAGCGCAACTTCACCACCGGCATTCCGCTATGGCCGGAGTTGGACACCACGAGGGATCATTTCGTCAGCGTCGAAGAGCGGCGCCTGTTTTCGGCCAACATCGTTAACACGGCGCACGTGGGCTTTTCGCGCACGTGGGAAGATGCCAACGTTTTCGGATCTCCCACGGTCAGCAACGGAGTCGCCACTCCGGGCACTCTGGCTTCTTCCGGAACGCATCCGCTGCAGTTCCTGCCCGGCTCCGGGCGTGAAGATGGCACGGTCGCCACGTTCTCCGGTGTGCAGGCCATCGGCGCCAGCACAACGCTTCCGTTCTACCTGGTTCCGAACAAATTTTCGTTCGGCGACGATGTGATCTGGACGTCGGGCGCGCACAGCGTGAAATTCGGCGGTACGATCACGCGCATGCGGGAAAACACATGGGCGCCGTTCGTCGTCGGCGGCAACTGGACGTTCCCGAACATCACCGCGTTCCTGCAGGGCGCCGCATCGCAGGTGCAAGGCCAGGTGTCGGACATTCAGAATCCCACGGCGGACGCCACCAAAGATTACCGGTACTGGTTGTTCAGCCCGTACCTGGAAGACCAATGGAAGGCCAGCAGCAAACTGACGGTGACTGCCGGTATCCGATATTCGCCCACCAGCATCATCAGCGAAGTGCGGCATCAGATGTATAACCTGATCAACCCGTTCGTGCCGGGGGGAAAGTTCGTGCCCGTCACCACGGAAAGCGCGTCGAACCCGTCGCTGCGGAACTGGGATCCGCGGGTGGGCCTGGCGTGGGACCCGTTCGCCGATCACAAGACTTCGATCCGCGCCAGCTTCGGCACGTTCCACAATGTGCTGTTCTCGCGCGACCTGAATTACTGGCTCCAGCCGCCGTTCCTGACCGCGACGCAAACCGCGGCGCAAGGCCTGCTCTATCCAGTGCCTTATTCGAACCTCGGTCCGGGCACCAACACCGTGAATGTGCCGACCAACGGCAGCCTCAGCATCACCAACGGCGACTACTATGGGGTGCATTCGACGCCCTACCAGATGCAGTGGAATTTCACGATTCAGCGGCAGGTCCTGGAGAACACGGTGTGGACCATCGGCTACGTCGGCTCCCACAACCTGCACATGTTCATCCAGCGCGATTTCAATTATCCGCAACCGTGCACATCGCCCACGGCGGGCTGCTTCTACAACGGGGCGCTGACGTTTTCGAACGCGGCCGGTGTTCCGAATCCGCGCCTCGATCCGCAGTACAACAGCTTGCAACTGGCGGACAATCTGGCGGACTCACACTATCATGCGCTGCAGACCAGCCTGGATCATCGCTTTTCGCACAACTGGCAGGCGCAGGTGTCGTACACGTACTCGAAGTCGATTGATAACGGTTCGGGAACGTACGGGCTGGACGGCGGCGGTATCGCTTCCAATCCATTCAATATGGCGCTGGACCGCGGGTTGTCAAACTTCAGCCGCAAAAATAATCTCCGCGTCAGTGGTATCTACACGCTGCCGTCGAAAGCGAAGGGGATCGCAGGCGGCGTTGTCAACGGGTGGCAGCTCACGGGCGTGTTCTCGTATCTTTCGGGCGCGCCGTTCAACCCGACATCGGCGCCGAACCGCGTGTATACGGGAACCGGCAGCAACGCGGGGCGGCCGAATGCCGTGGCGGGCTGCGACCTCTACTCGGGATTCCAGACGCTCAACGCGTGGTTCAATACCGGCTGCTTTGTGGAGCAGCCGCTCGGGACGTACGGCAACGCGGGACGCGACACCATCATCGGCCCGAATCTGTGGGATCTGGACAACTCGCTGACCAAGGACTTCAAACCTTCGGAACGAGTGACGGTTCAGTTCCGCGCCGAGGCGTTCAACATCATGAATCACCCCTCGTTCCAACTGCTGCCGACGAATACGCAGATTTTCGCCGGCGCCGCGTTGAACGCAAGCGCAGGTAAGATTCAGGCCACCAACAGCCAGCCGCGCCAGGTGCAACTGGCTCTGAAGCTGCTATTTTAGTGGCGTAAGGCTCGGCCTTACGTCCTATGCGGCAGTTGATTGCCGGATTAATCCTTGTAGCGGCGGCTCGGGCCGCGGCGCCGACTTTCGACAAAGACGTTCTGCCCATCCTGCAGAAACACTGCCAGAGCTGCCACCGGCCGGGCGAAATCGGCCCCATGCCGCTGCTTACTTATGACGGAGCCCGGCCCTGGGCCAAAGCCATCAAGCAAGCCGTCGCGACCGGGAAGATGCCGCCCTGGTTCGCCGATCCGAAGTTCGGCCGTTTCGCCAACGATCGCCGTCTGAGCCCGGCCGATGTGCGCACGCTCGAAGGCTGGGTGGATGCGGGCGCGCCGGAAGGCGATGCAAAAGACAAACCGGCGCCGGTGAAGTGGACCGAGGGCTGGAACATCCGCGCCGACGAAATCTTCCAGATGCCGGACGCGTTCCAGGTGCCGGCGACGGGCAATCTGGACTACGTTTACATCGTCATCCCCACGGGCTTCACCAAAGACACCTGGGTGACTGCAGCCGAATTGCGGCCGAGCGCGCGGGCGGCCGTGCATCACGCCCTGGCGGTGGTCCGGCCGCCGGGTTCCCAGTGGATGAAAGAGGCGAAGCCGTTCATGCCGTACGTGCCTCCGCTCGATGCGGCCGTCAGGGGCGATCCGCAAGGCGAGCCCGTCAATATGAGCTATGAACTGCTGGCGGCGTATTCGCCGGGGATGCAGCCGCAGCGCTTCGACATCGATCATTCGGCGAAACTGGTGCCGGCCGGTTCAGATATCGTGCTGCAGATCCACTACACAACCAATGGCAAAACGCCTGTGGAGGACCGGACGCGTATCGGCCTGACGCTGGCGAAGGAAGCTCCCGCCAAACGGTTCATGTCGGCGGTGGCGGCATCGGCGAAATGGGAGATCGCGCCGGGCGACCCCAACGCCGAAGGGCACGCGCGGCTCACGTTCGGCGAGCCGGTCGAACTCGTCTACATTCAGCCGCACATGCACATCCGCGGAAAAGATATGACAGTGCGCCTGGTTTACCCGAACGGGGAATCACAGACGCTGCTGAGCGTGCCCCATTACGATTTTCACTGGCAGATCGTATATTACCTGGAGAAGCCGCTGCAATTGCCGCAAGGCACGCACGTGGACGTGAGCGCGCATTGGGACAACTCCGCGGCCAATCCGAACAATCCCGATCCCTCCAAGACGGTGAAGTACGGGTTTCAAAGCACGGACGAAATGCTGAACGCGTCGATGGGCGTGATCATCGACCTGGAGTAGATATGAGAAAAGCTTGCTTGTGGTTGACGATGGGGCTGGCGCTGCCGGTGTTCGCGCAGCATGATCTCTCGGGCACATGGGTCGCGCAATATCACGAAGACCAGCCGGAGCGAGGACCGGGGCCGGAAATCGGCGATTACCTGGGGCTTCCGATCAATGATGCCGCGCGATTCCGCGCCGATAATTGGGACGCGTCCCTGCTGACTTTGCCCGAGTGGCAGTGCCGGCCGCATCCGTCTGACTATGGCGACCGCCATTCGCATGTCCGCATCTGGGAAGAGATCGACGCGGCCACGCAGCAGCTGGTGGCGTATCACACGCACCGCGAGTGGCAGGCGCAGGAGCGCACGATCTACATGGACGGGCGCCCGCATCCGCCCGACTACGTGGCTCACACGTGGCAAGGCTTTTCGACGGGGAAGTGGGAAGGCAGCATGCTTACCATCACGACCACTCACCTGAAGACCGGTTACATCCGCCGCAACGGCGTGGCGCGCAGCGACCGGGCGACGGTGGTCGAGCATTTCCTGCGGCACGGGAACTATCTCACAATGGTGTCGATCGTGACCGACCCTGTCTACCTGACGGAGCCGTTCATTCGCAGCTCGGATTATCTGCTCGACAACACGCATCAGATTCCGCCGTACCCGTGCGAAGCGGTGGTAGAAGTGGAGCGGCCGACCGGCGCGGTACCGCATCATTTGCCGGGCACGAATTCATTTCTCAGCGAATTTCCCGAGAAGTATGGACTGCCGGCCCAGGCCGCGCGAGGCGGCGCGGAAACCATGTATCCGGAATATCGGCTCAAGATTCGCAAGGCGCAGAGCGCCAAGACGGTGGCAACGCAGAGCGCCGCGCGCTGACGGGAGCGAGGATTTCATGTTAAACGGGATTACACGCCGGGATTTTGCGCTGGCGGCGGGAGCACTCGCAGTAAAGCCGGGGACGGCTCAGAGCGGCCCGGCCGCACCTGCGCTCGATATCGCCGAGTGGAGCTATTTCTGGGTCGGGGTCGAACGCGCGGAGCTGGCGCGCGGGACGGTGGTCAACGGCAAACAGATGTATGTCGAATACCAGGCGCCCGCGCAGTTGAAGCATCCGCATCCGATTGTGATGGTGCACGGCGGGGGCGGCCAAGGCCTCGACTGGATGGGCACGCCGGACGGGCGGCGCGGATGGTCGACGTATTTTCTGGAAGAGGGCTACGCGGTGTACATTGTGGATCGGCCCGGCCATGGGCGCTCGCCGTTTCACCCGGATCTCGATGGCCCCTTCCCGCGGACGGCGGCGGCTTACGAAAATGTGCAACGCCAGTTCGCCGCGCCGGAAAAAGCGGAGAAGCCGTACGGTCCCCAGGCACAGCGGCACACGCAATGGCCCGGCTCGGGCGAAATCGGCGATCCGGCGCTGGACCAGGTGGTGGCGGGGCAGGGCGGTTCGTTTCTGGCGAGCCTCGAAGCCACGCACGAAGTGTGGCGGCAGGTAAGCGCGGAGCTGCTCGATAAGATCGGGCCCGCGATCATCATGACGCACTCGATGGGAGGGCCGTTCGGATGGATCGCGGCGGACGCGCGCCCGCACCTGGTGAAAGGCGTGATCGGGGTCGAACCCAACGGGCCGCCGTTCGGAAATCTGCGATGGGGGCTCACGGCGTGCCGTGTGGCGTACGAACCGCCGGCACAGGATCCGGCGGAAATCAAGACAGTCAAGGTGACGCCGGCGGAAGAGGGCCAGGACGCCTACTTCATTCAGGCCGAACCTGCGCGGCGGCTGGTAAATCTGAAAGGCATTCCGATTTTGTTGGTGACGTCCGAGGCTTCGTATCACGCGCCGTACGACGCCGGGAGCGTGGCGTTTCTGAGGCAGGCCGGCTGCACCGTCGAGCATATCCGGTTGCCGGAGCGCGGGATTCGCGGCAACGCGCATTTCATGATGATGGAGAAGAACAGCCGGGAAGTGCTGCAGCCGATTCTCGACTGGGCGGCGCAGAACATCACGGCAAAGAGCAAGACAAAGCCGGCGGCTCGCGCCCGGAAGAGCAACCCCGATTCGACCGCGATGAAGCTGGCCGATCAAGGATTCTTCTGGGTGGGCACGGAGCGCAAGAAGATGCCGTACGGGACCATCCAGCGCGGGCAAATGTACGTGCAGTATCTAATTCCGGCTGCCGTGCGGCGTCCGTACCCGGTGGTGCTGGTGCATGGAGGCAGCGGTCAGATGCTGCATTACATGGGCGCGGGCGGCGGGCTGGCGGGATGGGCGCACTACTACGTGCAGGAAGGATACAAGGTGTACCTGGTCGACCGGCCCGGCCATGGCCGCGCTCCGTATCATCCGGATGCGTTGGGGCCGATCAACCCGGCGCCGGTCTACGCGGGCATCGTCGCCGATTTCCAGCGGGCGACGAAAGGACCGCACCGGCGCTGGATGAGCGCCGGCGATATCGGAGATCCGCTGGTCGACCAATTCATGGCGAGCCAGAACGCGACGCCGCAGGATAACGAAATGGCGCAGGCGCTGTGGGCGAGCCGTGGCGCGGAATTGCTGGATAAAATCGGGCCGGCGATCGTGCAGACGCATTCGGCGGGAGGGCCGTTCGGATGGCTGACGGCAGAAAAGCGTCCGAAGCTCACCAAGGCGATTGTCTGCGTGGAAGGCGGAGGGATGCCGCAGCGGCCGCAGAATCTCGCGGGCATTCCCATCGTGTACGTGACGGCGGAAGCATCCGGACGCACGGGCGGGCCGGCATTAGTGGCGAAGTTGAAGCAGGCCGGATGTGACGCCGAAGATCTACAGCTCAAAGACCGAGGAATTGCCGGCAACGGTCACTTCATGATGATCGAGAGCAACCGCCGCGAGGTGTTCGACGTGATTCGGGCGTGGATCGAGAAGAAGGTTCCGGCGTGATCAAAACTTGTAAGCCAATTCCAGATAGCCAAGCGAACCGTTCGAGCTCCGCGGATAAACGGCGGCGATCGCGGCGCGGCCTTGGGCGTAGCCGTAGTATCCGGTGGCGGTGAGGTTACGGTTCATGCGCCATTCGACCTGGGTGTCGTAGAGATTGGCCAGGGACTTCGCGCCGCCGGTGGCGCGGCCGGTAAAGCCGAAAGTCCATGGCTGAAAGGCTCCGCCGCCGGCGTACCAGAGGTCGGTGGCGCTGGCCAGGGCGAGCGCGTGGAATTCGCTCGAGGTGGTGACGTTTTTGTGCGGGCGGAAAATCAGGGCGCCCAGAATGTCCCGATTGTTTTCCATGTCGAAGAAGGGGAAGCGCGCAAACGGACGCGGGGTGGGCAGAATCTGGAAGAACGTGCCGTGCGTGTGGTCGTTGGGGTTGCCATCGCCTGAACCTCGCGTATAGCCGCCGCGCAGCCAGGGTTTGAGCTTGCCGAGAAGGTTCGGCTGGAAGCCGCCTTCGAAATCGACAGCGTAGGCACGTTGGGCGAGGCGCCCCCAGCTACCCGTTTGCGCCACGCCCCATGCCAGCAGATCGATCGTCCCGGCCGGGGTCGTGAGCGCGCTCATGTGGTGACCGCCATAAGTGCCGATTCGAATGTTGTCGAAATCGGCGCGGCGGGCGGCTAAGGGACGGTTGTCGGTTTTGAGAATGGGACGCCAGTCGTCATAGTAGATCGCCAGCACGCGCGTCTCGGCTGCGTGGACTCCGCTGCCCCAGGGCTTGGTGTACGCGGCATAGCCGAAGGCAGTGTTCGTCTCGCCCCAGCCGTTGGTCTGGAAAACGCCGCGGGTGGGCACGGCGCCGACGAACGTGAAGGAGCCGCCGGGATGACTTTCCATATACTGCACGCCGTCGAAACTGCGCTGCACGTCTGACCAGCCGAAATTTCCGATGAGGCGCTGCATGACGCGGTCGCGTTTGATGGCGGCGAGGGTGGCATTTTTCGGAGTGGCTTCCGAGCCATCGAGGAATTCGAATCGGCCGATCTTGAGGCTGCGGCCGGGGTTCCCGCCGAGGTTGCGAAACCGCAGGAATCCCTGCTTGCCGAAAATCATCGCCGAGTTTTGCGAGCGATTGTTGGCCGCGAAATAAGAGGCGCCGAGACCGAGTTGGCCCTGCACCCCCGGGGCGATCGCATTGTCCGGCAGGCTTAACAAAAAAGGAGCGGCGAACTCGAGCTGCCAATCGAAGAATTCCCTTGACTGGGAAAACGCGAGGCGGAACAGGTTGCCGGAGTAGAGGTACGAGTTGTTGCCGGTATCGGGCTGGAACCAGTTCCAGTCTTCGGCCCGCGTGCGGAAACTGCCCGTGACGGTGATGCCGCCGATCTTGAGAGGCACGGGCGTTGCGTCCGACGAGCCCTGCGGCGGCGCGGCGAATATCGGGAGCGACAGACACACGATGAGAATCAGCCGGTTCATGACGAGGGTCTCCTTTTCTGAAGCGGACTAGTCGCCGCCGGCGGCGACAGCATCTTCGATTGGGGCCAGGCCGGCGCGCAGCACGGATTCGCGCGGCCAGGTGCGGCGCCACGCCCGGCGCTGCGAGAGGAGCGCGACTAAACCGCAGGAGGCCACGACGGCGAATACCCGGAAGCCCGGGCCGAAGCTGCCGGTCGCCTGTTTCATCGAGCCGAGTAGCGAAGGCAGCAGGAAACCGCCCAGGCCCCCGGCCGCGCCGATGATGCCGGTCAGCATTCCGACTTGAGTGGGAAAGCGCTGTGGGACGAGCTGAAACACGGCGCCGTTACTCATGCCGAGACTCGCCATGGTGAGGATCAGCATGCCGACTGCGGCGGTCACCGGCGGCAGCGTGCCGATCCCAGCCAGGCAGATCGCGACGCCGCCAAGCAGTACCTGCAGCATGCGTACGCCGCCGATGCGGTCGGAGAGCAGACCGCCGACGGGGCGCAGGAAACTGCCGAATAGCACTACGAGCGTGGTCAGGTCGCCGGCCTGCACTTTGGTGAGACCGTATTGATCGTGATAAAAGATCGAGAGGTAACTCGACAAGCCGGAGAAGCCGCCGAAGGTGATGGCGTAAATGAAGCAGAACCAGGCGGTGTCGCGCTCCGCGAACACGGCTGCATAATCGCGGAGACGATAGGCCGGGCGGCGCACCGGCGCGTCCTTGGCCATGAACGCGAAGAACAGCCAGACCAGGCAGACGGGAATGATGGCGATACCGAAGACAGTGCGCCAGCCGAGCGCTTGCGCGAGGCGCGGCGCGAACAGGGTGGCCAGCAGGGTTCCCGAATTGCCGGCGCCCGCGATGCCCATCGCGAGGCCTTGGTATTCGGGCGGATACCAGCCGCTGGCGAGCGGCAGCGCGGCGGCGAAGCTGGCTCCGGCGATGCCGAGCAGCAGGCCGACGGCGAGGAACTGGCCGAAGCTCGATGCCCACTGCCACGCGGCCAGCAGGGGCACCAGCGTGAGGCTCAGGCCGATCAGGCCGGTGCGGCGGCCGCCGATGCGCTCGGTCATCAAGCCGAGCAGGATGCGGAAGAAGGAACCGCCGAGCAATGGAACTGCCGTAAGAAAACCTTTCTGCGCGGCGCTGAGCTTGAGGGCCTCGCCCAGAAATGGGCCGAGCGGTCCCAGGATGACCCAGACCATGAAGCTGACGTCGAAATAGAGAAACGCGGATGCCAGAGTCGGGGCGTGCCCCGCCCTGCGGAATTCTTTCAGTGACATGGTTCGACCTTTCTCGCCGGCGTTACGCGGCTCGTTCTTCCTTTTGTTTGGAGTACTGGACGCGGATGATGCCGTCCTCGACGGACACCGGATACGTCCCGACCTTCACGCAGACGTCGGGCTTCATAACCTCGCCCGTATCGAGCGAAATTTTCCAGCCGTGCAGCGGGCACACGACCGTGTCGCCGGAAACAATGCCGTCGCACAGAGGGCCGCCGCGATGGGGGCAGGAATTATCGACCGCGACGTAGCGGTCACCGAGATTGAAAATCGCGATTTCGTCATCGCCGAGGCGCACGCTCCGGCCTTCGCGCAGTGGGATGTTTTCGGCGTTGGTGATGCGAATCCAGCTCATTGAACGTAGGCCTCCATGGGTTGAATCTGTACGAATTGCGTGGGGTGCACCGGCGTGGCGCGCTCGAGCCAGGCATCGCGCGACAGCGCCTTGGATTTTTGAAGGCGCCGCATCAAGGCTTTCTTTTGCTTGTCGGGCGCGTAGACCGTTTCTTTCCGGATCTTCTCGATGCCCATCCGCTCGACGAAGTCATAGGTGCGTTCGAGATAGTTGCCGTTCTCCCGGTAATACTGGAAGAACAGCATCGCCGCACTCAGCGCTTCCTCGGTGGTCTCGACCGTAATGAGCAGATCTGCCTTGCGCACATGCTTGCCGGCCGCGCCGCCTACCACCACCTGCCAGCTTCCTTCCTGTCCCACCAGGCCGATGTCTTTGACCGTGACCTCGGCGCAATTGCGGGGGCAACCGGTGACTCCCATTTTGGTTTTGTGCGGCGTATAAAGGTTTTCGAGCCGGCGCTCGAGCTCAATGCCGGTGTGCACGGCGTCCTGCACGCCGAAGCGGCAGAACTCGGCGCCGACGCACGTCTTCACCATGCGCACGCCTTTGGTGTACGCCTGACCGGACGGCATGCCGAGCTCGGCCCAGATGGCGGGCAGATCGGCTTTATTGACTCCCAGCAGGTCGATACGCTGGCTGCCGGTGACCTTCACCATTTTGACTTTGTACTTTTCGGCGACGTCCGCGATCTTGCGCAGCTCGGCGGGCGATGTCACGCCGCCGCGCATGCGAGGGACCACGGAAAACGTGCCATCGCGCTGAATGTTGGCGTGGACGCGATCGTTGATGAAGCGCGCGGAGCGATCCTCGGCGTGTTCGCCGCACCAGACTACATCGACCAGGTAACTGAGCGCGGGCTTGCAGACTTCGCAGCCTTCGCCGTTGCCGTAGATATCGAGCACGTCCTGGACGCTTTTGAGCTTTTGAGTGTGGATAATCTCGCGGAGGTTGTCCTGCGGGAAGGGCAGACAGGCGCAGAGGACCTTCTTCGTATCCTCCTCGAATTCGGGCGCGACGGCTTTGAGCAGTTTCTGACAAGTCCCGGTGCAACTGCCGCAGCCGGCTGAGGCGCGCGTGCACTCTTTCAGCTGCGCCAGCGTGCGGATGCCTTTTTCGTGGATGGCGTTAATGATGGCGCCTTTGGTGACGCCCATGCAGCCGCAGACCGTTTCGGTATCGGGCATCTCGGCGACGGTCGCGCCATGATCGGCCGCCGGCTCGGGAAACAGCAGGCTCTTGCGGCGCACGAGCAGGTCGGCATTGGTGCGCAGCCATTCCACGTAGCGGCCGCTGTCAGAGGCGTCGCCCACCAGAACGACGCCGGCCAGCCGGTTTTCGCGGATGATGAGTTTCTTATAAACGCCAAGCGCCGGATCTTCGTACCGCACGGCGTTGGTATCCCCGGTTTCCTCGACCTCTCCGGCCGAGAAGACATCGACTCCCATGATCTTGAGCTTGGCCGCCGGCTGCCAGCCTTCGAACTTAGGGCCTTTGTTGCCGGTGATGGTGGCAGCCAGAACTTTTCCTTGCTCGAGGAGAGGCGCGACCAGACCGTAGACCTGGCCGCGGTGCTCGACGCACTCGCCCACCGCGAAGACATGCGGGTCCGACGTCTCCATGTAGTCGTTGACGACGATGCCGCGATTAACGATGATGCCGGCTCTGCGGCCGAGTTCCGCATTGGGCCGGATGCCGGCGGCGATCACGACGAGATCGGCTTCGAGCAACTCGCCGTTGGCGAATTCCAGGCCTTCCACTTTTTGCGCGCCGAGGAGGCGCTGAGTAACGCGGCTGGTGAGCACGCGTACGCCGAGCTGCTCCATTTTCTGCTGGAGATAGGAGCCGCCGGTCATGTCAAGCTGCAGGTTCATGAGCGTCTCGAGCAGGTGGACTACCGTGACATCGCAGCCCTGCGCCTGCAAGCCGCGCGCGGCCTCGAGGCCGAGGAGGCCCCCGCCGATTACGACCGCCTTAAGACCAGGGCGCGCCGCGTGCAGAATGGCTCGCGTGTCGTCGAGGTTGCGGAAAGTGAAGACGTTTTCTTTATCGAGGCCACTGATGGGCGGAAGAAAGGGGTTGCTGCCAGTGGCGAGCAGCAATCGGTCGTATTGGTTGATGGAGCCATCGTCACCTTTGACGGTGCGTTCGGCCGGATCGATATCCGTGACGCGGACACCGAGCCGCAGCCCGATGTTGTGTTTTTGATACCACTCGAGGCTATTGATCGTGATGTCGTCGGCCGAGCGCTCGCCGGCCAGCACGGAAGAAAGCAGGATGCGATTGTAGTTGGCGTGCGTCTCGTCGCCGAAGACCGTGATGTTGAATTTGGGCGCGTGGCCGAGAATCTGCTCGAGGCAGGCGACGCCGGCCATGCCGTTACCGACGATGATCAGCTCTTCCATGAGGTCCCTCGTTCCGTGCGCTCTACCTGCACGGCGCACTGTTTGAAATTCGGTTCACGGGAGATTGGATCGAAGGCGGTTTGCGTCACCAGGTTTGAATTGGTCTCGGCGAAATGAAAGGGCATGAACACCTGGCCGGGGGCGACGATCTCGGTCACGCGCAGCTCGATGCCGTCCACGCGGTTCCGCCGGGAGATCAACGATACGCGGTCGTGCGGCTTCAGCTTCAGGCGTTTCGCATCGCGCGGGTTCATCTCCAGCCAGGCGCGCGGGGACAGCGTTTGCAGCGCCGGCACGGCCGCGGTCTTGGTGCGTGTGTGCCAGTGCTCGACCGTGCGGCCCGTGTTGAGGACGAACGGAAACTCAGAATTGGGCTGCTCGGGAAACGGCTGCCACTCGATAGCGAACAAGCGCGCTTTGCCGTTTTCGGTGGGGAAGCGGCCGTCTTCGTAAAGGCGCGGGCCGCCCCACTGCAAGCCGCCGGAGGTCTCGATCGATTCCCAAGTGAATGCGCTGTAGTCGCACAAGCGGCCGGCGGAGACGCGGCGCCATTCTTCGAAGGCGTCGCGCGTTGTGGTCCAGCCGGGGAACAGCGTCTCGCGCATATCAAGCCGGCCGGCCAGATCGAGAAAGATGTCGAAATCACTGCGCGCTTCGGCAGGCGGCGGGACTGCGCGGTTCACTTTGCTGACGCGGCGCTCCGAATTCGTGTAGGTACCTTCCTTCTCCCCCCAGATGGCGGCGGGCAACACGAGATCGGCCAACTCGGTGGTGGGAGTCGGATGAAACCCATCCTGCACAACCAGAAAATCCAGGTTTTCGAGCGCCTGCCTCAACACTTCGTGATTGGGAAATGAAACGATCGGGTTGGTGGCGATGATCCAGAGGGCGCGGATGCGTTTGGCGAGCGCGGCCTCGATGATGTCGGGATAAGCAAGGCCGCGCGCCGCCGGAATACGGCTCCCATCGATATTCCAGAGGCGGGCGAGCTCGGCACGGTCGTGCTCGCTTTCGAATTTACGGTACCCCGGTAGGCTGGAAGTGAAGCCCGCCTCGCGCGTGCCCATTGCATTGCACTGGCCGGTAATGGAGAACGGCGCGGCGCCGTGCCGCCCGATCTGGCCCGTGAGCAGCGCGAGATTGTTGATCGCGTTGACGGTCTCGGTGCCTTGG
>Ga0209060_10001056_pt1 | contig 34018 bp, 33 predicted proteins | sample Coa_R1_8_FD_187155 | JGI IMG/M metagenome (GOLD analysis project Ga0209060, IMG submission 187155) | Surface soil microbial communities from Centralia Pennsylvania, which are recovering from an underground coalmine fire - Coalmine... | ecosystem: Environmental > Terrestrial > Soil >...
TGAAATCCGTCGCCCAATTTGGCGAACGCACGCATCTCGTCGGCGCCTACTCGCTCGGAAAGGCGCAGCGGCTGATCTGCCTGCTGCGCGAAGCCGGTTACGAGCAACCGATCTACCTGCATGGCGCAATCGAACGCATGAACGCGCTCTATCAAAGCTTCGGCGTCAGCCTCGGCGCGGTCGCTCCGGCGACTTCGGACGAGGCGCGGGACTTCGCTGGCGCCATCGTGGTTGCGCCGCCAGATGCGATCGCCGACCGCTGGACGCGGCGCTTCACGGATCCGCTTCCCGCCTTTGCCTCGGGATGGATGCGTGTGCGCGCCCGCGCGCGCCAGCGCGGCGTAGAACTGCCGCTCATTCTTTCAGACCACGCCGACTGGGAAGAGCTGACGCGGACCGTGAGAGAAGTCGCGCCCGGCGAACTCTGGATCACGCATGGCAATGAGGAGGCGCTGTTGCGCTGGTGCCAGCTGAACGGGCAGCGCGCGCGGGCCTTGTCGCTCGTCGGCTACGACGAAGACGAGGGCGAAGCGTGAGGACGCCCGACGCCCCCTCCGTCCGATACTTTTCCTTCCCCGTTGCGAAGCGACGGTGGGAAGTGCTGAGCGCGGAACGCGCGAAGCGGAGGGGGCTTTCGCCGCGAAACGGCGAGCGGGGTGTGCCGCATTGAAATCCTTCTCGACCCTTCTTGATCGTCTCGCCTTTACGCCTTCGCGCAACGGCAAGCTCACCTTGCTCGCCGATTACTTCCGTGAGTCGCCTGATCCCGAACGCGGCTGGGCGCTCGCCGCGATGACAGGCACGCTCGTTTTCGAAACCGCAAAGCCGCAATTCATCCGCAAGGCGGTCGAGGCGCGCCTCGATCCCATGCTGTTTGCGCTTTCCTATGATCACGTCGGCGATCTCGCCGAGACGGTCGCGCTTGTCTGGCCCGCGAAACCCGGCGCCAATCGCGAACCCGATCTCTCCGAAGTCATCGATGCGCTCCGCTCCGCTTCCCGCCGCGAGGTACCGCAGCTGATAGAGCGCTGGCTCGATGCGCTCGATGCCGACGGCCGCTGGGCGCTTCTGAAGCTCATGACCGGAGGCTTGCGCGTCGGTGTCTCCGCGCGGCTCGCAAAACAGGCGCTGGCGCAAATGGGCGGCGTCGGCGTCGATACGATCGAAGAGGTCTGGCACGGGCAGACGCCGCCTTACGCCGATCTCTTCGCCTGGCTCGAAAAGCGAAGCGAGAAGCCGACGGCGGACGCACCAGGACGCTTCCGGCCGGTGATGCTCGCCCACGCGCTCGAGGAAGAGGATCTCGCGCGTCTCGATCCGCAAGATTTTCTCGCCGAATGGAAATGGGACGGCGTGCGCGTCCAGGCGGTCTCCGAGCGCGGCCGGCGCGTACTTTTCAGCCGGACCGGTGACGACATCTCCCGCGCGTTTCCCGATGTCATCGGGGCGCTCGATTTCGACGGCGTGATCGATGGCGAGCTCCTCGTGATGCGCGGCCGTCGCATTGCGAGTTTCGGAGACCTCCAGCAGCGGCTCAACCGCAAGACGCCAAACGGCGAATTGATGGAGCGATTTCCTGCCGGCATCCGCGCCTACGATCTTCTCCTCGAGGGCGAGAGCGACCTGCGCGGTCTTCCGTTGGTCGAACGGCGCAAGCGGCTCGAAGCTTTCATCGGCCGGGTCGGGAATTCCCGTCTCGACCTTTCGCCAACGGTCACCTTTTCCGGCTTCGATGAACTCGCGCGCCTGCGCGCCGATCCGCCCGAAGGCGATGCGCGTCTCGCCGAAGGGTTGATGCTGAAACGGAAGGACTCGATCTATGAAGCCGGCCGCCCGAAAGGCCCCTGGTTCAAATGGAAGCGCGATCCCAGGCTCGTCGATGCTGTCCTGATGTATGCGCAACGCGGCCACGGCAAGCGGTCGGGCTATTATTCCGATTACACCTTTGGCGTCTGGCGCGAGGATGCCAATGGCGATCGCGCGCTCGCGCCTGTCGGCAAGGCGTATTTCGGCTTCACGGACGAGGAGCTGAAAGAGCTCGACAAATTCGTTCGCGAGAACACGGTCGAACGCTTCGGCCCGGTCCGCCAGGTCCGCGCCGACAAGGACTTCGGCCTTGTACTGGAAGTCGCGTTCGAAGGCCTGCAGCGCTCGAGCCGCCACAAATCGGGATTGGCGATGCGCTTTCCGCGCATCCATCGCATTCGTTGGGACAAGCCGGCGCGCGAGGCGGATGAACTTGCGACGCTCGAGCGGATGCTCGAATCCGCGTCCTCGCGCTGATTTGTCCGGGACGATTGTGCATCGCAACAAACAGCGCAAATGAGAGGAGTTTTTTCACCGTAATAGAAACTTCATTGCGCGAGCCGGCCGGTTGTGAGAGTTGCACTTGCCATCGAAAAAGCGCTGGAGCATCGTCCCGCTGAAGAAGCGGGGGTTAACCTAGAAAGGACTTTCGCTCCGCCTTAAAAGCCCTCCGGACGGGGTGTCGGGGATCCGGAAGAGAGACAAAGGCGGCGGATTGGGAGTCCTTGAGAGGCCGGTGGGCCAGAGGAGCGACACATGCAGGTGAAACAGATTCTTCGCGCGAAGGGCGGCGATGTCATTTCGATCGCGAGCGATGCGACGCTTTCGGAAGCCGCGCGGCTGCTTGCGCAGAAGCGCATCGGTGCGGTGATCGTCAGGGATTCCAAGGGAGACCTCGCGGGCATTCTCTCCGAGCGTGACGTCGTCCGCGCCGTCGCGACCGACAGCGTTTCCGCACTGGTGCGTCCCGTCGGCGTCTACATGACAAGAGCGGTCGCCACCTGCACCGAAATCGACACGGTCGATGAGCTCATGGAGATGATGACCCATGGACGCTTCCGCCATGTGCCGGTGCTCGACGAATCCGAGCAGTTGATCGGCATCGTCTCGATTGGTGACGTGGTCAAGACTCGCATCGAGGAAACGGTGCGCGAAGCCGAGTCCTTGCGCGAATACATCGCCGCCGCCGGGTAAACCAAAAATATAATTCACCATGGGCGGGCGAGACTCGCCCACCCAGTGGCGCGTCTGCGCCTATATCCTGGCGCCCCCTGCCCGCTGCGAGCGAAGCGAGCTTCGCGGGCGCAAGGGGGTTTCCGGAACCGGTGTCCTGGCCACACGTTTGTTAAGAGCGGTTGTCGAAGGCGCGGGAGTGGAAACATGCCTCGCTTCAAGACTCTCTTACTCGGCGCCGCCGCGGTGCTCGCTTTTTCGACCGTGGCCCAGGCGCAGACTCCAGCCGAGACCTATCAGCAGCAACTCGATCAATACAATGCGCAGCAGCAGCAATATCAGCACGCGCGCCGCAACTACGAGGACCGGCTCGATCGCTACGAGTACGATCGCGCGCATCCCGCCTGGTGGTGGCGCAGCGCGTATTTCAATGCTGCTCCGGAATGGTATGTCGATTTTCGCGGCAGTGATCTCATCGGCACCGATGTGGATGAGCAGGACGGACGCCATCTCGGCCGCGTGATCGACTTCCGCCGCGGGCCAGGAGGCCGGATCGAACGCGTCAAGATCCTCTTGCACAATGATCGTGCGACCTGGGTCGATGCCGACGACATCCGGTATGACCGGATCGATCGCATCGCCTTCGTCGATTTGCCGCGCGACGAACTCTATGAGAATTCGCAAGAGACGTACGACTACAGGCCGTAAGAGCGCGAATCTAAATTGAGGCGGAGCGCATGTCGCGCTGGAGACTGTTTCTCCTGATCCTGGCCGCACTCGCGGCTGGTCCGGGTGCCTGACTCTTAAATCCCGCCAAGGGCAGGCGGCGTGGCCGGAGGTTGCGCGCCGGGTCATGACACCATTTTTTTGCGTTGCTTAATTCTCCAGCATCACCTTGCATTGGTGCGAAGGCTTGCGTAGCGCCTCGAAGGCCGATGGCAGGCCGTCGAGATCGACGACATCGGTCACCATGTGCGCAACGTCGACGCGATCGGACGCGATCATCCCAATCACGTAGTCGAAATCGGCCGGGCGGTATCCGAGCACGAATTGCAGTTCGAGTTCCTTGACGATCCCCATGAGCGGCAAAATTGTATCCGGCTGCTGGCACACGCCGGCCACCACGATCCGGCAGCCGCGCGGCGCTTCCATCATCGTCTGTCCGATGAGGCCCGGAACGCCGACGCATTCGAAGATCACATCGGGCGCCTGTCCCGCGATCTTCTCCACCTGCGCGACGATCGGTTGAGACGGATCGACGGCATCGGTGGCGCCGAACTTCGCCGCCATCTTGCGGCGGACCTCGGCGCGTTCGCTCACGATCACGTGCCGCGCACCGAGAAAATGGGCCCAGAGCATGACCGAGAGCCCGACTGGCCCCGCGCCGATCACGAGCACGGTTGCGCCGCGCGGCATCTTCGCCATGTCGACGGCATGAAGCCCGACAGCTAGCGGCTCGACCATGGCGCCTTCGCGAAATGAAACGGAGTCGGGAAGGCGGTGGCCGCTCTGGGCGCCAATGCGCACGAACTCCGCATAGGCACCGGGACTGGCACCCAGTCCCACCGACAGCATCTTGGTGCAGTTGCCGCGCAGGTTGAGATTGATGCAGGGATCGTGGTCGCCGCAGCAGATCACGGGAAATCCGGCCACGCGGTCCCCCGTCTTGAGGCGGGTGACCGCCCGGCCGACCTCGATCACCTCGCCGGCGAACTCATGGCCCATGATGCTTCCAAGCGGCAGCGGCATAGCGGAGGTGGGCTCTGTCATGTGCAGGTCCGAGCCGCAGATGCCGCAATTCCTGACCTTCAGGATCACATCATGCGGGCCGGGCACCGGGGCTGCCACGGTCTCGATGACAAGAGGCTTGGACATTTCCTTGAAGACCGCAGCGCGCATGAATTCTCCGCTTGCTCTGGACAGGGCGAGGCTATGTCATTCGGGTGTGGGAGAAAACGGCTGAGACATGGACGCTTACGCTACGGCACGGCAATTTCTCAAGGATCTCGGCGAGCGGCGGATATCCGCGCGCGAGCTTCTCGATTTCGAAATCGCGCGCAACGACGTGCTTGCGCGCAGCATCAATGCGGTGGTCGCGACGGACGTCGAACGCGCGCGCAAGGATGCGGACGCGATCGATGATGCGCGCAAGCGCGGCGAGACACTCGGTCCGCTGGCCGGGCTTCCGATGACCATCAAAGACGGGCTCGACGTCGAGAACATGCCGGCGACGAGCGGCAATCCCGCTTACAAAGGCCGGCCGAAGAACTGTGCCGATGCGGCCATGGTCGCGCGCGCGCGAAAGGCCGGCGCGGTCATCTGGGGCAAGACCAACGTTCCGCTGATGCTCGGCGATTTCCAGAGCTACAACGCGATCTATGGAACGACGAACAATCCCTACGACGTGAAACGCACGCCCGGAGGGTCATCGGGTGGCGCGGCAGCGGCGCTCGCGACCGGCATCACCCCGCTTGAAATCGGATCTGATATTGGCGGCTCACTTCGACATCCGGCCAATTTCTGCGGCGTATGCGCGCTCAAGCCGACTTGGGGCGTGCTCGATCTGCGCGGTCACGTTCCGCCCGCGCCCGGCGCCTTCTTCGAGACCGATCTCGGCGTTGTCGGCCCCATGGCGCGCAACAGCGAAGACCTGAAGCTGCTCTGGAGCGTGCTGCACGGTTCTCAGCGTCTGTCGCGACGCGACATCAAAGGCGCGCGTGTCGCGGTCTGGGACGAGGAGCCTGGCTTTCCGCTTGCCGCCGAGGTGAAGGCCGCCGTTCAGCGCGCGGCGGACGTGCTCGCGAACGCCGGCGCGCGCGTCGAGCACGCAAAACCTGCGATCGACGGCCAAGCCTTGCTCGACAACTACACGGCGCTCCTCGTTGCCGTATTGAGTATCGACTTGCCGGAGGATCTCTTTCGGACCTTCCAAGCCATGCGTGCTTCCGATCTCAAGGAAGTTGCCGAGCGAGGCGTGAGTGCTTCGGCCGCCGCATACCGCCTGCGCGCAACCGCGAGCTATCGCGACGTCATGGGCGCGGCGATCAAACGGACAGGCATGAAAGACAAAACGATGGAGTTCTTCGCCCAAGGCTACGAAGCGATCCTGATGCCCATCTCGCCCGTGACTGCGTTCGAGCATCTGCATGAGCCTGGTTTCAACGAACGCACGCTCGAAGTCGACGGCAAGACTGTTCCCTATTCCTCCATGCTCGACTGGATCGCACCGGCGACACTTCTTCACCTGCCGTCCCTCGCGGTGCCTGCCGGACGCGTGCGCTCGGGGCTCCCGGTCGGGGTCCAGCTGCTCGGCAATTGGCGTTCGGAGGACCGTCTGTTCGATTTCGGAGCAGCGGTCGAGGAGGGGCTCGGCGGGTTTACGCCGCCGGAGCTTTGAGCGCTGCCGAGCGGCATGTCATAACCTTTGGACCGCCATTGAAGGGACTCGAACTGCCATGACGATCAAGCTGCGCAACGGAATCTTTCTCGCACCATTCCATCCCGTCGACGAGGATCCAACGCTCTGCATCCAGCGCGATCTCGAACTGATCGAGCATCTCGACCGGCTTGGCTACGACGAAGCCTGGATCGGAGAACATCATTCCGCCGGATACGAGATCATCGCCAGCCCCGAGGTTTTCATTGCCGCGGCTGCGGAGCGGACCAAGCGCATCAAGCTCGGCTCCGGAGTGGTTTCGCTTCCCTATCATCATCCGCTCACGGTCGCGAACCGTATCCTTCAGCTCGATCATCAGACCAAGGGGCGCATGATGTTCGGCGTCGGTCCGGGGCTTTTGCCGTCGGATGCGTTCCAGATGGGCATCGATCCGGCCACGCAGCGCGACCGCATGGTCGAAGCCATCGAGGTGATCCTGAAGTTGTTTGCTGGCGAGCGCGTCACGCACAAGACCGACTGGTTCACGCTGGTGAATGCAACCGCGCAGCTTCGTCCTTACACTTGGCCGCATCCGGAGATCGCGGTTGCCTCGAGCGTGACGCCGTCGGGGGGCAAGCTCGCCGGGCGGCACGGCTTCGGCATGCTCTGCGTCGCCGCGACACAGACTGGCGGTTACGACGCGCTCGGGATCAATTGGAAGGTCGCCAATGAAACCGCCGCCGAACATGGCCGCCGGATGGATCCCGAGAAGCTGCGGCTCGTCGGCCCCGTGCACATCGCCGAGACCAAGGCCGAAGCGCTGCAGAACATAAAGTTCGGCTATGAGAAATGGAGCGACTATTTCGCCGGCATCACGGGCAATATCGCCGGCCGCGAATCGCAAGGCGTCGAGGCCGCGATCGAAGCCGGTGTGATTGTTGTCGGTACGCCGGATGATGCGATCGCGCAGGTGCGGCGTCTGCAGGCGAAGCAGGGTGAGTTCGGCTGCTTCCTGCAACTCGCGCACAATTGGGCGAATTTTGAAAACACCAAGAAGTCATACGATCTCTGGATGCGTCATGTGCAACCGGTGATCAACAAGGCCAATACGGCGCGCGAGGAAGCCTTCAACTGGGCGCGCGATCACCGCGAGAAATTCATCGGCGCGGCGATGGGCGCGGCGATGGCGACCATCCAGAAGCACAATGAGGAAGCGGCGAAGAAGGCGCCCAAGGCTGCGGAGTAAAGCTTGGCAAAAGCGCTTCTCGTCATCGACGTTCAGGAAGGAATGGAGCCGGAACGGGGCGCGCATGACGGTGCGGGTGTCGTCGCGCGCATCGCTTCGCTGCTGGCGCGTGCGCGCGAAAGGGGCACACGTGTCATCTATATCCAGCATGACGGCAGCGCCGAACCCGGACATCCGTTGGCCAAGGGCGCTCCGGGGCATGCCATCCACCACGCGATCGCGCCCGAGGCCGGTGAAACCGTGATCGGAAAACGCCAATGCAGTTCGTTCTTTGAGACCGAGCTCGATTCTGTTCTCAAGAGCGGCGGCATCGATCATCTCGTTGTCTGCGGTATGCAGACGGAATATTGCGTCGACACCGCCGTCCGGAGTGCGCGCGAGCGCGGCTATCGCGTGACGCTGGTTTCTGATGCGCACACGACCGGCGACACGCAGGTGCTCAAGGCGGGCGAGATTGTCGCCCACCACAATTTCACCTTGCGCGAATTCGCCGACGTGATCCCGGAAAAAGCGGTGAAGCTTTAACAAACATGTCATGGCCCGCGCATGCGGGCCACCCGCGAGACGTGGAGGTGTCGAGCGTTCTGCGCAAGCAGGGACCTGATCTATTTGAAATGGGTCCCCGCGTTCGCGGGTGTCCCGGACGCCGAGCGCCGGGCCATGACATGAAGGGCATATCAATCGCGCGCGTAGACGTAGCGATGATAGCGCTCGCTCCAATACCTATGCCGATAGCGGTGGCCGTAATAATGGCGGTGGCAGTCCATATCCCGCGAGATGGCATTGCCGGCAAGTCCGCCTAAGACGGCGCCACCGACGACACCGCCGATATTGCCGTGGGTGATCGCGCCGCCCAGGACGCCGCCGCCCACGGCCCCGAGAACCGTGCCGGTCGTGTGCTCATGACCGCTGCAGGAATCCGCCTCTGCGGTGAGTGGCGCGCCGACGGCAAACGCCGCCAGCAGTACAATCGCAAATCTGTTTTTCATGGAAATTCTCCGCCCGGGCCGGTCTGCCCCGCTGCCTCTCCTGGCTTCGCGAGGGAGAAACATTCGAACCCGTTCCGGGTTCCAATGTGGCTGAATTGGGACATTGTCACGCTTCGTTGAATCGCCAACTCCAGGCACGGCCAGTAGCGTGCTCGAGGGGATATCGTCATGCGCAATGCCAGCTGCCGCATTTTGGCCGTCGCCATGACCTTGGCCGGTGTAGCAACGCTTGCGCTTGCGGACGCCAAACTGCCCCGCCATTCGGTTCTCGGCGCCGCGTTTGCGGACAGCACAGCTGGACCAGCGGTCAGCCAGGTGTTTCCGAACACGCCTGCTTCCCGCGCAGGCCTTACGGCCGGCGACGTCGTCGTCACGATTGCCGGGAAAGCGATGGCCAATAGCGCCGCGATCGTCAGCGATGTCCGACAAGAACCGCAAGGAATCGCCGTGCCGTTCGGAATCGTGAGGGGTGCAACGAAGCTCTCGCTTGCCGTGACCTTTGATCCCGCGCCGGATGAGCACGATCCTGTCGTGACCACCGCTTACGGCGTCCTTCGCTTCGAGAACAGCTTGCGCCGGACGCTCCTCACCAAACCCGTGGGTGCGAAGGGCCGTCTCCCTGCACTTCTTATCATCGGTGGCATCGGCTGCTTCAGCGTTGACGTCGCGCGCAATCCCGAAGACGCCTATCTGAGGCTCGCGCACGACCTTTCGCGGCGCGGTTTCGTGGTTGTGCGCGTCGAGAAGAGCGGGATCGGCGACAGCGAGGGACCGCCCTGCCAAAGCGTGGATCTATTCACCGAAGAGCGAAGCTATCTCGCCGCCCTCAAAGCGATGAAGCGCGAACCGGGCATCGATCCCGCGCGCATCTATCTTATGGGCCACAGCATCGGCACGGTTATGGCTCCGCGGTTGGCGTTGCAGGAACGCGTCGCGGGAATTGTTGCAGCTGACGGCGTTGCGCGAAACTGGTTCGAATACGAGCTGTCCAATCTCCGAAGACAACTGGTGCTCGACGGAGAGGCTCCCGCCAAGGTCGACGCGCTTCTCTCCGAAAAGGAGCGCTGCATGCACCGGCTTCTGATCGAGAGGAGTCCGGAGGCCGCGATCGAGAAAGAAGAGCCCGATTGCGCCACCCACAATACCTATCCCGCTCCGGACGCCTACCTGCAGGAAGCCGCTTCACTCAATCTCGCTGAAGCGTGGACGAAGATCGATGTTCCCGTGCTGGCTCTCTGGGGCAGGGCGGATTTCATCACGGCCGAGGAGGATCACCAGCGGATCGTGGATATCGTGAATGCTTTTCATCCCGGCATGGCGAAACTTCTGACAATCGATGGCATGGACCATTATTTTGATCACGCCGGAACGGTGCAGCAGGCCTACGATCTTCGTGTGAAGGAGCACGGCACAGCACCTTTTGAACCAGCGCTCAGCACCGCGATCGGTGATTGGCTTTGCCGGCATGAGCGGTGCGCCCCATCGCCTTGAGTATCAAGGCATCGGATGATCCAGGAAGAAGCGAAGCGCCAATTCTACGGAATCAGGTGTGTCACGGAGTGCCTGACCGGGAAGACGATCATCCGTGCCGCCCGCGATTTGGTGTCCGAGGCCTTCGACGAGCACGAGAACGACGGGCGTTGTGCCTGCGTGCATCTGTTCCTGCCAGCCCTCATGAGAAAGAATTTCCGGCGCCTCGGATGCGTGATTGAATCGGACCCATTGTGAAATCACGGCGGCCACCGGCACATGCGGCGTGCGGCCGATCGAGTGCGGCCCGAGGCCGCCATCGAACGGATAGACTGTGTCCGTTGTGCCATGAAAGTGCATGACCGGAACGGGCCGCGGGGGCTCCGCACCTTCCGAAAGAGTCGCGCCGCTCATTGGGGCGATGGCAGCAATGATGTCCGAGGCTTCGAGCGCAAGCCGATAGTCCATCTGTCCGCCATTCGAAAAACCGGTCGCGTACACGCGTTTGCGGTCGATGCCGACACGCGTCATGACAGCGTTGAGAAGCGCCCGCGTGAAGCCGACATCGTCGGCGCCGCGGCTCGAGCGAACATATTCGGAACCCGAATTCCACACCCGGTGGTTGCCGATAACCGGCGTGCCCTCGGGACACACAGCTACGAAACCGGCCGCCTCGGCTTTGTCGAACAATCGCGAATTTGCGATGTATCCTTCCGCGTTTCCAAGGCCGCCGTGAAAGCCGAAGACCACCGGATAGTATCGCCTGGGATCGAACTTCGCGGGCAGGTGCAGGAGCGCTGAGCGCTCCGCACTATCGGCCACGACCCTCAGGGTTAGGTCATTGGCTGGTGCCCGCGCGGGGGCTCCGAAGAGCACCGCGACGGCGAGCAGCGCGCGAACCGGAATCCTTCGACAGGACTTCATCTTCGCTCCATCTTTTGCCATTGAACGGGCGGGTCCGGACGATCCGTCTCGAGCCGTACGGTTCGGTTAAGAAAGTCGCGCTATGATCCCTGAGAGGCTCGTCCGCGAACGGAATCTACCTAAGCATGTCCTCTCATCTTGCCGCGGCTCCGGATTCTGCGCCATCATCGAAACGGTGCTCGCTGGCGGGGGCGAAGCGGCGCCGCGGGAGCACCTGTCTCATGCTTGCTCGGCCTCGACGCACACTCGTCAAGCCGCCGGCCGTTCGGGCCGGCGATCTGCCGACGTCGCATCTCGGCCGGTCGATGACGGTCAAGGGTGTTCTCGACACAGACGGCGAGGTGTACGTCCATGGCAATGTGCTGGGACGCATCAACGCCGACAAAATCGTGGTGGGCTCCGGCGGATATGTCGAAGGGGACATGGTCGCACGGGACGTTCGCATCTGCGGGCGCCTGAACGGACGCGTGTTTGCCTTCAATGTCACGCTGGATGAATCGGCGAACATCATCGGGCGGATATTCCACCACACGGCAACGGTCGCGAAGGGCGCGCGCATCGATGGCCGCATGCCCTGGCGTCCACTCAACTACTTCGAAACTTTCGACCAACCTCCGGAGAACCAACCATGAGCGTATTCACCCGTCCCGACAGCAAGCCTGAGACCGGCGTCGCGCCTGCTTCTGCATCCCCGGTCGCGCCGCCCAAACCCGAGACTGCGACCGTAGTCCAGGCTGAACCAAAGCCGCGCCCGGTTGCCGCTCCCGTCACAAGCCTCGCGCCTCAATCCTCAGGTGGTGCGTCGATCATCAGCAAGGCGCTGAAAATTACCGGCCAGCTCGAAAGCTCCGAGGACATCCAGATCGACGGCGAGGTCGAGGGCGATGTGCGCGCCGTGACCGTCCGCGTCGGCAATAACGCCAAGGTCAAGGGCGCAGTCTATGGCGATCAGGTGGAGCTCGCCGGCACAGTCGATGGCAAGATCGAGGCAAAGAAGGTCGTGCTCACCGCGACCGCTCGGATGTCCGGCGATGTCATCCATCAGGACATCACCATCCAGTCGGGCGCCTTCATCGACGGTCACTGCAAGCCGGAATACGGCAAGAGCGACCGTAAGGTGATCCCCGTCCACAAGGCATCCTAGGCTTCAGCATTCGAAATAGACTCGGCGGCGCAGCCTCCTGCGCCGCCGATTTCTTTTTAAACGCCAAAGAAAAACCGGTCTGAGGTCGAAATGCGCTTGCCTCGATCAGGCGCCTTTGTCGGGGCGTGCCGCATATGAGGTGGCGATCGGCCTCGAACAGGATCCGTCGGTGCGGCGCTATCTGCAGAAGCGCAGGACCGAACTGGCATGATGACGTGCGCGTTCAACTGGCGCGGTAGCGGAAGTCTATCAGGTACACATTGTCGCCGCGGCCGTGCTTGGCCACTTTCAGAAGATCGACCACGCCGGCAAACCCGGAGCGGCGGGCAAGCTCGGGCGTGATGTCGCTGAGCGCGATGCGGCGCATTTTGGTCACCTCAACGTAGCCTGGTCCAAGCGCATAGCGCCCTCCGACCTTGACATGCGGCCTCTGCCAGATCCGGATCGTACAGGTGATCTCGCCCTTCATGATGGGCTCGCGGAGCCGCTTGGTGAACGTCATCGGCGCGCTCCTTCATGCAAGGCTTCGCATCGATGCAAGGCAACGGTCCGCAAACGCGTCCACGTTCGTGTCTGCTTCCACGTGCAGAAGCGGAAGCCCGCGCGCCGTCGCATCCTCGACGACGAAGCGGTTAAACGCCTTCGCCCGCGCGATGAAGTTTTCGATCATCGTCTGCTCCCGCAGGGACTGTTCCGCATGGACGCTCTCCATCAGGATCCGCTCTTCGATCAGGCGGTCGTCCGCATGGAGCAGGATGCAGGCCATCGATTTTGATCGCAAGGCGTTGATGGTTTCCGGCAACAGCGCCGATCCTTCGAGTACGAGCTTTTCTCCGATTCGCAAGTGTCCATCGATACACGCTTCTATGGCGGGCTTCATTCCCCGATAGTGGGCGAGCACCGATGCCATCAATTCTTCCACGCTTAGCTTCAGGTAGTGCTGCATGACCTGAGGAGGAATCGGGCCCCATGGCCGGCCCGGATGACGGGAAAGCTTGTCGGTAGACTGAGATGACCAGCCGGACACCGCGGCAATTCTTTGCGCAGCCGTGCTCTTTCCTAGATGAGACGTTCCGCCAATCAGGATGACGCGCCATCCGGGATCGGGAGGTTCGAGGAGCCGGGTCACGATGGAAAGTGTTCGATGCGCATGAGATTATGAGACAAAGATCGGACGTCGCATGATCGCGCTCAGTGTGAACGGAAAGACGGTTTCGGTCGAGGAAGGCCCGACCGAGCTTCTCCTCGACGTCCTCCGAAACCGGCTTGGGCTCATGGGTGCGCGCTTCGGTTGCGGCGCCGGGGAATGTGGGGCCTGTGCTGTGCTGGTTGACGGCGAAGACAAGTGCTCCTGTTCGCTCGAGATCGGTAGCCTTGCGGGTAAGATGGTGGTCACGGTCGAGGGCCTCGGCACGGCGGAGCGACCGCATCCGATCCAGGCGGCCCTGATCGAGAAGCAGGCCGGCCAATGCGGCTACTGCCTCACCGGGATCGTGATCGGCGCCAAGGCGCTGCTTGACAGAAATCCAAGGCCGAGCCGGCGTGAAGTTGCGCTCGCGCTCGATGGCCATCTCTGCCGTTGCGGGGCGCACCAACGCATCATCGATGCGGTCCTCCTTGCCGCCGAACGCATCAGAAAGACGAGCCCGTGATTCCGCCGACCCTTGCTGCCAATCCGAGTCTCGGACGCTGGGCCCGCTTCGGCTCCGAAGGCAGCGTCACGATTCTGTTCGGGAAGGTCGAATACGGTCAGGGCAACATGACGGCACTGGCGCAGATCGGCGCCGAAGAGCTCGGCGTGAATTGGAGCCGCATTCGGATCGAAGAGCCGAGCACGTCGGGCGCACCCGACGAGGGGCTGACGGTGGGCTCGATGTCGATCGAAATTTCGGGCGCTGCCGTGCGCGCGGCGTGCGCGGAGATCCGGTCGCTGTTCCTCGCGCATGCGGCTTCGAAGCTGTCGGCGCCTCCGCAGGAACTTTCGATATCCGATGGCCAGATCCTGCGCGAAGGCCGCTCGACAGGCCTGAGTTACTGGACCCTCGCCTCAGAAGTAGATCTCGCGCGCGCGCCGGCGGAGGAAGTCAAATTGAAGGATCCTGCGACCTACACGATCGTGGGAGAGAGTCTGCCGCGCAAGGATCTGCCGCCCAAACTTTTCGGTCGGGCCTTCATCCATGATTTCCTTCCCGAAGGCGTCGTTCATGCGCGCGTGCTGAGGCAGCCTGGCCACCGCGCAACATTCAAATCGCTCGACGAAAGCGCCGTACGAAAAGCGGCGGGTGAGAGCATCGAGATCTTCCGCGAGGGCGAGTTCATCGCTTTTCTCTCCTCATCCGAAGCTGCGGTTCAGCGCGCGCATGCGAAAGCAGCCGAGGCCGCCGTGTGGGATGATGTGGCGTCGCTGCCGGCGGACGCGGCGCGGGCCGAACATCTGCGCGGATTGCCGAACCAAGTCTTTGAGACGGGCGCCCCGCCGGCGGAACCCTCCAATCGGCGCCGGGTAACTGCCTGCTACTCGAAGCCTTACATTTCTCATGGTTCGCTCGGCCCTTCCTGCGGCGTGGCCGAGTGGAAAAACGCAAAGCTCACTGTCTGGACACATGCGCAGGGTGTCTTTCCCCTGCGCGCGACGCTCGCGAACGGCCTCGGACTCTCGCCGGACGCGATCGAGGTCCGACACCTGCAAGGCCCGGGCAACTACGGCCACAACGGCTCCGATGACGCCGCATTCGACGCGGCCTTCCTGGCGCTCCGTCATGAAGGCAAGCCGGTCCGCGTGCAATGGCGGCGCGAGGACGAGTTCGCTCACGCGCCCGTCGGAGCGGCGATGGTGATCGAGCTTACAGCCGAACTCGATGCATCCGGCCGGATCGCCGATTACACGACGGAGCTCTGGTCTGGGCCGCATACCAATCGAGGACGCGCCATAGCGGAAAGTGCGCTTCCGGAGCGCCCGCGTGGCGACGCGGCCCCCGCTGGCCCTGGCCCGGGAGTGGGCTTTTTTCGCTTCAGCGGCGCCGTGCTGAACGCCACTCCGCCTTATGCCATCGAAGCGACGCGGGTGAAGGAGCATTTGATCCAGCGGCCGCCGCTTCGCACCTCTTCGCTCCGCGGCCTCGGGGGTCCGCCCAACGAGTTCGCCGGCGAGTGCTTTATCGACGAGCTTGCAGAGTCCGCGGGCTCCGATCCGCTCGCTTATCGCCTTTCGATGCTCGAACAGCCTCGTGCGCGGCACGTGCTCGAGCGGGCAGCTGAACTCGGCCGTTGGGCCGAGCGCGGGCCTTCAGGAACCGGCAAAGGCGTCGGCCTCGCCTTCTGCATTCATCGCAATCACGGCGCCTTCGTGTCCGTGGTCGCGCAAGTCGAGGTCGCGCGCGAGGTGCGGGTGGAAAAAGTCTGGTGCGTGGCCGATGCGGGCCTGATCATCAATCCGGATGGTGCGAAGAACCAACTCGAGGGCGGCATCATCATGGCGACGAGCTGGGCGCTGAAAGAAGAAGTGAAAGTGGGCAAGACCGGCATCGCCTCCGTGAATTGGGATTCCTATCCGATCCTGCGGTTCAGCGAAGTGCCCGACATCGAAATCGAACTCGTTCACGCGCCCGAGCAGCGCGCCATGGGATTGGGAGAAATCTCCTCCGGGCCGACGCTGGCTGCTATCGGCAATGCCGTCGCCCACGCGCTCGGCCAGCGCATCCGAGACCTGCCTTTCACCCGCGACCGCATCGCCGCCGCGCTCTTGCGTTAGTCGGGGTTGCTCTTTCAGAGGCGGGAGCCTATTTTCCCGTCCACAACCGACGCTTGGGAGAGGACACATGACAGACCTTGTCTCCATCTCTCTCGATTCGCGTCGGCGCCAATTGAGCTCCTGATCCTCTGATCATCGGACTCTGAACCTTCGTCGACGCAAGCCCCAAGGCTCTGTCGACAGAAGGAATCCAAATCGTGATCGAAGCTTATGGCTGGAGCGATGCGCTCCAGGAGGAATTTCGTGTCCACGCGGCGCGCGGGCTTGCGCCCGGTCGCGTCGTGATTCAGCAACGCGGGCACTACCGCATCGTGACGGCGGAAGGCGAACTGGACGCGACGCTTTCCGGCCGCTTTTCTCATGAAGCGCACGACGGCGACTATCCTGTCGCCGGCGACTGGGTAGCCGCGGCCGTGCGACCATCGGAAGGTACGGCCACGATCCATAACCTCTTGCCACGCCGGAGCGCGTTCGTCCGGCGCGCAGCCGGTCCTGCAGGGGGGCGGCAGACGGTCGCCGCGAACATCGATCTGGCGCTGCTGGTGAGTTCGCTCAACGCAGATCTCAATCCGCGCCGCATCGAACGCTATCTGGCGACGGCTTACGCGAGCGGCGCGGATCCCGTGATAGTGCTCACCAAGGCCGACCTCGCCAGCGGCGTCGACGAGCAGGTGGCTGCCGTCGAGGCGGTCGCTTTCGGTGCGCCCGTCCATGCCGTATCGGCCATCACTGGCGCCGGCATGACGGCGATCGGCGCCTTGCTTCGTCCTGGCCAGACGGCGGCGCTTCTCGGCAGTTCGGGCGTCGGTAAGTCGACGTTGGTCAATGCACTTGCCGGTAGCTCGCGCATGACAACGCGGAGCATCCGGGAAGACGACGCGCGCGGCCGCCACACGACCACGCATCGCGAACTCGTGCTCCTTCCCTCCGGCGCAATGCTTCTGGACACGCCAGGCATGCGCGAGCTCGGCCTCTTCGACTCTGCGGAAGGCGTTGCGGCCGGCTTTGCGGATATCGAGGAGCTCGCACGTGCCTGCCGGTTCGGCGATTGCGCTCATGGACACGAACCGGGTTGTGCGATTCGAGACGCCATTTCCAATGGCACGCTTGCGCCGGAGCGCTTCGAGAGCTTCCGAAAGCTCCAGCGCGAGATTGCCTTCGAAGAGCGAAAGGAAGACCAGCGCGCGCGCGCCGAGAACCGCAAGAAGTGGGCGCGCATTGCGCGCGACCAGCGTGCTCGCCGGCGCTTCCTCGGTGGGGACTGAGGTCTAACGGCGTGCGCGTGGCGGATCGAGCGGACCAGGCGCCTTCGGTCCGGCGGCGAAAAGGTGCGCAAGCAGTGCGGCGGTGAGTTCGCGCGCGGCTTTCCGTTTAAGACCGAGGATCTGGGAAAGGCGCTGCCCGATCAACGCATCGCCAAAGGCGAGGAGCGAAACGAACAGAACGACGGATTTTACCCGTTCGTCCACCTTCGCCAGATCGGGCGGGCCGGCTCTTTCTATTCCGGAAACGAGATCGAGGATGGCATCGCGGATCGGTGCAATATGCTCATCATTGTTCGAGAGCGTGATCCACGCAGCGAGGCGCCCCGCGCCACCCTTGTCGAAGGCGTCGAAAACCCTGTCGACAAGGCCCCGTGGTTCGGGCAACCCGCCGTCCTTGCGTGTGACGGCATCGACGAGCGCGTGGTTGAGGTCGCGTACCATCGCGCTCATCAGCGCGGACTGCAGTTCCGCGGCCGAGCCGAAATGGTGCAGCAGATTGGAATGCGTCATGCCGAGCTCGTCCGCCACGGCCTTGAGCGTCACCGCATTGGGCCCGCGCTCTATCAAAAGACGTCGTGCTTCCGCGAGCGCGGTGCTTCTCACTTCGGAGGGAACTCGCCGCTTTCGGGAACCCTGTTTCTTGCGTGCCGTTATTGACATCGATGTCAGTTAATTTTATCTACACGGGTGTCAGCATAAACCACGAACGGCGCCGGCGTCCGGGGACTTGAAAATCCGGGCTCTGCGCCCAAAGAGCGAGCGAAGTCATGCCGAGCGCTGCCGAAATGCATTCGAGAAACTTCACGCTCCCGCGCGATACGCAGCCGCCCCGATGGTGGGTCCGCAATGATCCCGTAGCGACGGCCTTCTTCAACGCGCTTTCAGCAACCTTTCCGCAAGGCGAGCGGTTTTTCATCGAGAGCGTCAAGCACTACCGCGATCGGGTTTCGCCGGAGCTGCGAAAGCAGATCGCAGTTTTCGCGCAGCAAGAATCCCTCCATACGCGCGAGCATGTCGTTTTCAATCGCCTGATCACCGAAGCCGGTTACGACGCCGCGCTCATTGACCAGAGAACGAAGGAGCGCTTCGATTTCGGGCGAAAGATCGCCCGGCCAATCGATCATCTCGCCGTCACGGCATCCCTCGAGCACTTCACGGCCATCATGGCGCACGCCGCGCTCTTCTATGACGACGATCTTGAAGGGGTCTCAGACGAGTTGAAGAACCTGTGGCGTTGGCACGCCGTCGAAGAGATCGAGCACAAGGCCGTTGCATTCGATACCATGGTGGAAATGATCGCGTCCTGGTCCCCGCTCCGGCGCTGGATCTTCCGGACCTCGACCATGTTCATCTCGACCGTCCAGTTCCTCGACATGCTATTCCGGAGCATGGCGCTGTTCTTCAGGAAGGATGGGATCAACACGTTCGGAACATGGCTCAAGGTCTTTCATTTCCTATACGTGAAGCCTGGGATGTTCCGGCGCATCGCCGGTCCCTACTTCGCGTATTACAGGCCCGGATTTCATCCCTGGCAGATCGACGATCGTATGCTTGCGAACAATGCAGAAGCCGAAATGGAGATTGTCTATGCGCCTCAACCGGCTTGAGTTTGCCTTTAGCATAGCGCTCGCTCTTTCCTGCGGAGCGGGTATTGCTTGCGCCGAACAGGCTCCTGGCTCGAACGCTGCCATCGTCGGAACGTGGAAGACGCCAAAGAACGATGGCAAGGTCATCATCGAGCCGTGCGGCGGTAACGCCGTTTGTGGTCGCGTCGCCGACGGGCGCCAGCTGCGTGCCAACCCGGATCAAACCGACGTTCATAACCCCGACCCGGCCAAGCGGACACGCCGAATCCTGGGACTGAATATCCTCGCAGGATACACAGGCGGCCCCACCGAATGGACCGGAGGATCGGTCTACGATCCGCAGACTGGGGACTCGTCGAGGGATTCGACTCTCACGCTCAAGTCGTCGGATACCCTTGTGGTGAAGGGCTGCCGTCTCTTCTTCTGTCGTTCCGAAACCTGGACAAGGATCGCCAGCCAGTAGGTCACGACCCAAGCGCTGGCATGCGCAGAGACAGGCGCGGCCGGCACCCGCTTCCGACAGCGCCTGCCGGCGGTTTCGTCCGCTTGTAAGCGCGTGCCGCGCCTGCTTAAGCTCGCCCTTCAATTTTGCCGAAGGGACTTAAGCCATGAAAGCCGCTGTGCTGCGCGAGATCGGAAAGCCACTCGAGATCGAAAACATCGAGATCAACAAGCCCAAGGCACATGAAGTGCTGATTCGCACGGCGGCCGCCGGCGTTTGTCATTCCGATCTTCATTTCATTGAAGGGCTATACCGCTATCCGATGCCGGTGGTGCTCGGCCACGAGTCTGCTGGCGTCGTCGAACAGGTTGGCAGCGAGGTGCATTCGGTCAAACCCGGCGATCACGTCATCACCTGCCTCTCGGCGTTCTGCGGACGATGCGAGCATTGCCTCACCGGTCATATGTCGCGTTGTCAGAGCCCGGAAACGAAAAGGCAGCAGGGCGAAGAGCAACGGCTCGAGAAGGATGGCGCGCCGGTCTTCCAGTTTCTGAACCTATCCTCCTTCGCCGAGCAGATGCTGATTCACGAGAATGCCTGCGTGAAGATCAGGGACGACATGCCGCTCGATCGCGCGGCATTGATCGGCTGCGGCGTGACCACCGGCACCGGAGCGGTCTTCCACACTTCGAATGTTCGGCCTGGCGAGACGGTCGCAGTGATCGGCTGCGGCGGCATCGGGCTGGCCTGCATCAACGGTGCAGCTATTGCCGGTGCGGCGCGCATCATTGCCGTCGACACCATTGGCTCGAAGCTCAACCTGGCGAAGCACTTTGGCGCAACCGATGTCGTCGATGCAAAGAACGAGGATCCCGTTGCCAAAGTGCAGGAGCTGACGAAGGGCGGTGTGCATCACTCCTTCGAAGCGGTCGGCCTCAAGAAGACGGCCGAGCAGGCCTTCAAGATGCTCGCGCGCGGCGGCACGGCGAACGTCATCGGCATGATCCCGCTGGGACAGACCATTGAGCTCCACGGCGCGGACTTTCTTGGCGAAAAGCGCATCCAGGGTTGCGCCATGGGTTCGAACCGCTTTCCGATCGATATGCCGCGCCTCGTCGATTTCTATCTCGCGGGTAAGCTCAAGCTCGATGACATGATCTCGAGGCGCATTCGCCTTCGCGAGGTCAACGAGGCCTTCGACGAGATCAAGCGTGGCGAGATCGCCCGCAGCGTGATCATCTTCGACGCCTGAGAAAGCGAGCGGTCCGGATGCACCAGCACGTCGGGTCGTTGGTTGCCATTTCGCTTGCTATCGGCGTCGCCGTCTCCACAGGCGCTGGCATCGTGCTCTGGACCTCGTTCGCCGGCGGGGGAATGAGTGGCCGGTCGAACAAGCAACTGAATTCTCGTGGCTTTTTCAGGCTGAGTGCGCGAAGCCGAGAATCCGAGTGAACTCCGCAGGCGCCCTCACCGTTTAGCAATTGGGGCAGGCGCCGAGAGGAGTTCCCGCTGATGACACGGATTACGAAATTTCTTTTCACGAGCGCGGTCGCCGCCGGCGCCGCTTGTCTTGCAATTCCCGCGATGGCCGAGGATGAGAATGCGCCTTCGGAAACCGTGATTGTGACCGCTCCACGCTTTCACGTGGATGGTGCTACCCGCATGAACACCATGCCGGAACGAGTCTCGCTCTCGACATCGGTGCGCTACGACGACCTCGATCTCACCTCGCGCGAGGACGCATACGTCTTGCGTGGCCGCATTCGCGAGGCGGCGCGCAGCGTTTGCGCCGAACTCAGGGATGCGTATCCCTTCCGCCCGCTCAACGGCACTTCGTGTTACCGCGACGCACTTGAGAACGGCCTCATGCGCGCCGACGAAGCCATCCGCGACGCGCGATCGGAGTACTAGGACTTCGATCAGCGATGGGCTCGTGCCAGCGCGTGAGCGAGATCATTGTAGAGATCATCTGCATCTTCGATTCCTGTCGATAGGCGCAGGAGATCAGGCGGACAGGGAGAATCCGGTCCTTCGACCGAGGCGCGGTGCTCGAGCAGGCTCTCCACGCCGCCGAGTGAGGTCGCGCGCTTCCAGATTTCTACATGCGCTGCCGTTGCGATCGCCGCGGCTTCGCCGCCTCTCACGCGGATCGACAGCATGCCGCCGAAACCGCCTTGCATCTGCCGTGCGGCGATATCGTGGCCAGGAAAGTCCTTCAGACCGGGATAGAGCACGTGCGAGATGTACGGGTTCGTCCCCAGTTTTTCAGCGAGCAGAGCTGCATTGGCGCACGCCGTGCGCACGCGCGGGAAAAGTGTACGCATGCCGCGCAGCAATAGCCAGGACTCGAAGGAGCCCGGCACGCCGCCAAGTTGCGAGCGCAATTCGAGAATGTGCTTCCATGGCTCATCTTCCGCCCTGGTGACGAGCGCACCGGCGATCAGGTCCGAGTGCCCGTTCAGGTATTTTGTCGCCGAATGCATGACGAGATCGGCGCCGATTTCGAGCGGGCGGCTGAGAACCGGCGTGGCCGCCGTGGAATCCACGGCGAGACGCGCGCCCGCGCCATGAGCGATCTCGACCGCTGCCACGAGGTCGGTAATGTCCCATTGCGGATTGGCTGGCGTCTCGGTCCAGATGAGCTTTGTTTTTCCCGGCCGCATGGCGGACCTCAACGCGGCAAGGTTCGTCATGTCGACGATATCGACCTCGAGACCCCAACGCCGCGCGAAGGTTAGCAGCCAGCTGCGCAGGAGCCAGTACATCGCTTTCGGCGCAACGACGTGATCGCCGGGCGCAAGCGACAGGAAAACCGCGGTCGCCGCTGCCATTCCGGAGGCGAACAGCGCCGCGCCCGCGCCTTTCTCCAGAGTGGCCAGCACAGCCTGGGGCTGGTCGTACGTGGGGTTGTCGTCGCGGGAGTAGGAGCGTCCGGAGCGGAACCGGTTGTCGGGGTCGCGCACAAAGGTCGAAGAAACATGTACCGGCGGTGCAACCGCGCGTGTCTTCTCGTCGATCCAGCCCAGTGCCTGGGCAGCGATCGTCGCTGGATTTGCCCTCTTTTCATTCATCGGCGGAATGCTTGCACGACGCTGGGTCGGCCTTCAAACACATCAGCCAGTCGCAGCCCGCGCTGAGCGCCGCGAGCCTGAGCCACGGTTCCTTCCTGCCCCAGCGTCATGAGCGACAAAAGAGGTTCGGCTCGATGCTGCGCCGGCGCATTCGGGCGTGGTAGAAACATCCGGCAAAATTTGGCTCTAACGGGTCGCCCTTAAGCGGAAGGAAACAGGACAATGGCTGAAGCATATATCGTGGCAGCGGCGCGTACGGCTGGTGGACGGAAAGGCGGACGGCTCAAAGGCTGGCATCCCGTCGATCTCGGCGGCGAGGTGATCAACGCGCTTCTCGATCGCTCGAAGGCCAATCCCGAGTTGGTCGAGGACGTGATCTGCGGCTGTGTCAGCCAGGTCGGCGAACAGGCGATCGATATCGGCCGCAACGTTGTTCTGGCCTCGCGCCTTCCGGAACATGTGCCCGGCACCAGCATTGACCGCCAGTGCGGCTCCTCGCAGCAGGCGCTTCACTTCGGTGCGCAGGCCGTGATGAGCGGTTCCATGGACGTCGTGATCGCCATGGGTGTCGAAAGCATGACACGCGTGCCGATGGGACTCTCCGCGGCGCTACCGGCGCAGAACGGCTTCGGCACCTACATGAGCCCGGAGATCGTCAAGAAATATCCGAACGTCCAGTTCAGCCAGTTCATGGGCGCGGAAATGATGGCCGAGAAGTACAAGCTCACGAAGGAAAGGCTCGACGAGTTCGGCTATCAGAGCCATCAGAAGGCTATAGCAGCCACGCAAGGCGGCAAGTTCGAAAAGGAAATCGTGCCGCTGACGGTCACGCTCGAGGACGGCTCCAAGACCAAACACACGGTCGATGAAGGCATCCGCTTCGATGCTTCGCTCGATGCCATCAAGGGCGTGAAGTTGCTTCGCGAGGGCGGACGCATTACGGCGGCGACGTCAAGCCAGATCTGCGATGGCGCCTCGGGCGTGCTTCTCTGCAATGAGAAGGGACTGAAAGCGCTTGGCGTGAAGCCTCTCGCGCGCATCCATCACATGACTGTCATCGGTGGCGACCCGATTATCATGCTCGAAGCGCCGCTGCCGGCAACGAAGCGTGCCCTCGAGAAATGCGGGAAGAAGATTGGCGACATCGATATCTACGAAGTCAACGAGGCATTCGCCTCCGTACCCGTCGCGTGGCTCGACTATGTCCATGCTGATCCGGCAAAGATCAATGTGCACGGCGGCGCGATCGCGCTCGGCCACCCGCTTGGCGCGTCCGGCACCAAGTTGATGGCCACACTCCTTCATGCACTCCAGGACAAGAACAAGACCTGGGGTTTGCAGACGATGTGTGAGGGCGGCGGCCAGGCGAACGTCACGATTGTCGAACGCCTTTCGTAAGCACCGCAGGGATCGCCGAGGTTTGCGCTGAGGACGCGGGGAAAACTGGGCGCAGTTGCGCCCAGTTGCTTCTTGGCGGCGACTGCGAACCCTCGGCGACCAGCTGAACAGGTGAACTGATTTGGATCTCTCATACGGGCCTGAGTACGAGAAATTTCGCGAAGAGATCCGCGCCTTTGCGCGCGAACACGGCGCACGCGCTCCTGGACGCCCAGGCGGCGTGGACATGCGGGAGTGGCAGAAGATGCTGATCGCGCACGGTTACGCTGCGCGAACGATCCCCAAAGAGTACGGCGGTTACGGCGCCAAACCCGACATACTCAATTCTCGCATCATCGCCGAGGAATTCATTGCTCTCGGCTTGCCCATGGGCATGGCGGGGCAGGGGATCTCGATGCTGGTGCCGACGTTGCTCGAACTCGGCACCGAAGACCAAAAGAAGAAGTGGGTAGGCCCGACGCTGCGCGGAGAAGTGATCTGGTGCCAGGGCTATTCCGAGCCTGGCGCGGGATCCGATCTTGCGGCGCTGGCGACGCGCGCTACGGAAGATGGCGACGATTTCGTCATCAATGGCCAGAAGATCTGGACCTCAACTGCCGCCCAGGCCGACATGATCTTCTGTCTCGTCCGCACCGAACCGGAGAAGCCGAAACACGAAGGCATCTCCTACCTCATCTTCTCGATGAAGACGCCGGGCATCGAAGTACGTCCGCTGAGGACGATGACCGGTCGCGCGGAGTTCAACGAAGTGTTCTTCACCAATGTGCGGGTGCCGAAGTCACAAATCGTCGGTGCGCGCGGGCAAGGTTGGTTTGTGGCTAATGCAACGCTCCGGCATGAGCGCGGCATGCTCGGCGATCCCAACCAGGCGCGGACGCGGCTGAAGGCGCTTGTCGATCTCATGCGGAGCGAGGAGAGCAACGGCCAAAGGCTGATGGACAATCCTGTGTTTCGTGACCGGCTACTCAAGCTTGAGGCGCGCGTGCTCGCAATGGAATTCCATGGTCTGCGCCTGTTGACAGCGAGCCTGAAAGGCGAGGACCCGGGGCTTGCACGGCTGATCGTCAAGCTCATGGGTTGCGAGCTCAATCACGATCTCGCTGCTTTCGCCATCGATGCTTTAGGAGAGCTTGGTATTCTCTACGGCGAAAGCCCTCATCTTCGCGATGAAGGCCGCTGGCAAACGAGTTACATGTTCGATCTCGGCCTCATTATCGGTGGCGGGACGGCACAGATCCAGAAGAACATCATTGCCGAACGCGGGCTCGGAATGCCGCGCGAGCCCAAACTCGCCAAGACCTGAGCGCCACTCCAATGGAATTCGCGCTTTCGGAAGACCAGAAGCTAATGCAGGAGAGCATCGAAAAGACGCTCGCCCGCGTTTCACCGCTCGCGCGCGTGCGCAAGGCAGCCGATGCAGCAGATGGCTTCGCTCGCGACGTCTTCTCCGCCCTGGTGGAGCTCGGTCTCACAGGTGTTCTCATTCCCGAGGAGTTTGGCGGACTGGGCCTGTCGCTTCTCGATGCGGCGCTCGCGTCCGAGATGCTCGGCCGTCACGTGGCGCCAGTGCCCTTTGCCGGAACAGCAGTCATGGCGCCGCTTGCGGTGCTCGGCGCCGGCTCGACAAGCCAGAAGAGCCAATGGCTGCCGAAACTGGCGAAAGGCGAGACCGTTGCGGGTGTGGCCGTTTCCGAACATGCGAGCGGTGCGCGGGAAAAGGCGCAGGTTTCCTACCGCGCTGGAAGGCTCTCGGGCCGCACATTGTTCGTCGTCGATTTCTCCGGCGCCGACATTTTTCTGGTTGCCGACAAATTTGCCAATCTCCACCTCGTCGATTCCCGGGCCAAGGGCCTCGAGAAGACAGCTCTGGCGACGATCGACGCCACGCGAATCGTGGGTGAACTTGCGTTCGACAATGTCGAGGCCGAACCGCTCGCCCAAGACCATTCCGCGGCGACGGTCGAGCGCATGATAGATGCTGGGCGCGTCGTGCTCGCAGCCGATACGCTCGGTGCAGGCGAACGCATGCTGGAGATGGCGGTCGCCTATTCCAAGGAGAGAAAACAGTTTGGCCGCATCATCGGCTCGTTCCAGGCGGTCAAGCACATGTGCGCGGAGATGGCTGCGGGGCTGGAGCCCTGCCGCGCACTGGTCTGGTACGCTGCGCACGCGTTTGATTCATTTCCGGCGGAAGCACGGCTGATGGCGGCACATGCGAAGGCGCACACGTCGGAGATCGGCCGTCACGTCGCTCGCACTGCGACCGAAGTGCATGGCGGCATGGGTTTCACGGATCTTCTCGGGCTGCACTACTGGTTCAAGCGCATCGGGTTCAACCGGCAGGTTCTCGGTTCACCCGAGCGTGCGCGGCACGATGCGGCCCTGGCCCATGGCTGGGTCGGCAATTAGGCTGGCCGACTCGAAGCCGTGGCCGCCGCATTCGCCTTTGTGGCGGCCGGCATCAACTCGCTCAGACTTCGGCAGCCCAGTCCGCGGGACGTGCGGCCGATCCCCGGCGAGTGAGCGCTTGCCGGAAAGCGGCCGGCGGCGCAGCATGCGCGCGCCCCAATCCAGCGACGGAGAGCATCATGGAACTCGCGCCCGCAAAGGCTGGTTTCTCGCCCGAACGCCTCGAGCGCATCACCGAGCATCTGAACCGCTCTTACATCGACAACGGCAAAATCGCCGGTTGCCAGGTGCTGGTGGCGAGACATGGAATTCCCGCCTATTTCCGCTCGCTCGGCCAAATGGACAGGGAGCGCGGCAAGCCGGTGAAGGAAGACACGATCTTCCGCCTCTACTCCATGACGAAGCCGATCACGTCCGTGGCGCTGATGACGCTCTACGAGCGCGGCTATTTCCAGCTCAATGATCCTGTTTACAAGTTCGTGCCGGAATGGCGTGACCAGCGCGTGTGGGTCTCAGGTGAGGGGCCTGCCATGGAAACCGCCCGGCCGGAACGTCCGCCGTCGATGCGTGACATGCTTTGCCATACCGGTGGGCTCACCTACGGCGCTGCTCTGGAAGCATTGGGCGCGCCGGCGAGCCGCCATCCTGTCGACAAGGTCTACGCCGAGCTCGGTGTGCGCCGGGATCGCGGCGAGACGCTGGACCAGTTCGTGCGGAAGCTCGGCCGCGTGCCTCTCCGCTACCAGCCGGGCGAACGCTGGATGTATTCGCTTTCGACGGATGTCTGCGGCGCACTGGTCGAAATCATTTCCGGTAAGCGCTTCGATCGATTCCTGGACGAGGAGATCTTCTCCCCGCTCAAGATGAAGGACACGGCCTTCTCGGTCGAAGCCTCGAAACTTCCACGCTTTGCCGCCAACTATCGACGCGGACCAGACAAGAAGCTCGAGCTCATCGACGATCCTGAAAAGAGCACCTATCGGGAACCATCGACGTTCTTCTCCGGCGGCGGCGGGCTTACGGGCACCACTGTGGACTACTGGCGCTTTTGCGAGATGCTGAGGCGCGGCGGCGAACTCGATGGCGCTCGCATTCTGGGCCCGCGCACCGTGGAGCTCATGCATCTCAACCATCTCAAGGATGGAAAGGATCTGACCTCGCTTGCCATCGCGGCGTTCTCGGAAACCGCCAATGAGGGCGTTGGCTTCGGCCTCGGCTTCGCGACCGTGCTCGATCCCGTGACCTCCGGCTCGATCGTGGCGCACGACTTCTATTGGGGTGGTGCCGCTTCGACCATTTTCTGGGTCGACCAGAAGGAGGACCTGGTGCTCGTGTTCATGACGCAGCTGATGCCGTCCGGCTCGTTCAATTTCCGCGGCCAGCTCAAGAGCATCGTCTATTCCGCAATCGTCGACTGAGTTCAGTCCCGGCTGAGGATCTCCAGCGCCTGCTTGGCCAGATGTGCCGTGCCATTCACGGCCGGCCGGTCGGTCGGGATGATGCCGGACAGCACACGCCGGTAGACGCCTTGTGAAATTGAGGCGAGCCTGAAGGCGCCGAACGCAACATAGAAGTTCCAGTGAGGGACTCCGTCGCGCCCAGTGCGGCGGCAATAGGCGGCGACGTATTCAGACTCTGTGGGGATTCCGCTGGTCGCAAAGTCGACACCATCGAGCGTTCCCCAGGTGGGCGAGTCCGAATGCCAGAGCAGACCGTTGTAGCCGAGATCGGCGAGCGGATGGCCAATTGTGGAAAGCTCCCAGTCGAGCACCGCAATGAGGCGCGGCTCAACAGGATGAAACATCGTGTTCTCGAGGCGATAATCGCCGTGGGCGATCGACACCGACTGATCGTCCGGAATCATGCCCGGCAGGATCTCGATGAGTTTTTCCATCGCCGGAATATGTTCGCTCTCTGCCCCGCGATATTGCTTGGTCCAGCGCGCAATCTGACGTTCGAAATAGCCCCCGGGACGGCCGAAGTCCGACAGCCCGCGCGCGGCGTAGTCGACCTGGTGCAGTTTCGCGAGGGTGGCGTTGAGTTGGTCGTAGATTGCCGCACGCTCTGCAGGCGAGACCCCGGGCAGCGTCGCGTCGCGGAAAATGCGGCCCTCGAGATAATCCATCACATAGAAAGGCGTGCCGATGGGCTCGTTTTCGTTACAGAGATGGCGCATCCGCGGCACCGGAACGCCTGTTCCTTCGAGCGCCTTCATCACGCGGTATTCGCGATCGACCTGGTGGGCGCTTTGAAGGAGCTGGCCAGGGGGCTTCTTGCGCAGCACGTAGCGCTTTGCCGTTCCGGCGTCGGTGGTCGTGAGCAGGAAGGTGGGATTGGAGGCGCCGCCCTTGATCTGCGCCACTTTCACGCCGTTGCCGAAATCGGGGATGACGTTTTCGAGGTAGCGCGCGAGCGCGGCTTCGTCGAAACGCTGCGCGGACGTCACCTCTCCGAACAAGGACTCGCTCATGTGAATGGACCTCCGAAGCCCGATCCTCGGAGGTCATGCATGATTGTGCAAGCAAGGTCCGGTCGGAAAAAAAAGAGGACACGGAGCACAGGCTCTCCGCGTCCTCTCTCGTTTCAGGAACGGTGGCGCGCGAGCGCGCCCTTCACTCAGTGAGGAATCACCGCCTTCTTTTGCGCGACGTCAACCGTCCCGAGACCCGTCGAGTAATCATAGTAGGGCAGGGACGTGTAGAGACCGTTCGCGCCCGTCAGGACGTCATTGAAGCCGTCGACGAGTTCGGTAAGCCCGCTTGGCGGAGTTGGCGCTGTGCCTGTCTGCGGATATTTGGCGTAGAGGCGCGGACTCGCGAAGCCGAGCTTGTTGCCATAAGCACTCTGAAGCCGAGCATATACGCCGGCCGCAATCGGTGAGGCGAGGCTCGTTCCACCGTACACCGACGTCTGTCCCGCGATATAGATGATCGCGCCCGTGTTCGGATCGGCATCCATCGAGATGTCGGGAATGCCGCGAAAGATCTCCGGGCTGTTCGCGTTGTTTGTCGGGATGATGTTCTGCTGCCAGTAGGGCGAATACTCGAACTGGCTGATTCCGCCGCCACCCGCATACCAGGCGACCTCGCCGTTATAGCTGCCATCGGCATTCGTGAGCAGGCTGGTGCCCCCCACCGCCACCACATAGGGCGATGTGGCGGGGAAACCCACGAAGGGTGCCCCGGCTGGCACGCCGTTGGTCGGTGCAACGGTGCAGAACGAACCCGTGTCGCCGGTCGACGAGAACAGCGTCTGGCCCTGCGCAGCGGCCTCGAGGAAGACCTGGTCATCGGCGACCATCGTGCCATCAAGATAGGGGAAAAATTCGCAGATGCCGAACGAGGCGTTTGCGATTTTCGCCAGATTGTCGGTTGTCCACTTGTTGAACTCGAGCGCCGTGTCCTGGTCGGTCAGCGATGTCGTGGTATAGACGTACAGCGTCTTCACTGCGCCGGCCATGCCGGTGGAATATTGCGTGTCGATGTCCCATTCGGTATCGCCGGCGGTGTCGGGACTGGCGAGACCGACCTGCACGACTTTCACCGGCACAGCCGGAAGTCCGTTCGCCTTCTCGAAGGTGCGCAGATCCTGGAGGGGAACAGAGACATCGCCCTCTGCCATGACGGCAATCGTCGTCGAAATGGCCGACGGTACCTGGCCGACGTCATAGGCCTTCCAGTAGGTCGACGGATTGTATTCGAAGCGCAGGCATGTCGAGCCCTGCGAGACGTTGCACGGCGTGACGGCGGTCCTTTTGGCATTCGGTATCGCCATCGAGACGTTGTTGAGACCGAGAACGGACAACACCACTCCGCTCAGCGCCGAAGGCACTTGTGCGGCAGCGGTATTGACGAAGACCTTCGTTCCGTTCTGCGAGAACCAACCGAGATTTGTGTTGAAGGCTGCTTCGACCTGTGCCGCCGTGCCCTGCGCGCTGATGAACAGGTTGTTGGGCGTGACGGAGACGTTCGAGAAGCCTTGCTGCGTCAGGTAATTTTCCACCTGGGAAACGGACGCTGCACTCGGAGCGTAAGTCGCGTTGAACTGCGCTGGCGTGATCGCTGTGCCGTAGTAGGGCGAGCCGATCGTGTTTTCCTGTGCCACGAGGTTGGCGAGCCGCTGCGCGTTCTGCATCTTGAGTGCGACGGTGATGCGCATCGAGGTCGCGGGAGCCACCGCTCCGAGCGGTGTCGCTTGCACCAGAGGAATGGCTTGCGTGCTGGTGTTGGCCCAGGTCGTTGCAGCGTCAGCCGCTCCGGTCGAAATTAGGCAAAAAAATGCCGAAAGGGCGCCTGCCATGAGGCGCCCGCGCAAAGAATGCATTTGAGGAACCCTCTCCCGCCAATTCACGCGGAGAACGGTGCGGTGCAGAATTTTGTTCCGTGCTTGCGTAAATTATTTCGAAGAGCGTCCGCGGCTATTTGCGTACCGGTCGCCGCGGCGGCACCACATCGTTGAAGTCGCTGAAACTTTTCCACGCCGGTTCGAGCGGCGGCGTGTCCGACGCGGGAATGTAGGCAGACTCCCGGCCGGCCGACAGATCTGGAATGTAGCGCGGACAGTTCGGAAAAATGTGCTCAGGAGTGACGCGCACGAGGGCCTGCGCGCCGACGAATGTGGCGAGAAGTGGATCATCGAGCGAAACGCTCGCCTTCCCGTTGACCCGAAGCCGCTTCGGCATCGCATCGAACGCGATGAAAAGCATGCCGACATTCGGGTTGATCCTTATGTTGCCCAGGCTTCGGAACATGCCGTTGCCGTCATAATCGGGAAAGACCAGTATGTCTGGCGAGACGATGCGGACGAATCCCGCCGGACCAGCCTTGAAGGAGCAGTCGGGAGCGCCCTCTGCGCTTGCGGTTGCAATAAAGAAGAACTTGCTGCTCTCGATGAAGGCTTTGTCCGATTCCGTGAAGCGATTGTGATCCAGCTTTTCTGCGAGGCGGTCGGCGAGTGCGGCCGAGCCGAAAGCGTCCTGCAATTCGCGGCTGCCCGAATGATACATTCAAGTGTCCTCTGCTTTGTGGCCGCGTGTAGGCGCGTCAGTTGACGCGATCTGCCGCCATTCCGAGCTCGACAAAGGCCATGTCAAAAGCCGGTCTTTCGATCAACTCGAGCCGAGTCCCTCCGGCGATGTCCGGATAAGATCGATTGCGCCTGCCATCACTCCTGCTGCAATTCCCGGCGCCCGTGCGAGGACATTGTCGGCAAAGATGCGCGCAAGTCCGATCCGTGTCTGGAACCGGAAGTCATCATCGTGCGCTTCCGTCGCGCGCTCCGAAGCGAGGATGGCTCCTTTTGCCAGGAAAAAGCCGCCGATGAGATCGCCCATGAGTTGAAGGTAGGCACTTGCCCCGGAAAGTGCGTCGGGTTGAGCGTGGCCGCGACGCTCGATCATCCATGCGGTAGCGTCGCGGGCGGCTCGTTGCGCTGCCTCGAGCCGCTCCCCTATCATGAGAAGCCACTCGTTAGAGTGCACCTGCAATTCGGCGGCTGTATGCGCGACTTCGCCTAGCAAGGTTTCGACTGCCGCGCCGCCTTTGAGTCCGAGCTTCCGCCCCATCAGATCGATCGCCTGGATGCCATTTGTGCCTTCGTAGATGGGTCCGATGCGCGCATCGCGGTAAATCTGCGCCGCGCCCGTTTCTTCGATGAAACCTGCTCCGCCATGCACCTGCAGGCCCATCGATGCGACTTCGACTCCCACATCCGTTGACCAGGCTTTCGCAATCGGAGTGAGAAATTCCTCGCGCAGGCGCGCCGCTTCGCGAGCGCTCTCATTTCCCTCCATGCGGCCGATATCAGCCGCGACCGCCGTCGCGAGACAGATCGCGCGCGCGGCTTCGATTTTTGCTTTCATGAGCATCAGCGTGCGGCGGATGTCAGGGTGATCGAAAATCGGCGCTGGATGTTCTCCCGTGAGCGCCGAGCGCCCTTGCCGGCGCTCGAGCGCATAGGCGAGCGCGGTCTGAAAGGCGCGCTCGGCGATCGCCACGCCCTCAACGCCGACCTGCAGACGGGCGGCGTTCATCATCGTGAACATCTGGGCAAGGCCCTGATGCGGTGCGCCGATGAGTTCGCCCTTCGCGCCTTCGAAGGACATGCTGCAAGTGGGTGAGCCGTGAATGCCGAGCTTGTGTTCTATTCCTGTTGCGGAGACAGCATTCTGCAGACCCGGTGATCCATCCTCTGCAACGAGGTATTTTGGCACGAGGAAAAGCGATATCCCGCGGCTTGCCTCTGGGGCATCGGGAAGACGCGCGAGCACAAGATGGATGATATTATCGGCCATGTCGTGATCGCCCCAGGTGATGAAGATCTTGCTGCCGGTGATCCGGTAATTCGTGCCGTCAGGCTCTGCGCGTGTACGCAACGCGCCGAGGTCTGAGCCGGCCTGCGCTTCGGTGAGGTTCATCGTTCCGGACCACGCGCCGCTCACGAGTTTCGGCAGGTAGCGACTCTTTTGTACGGCGGTTCCGTGGGCGTTCAGTGCCTCGATCGCGCCACGTGTCAGCATTGGGCACAGCCCGAACGCCATGTTCGCCGCGTGAATCATCTCGAAAACAGCAAGCTCGACGGATTTTGGAAGTTCTTGTCCGCCGAACGCACTCTCGGCGGACAGTGCGCCCCAGCCGCCCTCGATGAAATGCCGATAGCCCTTCGCAAAACCCGGCGGGCTCAGGACCTTGCCGTTCTCGAACCGCGCCCCTTCCCGGTCACCAATACGATTGAGCGGCGCAAGGACATCTGCCGCGAATGTCGATGCCGCTTCGAGCACCGCCCGGAGCGTCTCGGCATCGCTGTTGGGGAAAAGCGGCGCGAGCGCCGGAAAGCCCGCAACATCCAGCGCAAACAGAATACTTTCGACAGGGCCCCGATATGTCATCTGCCCGTACCGGAAGAAGGCGACAGCGTCTCAACTCTTATCGCACCCACCGGCGCGGCGCCATTGTCCGGCTTTTCGGCGGAATCCGCGGGGATAGCCCGACGGTAAGAGCGGATTAAGAGACCGCCGCTAAGCTCAGAGTCGCCGCTGCGAAGAACCCCCATGACCACGCTCGATGCGCCCGTAGCGGGTGCGCGGCCAAGTTCTTTGACTGGTCTCTACGCGCTCTACGGCGCGACGCTGCTGTTATCGGCCGCCCTTTTCTTCTCGCTCGAGCCGATGTTCTCGAAAATGATTCTGCCAGTGCTTGGCGGGTCCGCATCGGTGTGGTCCGTTGCGATGGTAGTGTTCCAGGCACTGTTGCTCGCGGGTTATGTCTATGCCTGGGCGCTGACCCGCTTCCTGCCTCCGCGCACTGCGACTCTGGCGCACGCGCTGGTTCTGGCACTCGCCACGCTCTCGCTTCCCGTAACCATTGCGAGCGGATTTCGTACGCCGCCCGACCATGCTGTTTCTCTCTGGCTGGTGGGCTTGTTCGTGGCCTCGATTGGGCTTCCCTGTTTCGCGCTTTCGGCAAATGCACCGCTGCTCCAGGCCTGGTTCTCGCGCAGCGGTCACCCGCGCGCCTTTAATCCCTATCTGCTCTATGGCGCTTCCAATGCCGGATCGTTTGCTGTCCTGCTCGCCTATCCGTTCCTGATTGAGCCGACGCTCGGATTGGCCGCGCAAGCGCAATTGTGGAGTTGGCTTTACTGGATCCTGCTCGCGATGGTTTGTGCAAGCGGACTTGCGGTGGCGCGGGCGGCGGTCACTGTTACGGCACCTGTTCCGCGCGCCCAAAAGAAAACCGTCTCATGGCGGCACCGCACCCTCTGGATCGCGCTCGGTTTCATTCCGTCTGGTCTGCTTGTTGCGGTGACAGCGCATATAGCGACCGATGTTGCATCGGCACCATTCCTCTGGGTCCTTCCGCTCGCACTTTATCTGCTTACATTCATCGTCGCCTTCGCCGAGCGGCCGCTCATTCCTGAAAGGTTGGCGCTTCTCCTGCAGGCGCCGGCGATTGCCTTGGTTGCGATGCT
>Ga0209060_10001057_pt1 | contig 33973 bp, 22 predicted proteins | sample Coa_R1_8_FD_187155 | JGI IMG/M metagenome (GOLD analysis project Ga0209060, IMG submission 187155) | Surface soil microbial communities from Centralia Pennsylvania, which are recovering from an underground coalmine fire - Coalmine... | ecosystem: Environmental > Terrestrial > Soil >...
AGTCTCGCAAGGCTTTTGCCGTCTCACCCAATGCCGTCCGCGCCAGGGCGCGGTTGTGGAAGCAGTGGGCGCTGTGTGGCATCAACGCGAGGCAGGTGGTGAACGATTGGACGGCTTCCTCATAACGCTGGAGCCGGTATGCACACTGTCCGCGGTAGAAACAGGCCCAAAAGTCTTCCGGCTTGAGTTCCAGGGCCTGGTCAAATTGTGCCATCGCCTCGGTGCAGTTGCCCGATCCTAACAGCGACCGCCCGAGGCAGAAATGCTCCCAGGCCGTCCGTGGGGCCAGTTCCGTAGCCTGTTGAGCCGCGACATCGGCAAGTTCGGTTCGGCCTAGCTTCACCGCATACGCATGCCGTTCCCGTGCGAGAATGACACTGGCCCCCAGCAATTCTTCCGCTTCCATCAGTACCTGCAGGGCGCCCCGATAGGCTTCCTCGCCGCGGCTGGCCGCGAGTCGACCTTGCAAGTCGGCCCAGAGAATCGCCAGGTCCAGCAGGTCGGATTGGATTTGCCGCTCGACATCCGCATCCAACCCGGCGGGGCCAGGTTTGGCGAGCAGGCGCCGAGCTTCCCAAACCTTTTGACAGTGCTCTTCGAGCTTTCGGAATTCGGTCGCCTTGCGGGATTCGTCCGTGTACACGAGACGGATGTGATCGACGAGAACGTGGAGATGCTGGGCAGCTTCCCCTCTCCGGGCCAGCAGGAGCTGGTTACCCAACGCCTCGGTCAGCTCGGCATTGCCGGGAATTGCTTCGGCCAAGGTTCGACCGCGCGTGAAGCTACGCACAGCCTCGGCATACGCACGGCCACGCAACTGCGCCAGGCCCTCTTGGAAGGCGGCTTCGGCATCATGGCGGCGCTGGCTGAAGTGGGTCAGGGTGTAGCTGACCACCCCCAAGCAGGCGACGGACATGATCAACAGCATGGCCGCTATCGTCAGTGCCTGCGGTTTTCTCCGCCGCCATTTCCGCCAGCGTTCGCTCAGACTTCGATTGCGGACGCCCAAGAGAGGCAAATCGCTCAACTCACGGCGGAGATCGGCGGCCAGGGCGGCGGCGTTGCGGTAACGGTCCTTGGGCTCCTTGGCGAGGCACTTGTGGATGATATCGGCCAGTCCAACGCTCACGTGGGAATTCCGCCACCGCAACGCTGGAAAGGACGGGGGCGCAGGATGGGTGACCTCGCCTCCCAGGGCTTCGTAGAGCACGAGTCCCAGTGAGTAGATATCGGACAGGCTATCCACGGGCGGCAATTTGGCTCGGTCGGCTCGTTTGCTGGCAACCCAGAGCCGTTGTTCCGGAGACATATACCTGGGTGTGCCGCCAAATCCCCCGGATTGTTGGCCGTCGCCACGAACCGGTTGCTGGGCGAGATGGAAATCGAGAAGCATCGGTTGGCCGTCCGCTGCTACGAGCACATTGGCCGGTTTCACATCGAGGTGGACCAAACCGCGCTCGTGGGCATATTGCAGTGCATCGGCCAGGCATGCGCCTATCCAGCACACCGCCTGCTCATACGAGACGTTGCGAAGCAGTTGCCGGGCGGGTCCCCGGGCCGGCACGGTCACGGGATACTTGGCCTGGATCTGGTCCAGGGCATCCACCAGGTCCTGTCCGGTGCGCTGGGCGGAAGGCTTCGATTTGAGCGCTTCCAGCAATTGGTCCAAGGAAGTGCCGCCGAAATACGGCATGCACAGGGCCCGCAGATTGCGGTCGGAATCTTCCTGCACAACGTTCAGCGGGACAATATGGGTGTGCTGCAAGCGGGCGAGCGTCAGATGCTCGCTGCCGTCGATCGACGTCATCTTCAACACGACCGGCCGATTGGCCAGCCTTGGCTCGACGGCGAGAAAAACCCGCCCACATCCGCCGCGGCCCAGCTCGGCGAGGAGTTCATAATCGGTCCAGTGTTCGCCGGTAGCCGGGAACCCTGGGCCGCCGCGGCCCCGCCGCGAGCGGCGATAAGTTTCAAGTTGTGCTTGGAGCTGGGATTGCCACTGCGGGAACCGGGCAAAGACCTGGGCTGCCTCCTTCTCCTGGCCGTAGTCTTGTCGGAGACAAACTTCTTCGCAGATAATCTTGACGGCAGCGCCGGGGGTTTCCCGGAGTTCCTGATATCGGGTAAGGTATTCGTCGGCCGTCGGCCGTTCCCCCTGTCGCCAGCACAGGGCCATTTCCTCGGCGAGCCGCTCCGCGAGTGCTTCGAACCCTTCCGCCTCCGCCGACCGACCAGACACCGAGGTAACGGGGGAAGGCGCAGGAGGCCAAACGGTCTGAGTAATGTTCATGCCGGTAATCCTCACCGAGCGGCGTTGGCCGGAGAGGTGCCACACGCATTGCCGGCGCGAACTGGACGCACCAGCCAAGGAACGTCACGATACACCCTTGGCTGCTGCGTCCAGTTCGTGTCGGCCTTCGGTCAATCCTGATCTTCTCACCGTGCGTCATTCAGCAGCCGACAAGCCTGACGCGCTAGCAAAGGGCTGCTGTGGTCCTTCGGTGGCGCGTCAGGCTCGTAGCTGCAAAACCCTGCATGGTCCTCTAAGATTCTGCCATGACCCAGGGCCCTCCAAGCCCCGGATAACCATCGAACGCTTTCCCTGCCCAGCCTTGCAGCGCCCGGCCACGCGAGTTTTGCTTTAATCGCCGATGGACCGCCGTGATTGCCGTGGCCGCCACACCTACTGCGATCGCCTCCGAAAGCGGATGGAATCGGCTGAGCAGGCTTTCCGGGTCATTTAAGACCTGTTCCAGTTTGTCGAAGAATTGATTGAAATCATCCGTTAGCGAGGCCACGTCACCACTCAGGGCGATGTTGAGCAGGTGGCTCAGACTGTGAGCGGGATGGTTAACTGTGTTTTCCTGATCCGGGACGGAAATGCTGAACTCCTCCGCTTCCGGATTCACAGCCGATGTCCGGGCCGCCGCAGCCATCAGCAGATCGATGGGGGACACTTCCATGGAGGACGCCTGGTGGCCCACCGCCATCAATGCCGACCTTCCATCCACCGCGGGCGCCGCCTCAACCAGGCCCACCTGCTGCGTGATCCCATGGTCCGTGTGATCAAGGCTCGTGACGTTCTCAGAGACCTGCGATCGACCGACCAGAGCAGCAGCGGCCAAAGGTTGATGGCCCGCGTTCGACATGTCGTCCATCCGGCTGTGGGAAGCGTCCTGGGAAGTCGCCATCGCGGCGTCACCAGCGGGGGCATGCGGGCTGGTGACGGTTAAGTTGTGCGCGACACTGTTCGCCCGATTGACCGTATCGGCAGCGCCTATCCGGCTGCTGAGGTCGGCACTGTTGTACGTGCTGCTGATCAGGGCGCTCGGTTGCTCGCTGCGAGCGGAGGCAAGGTGGCCTCCCGACGTCGCCGCGGATGTCGTGCCGATCGGCAGATACTCCGTTGAGCTCGCCGGACTTTGGCTGCCTGTGGATGAGCCATCCGTGCTCTGCGCTTCGGTCTGCTGAGCCGTGCCTTCCGTAGAGGTCGATTGGTTGCCCGCCACGGCGGAGGAGTTATCCGAAGTTGACGTGCTGCTCGTGTGGTCGCTATTGCCGGCGGCGGAGATCGTGTTGCCTTGGTCGCCACCGTCAGCCGTCGTGCTGGTATTGCCTTGATCGGAAGTGCCGCTGTTGGAATCCGTGTTTCCTTGGTCGCTGCTTCCGCCCGTGGAGTTATGGTTGCCGTTGGAATCCGTGTTCCCTTGGTCCGTACCTCCGCTGTCGCCGGTCTGAGATTGGCCGTAGGAGCCTTGATCCTGATCGACGGTTACACTCGTAGTCCCATCGATCTGCACCGATTGCGTGGTTTGGTTGTCGATGGAGACGGTCAAGGCCGCGGTCGTCGATCCGTCAGCTGGAGTAGCCCCAGTATCCATCGCGCTAACGGTGGTCGACGGATCCGTCGTCGAGTTGTCCTGAGCATTGTTGGCCGTCGTATCGTTGCTCACTACGGTGCTTGTCGAGGTGGTGTCCGTATTGGCTGTACTGTTCGTCGTAACCGAGGTGGTGTTCCCCTGGTCCGTACTCATGGTGCCCGTGAGCTGTCCTTGTCCATCGACACCCGACGTAGTGGTTGGGGCGGATCGGCTTTGCTGCTCCCCCTGGCCGGTTCCTGTGCGATCCGCCGTCGCCAGTTCCCACGGACCGTTTACCTTGCTCTGGATTGCGGTCAGCCCCAGGGAGTGCGACAGTGTATGCAAGGGATTCAGCAGGGCGTGGGTGCTGGACGGCAGGTCGCGCTGTTCAAAAGCTTCCAGACGAAGAATCGTCTTCCAAGGATGATGGGGTTTCGAATGGCTTGCCATTAGTGATCAACCTCACGAACAAATGGGGACGGGTCCGGCCCGGAGGGGCCGGCCTGCGAACCTGCATCGCGAGGCCAGTGAGAAAGCGGGAGGGCTTCGAAAAAGGGTGAAACGAGGAGACGCCTGGGCCCTCTGGTGGAAACCATCCCGTGGTTTCCGGAGACCCATGCGCGTGTCGACGAACACGGATCCCGCTCTACGCTTGGAACTCGCTCATCCCTTCGGTAACCTGGCGACCCTGACCAAGCAAATGCTAACAGGGCCCATGGCTTTGCGCCCCCGCCTTACGACGGGTTTGCCTTTGTCGAGGATGTTGAGGTCACAGCCTATTTTCCGTTCCGCTGCGCCCGAATTAGCCTTTCCAAGCGCTACGGGCATCCGCACCGTCCAAATCAACCCTAGGTCAGCTGGGCGCGGCTGTCAAATGGCGGCACCATTTTCTGTGTCGTGGAATTTGAGGTCGCGCTCGGCAGCTTGCTGTGAGCCATTTAGCATGCGGCCATTCAGGGCGTAAGCAATGACGCGGGACCGGCGTCCCCTTCCCTTGGGCTCCTTGCGAAATACCCAACCTGCGATAAGATGGGCGCTATTCGAAATGGCAAGAATTTGTCCGGGGTCACACAACTGGTTTCTCCATGCGCGAGCTTTTAGCGGAACTGACGACGGGGTTGGGCCAGGGACGCCCTTGCGTGTACTGCTCGGTGGTCGGCACGCGCGGTTCGACCCCGCAGAAAGCAGGGGCGGCCATGCTAGTGTTTCCCGACGGCACTCAGCGGGGCACCCTGGGCGGAGGCTGCGTCGAGGCGGAGGTCAAACAGCGTGCGTTGGCCATCCTGGCCAGGGGCGGCCCACCGGAGGTACTGACCTTTTGCCTGGATGATAACTATGGCTGGGATGACGGGCTCATCTGTGGCGGACGCATGAGTATGCTGGTCGATCCGCTCCTGAGCCGTCCTGCCGACTCGATATCGTCCGCTGCCGCATCGCCGTCCTCTGCTCAGGCATACTACCAGCGTTTTCTGAAGCTGGTCGAGCAGGGAGCAGGTTGTACGGAGGCCGTGGTCGTTCTGGAAAGCGCGGGCCCCGTCGGCAGCCGGTATCTCTTCGACGGCCAGGGAGAATTGGCGGCCTGGCTCGGGCCAGCAACCCCCCCTGAGCAAATCTCCAGACATCTCATTCCGCTGACCCAGCGTCCGCGGCCATCCACGCAACACGGAATCGCTTACTTGCCGATCTTGCCGCGGATCACGCTCCTGATCGTCGGCGGTGGGCATGTGGGCCAGGCCGTGGCCCGGCTCGCTGTGGAAATCGATTTTGAGGTTTGGGTGCTCGATGACCGCGAGAAGTACGCAAGCCGGGAACGCTTTCCGACCGCCAAACGGCTCTTGATCGGCGACATTGGCCAGACCCTCCGCACACTGGTGCCACGCGAAGTCAGCCCCAGCACGTATGCCCTCATTGTGACCCGCGGCCACGCCCACGATGAGGAAGCACTTTATCACCTGGCAGACAGTGCGGCCGGCTATGTGGGCATGATTGGCAGCAAGCGCAAGATCAAGCTGATTTTTGAGGATCTGGTTGCCAAAGGAATCGCCCCCGATGTGCTTGCCAAGGTCCACGCCCCACTTGGCCTCGAGATCGGCTCCCAGACCGTGAGCGAGATAGCTATCAGCATCGTCGCCGAGCTGATCGCCTGCCGGAATCTGGGCACGACCGACCTTCCGCGCCGAGAATCAGTCCAGGCGGGAAATGTCCGGCCATGACGATCGCTCTCATTCCTGCCGCCGGCACGAGCAGCCGCATGGGACGGCCCAAGCTGGCGTTGCCGCTTGGCGACCGGACCGTGCTGGAAATGGTCGTTCATGCATTTCGGCAAGCCGGGGTGGGGAAAATCCTGGTTGTGGTAGGACCGTCGGTGCCGGAGCTTGTGCCCTTGGCCGAATCCGCGGGGGCCGCGGTGCTTCGGCTCGGGAAACAAACCTCCGAAATGCGTGCGACCGTCGAACAGGGACTCGACTGGCTAGAGGATCGATACCATCCGGAGGGCCGGGATAACTGGATATTGGCACCGGCCGATCACCCCAGCCTCAACCCCGCGGTCGTGGCCGAGCTGCTCCGGACGTATGCTGGGAATCCGCAGACGTCGATTGTGGTCCCCACGTTCCACGGACAGCGCGGCCATCCGGCGCTGTTGAGCTGGGAGCACGCTGCTCAGATCAAGCAATTCCCCGCCAATCAAGGATTGAACGTCTATCTCCGCCAACATGCTTCGGCCACGATTGAAATGCCGGTCGAGATGCCGGATATCCTCGTGGACCTGGACACGCCCGAGGATTATCAGCGATTGCAAGCTCGATGGATGCCGCCGACGCTGACTTGACGAGCTTTTCCGGCGAGCTCTGCGCCGCTGCGCAAAGCTTCGAAGGAGTGTTGCGCAGCGGCGCAGAGAACGCGAAGCCAGAAAAGGGGAGTCTTATGCTCGGCGGGCCCGCACACAGTGGGGGAACAATTTCGTTTGTTCCAGCTCGTCAGCATCCGTGAACGGCATGGGCCGGGGGGGGCCGATCCGTTCTAGGCCCGGCATTCGCTGCGCTTCCTCCGCCAGCGGCGGCGAGACCCACAGCTCGGCCAACTCCAGCGTATTCGGAATGACCGCCAGGCGCACGGCCGCAGGGTTCGGCTGCCAGCACGTCGCCAAGCCGGCTTCGATGCAGGCGCGATCCGTTGGAAAGCTGAACGGCAGCTTGGACCGCCACAGAAAGCAAGCCGTCAAATTGTTCATGCGAAACGGTACCGGATCGATGGCGGCAAGCAGACGATCGGTCGTGAGGTCGGCGATCCCGACGCCGGTGCCGTTACCGTGGCTCTCCGGCGAAAGGTCGAGCGCGCAGATCCGGGTGATGTGCGGCGACTCCATTTCCGGCTCGCCTTCAATCAGCAGCCTGCCTACAACGTTTGGATCAATGCCAGCACCACTGTAGTTCTTGCCGATTTCGCCGATTACCAGCAAATCCAGCTGTGCAAACGGCAGGCGGCCCATGATCGCTCTGGCCCGTTCCAGCAAGCGCGATTCTTCATCCCAGAGGGCGTCGCGATCCACCACCTGGAGCACGGCTGTCTCCTCCTGAGCATTCTCCAGGACTGCCAGACCGGCAGCGAAGCGCGACTTGTCCACGATCACGCGAGCCGAGTCCGGAAGCATATCCCGTAGGCCGCGGACTCCCCAGCGGTGGTGTTGTGCCGCTCCGTCGCGCTTGCCGAGCCCGATGGCCAACATCTTGACAATGCCGCTCTCATGCCGGCCGCGGAAATCCGTGTGAGGTTTGATCCGCGACACCGTCACGACGGCATCGGCTTCCCAAGCGTTCTTGTCCCAATAAACCGGGTCTCCCCAGCGGTTGGTGCCAATTTGTACGGTGGCCATCTCCGTTCGCACCGGTACACGGAGCAAGTCCTCGCGCACGCCGTAATCCGCCAAAATTTGCCGCTGGCCTTCGGGCGTCCCGCCGCCATGACTGCCCATGGCCGCCACGATAAAAGGCTGCGCTCCGAGATCGCGCAGGCTTTCCAGCGTTGCCCGGACGATCACGGCAAGGTTGGCAATCCCTCGGCTACCGACGGCGACGGCAACCCGATCGCCCCGGTGGATGCGCTGCCGCAAGGACGATTGCTGCCATTGACGCCGTACTTCGCCGGCCACATCCGGGATGCCTGGCTGCTGCGGGCGCTGGCGAACGGCGGTGAGGAGCGGAAATTCCATAATTGGGGACCTCTACGCTAACTACGAACGGAGGGCGATCCGGCTATTGTAGGGGATGGCTGGGCGATCACTGGAATTGACCCTGTTCGTGGTATTCCGTACTATCCCGCCGCTTTGGCGTTTTTGATGGTGGATGTTCGATCCCCTATCCCAATCCAAGATCAAAATGGGAGAGAAGAGGGGCCCCATGGTTTGGCGGAAGTGGTTGGTTCGGAGCCTGGTGTTCACCGTAGGCGGCGGCCTGGCGCTGGCCGCCTTTGCCTATCAGCACTGGACCAACCCGGCCGTTGTCCGCAGACAGGTCATTGCCAAGCTCGAAGAACTCCTGCCCAATGCTCATGTCAGCCTGGAATCGGCCCGGTTGCGGATCCTGGGCGGCATTTCGTTCGATGAGCTGCATCTGGCCCGACGCGACGATCCCAGCCGCACGGATTTCATCTCGGTCCCGAAGGGAATCATCTATCCGGATAAGGAGCAATTCCTGAATGGCAAGCTGGCCATTCAGCGCGTGGTGTGGTATCAGCCGACCATTCACCTGATCCGCAACAAGGACGGCGCATGGAATACGGAGCATGTGCTGGCCCCCCCAACTCCCGAAATTGCAATCCCAACCATTCGGCTGCAGAATGCCACGTTCTTGATCGAGGACCAGCAAGCCTGTCCCGATGCGCGCCCGCTGGAAATCCACGATGTCAACCTCGTGATCATGAATGATCCGCACCGGCCACCCACGGTGTCCCTGCTCACCTTCAAAGGCTCCGGGGTTGCTGACGTGGCCGGCACCGTGCACGTGGAAGGGGGTTCCCTGAATCGATACTCGGATGAGTTTTCAGTTTCGCTTCAGCTCCCGTCCTTCCCGGTGAACGGTGCCCTGGTGCAGCGGCTCGCCAAGTTCTGGCCCGACGCCGCCCTCCATGCTCGTGAACTGACCGGCACGGCCGCGCTTCAGGCCGAGATCAGCTATCGCCCCGAATCCGAGTCTCAAGCTACCTGGCATCATGATGTCCGATTTCACCTGACCCAGGGCCAGTTTCATCATGCTCAGTTACCGTTTCCGCTACACGATCTCGAAGCCCGAATCCGCTGCGTGGACGGTCAGATCACGCTCGAGAAATTCGCCGCCCGGTCAGGAACTGCGCAGTTTCAGTTGTCCGGCAAAGCCCTGACGATGCACGCCGACACCGATCTGTTGGATGGCAGCCTGCGAGTTACCCACCTTCCGGCAAGCAAGGAGCTGTTCCAGACTCTTCATCTGGAGGAAATCGAACACGACTACGCCCCCGAAGGCCACTTCAGCCTGGAGACGAGCTTTTCACGGCGCGCTGGCCGATGGCAGGAGCACTGCACGATTCAGCTGGAAGGGGTGAAAGGTGTGTGTGCCAAATTCCCCTATCCATTGGAGCAGGTTACCGGCACGATCGAACAGACCCTCGATCCGTCCCAGCGAATTGACCGCCTGAAGGTCCGGCTCACCGGCTACGCCGGTTCGCAGCCCGTCTTGATCCAGGGGGAAATCGAGGGTGAAAAGCCGGCCTCCGTCACCCTGCGGATCAGCGCCACCCATTTGCTCATCGACGACAAGCTCTGTGCCGCCTTGCAGCCGGAGCTGTATCACAAGTTGGTACGTCCGTTCCGTCCGAGCGGCTACGTGGACGTGGTGGCCGACATTCGCCGTGCCCAGGGTGGGACCCAGTTTACCAATGATTACGTCCTCACGTTCCACGATGCCGCGATTGCCTATGAAGCGTTCCCCTATCCGATCGAAAACGTGAGCGGTACCGTTACCATTGGGCCGGACCACTGGGAATACTACGGGTTCCGCGGTAACCACAACGGCGGAGAATTTCGCAGCCGCGGAAAACCGATCAAGACGCCTCAGGGCAATCGTATCCAGCTCGAAATCACCGGCACCAACCTGTTGCTTGACAGGGAACTGCGGGCTGCCCTCAAGTGTCCGGCTCTGGAAACGGCGTGGAGAAAGCTCAACCCTGGCGGCCGAATGGATTTTTCCGCCCAGGTCGATCTGATCGATGGCCAAGACGATCCCGTGATCGCCGTGACGGCCATTCCCCGCGAAGCCACGATCAAGCCGGAGTTCTTTCCCTGTGCCCTCTCCAACCTCCACGGCACCATTCGGTACCAGCAGCATCACGTCGAGTTGCAAAACTTGAGCGCCCGCCATGAGCAAACGCGGTTAAGCGTGGAGCATGGCGAGATTATCTCCTATCCCGACGGCAGCTTTTCGGTGAAGCTGACGGAGCTGCTGGGACATCCGATCGTGCCGGATGCAGAATTTGTCCGTGCGTTGCCGCCGGCCCTGGGCCATGCGTGCCGCAACCTTCGGCTCAAGGAGCCGTTGTCCCTGCGCACCAATTTGACCATTGCCGTGCCTGCTGCTGACCAGGCTCCTTCCCAAGTGCAGTGGGATGGGGGGGTGCGGCTGAAAGACGCCACGCTGGTGGCCGGCGTGCCCTGGGAACGGGTCAACGGCCTCATTTGGTGTTCCGGCGAGCATCGCGGCGGGGCGATAGGCAAGGTGGAGGGAAATTTAATCCTGGACGAGGCGACGGTTTTCCAGCAGACCCTCCACGAAATCCACAGCAAGCTGTTTGTCGACGCCAAGGAACCGGATATCCTGATTCTCCCGGACCTCCATGCGAAGATTTACAACGGCGACGTCGGCGGCTCGGTCCGCGTCGATTTTGGCCCAACCCTGCGTTATGAGGCGGAGCTGACCGCGCTCCAGCTCCAATTGGAGAAGCTCAGTCTCTCCAACCGCTTGGGCCCCAATGCCCAGCAGAGCGGCTTACTCGATGCACGCCTCTCCCTGCAAGGTCAGGGAACGGGCCTGGGCGGGTTGAAAGGGACTGGCAGTATCGACGTGCCCAACGGAAAGATGGGAAACTTGCCCCTGTTGTTGGATCTCTTGAAATTCCTCAGTCTGCGCTTTCCGGATGGCACGTTCTTCGAAGAAGCACACGCGCGCTTCACCCTGGACGGACCACGGGTCGATATCAACCGTGTTGATCTGCTCGGGGCGGCCATCAGCCTGGGCGGCAGCGGCACGGTCAACCTGGACAGCGGTGCCTACAACATGGAGCTGTTCGCTGTCTGGGGCCGCATCGTCCAGTTGTCGCCGTCCCTGCTCAAGGATTTTTGGCCGACCCTGAGTGAGTTGTTCCTGAAAATCAAGATGAAAGGTAAAATCGGTGAGCCGCCACGCTTTGAAAAGGAACTGGTACCTGGGTTGACGGAGCCGCTGGAACGAATGCGGGACCGGCTGGGCGGCAGAGCAAGTGGGTGAGGCGGAGTGAGGGAAACCGGCCAGGCAGGGAGGCCGCGGTGATCATCGGCATCTTGCATCGGACGATTTTCTGGGAGCTGGCCCGGGTGTTCGTGCTCTCGCTGATCGGGATCACGGGCATCATTCTCATGGCCGCCATCGTGGTCGAAGCTTCGCAGCGCGGACTCGGTCCGGCCCAAGTCCTGGCCGCGATTCCATTAATTGTCCCCAGCATGCTCCCCTTCATCATTCCCCCGACGACACTCTTTGCCAGCTGCGTCGTCTTCGGCCGGTTGGGGCACGACAACGAGATCACCGCCATCAAGTCGGCGGGGATTTGCGTCCTTCATGTGGTCTGGCCGGGCGTCTTTTTGGGACTTGTCATGGCGGCGATCACGCTCGGCCTCTATTACCACCTGATCCCCTACACCCACCACCTGCTGCGGACAGCGGTGGTGAATGACATCGAAGACTACCTCTATGCGATGCTCAAGAAAGACCACGAAATCAAAGGACGGCCGGAGCAACGGCTGAACACCGCTGGGGAGAGGTATGAGGTCTATGTCGGACAGGTGCAGGGCCGGCAATTGAAGACGGCCATTTTCAAACGCTGCGATGCCAAGGGCAACTATGATGTGATCGCCCGTTCCAGCGAAGCGGAGCTTCACGTCGATCTGAAGCGTCACGAACTCATCATCCTCATGCGACACGGCCACATTTTGGACGAAAGCGGCAAAGACCGCGTTTTCTTCGATGAGGAGGCGTGGCCCGTCTTTTTGCCCGCGGTCGACGAAAACCGCAAGCCGAGCCCACGCGACATGACCTGGCAGCAACTGTTGGAGGCCCGACGCGAGGTTCTGGGCCAGATGGATGAGGTGGGCGCTCAGCTAGCGATCACCTTTTCGCAGAAAACACTGATCCAACCCCCTGCGGATCTGGGTGAACATCAAAAAAACCTGCAAAACATCCTCCGCGCCCACAAGGCGACGTTGAATGGCATCGACACCGAGCTGCAAATGCGGCCAGCGTTATCGGCCGGCTGCCTGTTTTTCGTCGTCATCGGTTGTCCCATCGGCATCTGGTTTGGCCGCAGCGATTATCTGAGCGCGTTCATCATCTGCTTTTTACCGATCGTCTTTGTCTACTACCCGCTTCAACTATGCAGCACGAACCTGGCCAAGGACGGCAAGCTCAACCCCATGTTGGCCCTCTGGATCGCCAACGCAGTCATTGGGCTGTGGGCGCTGTTGCTCTTTCGGAAACTGTTGAAAAACTAAGGTAGTTGCACGGATGGGGAGTTTCTTGCCCTTTGTGGTTGCAGGAGGGCCACGGGCCGCGTACACTGCGAATAGCGAAAACGCGGCCACTTGGGGCAACCATTCTTAAAATGATCAGGGCAAAGGTTGGGGTCGTTCGGAGGTTCTTATTCCACAACTCGGTAAGGCAGCCGTCGCAGTGCGTGGCGACCATTCACCAACTTCGGAGCACTCGTGCTTGGACATCGTGGTCTTGCATTTGACAACAAAGGGGTGCAGAAGTGAGTACTGCTCTACTCGTTGAATATTACGAGGAACTGCCGGATCCTCGAGAAGGCCATCCCCACGTACGGGAAGCCGCCTTTCGCAAAGGGCTTGCGAAGTTCAAACAAAAAGTGGCCAGCCGCTACATGGAAGGCACGCTGCACCGGTTGCTGGAAAGCTCCGATCCCACTGTCCGGCGGGCCAGCACGCTGGCCCTGGGGGAAGTGGGGACGATGAAGGCTTCCAATGCGCTGCTCGCCCGGAGGCTGCATGATGAGGACCGCGGCGTGCGGCAACTGGCTGCGGAGGCCCTGTGGTCGGTTTGGCTTCGGGGCCATACGGACGTGCACAACCGCGAGTTGCAGCGCCTCGTCGATTTGCGCGATCGCAAGAAGAAGCGGGCCGGTCTGGATGCCTTGATCGAGGAGGCCCCGGACTTCGCCGAAAGCTACAACCAACGAGCCATTGTGCACTTCCAGACCCGGGAATGGCAAAAAGCGATCGCGGATTGCGAAAAAGTCCTCGAGCTCAACCCGTATCATTTTGCAGCCGCGGCGGGCATGGGACGCTGCTATCTGGAATTAGGCAAACATCGGTCGGCGTTGAAGGCATTTCGGAAGGCCCTGCGCATCAATCCCGGCATGGAAGAAGTAAAGCGGACCATACGGGCCCTCGAGAGCGCCCTGGGCGAAGAACGCGACGACAAGAAATAGCCCCTGGCCTTGCCACGTGGTAGGCGCTCACGCCTTTTCCAGCGCGCATGCGGCCGTGTACCAGACAACGGCCCCGTGCACCAACTCGATCCGCAGCTCGCGGTTCTGGGCAGGTTCCGGGTCGGTACAAACGAGTTCAAACGCTTGGCCCGCAGCCGTCGGTTGAATCGTTTGGTAGGCCAGCGTACCGCGATCCATAAGGACGTAAAGGTCAAGCGGACTGTCGCTTATCCCAACCACTTCTCCGTAGATGTGCATCCGGAACTCCCCGTTCGCGGCCGCCCGCCAGGCCCGGACCGACCGTAGGAACGCCGGTGCACGGATCTCCAGGGCTACTTCGCCCCACAATCCCCGGTTGCCGGATAGCGCTTCGACCTCCACCACGAGCTCATTTCGTTCCCGGATGAGTTCGGTCACCACAAACTCGAACGACTGCAAAGCCTGGTTCTGCTGTCCCAGAAGTTGGCCATTCAGGGTGACGCGGGCATTAGTCTCCACTCCGGCGAACGTTAGCCAGACCGCCTCGTGCGGATCCAGTCGTCGTGGCCGGCCAAAGCGCCGCCGAAAGCGCACCCGGCCGACGAAGTCGCCCAGCCCGCCCTCGCTCCAACGGCAAGGTAGCGACATGGTGAACGGCGGCGAGGGCTGCGGAACCACTTCGAAGGGTCCGTCGGCATGCCGTACCGCGCGGGCCAGCGGCTCGCACTGCCAGGGGCCACGCAAACGGATGCGGTGCGGATACATCGGTCACTCTCGGTCCGAAGAGGAAGCGAATAAGTGTCGCAGCACAGGGGAGTAATCCTGGTAGGGCGTTCGGTCGGGCGGTCCCTGGGCATGCCAGTAGCTGCTCTGGGCCAGGGGCGAACGCAAGGCTAGCAGACTACTCGACACGGTTCCGCTCTGATCCCCGCGCTGGCAAATGGCCGGTCCGCCATTGCCGCTTTGGGAACACAATTTTTCCAACGCTTGCAAACATTCTTTCGCGGAGCGGTAGCTGCGTTGGCTGAGCCACCACAGCGCGTGACCGAGGCGGCGGTCGCTCGCATCGTTCACATCATGGGACGTCAATCCATGCAGTCCCGGCGGCAACGGCCGGATCCGCAGCCAATCGCCGGCATGGATGACCATGGCATTATCCTGGTCGGCGCACATTAAGTTGCAGCCGGCATAGCAGCCTTGGCCGAGCTCGCGCACAGCTTGGTCCACCGCCTGGGTCGCGGTCCTACAGCCGAGCAAATCTCGCACCAACAGCCCACGGCTGCGGAGCTTGGATGAGAGTTCGGATTTCGGCCGATTGGTGACGGCGACAAAGACGCCCCGTTGATTGACGCCAAACCAGGTTCCGCGCGCAACCGGATCGAGTCCGGCCACCGCAGGAAGCGGGCCGTCAAGGATCTGCGGCGGCTCTCCCGGTCGGCTGTACAGCTCATCGCGATTGGCACCCACGATCAGCGGCGCATCTTCCAGGACTCGAAAAAACATGGCCAGCAGGCACATCGCTAACCTCCCTGCCCGGAAGAAACGTGCTTGCAGACCTTCCCCGGAGCTTGTAAGTTTTCTTCAGCCAAGCTCACGATAGCTGGCACGTTGCAGGATCGCAAGACATGAAACAGCTCACCATCGTAGTGAAGCCCTTCTGTGCCGAGGCCGTCTTGCGGGCCATCGCCGAGATGGATGTGGTCGCCTGTATGGTGCGCGAGGCCAAGGGATACAGCCGGCAAAAGGGCTACCTGGACCGGTATGTCGGCAGCGAATACAGCTTGGCTTTCTTGCCGAAAGTAGAGATCGGCGTTTGGGTGAGCGATGAACGCGCCCAGGAAGTGGCCGATCGTATTGCCCGCACCGCCCGCACCGGCCGAATCGGCGATGGCAAAATCTTCGTGGTCGCGATGGGCTTGCCCGATGCGCTGGAGTTTTGATTCCACTCCACACCAGCCGGAAACGCCCGCGCCGGGAAACGAGCCAATCCCCGTTGCGGGCGCTTCCGGCTCGAGTCTCATCCTCATCACGTTGCCAGTTTTCCGGCGAGTGACCAAAGCAACTCTGCCGGGTGCAGGGCCGCCCGGCCGGTGAAGTGTTCGATCTGCCTGCGACAGGAGAACCCCGCGGCGACAACGACGGTATCCGCGCTGGCCGCACGGAGCGCCGGAAAGAGTCGCTGCTCACCCACCGCTCGCGAAATCTCGTAATGCTCGCGTTCATAGCCGAACGATCCAGCCATCCCGCAACAGCCAGCGTCCAGATCAACGACCTCCGCACCCGGAATGCGACGCAGCAGGCGCAAGGTCGGTTCCATCCCAGTGAGCGAACGCTGATGGCAATGCCCTTGCACCAAGATCTTTTTCGGTCCCGAAGCGAATCTGAGATCCTTGCTCCCCTCGCGCGCTTCAAGAACCTGCTCAAACGTGCGGCAAGCCGCGGCGACTATCGCCGCTTTCTGGCGAAGTTCACCACGAAGGAGGGCCGGATAATCATCCTGGATCGTGAGCAAGCAGCTCGGTTCGCAGGCCGTGATCATCTTTCCGGCAACCGCCGCTTCATGTAGACGTTGGACATTGTGCTGTGCGTGGCGCACAGCCTGGTCGAGCAAGCCGTTCGAGATCAACGGCCGGCCGCAACACACGATGCTCTCCTCGCCGCTGGAACGTAGGCCGAAATCCACGCCGCAGCCCGCTTGGCCTAGCAACGCAGCGGCAGCTCGGCCCAAGTCCGGCTCGAACAAATCGGTGAACGTGTCGCAGAAGAGAAGAACATTTGCCTGTTCCGGCTGAGCGGAGGCTCGCTGAGCCAGGCGGCGAAGGCGGCCGCTCAGCGACAAACGGGCGAACTGCGGCAAGGCTCGTCGCCGATCGATGCCCAGGGCGACCTCGCCGAGCCAGCGGAGGAGACGATTTTGGCCAAGCCGATTGATCGTCGGTGCCAGAGCGGACCCGGCTCGGCCAAACGTGGCCACATGGCCGAACAGCCAGTTTCGCCACGGCAAACCGTGCTCCTGAAAATAGTGGTGCAAGAATTCGGCCTTGAGCCGGGCCATATCCACGTTGGTCGGGCATTCGCTTTTGCAGGCCTTACATTCCAGGCACAGATCGAGCACCTCTCGCAGCGAGGGGTCGGTGAAACCGCCCGCGCCCAGCTGGCCGGTGATGGCCAGGCGAAGGGCATTCGCTCGGCCGCGCGTGGAATGTTCCTCCTCGCGGGTCGCCTGGTAGGACGGGCACATGGTGCCGTCGCGCTTCTTGCGGCATTCGCCAACGCCGGCGCACAGCTCCGCCGACCGAGTCAGGCCGCCGTCGGCCGTGAAATCGAAAACGGTTGACACCTCCGGGGTCAGATATCCGGGACCATAGCGAAACTGGGAAGCCAGTGGCGGGGCATCTACGATTTTGCCAGGGTTCAGGATGCTGTCCGGATCTAGCGTCCGTTTCAATTCACGAAAGGCGGCATACAACACGGGGCCGTACATTTTCTCCTGAAACGGGCTCCGCACCAAACCATCGCCATGCTCGCCGGAAAGCGCTCCGCCATATTGGAGCACCAGATCTGCGACCTCTGCCGCGATCGCCTCAAACTGGTGAACGCCCTCTGCCGTTTTTAGATTGATCACCGGCCGCACATGGAGGCAGCCGACCGAAGCGTGGGCATACACGCCTGCCTTGGTCCCATGCCGGGCCACAATGGCCAGGAACTCGGCGATGTAGTCGCGCAGCTTCTGGGGTGCCACAGCCGTATCTTCGACAAACGAGATTGCCTTCGCATCCCCTTTCTCGGCCATCGATAGACCGAGCGCCAGCTTGCGCAGCTTCCAAATTCGCGCTTGGGGACCGGGCTCAGCCGCCCGGTAAAAGTGTGAGCCGAAGCCGCGCCGGAGGAGGTCGGCTTGCAACGCTTCAAGGCGCGGCGGCAGCTCCGCAGCCGAGTCGCCATAAAACTCAATGAATAGCACCGCTCCCGGATCCCCTTGGAGAAAATCGCGCAAGCGGGCCGCTTCCGGATTCCGTCGCGTGCTGGCCAGCACATAATCATCCAGCACTTCCACCGCAGAAGGGGCGTGAGATAAGACGGCCGGTGTCGCGGCCAAGGCATCGAGTAGGTCAGCGAATTGCACCACGAGCACGGCCTTGGCCTTGGGCAGCTCGATCAGGCGCAACTTCGCTTCCAGGGTGATTCCGAGCGTACCTTCCGAACCGACGAAGAGGTGCGCGAGGTTGAATGGCTGCTGAGGATCGGTGAAGAGATCGAGATTATATCCGCCCACGCGCCGCAGGATCTTCGGGAACCGGCGAGCAATCTCGTCGGCATGGGCCGTGACCAGTGTCTGGACGGTGCGATAGCAGGCTCCTTCTCGGTCGGCTTGACGGCATTTGATTGCCACGGCCGCGGCATCGAGCGGCCGCGCGTCGATGATGCTGCCGTCAGCCAGGATGAGCTTCAATTCCAGCACGTGATCGATGGTCTTGCCGTGGATGAGGGAGTGGGTGCCGGAGGAGTTGTTGGCAATCATGCCGCCAATGGTGGCCCGATTCGAGGTGGAAATGTCCGGGGCAAACTGTAAGCCGAAGCCTCGGACGGCCAGGTTCAGATCGTCGAGGACGCAGCCGGGCTGGACACGGACCCACCGCTCGGCCGCATTGATTTCGACAATGCGGTCGAGGTATTTCGAGCAGTCGACGATGATGCCAGGCCCGATCGCCTGTCCCGCCTGAGAGGTTCCGCCTCCCCGAGCCGTTAGCGGAATGCCGAAGCGAGCACACGTCCGCACCGTGGCGACCAGGTCGGCCTCGGTTTTGGGAATGACCACTGCAAGGGGCACAATCTGGTAGACGCTGGCATCCGTGGAATACAGAGCCCGGCTCAGGCGATCGAACCGCACTTCGCCGGCCAGGTTATTCCGGAGCGCATTGTGCAGCTCGGTGATTTGGATCTCGTCCGGGCGGGTCGAAGAGTGGTCTGAAACCACGGGCAAGGATGCGCGGCTCATTCAGACGCCCCCTCCGCTACCCGAAGCAATCCTTCGCGCAGCCGCTGCAGGCCGTGTTCCAGCAGTTCTCCGCCTCCGGCGAAGGAAACTCGGAGCGTCCCTTCGCCGGCCGGGCCGTAAGCCGAGCCATGCACGACCGCCACCCCCATCTCCTGTAGCAAGAACCGCCGCACGGCATCGGAAGGCATGCCTAGCCGCCGTACATCCACCATCACGAAGAGCCCCCCTTCGGGCACGAGCGGTTGCACTCCGGGGATGCCGCTCAGGCATCGCACCATCCGGTCGCGCCGTTCCTGATATTCGCGGGTGAGCCGCCGTACACACTCCTGCGAGGAACGCAAGGCGCACGCCGCGGCATCTTGAACAAACGTCGCCGGTCCGCGGCTAAATTGCTGGAGCACGCGGGTCATGCCTTGAATGACGCTGGCCGGGCCAGCACAATAGCCGACGCGCCAACCGGTCATGGAGTAGGTCTTGGAGAGGCTATTGACCAGGACTGTCCGCTGGCGAGCCGAGTCCGACACGCTAGCCGGTGAAATGTGCTGCCGGCCATCGTACACGAGACCTTCGTAAATCTCGTCCGAAATCACGCTTAAGCTGCCGATGCAGGCAGAATCGAGGATCGCGCGCAGCTCCGCCTGCGCGAAGACGGTGCCGACGGGGTTCCAGGGGTTGTTGAGCAACACCAGCTTGGCACGCGGCTGAAAACTGGCTTCGAGGCCGCCGGCAGCGATGCTGAATCGCCCTGCGCAAATGTTGGCGGGCACCCGTATGATTTCGCCGCCCCAGAGGGCAATGGGCCCGAGATAGGCATCATAAATGGGGTCCGGGAGCAGGACGGCGTCTCCCGGCTGCAGCGAGGCTGCCAGTGCCAGCGCGATACCGCAAGTTGCGCCATCGGTGATGAGGATTTCGCGGTCGGGATCGTAGACGAGGCCCTGATCCCGTTCCAGCTTCTCCGCGACGGCCCGGCGGAGTTCCGGCTCGCCCCGATTGTCCGGGTACCCGGTCCGGCCATCATGCAGGGCTCGAATGGCCGCCTCCACGATGTGAGCCGGCGTTGGCGAATCGGGCTGGCCACGCATGAGGGAAAGGACCGGCTTCCCCTCCGCCTGGAGGGCACGGAGTTCCTGCAAAACGGTGTTGATTGCGGTCGGCCTCGACCGAACCACCCAGGGAGTTTCCGACAAGGGAGATTTCTCCTCCGCTGCAATGGATTGGGTACATTCTATCGCTTTCCGACCGTGCTGCGGTGGTATTGTGCGCATTCCGCGTTCGTTCAGAACGCCAACTGCAATTGCGTTCGCAGCAGCCAACCATCGGAGCCAGCGATGAACCCGGCCGGCGATTGACCGCTGCTTGTGGGGGTTGCCGCCCGGGTAGATGCTGAAGTCGGTCTGCCACTTGAGCAGATGTCGTTTCCAGCAGTCATGGAACGCAATCCCCTACTCCCGTGCTTCGTGGAAATCCCGGAAGGCATTGTTGATCACCCGCATGGGGCCCGTGACGTCAGGGCTTTGGGTTGTTCCAGGTACATGAATGGTTTGGAACGTGGGCGGAGCTGAGGAAGCGGCCCTGGCTCAGTACCGCCGGGCTGTTCAACTTCTGCCACACGATCAAGCGCTGCAAGAATTGATGAGTGCGGCTTCGTGGAGAATTCATGAGGCGAGTTTGGATAGATGAGGACCAGGCTGAAAGTCCTCGCGAGGTGCTCACTAATGGGACGACAGCTGGTGTTGCCAAGTGCCCTTCCAGGTTTTAGGCTGAACGCATCCCCTTTCTTTGGAGACTGCAACCATGTCCAAGCTCGTTCCCTTCAATTTGAAAGGCTGGGTGGAAGAGCACCGGCATCTGTTGAAGCCGCCCGTCGGCAACGCCATGGTTTGGAACAGCGAATTCATGGTCATGGTGGTTGGCGGGCCGAACCAACGGACCGACTACCACGTCAACCCCGGCGAAGAGCTGTTTTACCAGGTCGAAGGTGACATCACGCTTCGGGTAATGGAGAACGGCACAGCGCGGGAGATTCCGATCCGCGAAGGCGAGATTTTTTTGCTGCCTGCCGGGATTCCCCATTCCCCGCAGCGTCCGGCGAACACGGTCGGCCTGGTGATCGAACAGAAACGCCCCGAGCGCGCTGACGACCACATGCGCTGGTACTGCCAACAATGCGGTGCCTTGGTGCACGACGCGGGATTCCACCTGGTGGATCTGGGTAAGCAGCTCAAGCCGATTATCGAAGAATTCAAGAGTCGACCGGAATTGCGCACGTGCAAGTCCTGCGGAGAAGTTCATCCGGTTTAACTTATTCCGTCCTCCCTAGCCAAATTGCTACGGACGACACAGGACGGGCGACGGACCCATGAAAATCGATCTGCACACCCATATCCTGCCCCCGAGTTGGCCCGATCTTCGGCAGCGCTACGGCTACGGAGGATTTGTGCAGCTCGAACCACACGGGGCCGGCTGCGCCCGCATGGTCATCGATGGCCAGCTTTTTCGGGAGATCGAGGATAACTGCTGGAACCCGCGACGCCGCCTGGCGGATTGCCGGCAGCAGGGCGTCGACGTGCAGGTCCTCTCGACGGTGCCGGTCATGTTCAGCTACTGGGCTCGACCTGGCGATACTTACGACTTGTCCCGCTTGTTGAATGATCACCTGGCCGAAGTCGTGAGGCAGTATCCACAGCACTTCGTCGGCTTAGGAACTGTCCCCCTCCAGGCGCCCGACCTCGCCATCCGCGAACTGGAACGCTGCATGAAGGATTTGGGCCTGTGCGGCATCGAGATTGGCAGCCATGTCAACGACTGGAATCTCGATCACCCGGCGCTGTTTCCCGTTTTCGAAGCGGCGCAACAACTCGGAGCCGCCATCTTCGTCCATCCCTGGGACATGATGGCCAAGGAGCGAATGGGAAAGTACTGGCTGGGGTGGTTGGTCGGCATGCCGGCGGAGACCTGCCTGGCCATCTGCTCGCTGCTGTTCGGCGGGATCTTTGAGCGGCTGCCCCGGTTGCGGTTCTGTTTTGCGCACGGCGGCGGGGCTTTTCCCGGCACCATCGGCCGGATCGAGCACGGCTTCAGCGTTCGGCCCGACCTCTGCGCCCAAGACAACCGGCAGAACCCGCGGTCTTATCTGGGTAAGTTTTATGTCGATGCCCTGGTGCACGATCCCGACGCCCTGCTCCACCTGGTTCGCCTGGCCGGCGCGGAAAAGGTCGTGATGGGTTCGGATTATCCCTTCCCGCTTGGGGAGGCAGAACCGGGAAAACTGATCGAATCGACCGATTTGGCGGAGCCGGTCAAGCAGCGCTTGCTCTGCGACAACGCCCTCGAATTTCTGGGACTGGACAGAACAAGGTTCCGACCCGCATCGACAGGTTCCACCGTTCCCTGAGAGGCAGCCGTGGCCGCCACCGGAGTCCCTTTCCAAATCGATGAAGCATTTGCGCGCGACCTGGATGCGGCGGATCCGCTGGGAGGCTTCCGGGATCGTTTTCATCTTCCGTGCAGGGCCAACGGCCAGCCGGCGATCTATCTGTGTGGCAACTCCCTCGGCCTCCAGCCGAAGGGCGTGCGCGGCGACGTGGAACGCGAACTGGACAGTTGGGCTCGGCTGGGCGTCGCCGGCCACTTCGAAGGGGAAACGCCCTGGTTTTCCTATGCGGAACAGTTTCGGGATTGCGGTGCGCGCTTGGTCGGCGCTCGGCCGGGCGAAGTCGTGATGATGAATACGCTGACCGTGAACCTGCACCTGCTCCTGGCAACCTTTTATCGGCCACAGCTCCAGCGCTACAAAATCGTCGTGGATGAGCCGGCCTTTCCTTCCGATCTCTACGCTATCCAATCCCAGCTCCAATATCACGGCTATGATCCGAAGGAAGGATTGCTGCGCTGGCAGCCGCGGACCGGAGAACATTGCTTGCGGATCGAAGACCTCCAGGTCTTGCTGGATCGGGATGGATCGCACATCGCCTTGGTGCTGCTGGGCGGCGTCAATTTCTTCACGGGGCAATGGCTGGATGCGGAAACGATTACGACATTGGCCAAGCGGTACGGCTGCGTGGTCGGCTGGGACCTGGCGCATGCTGCGGGAAACGTGGTCCTGCATCTGCACGATTGGCACATCGATTTCGCGGTTTGGTGCAACTACAAGTATTTGAATAGCGGTCCGGGCGCGGTCGCCGGCTGTTTCATCCACGAGATACATGGCCGCAACATCGAGTTGACGCGTCTGGCCGGATGGTGGGGCAATGATCCACAAACGCGCTTTCGGATGCAGCTCGAGCCAAAGTTCGTGCCGCGGCCGGGTGCCTTTGGCTGGCAAGTGAGCAACCCACCGATCCTGTCGATGGCACCGCTGCGTGCTTCGCTGGGACTGTTCGATGAAGTGGGCATGGCGGGATTGCGGGAGAAATCGGAACGCTTGACGGGCTACCTGGAATTCCTGCTGGATCAAATTCCCAGCGGCCGGTTTGAGATCATCACACCGCGCGAGCCCGGTCAGCGCGGCTGCCAGCTCTCGATTTTGGTTCGGGATCGTCCCCGCGAGCTACTCGACGTCTTGGGGTCCGAAGGCGTGGTGTGTGATTTCCGTGAACCGAATGTCATTCGGGTCGCTCCGGTGCCGCTTTATAACCGATTCTTTGACGTCTGGAAGTTCGCGGCTGTACTGGGCCGCCACGTTTAAACGCAGCCTGACGCGTCTTTACCCCGTCTTCTTTAGCATCCCAGCCCCCAGGATTCCGGTTTTCTTCTTCCCATGCTTTATCCTGTCGGATTCTCATGCAAATTCCTTAGAACGCCGATAGATGGAATAGCTGCGATGCTCGGAACTTTCGAGGCACCCCATCGATAGGCCGCGGCGGTGCTGGCAGGGTTCCCCTCGGAGCGCGATGGCTGGGTCAGGCCGGCGTCTGGCGAGAACCGTTCGGCCAAGACCATGCCTCCCCTCACCCACTCCTCTCCCCGTGGCGAGAGAACCCCATCGGGTGGAGGGTCGAAAAGCTGGGTAGCCCGCACTTGGCTTCGGTACAGGAGTTTCTCATGCGAAAAGGAATTCTCGGTTCGATCACGGCTCTCCTCGCAGGAACCGCTTTGGCGTTTGCCCAGCCGGCCGCGACCTCGGACCCGGCGCCGGCCGCCGCCCCCAACGGGACAGGCCAACCGGCCCCGCTTCCGCCAGCTCACGAGGCCGCTCCGCCTGCCGCGGAACCGCCGCGTTCGCCTTATTGGCCTAATCCCTTTAGCTACCCGCCTCCGTGGGGAGCGCCGGCCGTTCCGCCGGGCGCCATCCCGGATGTCAAAACGCACGGCGAACTCGTCATCACCGGCAGCGCCGAATATCTCCTGTGGTGGGTGAAAAATCAACCGCTGGGTGTGCCGCTCGTGACCACCGGCACTCCCACTGGGTTGGGGGCATTGGGGAGTCCGGACACGGTCCTCCTCTTCGGCGGCAACGACATCGATTACCACACATTTTCCGGCGGCCGATTCACCTTGGGGATTGGCTGGGGCCACAACTCTGAAGCGGACTGGAGCGTGGAGGGAAGCGGATTCTTTCTGGAAAAGCGTCCCGCTCAATTCTTGGCCACTTCCTCGGTGACGGGTGTTCCGCTTCTGGCCCGGCCGATTGTCAATGCCCTTACCAACACGGAAACTTCCGCCCTGATCTCCAGTCCGGGCGTCGCTTCCGGTGCCGTCGTGGTCAATTCCTTCAGCGATCTGTATGGCTGGGATGTCGATTTTGTTCGCGGCTGGTATCGGGAGGGCCCGTTGCACCTGGAGCTACTCGGCGGCTTCCGCTATGTCCATCTGGATGAGGCGCTGAACATTGGACAGGAGTCGATCCTGCTCAATGGCGGAACGGCGGGCTTGGCCGGGAATCCCCTGCTGCCGCCGACGACCGTGACCATTTTCGACCACTTCGGAACACGCAACGAATTCTACGGCGGCCAGCTGGCGGCCCGGCTGGGGTACAATGGAGATCGCTGGTTTGTCTCCGCCCTTGGCAAGGTCGCGCTGGGCTCGACGCATGAGGTCATCAATCTCTCTGGGTTTACTTCGAACACCGGTGGCGGCGGCACAACGCCGGCACTGACCCCCGGCGGTTTGCTCGTGGTTTCCAGTAACCGCGGTTCCCGCGCCCACGATGAATTTGCCGTCATTCCCGAGATCGGCATCAACATCGGCTATCAGGTGTGTCATTCCTTGCGGGTGTTCGTCGGCTACACCTTCCTGTACTGGAGCGACGTAGCCCGTCCGGGAGACCAGGTCAACCGAACGGTGAATCCTACCATCGTTCCGGCGAGCCAAACGTTCAATCCTCCGACGGGACCGTTCGGCCCGGCTCAGCCAAGCTTCACATTCACGCGCACCGATTTCTGGGCCCAGGGGGTGAATTTCGGTTTCGAGGTTCGTTACTAAGCGGGCAGGTTGCAGACGAACCGAGCTTCATGAAACTCGCACGCCAGCGCGCCAACGAGACCGATCCTCGCGGGCGCGCCGGCGCTTCAGGTCTGACTCAACAGCACAAGCCTGGCGCGGCAGCGAAGGTCCTTCGCTGCCGCGCCAGGCTTGTGCTGCAAGATCCAGGACGCTCATGTAGAATGAACCATACCACAGCGGTGCATCGCTCACGGCTAAGGAGCGACTTCGATCCACGAGGGTAAACTCGCTAAAACCTCCGACCTGAACCAAGGGGAAATCAAATGGCGTGGTGGCATGGGTGGCGCCGGCGGCAGCTATGGGCGTTGGCCGGGTTGTTGCTCCTTCTGGGCAGCCGGCTCCTGGCGGCCAATCAAGACGTCCTCGAGCGCATGCGCAAAGACGTCGCCTTTTTGGCTTCCGATGAATGCGAAGGGCGCGGCATTAAGACGAAGGGAATCAATCTCGCAGCCGATTATATCGCCAGCGAATTTCGACAGGCCGGTCTCAAACCGGCTGGGCCCGACGGCAGCTATTTCCAGCCCTTTACCATGCGAAGCGGCTCCAGTTTGGGAAGCCCCAATACACTCATTCTGCGCGGTCCGCTGGGCCAAGAGATCGAGCTGAAGCAGGGAGAACATTTTCAGGTTTTGGGACTTTCCAGCTCCGCTAACGTGACCGCAGCGCTGGCCTTCGCCGGCTATGGAGCGACCGCCAAGGACCAAGGCTACGATGATTACGCCGGAATCGACGCCGCCGGCAAAGCAGCCATCGTGGTGCGGAAGACGCCCCGCTTCGAGAACCGGTATGCTCCGTTCGATGGCCGATCGGCCGGCTACCATGCGGCAATCAGCACCAAGGCGGGCAACGCCGAGGAGCACCATGCTGCGGCCCTGATCCTGGTGAATGATCGGGCCACGGCTGAGAAAGAAGATAGTCTCATCGATTTCAGCTACACCGCGCAAGAAAATGCGGTCGAGATGCCGGTGCTTCAGCTGCGGCGTGCGGTGGTCGATGCGATTCTTTCCTCCAGCCTGGGCCGCTCATTGCTGGATCTGGAGCAGGCGATCGATCGCGACTTGCAGCCACGCAGCAGTTTGCTCGCCGGCTGGACCGTGAGCCTGGAAGTCCACGTGAATCGCCCCGGTGTTCCCGTGAAGAACATCGTCGGCGTCCTGGAAGGCGCGGGCCCATTGGCCAATCAGACCGTCGTTCTTGGTGCCCACTACGATCACCTGGGCTACGGGAGCTTCGGCAGCCTGGCTCGCAGCCGCAATGAAAGAGGAGGGGCTATCCACCATGGCGCCGATGACAACGGCTCCGGCACTACTGCGCTGATCGAGCTGGCACGCCGGTTTGGTCAAATTCCCAATCGCCAAGGCCGGCGGCTTGTTTTCATCGCCTTCACCGGCGAGGAGAGTGGCCTGTTTGGTTCGGCTCACTATTGCAAGCACCCTCTTTTCCCCTTGGCCGACACGGTGGCCATGATCAACATGGACATGGTCGGCCGGCTTCGTCCCGACCGAGAGACTCACAAGGACAAACTGATCGTCTACGGCACCGGTTCGGCGCCGACGTTTGATGCCTTGCTGGAATCGCTCAACAAGAAATATGATTTCAAATTTCAGAAGGAGCCGGGCGGCGAAGGACCGAGCGATCAGCAGACGTTTTACCTGAAAAATATTCCGGTGTTGTTCTTCTTCACCGGTGAGCATCCCGATTATCACAAGCCGACGGATACGGCGGACAAGATCAACGTGCCCGGCATGGCCCGGGTTACCGACCTGGTCGAAGACGTGGCTGCGGACCTGGCTACTGTGCCGGACCGGCCCAAGTTCGTCAAGGTGCCGCGCAAGCCGGGCAGCGGCATGCGCATGCGGGGGCCGAGCCTCGGCATCATGCCCGAGTATGGTGCAGAAGGGGATGGTGTTTTAGTCAGCGGCGTCCTCGAAGGGAGGCCGGCTGCCAAAGCGGGTCTTCAGCAAGGCGATCGAATTGTGGAATTGGCCGGCAAGACGGTGAAGAATCTCGAAGGCTACATGGCCTTGATGGCCGGGCACAAGGGCGGCGATGTGCTTGAAGTCGGCATCCTGCGCGACGGCAAAAAACTTACGCTCAAGGTGACGCTCGAATAAGCAGTGGGTGGCAAGTTTTGCGGCCACGCTGCCGGAACGAGATCGGTGCGGTTGGTTGCCTGAGGCCCACCCAGGGCCCTGGGTGGGCCTCAGGCAACCAACCGCCGCCAGGCGCGCTCGATTATTCGGCGCTCCCTTTCTGCCGTCGATATTCCCCTTCCACCAGCTCTTTGGCCCCGTCCCCTTCATGGGGCGACTTCAGTTCGCTGACCGTCAACGTGTCGTTGTGCACTTTGAATCGCAAGCTGAATAGGTCCCCTTCCGATGGGCCTTCGACGTCCTTGACCACCTTGCTGACGCGGGCAAAAAGGACCCCGTCTTTGCTGACGCCATAGTCCGCTTCGAGCTGTAGGGTGTTGCCGCCGCTCTTGACCACCACCTGAAGAGTGTCCGGTCTGATTGCGAACGTAATCGAGTGGTCGCCGAGGGAGCGCTTCCAGATGCCGAGCGGCTTGCTCTTCGCCGCATCCTTCTCGTCCGCGCCCGCTGCTCCGCCAACCGTTACCAGCAGGATCGTCAACGTCACGGTAGCCAAACGTCCCATTCTTCTTTCTCCTTGTGTACGCTCAGCTGGCAAAACGAAGATGGAAAGGACCAAACCCTCCCCGGCGAGGGCGATGCCGTGTTTCGCTCATGGCCCAAGTTACCCAAAAATCGACCCGCCAAACAGGCGAACTCGGCCACGATCTACCGGCTCAGTTGGCCCTGCTGGTGGAGCATTTCCCGGATGTAAGCATCGTAACGGCGGCGCAGCTGAAACAGGTCGTGTCCGAAGGACTGTTGGAAGTCGGCCATCCGGCGCTCGGAAACCTGGCGAGGATAGATCAATTTCAGATAGCTCCGCAGCTTCTGGGGTTGTTCTTCCATGAGCAGCCGGAACAGGGCCCAACTTTGGGCGTAGGCCAAGAGCGCGGTCTGATCGTCCCGGGTGGGAGGGAGCCAATCATCGCGGGTGATCAGGTCGGTCAGAGGAAGGAGCTTGCTCTTGTTGGCTAAGGCATTGGCCAGCGCTTTCAGCCGTTGCGGATTGGACGCTCCCAGCCCTTGCCAGGAGCCATCCTCCGTAGCTTCACAGTAACAGGCCAATCCCTCCGCCAGCCAGAACGGGACATCCCCATTGCGGTTGAGCAGGCCGCAGTTAAACGACAGCTGGTGTGCCGCTTCGTGCATGATGGTCATGATGTTGGCCCCGGTGCGGACATCATCTACCCGACGCTGCACGGCTTCCAGGGAGCGCTGGCGCTCCAGCTGGGAAGTAATTTGGCGTGCTTGACGCTCTGCCTGTTGCTTCCGGGAGAGCAAGGCTTCGTTCTGGCCGTAGTCGTAAAACACCAGCCGGTTGGTGAGCGCGTGGTACATGCCGACAAGGAGGGGCGATTCCTTGCGGCCCAAGTAAGCATTGAAGCCGGCTTGGGTATCAAACATCGCCACCATGAATTTGGCTCGCGGGGGCTGGAACGCGAAGCCTTTGCTCCGGAAGTGGTCCCAGAAGAGGGTGTACAGCATCTCGCAGTTGTTCAGGCGTGTTTCGCTAAAGCTTTCCTCGGCATTGCTCAGAGCCAGGAAGTGAGGGCTCTCGTAGCGCAGCATCGGGGCCAGATGGTGTTGCTGGGAGAGCCGGACCATGAATTGCGTGAAATCGCGGACCTCAAATTCATCGCCCGCCAGAATTTGGAACCCGCTGCAAAAAACATAGCAGCCCGGCCGGTCGTCTTCATCCAAGAGGACAATCCGTACCGATTGGCCGGCGTAGGCGCTGACTTGCCAGACATACTCCTGGGGCTGGCCGTCTTTGGCCGGAAGGAGGCCGGGCGCTGGGACCCAGTTGCCGTTGGCAGCGCGCACCTGTTTGGGGAGGACCCGTTTGCCCGCTGTCAGCAAGAGCACATTGAGCCGCTCGTCGGGCTTACTGCCCGGACTCCGTGCAGCGTATGCCCAGAACCGGAGGAAGCCGGCCCCGGCCGGAACCACGAAAGCCCGGTGTAGCATGGCCTTGCGGCCTTTGCCGGCGAAGTCCCGGCTCGAAACCCAGAACCCAGGGCGCACAACATCGTCCATTCGGGAAATCGCGAACCCCTCCCCCTCCCAGCCGCCCAGAGCGCCATTCTGGAATTCGAGGTTCGGAATCGCGGTCTTCTGCGCAAACAGCGAGCTGCACAGGAGAAACGAAACGGCCAGGGATTGCATGACGAGCCTCCGGACGGCCGACAGACACGAATCGGATCCCGGCACGGGGAATGGGGGAGAAGGGTTCCATCCAAACTATGGGCCAAGAAGCGGCCACGGTCCACCGCACGTTCGCAGCCCCGCAATGTATTTTGACTCCGGTAGGAGCCCACTTATAATCAATACAGGGTCCCCAGGAGCTGAGGCGGGTTCATCTTCCCTACTTCGCTGGGGAACCGAAATGGCCCGGCGGCGCGAGTGCTCCGATGATCGGAGAGAAGATGCTGAAGAGACTCCCGCCGATGAGGTGATCGCATGGTTGCAGCCGCACGGAATTCCGTCTCCAGGTGCGGGCCCTGCCGCCGAGTGGCGGCGTACGTGGGGTGTTTGTTCGCGGCCTTGCTGGTGTCCGCGGGGCTGGCTCGTTCCCAGGAAGTCCGCCCTGAGGGTGGACTCTTCATTACCGTCCAGAACCCCATTACCAGCGATGTCGTCAATCGCGTCGTGGCCAAGAGCAATCGGGCCTTGTCCACTGGCAAGGTGACGAAGCTCATTTTTGATTTCAACCCGGCCGGCCATCCCGCCAGCAGCGAAGAATACGGCGCCTGTCGCGATCTTGCCGCCCATCTCCTCCATTTGAAGCAATGTCAAACCGTCGCCTTTGTGCACAATGAGGTGACCGGCCACACGGTGTTGCCGGTCCTCGCCTGTCAGGAAATTGTGATGTCGCGGGAGGCGAAACTCGGCCGCGCCCTCCTCGAAGAGAAAAAAATGCCGTTGCGGGAACAGGATGATGACCGCGTCGTTTTTTACAGGACCGTGGTCGAAGGCCGCTATCCTCCGGCCATTGTGCTCAAAATGCTCGACCGCAAGATTGAGGTCGTCGAAGCCACCTGGAAGGGGGGCGTCTGGTATATCGACAAGGCCCGGCAAGCCGAGGAAGCGGCCAAGGGAGTGGTTGTCACCCGCCCGGAGCCGATCTTGCCGCGCGGAGACCTGGGCTTCTATACGGCGGCTGATGCGCAAAAATTTGGCCTGTGCCGGCTTCAAAAGGAATCGCGGACCGAGCTCGCGGAAGCCTATCAGCTGTCCCCCTCCAGTCTGCGCGAAGATCCCTTGGAAGGCCGCGAGCCCAATGCCGTGCGCATCAAGGTCGATCAACGCCTGACTCCGGAGTTTGTCGGGACGATCGATCGGATGATTCGCCAAGCGATCGCCCGGCAAGCCAATTTCATCATCCTCCAGCTGGAGGCCAATGGCGGGGATACCAAGGCCGTGTTGCCCCTGGCCGAAAAACTGCGCACACTCAAGGACGACAAGGAAGAATTCCCGGTCATGACGGTCGCGTACATTCCGCAGCGAGCAGCGGACGCCGCGGTGTTTCTGGCCCTGGGCTGTACCGAAATTGTCATGGGAAAGGACGCCGAGATTGGGGATTTCGATGCGGAAATCTATGAGCGCCGTGGCGGCATCGGCAGGGTCGAACGGAACCCGGAAGATTACCGCATGACACGCGAGTCGTTGATTGGCTTGGCCCGGGAGCAGGGCTATTCGCCAGTGCTGGCCCAGGGGATGCTGGATAAGACCCTGACGATCTACCGGGTCCAGAGCCAAAAAGGCCAGGCCGAATGGCGGTTGATGAGCGAAGCGGAGCTGCGCGAGGACGAGGGACCCGCCGGAGCCCACAAGTGGGGGAACAAAACCTTAATCAAAGCCGGCGGCGAGAAACAGGGCGCGTCCTTCCTGAGGCTCCGCGGGGAAAAGGCCCGCGAATTGGGACTGGCGCGCGAAATTGCCAACGATTATCCCGATCTGCTGCGCCTGTATGGCCTGCCGCGTGTCCGCGATGCGGGTTTTGATTTTCTGTATCAGCTAGCCCAGTTCCTCCGGCTCCCGCTGGTTTCAGTCTTCTTGATCATGATTGGCATCGCCTGTCTGATCCTGGAACTGAAGATGCCGGGCGTCGGGCTGCCCGGCGTGATCGCCGCCGTCTGCTTCGTGTTGTACTTCTGGGCCCAGTCGAAGCTGTCGGGCGAGTTGACCATGTTAGCGATCCTCCTCTTCATCCTCGGTCTGGTCCTGATCGGGCTGGAGATCTTCTTGATGCCCGGCTTCACCGTACCCGGGATTAGCGGCGCTGTCCTCATCGTCGTGAGCTTGGCCCTGGCAACGTTGGAGAGAAAGCCCGAGACAACCCAGGAATGGCTGAGTTTTGGCCGCGCCCTGGGTGCCGTCGGCTTAAGCTTGGCAGGAGCAATCACCTTGGCCTTTCTTGCGGCCTGGTACTTGCCGAGCATTCCCTATGCCAATCGGTTAATCCTGAAACCTCCGGCCGAGGCACGCGAGGGGTTCGACGGCGACGAAGCCGCCCCTGTAGAGGGACTCCATCCGGCGCTGGCCGCGTTGCTCGGTGCGATCGGTGTGGCGGCCACGGCGTTGCGGCCCGCCGGCATTGCACGGTTTGGAGACGACTTCGTCGATGTGGTTTCCGAAGGGAGCTATATCGCTGCGGGGACCAGGGTTCAGGTCGTCGAAATCGAGGGCAACCGGGTCGTCGTCAAGGAAGTGTGAGCGCGGGGCGGATTCTGGTTTGCCGCTTCGCACCCCCGCATCCCTGGTGTCGGAAAGCGGTCGATCATGGAGCCATCCGGATTGCTGATCCTGGCCTACATCCTCATCGTCGTGGGCCTGTTCTTGTTGGCCGCGGAATTGTTCATGCCTTCGGGGACCTTTTTGGTCCTCTCCCTGACTGCCATCGTGATCGGCGTGGCCATGACGTTCCTGTACAGCAATGACCCGACGCGCGGGATCGTGACGTTGATCGGCGTTTTTATCGCGATCCCCGCCCTGGGATTTGTGATTTTGCACTATTGGCCCAGGTCACGGATCGGCCGGCGGTTCTTTCTGCACGGGCCGCAGGAGGATGCGACGGTGGCTTCCATGCCGGTCAACCTGGAGCTCGAACAGCTGCGTGGCCATTTTGGTCGAACCGTTTCGCCGCTCCGCCCGGCCGGCGTAACCGATTTCGATGGCCGTCGAGTCGATACAATTACCGAGGGCATGATGGTCGACGAAGGACAGTGGGTTCGCTGCGTCGATGTCCGGGCCGGCAAGGTGATCGTTCGCCAGGTGGAAAAGCCGGATCTCGGGGATCTGGAAAACGCCCTTTTCGAATGAGAGACTCGCAAACTCGTCCCGGCCTCCGTCTTTCTTTCTCGCCAAACAACGCGCTCCTCTGCGGAGGGGCCTGAATATGGAGATGCGCATGGAATTCTCTTGGTGGGCTGTCCAACACTCCTTGACCGCTCAAAACGTCCTGACAGGCCAGAATGTTCTGATCCTCCTGGCCCTGGTCGGTCTGCTCATTTTCATGTTGGTATTGCTGGTGTTTTTCAGTTTTATCAACCTCTGGTTGCAGGCATTCTTGACCGGAGCCCGGGTGGGCTTTTTCGACCTGGTGGCAATGAAGTTTCGCAAGGTCGATTACGGCATGCTCGTGCGGCAAAAAATCGCCCTGGTCCAGGCCGGCGTCAAGGTTGGCAACGACGAGCTGGAAGCGCACTACCTGGCCCGTGGCAACGTTCCCAAGGTGGCGACCGCGGTCATCGCCGCCCACAAGGCTGGCATCGACCTTCCCTGGCGAATCGCTGCAGCCATCGATCTGGCCGGCCGCGACATCTTGGACGCGGTCAAGACGAGCGTGAATCCCAAGGTGATCGATTGCCCCGACCCTTCCAAGGGCCGGCCGACGCTGGATGGCGTGTGCAAGAATGGCATCCAGCTCAAGGCGCGGGCCCGGGTAACGGTGCGGACCAAGTTGGATCGCCTCGTCGGCGGGGCCACCGAAGAGACGATCATCGCCCGGGTCGGCGAGGGGATCGTCAAGGCCATTGGCAGCGCCGAGCATCATACCGATGTGTTGGCTAACCCCAACTTGATTTCGCAAGCCGTGCTCAAGAATTCGCTCGATTCGCAGACCGCCTTCGAAATTGTCTCGATCGACGTGGCCGAGATCGACGTCGGGGCGAATATCGGTGCCAACCTCCAGGCGGACCAGGCCGGTGCCGACCTCCGCGTGGCCCAAGCCCGTGCCGAACGGACCCGCGCTGAAGCGGTCGCCCAGGAACAGGTGATGCGTGCCCTGGTCGAAGAGAACCGCGCCAAGGTCGTTTTGGCGGAAGCCGAGATTCCGCTGGCCATGGCCCAGGCGTTCCGCGAGGGAAAGTTGGGAGTCATGGATTACTACAACCTGCGGAATATCCAATCCGACACCGAAATGCGCAATTCGATCGCCACGATCGGCACCCGCAAGGACCGCACCGATCGGCCATTGGGATAAGAAGCGAGGAGTTTGTCATGCACTGGGAATGGCTGGTTCCGGTCCTGTTTTTCGTGTTCTGGATCGTCAGCAGTCTGCTGCAAGGCGCAGAGAGGGAACGTGCGCGGATGAATCGGCCACGGTCGGTGCCGGGAGGAGACCGCCCGCCCGGAACGCCCCGTCGGCCCGCCAGCGATATCGACCGCTTTCTGGAAGAGGTCAACCGCCGTCGTCGCCAAGCAGCCGAACGATCCGTTCCCGCGCTACGGGCTGGCGATGGAATACCGGAATGCCGGCGACCTCCGTTACGACTTCAGCCCTGCGCCGGAGTTGCGCGATGCGCGCGTAGCTGACGGCGAGACGA
>Ga0209060_10001058_pt1 | contig 33889 bp, 40 predicted proteins | sample Coa_R1_8_FD_187155 | JGI IMG/M metagenome (GOLD analysis project Ga0209060, IMG submission 187155) | Surface soil microbial communities from Centralia Pennsylvania, which are recovering from an underground coalmine fire - Coalmine... | ecosystem: Environmental > Terrestrial > Soil >...
CCTACGCGGCCTGCGCCATCGGCGAGTTCTTCCGCGACACCGGCGGCCACGCCCTGGTGATCTATGACGATCTCACCAAGCACGCGGCAGCCTACCGTGAAATCTCATTGCTGCTGCGCCGTCCGCCCGGCCGTGAAGCTTACCCCGGAGATGTTTTCTATCTCCACTCCCGGTTGTTGGAGCGTGCCGCCAGAATGTCCAACGCCTTGGGCGGCGGTTCGTTGACGTCCCTGCCGATTATTGAGACGCAGGCCAACGACGTTTCGGCCTATATCCCTACGAACGTCATCTCCATTACCGATGGCCAGATCTTCCTTGAGACCGACCTGTTTAACTCCGGCATTCGTCCGGCGGTGAACGTCGGCATCTCGGTGAGCCGCGTCGGCGGCTCCGCGCAGATCAAAGCGATGCGGCAGGTAGCCGGCTCTTTGAAGCTGGAACTGGCTCAGTACCGCGAGATGGCTGCTTTCGCCCAGTTCGGCTCCGACCTCGATAAGGCGACGCAGGCGCAGCTTAATCGCGGCAAGCGCCTCGTGGAAATCCTGAAGCAGGATCAATATGTGCCGCTGCCATTTGGCAAACAGATCCTGATTATCTATGCGGGTACCGGCGGATTCCTCGACGATCTTGAGGTCGAACAGATTCGCGAATTTGAGGCTGAGCTCTATAAATACGTTGAATCCATGGATCCCAAGCTGCTCGAATCGATCATGGAAAAGAAAGTGCTCGACGATGCCCTCAAGGCTCAGATGGACAAGATCCTGAAAGAATTTAAACAGCGTTTTGTGAGCCAGCGCCAATCTGCGGGCGCGGTAGCCAAGGCATAACAGCGAAATATGGCGAACCTTTTAGACATCCGTCGGCGAATCCGCAGCGTGCGCAACACGCGGCAGATCACCAAGGCCATGCAGATGGTTTCGGCGGCCCGTCTTCGCCGCGCGCAAGAGCGCGCCTTGGCGGCTCGTCCCTACGCCCAGATGCTGACCAGCCTGCTGAAGTCGCTGGTTTCGCGGGCGGAGATTTATGATCCGGTCACCGGCGAACCGCAGCATCCGCTGCTGGTGCGCCGTCCGGAACAGACGCTTACGCTGATCGTTGTCTCGGGCGAAAGAGGGTTGGCGGGCGCCTTCAACTCCAATATTTTGAAGGCTGCGTCAAACTTCATTGCCTCCAAAGGGGACCGGAACATCGACATCATTGCCGTGGGCCGGAAGTCGCGCGAATACTTCCGTCGCCGCTACCCATCAGCGACCGCCGAAGGCGACGCGCGGCAGGGCCGCATTCAGATGATTGCCGATTATGTCGGGCTGCTCAACCGGGCGCAGTTTGCCAGTGCGGCGGAGATTGGGGAACTTGTCGTTCGCCAATACAGCGAAGCCAAGACCGATGCCGTCTACCTCGTCTACAACGAGTTTAAGTCGGTAATTGCGCAGCGGTTGGTGGTTGACGATGTGTTGCCGGTTGTCCAGATCGGCGAAGTGGTCCACGAGGTTGCCGAAGAGATATCCGAGGAAACGCGCAAAAAGAATATTGAAGCGGCGAAGCATGCGGGTGTTGGCGTGCGTGCGGCGGAAACCAAGGAGATCGATCAAAAGGCTGCGGCGGTTGGCGCTGAGGGAGACTACATCTACGAGCAAGAGCCGAAGGAGTTGTTTACCGGGCTTTTGCCGAGATATGTGTCCGTGCAGCTCTACCGGGCCATGCTCGAATCGGAAGCGGCCGAACACGCCGCTCGAATGACCGCTATGGACGCTGCGACAAGCAACGCTGCAGACATGATTGATTCGCTGACTCTGGCCCTGAACCGTGCTCGCCAGGCCAAGATTACACGCGAGATCATCGAAATTGTAAGCGGCGCCGCTGCTCTCTAAAAAGCGGCGCTGTAAAGAAATGGATGTTGCGGAGCAGTAGCCTCCGCGCCTTGAGGAAGCCGAAGCCGGATAGGATCAGGCGTTCTCAATCGTTGAGAAACTAATCATTGATAGGTATTTATCTATGCCGGAAAACATCGGAAAAATCGTTCAGATCGCTGGCCCTGCGGTAGACGTTCGCTTTTCGGAGGCTAACCTGCCTCCCATTTATCAGGCATTGCGCGTCGTCAGCGAAGGGTTCAATGTCCCCGAGCCAATCAGCGTCGTCCTTGAAGTGCAGCAGCACCTCGGAGAGGGCCGCGTCCGCTGCGTTGCCATGGAAGCCACGGAAGGAATGGTCCGGGGTATGAAAGTGATCGATCTCGGCGGACCTATCTCAGTGCCAGTCGGCAAAGAGACGCTTGGGCGCGTGATGAACGTGATCGGCCAGCCGGTGGATAAGCTAGGGCCCATCAATGCGGCGCGGACCATGCCGATTCATCGCACCGCGCCCAGCTTTGAAGAACAGTCCACCAAAGCCGAAATGTTCGAGACCGGCGTGAAAGTCATCGATCTGATCCAGCCGTTCGTGAAAGGTGGAAAGATCGGGCTGTTCGGCGGCGCCGGTGTAGGCAAGACTGTCGTCATCATGGAACTCATCAACAACGTCGCGAAGCAGCACGGTGGATACTCCGTGTTTGCCGGTGTGGGCGAGCGCACCCGTGAAGGAAACGACCTCTGGCTGGAAATGACCGAGTCGGGTGTTATCAAGCCCGGCAAGCCCGCCGAGTCCAAAGCGGCGCTGATTTATGGCCAGATGACCGAGCCGCCCGGAGCAAGATTGCGCGTGGCGCTCTCCGCGCTTACGGTTGCCGAGTACTTCCGCGATGAAGAAGGCGCGGATACTCTTTTGTTCGTCGACAATATCTTCCGCTTTACCCAGGCTGGTTCCGAGGTTTCGGCGCTACTGGGCCGCATGCCCTCAGCCGTGGGATACCAGCCGAACTTGGCTACCGAAATGGGTGAATTGCAGGAGCGAATCACCTCAACCAAGCGTGGCTCCGTAACTTCCGTGCAGGCTATCTATGTGCCTGCCGACGATTTGACCGATCCGGCCCCTGCGACAACCTTCGCCCACCTCGATGCGACCACGGTGCTTTCCCGTGCACTGACCGAGATTGGAATCTATCCGGCGGTTGATCCGCTCGCTTCCACCTCGCGCATTCTTGACCCACGTATCGTGGGCCAGGAGCACTATGAAGTGGCGCAGGGCGTAAAGCGAATTCTGCAGCGCTACAAAGACCTGCAGGATATCATCGCGATTCTGGGTATCGAAGAATTAAGTGAAGACGACCGCCAGACCGTCTCCCGTGCGCGAAAAGTTCAGAAATTCCTCTCGCAGCCTTTCCACGTGGCCACGCCGTTTACCGGATTCGAAGGCCGCTACGTCAAAGTGCAGGAAACAGTGCGCAGCTTTAAGGAGATCATCCAGGGCAAGCACGACGATGTCCCCGAGCAGGCTTTCCACATGAAGGGCTCCATCGAGGAAGTGCTGGAACAGGCCGCGAAGATGAAATCCGGGGCCGCTGCATAAGGACACATGGCAGAGACCATCCAACTCGAAATCGTCACTCCAGAGAAGCTGGTGGTGAAAGCAAGCGCCGAGGATGTCTACGTTCCGGCCAAGGGCGGATACATCGGCGTGCTTCCCGGTCACGCTCCGCTCATCACCGAGGTGGCTGTTGGAGAAATCTCCTACCGCGCCTCCGGCCAGACCAAACGCTTGGTTGTAGCGGGAGGGTTCGCCGAGGTTCTCCCCGCCAAGGTCACGATCCTTGCTGAAACTGCAGAACGTAGTGAAGATATTGATGTTGCCCGAGCGCAAGCTGCTAAACAGCGTGCGGAAGAAACACTACGCAAAGCCGGACCGGAAGGCGACGCGCATGCAACAGCCGCTCTGGAAAAGGCGAATGCACGTCTGGAGCTTGCGGGCAAGTCCAAAGCGTAAGTGGACGAAAAGACTCTGCGCACATTGTACTGAAAAAGTAGCGGGCGCGATTTCAGTCACGCCCGTTTTTGATTCTCCTCTTCGACAAACCTGTATCCCTAAAACGTAAGCGATAACCCTACGGCTTCTTACGCTGCTCCAGGGCTGGATCACTCAACTCTGCAGCCGCCTTCTTGAGGGCTTCGATTTTGCGTGTCTTTTCCGGAGCCTGCCACTCCTGATCGGAAAAGTCGTTGCTTGCGTATTTGCGGGTGGTGTAGGTGAGGTTGTTGTATTCAAAATAGATCCGGGCCGGCTCCCTGGTTGCTGGAGGATTCTCTCGTAGCGCATGCAACTCAGCCTGATGAGCCACGCTATCCATAAACCATTCCGCGGGATAGGGCAGGTTCTCGCATTGGGCTTTCAGGTCCTGGAGCCGAAACACGCCTGCATGTCCGTTATCCCGGAATATCTTGCCGAAAAACGTAAGCGGCACGGTCTTCATGGATGGGTCCAGGATCATGCGGCGCTGGACAAAGTGGGTTGGCACTTCTTTATCTGTGGAAAAGAGATTGGCGGTCACAAAACAAGCCATGTGCTTCTCCACGTGCACGCCCGCATCGATGATCAGTGATCCGTTCTCAATTTTTTCCTGAAAGCTGCCGTTGAACCGGCCCGCGACCATGGGTGATGAAAAGAACGATTGTCGCGCAAGGAACTGATCTTGAATGCCTTCTACGGCAACTGTAACGTTGAGCTCCAGGGCTCCCCAATATTTCTTATCGGTGGAGGGAGCTCTCCAGCGGAAGGTGCATACCGGGCTGGCGGCTTCACAGGAAAAGGGAACGCTCCCCAGGGAGGGCGATCCAAAGTAGCTATCCCCAATCAATTCCACCTTGGAGACGTGGATACGCACAGGAACAGTCGAGCCTTCCGGCGGTGTCACGGTGAGTCGGGCAACGACCTCATCGCGGGTGCCGGCCAGAATCGTCTTGTTCATTACAAACTGATAGCTGGGCAGCGAGGTGGGTAGGCTCATGGTTTGGGATATTTCCCGTTCGGAAAGTCCGGCGTCCGAGAGCGATTTCAGTTGCCGCATGAATTGTGAAGGAACCAGGGGCATGGGAGAACTTTCGGTCAACCAGGGATGCAGCAAGTCCCAGTTGGAGCTGTTCAATGGTCTTGACTCCGGGGGATATTTGGCAAAATCCTGGAAAAGAGCGAGGCTGCCTTTTCCTGAAGCGTCCGACAGGGACGATGGTTCGACCTGGCTCCACAGCCGACCGGCAGTCGCGCATATGAAAGCAAACGCCGCGAGGACAACTACAAATTTATTCTGATGCAATCTCATGATGGTTTCCTCCATTTTTAGTTTCGGTCGTTTTTTAACGGGCGTTTCTCTTAGGGACATAAGGCGGCCGGGGCGCTGCTGTATTCATTCACAGCCGCCGTCTTGCCGTCAGAGTGGTCTACCCTGTAGGTCTTGAAGTTCGCGTTGTGCCTTGATATCGCGAAACTAGAAAAAGGGCCGTTCCAACTGCAGTTCTGCGTGAAATCGCCATTGCAGACATTGTCGTTGATCCACCAGCCATGAAAGGAGTATGTGCCTGCGACATCATTGTGAGGAGTAATTGTGCTGTTGCAATCCTGGAAAGACGCAACTCGGTTATGGCCGCACGTGCTGTGCAGGGCCACGGTTCCATCGGAGCACTCTCGGGAGGTGGTAGAAATCAGGCCGCACGGAGTGCAGTCCGGGTTCAAGTTGCTTCCACCCTGTCGGGGAAAGAAATTGCACGCAATCAGAGCGTGCAGCGGGTAACTGTCCGTTGCGCCGCCAAAACCACGCACGACCACCCCCTGCATGTTGTTATGGTTGTAGGCGCTTCTCGCAAAACTGGTTTTGAGCGAATCGTCGATCGCTCCGCTCTCCCCGCTGATTCCACCGATCAGGCGCAGCAGGCCGTTGTCCGCCAACTCCGATCCTCCAGCGGCGCTTTCGGCAGCCATCACGTGTGCAATGAGAATGGAGTTATTCGCATAGTTGGATTTCGAGAGGTAATTTTCAAATGCCGCGCAGCCGGCACTATGGCAAATGATCCAGCACTCCTGGCCTTTGCTGTTGTCGCAGAGAGCATTGATGGCATCGTTGATTACGGCCTGTCCGCCGGGGAAGGTATTGTCGTCAAAGTGGCGGTTCCACGCATCCCATTGCACGAACCACACATTTCCGGCGGTGGTGGGTTTAAGCCCGCCCCACGCCCCGGCTTGGTCTGTGGTGAAATGGCCAAATTGCTCACTGGTATTGTGCAACCGGCCATGGATCATCAGGACGTTGATTTGTGTTCCGAAGGCTGGCGAGGAACCCAGGGAGATGGCTAAGTAACTGACAATGATGCAAACAAACTTTAACTTCATGTCGGTCTCCTTCGAGCGTTTCGTAAAGTTGGGGAATCGGAAAGGGTAAGGGCTCGTGGCGGGAAAGAGAGTTCTCTAGTGTTTCACCCCACAACAGCGTGAGCCGTTGTACACGTTGATATTTAGCGCGTTTGCGCCGGCGTTTCGCTAAAACGGGAGTGAGTATCGGGAGGCTGTGTGGATTTTGTCAAGCATCAACTTCTTGTATTCCCACACAGGCTGCTTGCAGAGCGTATTTTACCTGCAGAGTATTTTAACGGGCCAATCTGTCCATGCCGAAATTCAACTTCATCTACTTTTGGTGCGGTAACACGCGAGTAGGCTGTCGATGAAGAGGATCGCGTCCGGTAGTCTGCACACCTCAAGACAGATTGGATGCACACTTGGCCGAGTACAAGGCTTTCATTTCTACTTTCTTTGCACTTTTAAGGATTGAAGTCCGCAACCCCTACCCTGAGCGTCGTCCTGGTTTTTCTTCCGCGCTCTAGTTTTCCTTCTTCCGTGGTCTGGTGTGCCCATGCGCCAAAGACCTTTCCGGCATGGGCGGCCACGGCCAGATAGTCCCCTAAAAAATCTCCATCGGCTTCGAACGATTGTGGATCGAAGGTGTAATTGGCAAACGATTTCCCTCCATCCGTCGAGCGCGCCAACGTAACAGTCGTTGCCCGGTTGTCGGTGCGGCGATCATAGAAGATCAGGTTGACTGCGCCGCTGGCGGCATCCACGGCCATCCACTGGAAGAACTGATCGTTGCCGTTGTGCAAAGGGTCGTCGTTTACCCGCACCGGAGCGCCCCAGCTTTGGCCGTGATCGGCGGAAGAAGCAACAAACACATCCAGATCGCCATTGGTGTAGTCGCTCCATGCCAGATAAAGTCTTGATGTCTTGGGGTCAATGCCGATTTGGGGAAAGCCGTTGGACCGGGAAACGCCTGTAATCCCAAAAAATCCAGGTCCGGTGAGAAGAGCTCGCCTCTCGGGACTAAACGATACGCCTCCATCATGCGACACCGCCATCATGACGCCGTCCCGGTCGTCCCACACCACATACAGTGTCCCGTCTGGGCCGACCACGCCGTGAAAGCCTTCGAGTGCGCCATTGTCGTCACGAGGCAGGCCGGAAGTGGTATTGAGCTTGATCGGCTTCGACCACGTTAGGGCGCCATCCGTAGAGCGCACAAATAGAAGCTCCGTGGTCGCCAGTGTAAACTGCGTCCAACCTACATAGAGATTGCCTGCGTGTGGTCCCCCAGTGTCGGCTACGATCCAGGGTTTATCTTCAAAAGGAATGCCTGGGGTCGACTCGTGCGATGCCACGGTCGAGGGGTTCGCCTCCCACGTCTTTCCTCCATCCGGAGACCGGCGCACAAAAATTCCATTGCGAGTTGCGCCCTGCGCCCAATAGTTGGTCATGCCCAGCTTGTCAAAGGCGATATAGCACAGAAGCGCGTGGCCCTTCGCATCGAAGGCGACGGAGACATCGCCTGAAACCCGATAGTTCTTGGGAGCGGTGCCCTCGCTTTTCGTCCAGCTTTGCCCGCCATCCACGGAATAGGCGGCGCTGGCATTGACTTGCCAGGCAACTACCAATTGCTGAGGATTGGCTGAATTTACAGCAATCGAAGGCTCATTGAAATAGCCCGGCGTGGGCGTGATATCCACGAGGTGAGCCTTGGGAGCGGGTGGGACTGGGTTATTGGCTGTACTTAATGCGACAAGTAGCGATAACAGGAAGGTTCGTAAAATCATAGTGGGGTGCGTCACTTACCTCGATCTTCTCGATTCCAAGGTCTTCTCAATTCTAAGATCTTTTCGATCTTTGAGCTCGCTCCTCGATTTCTCGATCCGGGATGATCCAAAGATCCGAAGATCATAAAGATGAAACCCGCACCCATAGCCTTCTGTCAAGCTTTCGGAACAGAGGGTGCCGGATAGAGACGCTACGTTTGAAGCGAAAGGAACATGGGGACGCAACGAAGTCCCATTTCAGAAACAGGAAAACCAATCATTCATTCGAGGCCCGCCGCCCAGTCAATCTCCGCAGCAAACTTGTTCAACAATTGCTCAGGCTTGTTTCCCTGTGCTCTCAAGGCCCGCAAACTGAGCGAATCGTAGCGCTTGGCCAAGCGCACATGGTGCTCGTCGCGCACCAGAGGACAATGAAAATAGCGCGGTGCCGAAAGGTTCAGGGCGCGAAGAAGAAGCAGTTGCCTGGCGGTGCTCTTGAGCAGGTCCGCCCCCCTCACCACTTCCGTAATGAGCATCTCGGCATCATCGGCTACCACGGCCAACTGGTACGACGGAATATCGTCCCTGCGCCAAACCAGAAAGTCGGTGAAGTCCTTGCCCGCAACGAACCGTTGTGCCCCGGCGCCAAGGTCAGCGAATGAGATCGCTTCCCCATCCGGTACTCGAAATCTCCAACTCACTCCAGCGGGTGACTCCCAATCTCTTGCGCGGTTGATCTCATTCCGGCAAGTGCCGCGATAGGGAATTTCATCGTCATCGTCGGCAGCGTCCGCAGAGCGTGTCCGCTCCAGATCCTTGCGGGAACATGAGCATGGATAGATCCATCCTTCATTGCGCAACGTCCTCCAGGCCCGTAAAAAGAATGTCCTGCGCTGGCTTTGGATATAGGGAGCATGCGGGCCACCGACATCGGGCCCCTCTTCCCAATCCAGGCCCAGCCAGCGAAGATCTTCGATCATGGCTTGCGCAAACTCCGGCTTGCACCGCAAAAAATCCAGATCCTCGTTGCGGAAGATCAGTTGGCCGTTGGCGCGCCGCGACCGTTGAAAGGCGACCCAAAAGGTGCGGGCGTGTCCGAGATGAAGGTATCCGGTTGGCGAGGGCGCAATGCGTCCTCGATAGGTTGTTGCCGGAGAAGCCATCTAAATTACGAATGCAGTTGTGGAAGAAAGCGGCGAAAAGAATGCATGGTCGCAGGGCCCAAAGATCCAAAGCTGCAAAGGATTCTTGTGACGGTCCTAACGAGTAAGTTGCTGGGGCATCGTCAATGGAACCCGCCGGCTGTTCTTCTCACCGGCGAGTCCCCATTGAGTCTGTAACCCTAAACAGCCTGCAATAACTCATTGCGGCCGGACAACCACGATGTCGGGCGGCGCCGCTGTACCATCGGCCTTTTTGAAGGATGTCGTCACCTGCGCAACATCCGACGAACCATTGAGGTTGATTTCGTCGACTGTATTCGTTCCAGCCACTCCGACCCATATCACGTTTCCGTCGAGCGTCATACCGCCGCCGAGCGCCTCGGTTCCGGCTCCAGCCAAAGGGATGACGCCGCCATTGGCTGCCCCGGGAAGGGCCGTCAGGATTTTGTTGAGTCCCGCCGGTATCACGACAATGTGAGAAGGATTGGTGGCGCCTGCACCGCTCGCAGGATCAACCGAAGAAACCAATAGCTGCCTGGCGGTGAACGTGCCCAATCCAAAATCGACGAACTGGTTTGAATAGGTGACCGGAGGAGTGCAGTTCGTAGTCGTCAAGTTAAATGGCAGGGTCGGATTGGTGCTTAAGATCGAACCGGCTTTTACCGTATCGATATTCACGCCGGTCTGGCCAACCGCAACCATCACATCCGCTCCCGCGAAGCCACCCACAAGCTGAATCGCTCCTGACGAAGCCGGAAGTGGCACGTTCGCTCCGGTTTGCAATTGGTTATTGCAGGTTGAGAGCGCCTGCAGGCCGCCTGAATTTGCCACGTAGACGAACGGATCGGACGACAGGCCGGCCACGCTGGTTGAACTGCCCCCGGTATTGAAGGTGGCCAAGCTGAGGTTGTCCGAAAAGACGTAGACGTTTCCGTTGTTGGCGACAATGTAAGCGCGGAAACCATCGGTGTCGAAAGTCGCCGCCACCGCGCCCGGAACCACAAATGTTTGGAATGTATTGGTGCCTTTGTGGTAAACGAAAAACTCTTGCTTGGTTGGGTCGGTTTGAATGTTTACGTTGGAAACAATGGCAGTGGCGCCGTCGCGGGAGACTGCTAAAACCTTCCCTAGCACTGTGGGTTGAACCACGGTTGCATTAAGGTTCACCGGATCGAAAAGGGTAAGCCCGTTGTTTGTCCCCATAAAACCTGTAAGGCCGTCTGCCGAGAGCACCAGGGAATTAGGGACACCCGGAAGATTGATCACAGTTCCGGCAACTGGCGGAGTCTTGCTCGTATCGATTGGTATCAACGTTGGAGTAGTCCCGCTCGGCGGTGCAAAAGAGCTGGTCGCGAACACTGTGGTGGCTGGGCTCGTTCCTGTGACCGTGACCCGAAATAGATTGCCATAAACCGGTAGGTTCAGTCCCCCGCCGCATGCCGGGGGCGTGCACGTCGCCACGAAGGACGTTCCACCCGGAGAAATCGCCGTAATCGTCGTTCCCACGATGGTGGCTACTGCGGGATTCGTGCTGATGATTGTCAGCGAAGGATCGGACCCGCTGGCAAAACCGTTCTCATCGGAGAGATCGGCTTGGACGGTTACGGTCAGAGGAGTGGGAGTGGGCGAAATGCGAGGGTCGGCAAAGGTTGTGCTGGTCGTCAGGTTCCCCGGCGTATCCCCGGGAACGTGTAGCCGGATCTCGATCGGCATGCAGGTCCGGAACCCGATCGCGGGACCGAAGATAGTCGCGCCCGAGGCTGAAATCGAAGCCGAGAGTCCCGTTGTTCCGGGGCTATGCGCCGTAGCCAAGCCGTTCACATCCACGCTGGCCACCTGCGCCAGGTCGGACACCCAGCTAAAAGAGCCTACTTCATCCGATGGAATTTCGACTCCATTGTCGAATGCATGCGCTTGGAATTGGCGGGTGAGTGTGGTCGATGTGCAAGGTCCCGCTCCCAGGTCTGCTTCGCTCACCGATGTTACCTTCGGATGTAGGGTAACTGCGACCGGATTGCTGGTTACGCCCTGGTCGCTGGCAAAGATGTTGACCGGAGTTCCCGCCGTCGTGAGCACTTTACCGGGAGAGCACACAATAAAGAGAGAGTCCCAGATGCCGCCGCATACAAGTCCGGCTGGCGAAACGGTGACAAGAGAGGGATTCGAGGAGGTCCATGTGACCGCTGCCGGGTTCGCCGAGACCTGTATTACGTCGCCGGGACTAAGGGAGACAAAAGACGGCGATACCGTAATGGTAGGTTTTGGGGTAGTAACAGTTCCGTGCCCGTAGCACCCCGTCAGTACGGCGGTAATCACGAGCGTAAATCCTAGTACAAGCGCAAGCCGACTCATGTATCCTCCCCGCCAGGATAGGACCTCCCTGGCGGTTTTCCGAAGCAGAGCTAAATGTCTCAGTGTAGTTTCGAGCGCAGATTTCATCAAGGAGCAGGTGTCGGCCCACTTTAGGACACACGAATCCCCTCCGCGTTCAACCAGAGAACGCCCGAGACCCTGAATTTGTGCGTTCTTTTTTTTCTCTGGCTGGTAAAATGCCACGGTCGGCTGCGATCGACGCCACACCGTCTCCTTGGATGCCAATTTGACGAGGCAAACGTTGTGTTGCTATAGTAGTCAAGTTCTGCGAGTAAGAGTTGGCTTGCCTGTTTGTTGTGAGCTTTCGAAAGCATTGAGCCCAGAGTTGTAAATCGGTCAAAAAAGGGCATCATCTCGCTGAAACGGCCTGCGCGACCTTTCAACACCAGAAAGGGTATGTAGGCCAGAGAGACGAAACGGAGCACCTCCTGTTTTAGGCTCGGCGTCACCGTCGTCTTCTCATCACCGATAGGCTACTTCATCATTTTCCGCGTTTAGGCGGATCATGGCTGCATCCGTGCCGCCAGCCCTAAATTGGGTTATTAGAGGGCGCGTGTGCGTATCTCGCATTGTGTCCTTGCATAAGTAGTGAGCAAAGAGCGAGTAAAGGCTGAATATTAAGGAAATATGCCGACATTCAATCAGTTAGTGCGAAAAGGTCGAAAAGCGCCGAAATACAAGACGGCCAGCCCGGCGTTGCAAGCGTGCCCTCAACGGCGCGGTGTCTGTACCCGCGTTTACACGCAAACGCCCAAGAAGCCGAATTCAGCGTTGCGCAAGGTTGCCCGCGTCCGCCTCACCAATGGCATTGAGGTTACTACCTATATTCCAGGTGTAGGCCACAACCTGCAGGAGCACTCGATTGTGCTCATCCGCGGAGGCCGCGTGAAGGATCTTCCCGGTGTGCGTTATCACGTGGTGCGCGGAACCCTGGATGCCACTGGCGTGGCGAACCGCAAGCAGGGGCGCTCCAAATACGGAGCCAAGCGGCCCAAGTAGTGCTCAGGTAGCGGAACCTAAAAGATCTTGAAGGATTAGAGGCTATGCCGAGAAAAGGACATATTGGCAAGAGGGAAGTGATCGCTGACCCGATCTATAGCTCCACTCTCGTCACGAAATTTATCAACACGATGATGTGGGGTGGAAAGCGTTCCACAGCGCAAAACATTTTCTATAAGGCCATGACCAATTTGCAGGCCAAGGGTGGAGACGAGGCGCTTAAGTTGTTCAAAAAGGCCGTCGAAAATGCCAAGCCTTTGCTTGAGGTCAAGACCCGTCGTGTGGGCGGCGCGAACTACCAGGTGCCGGTCGAGGTGAATCCCGACAGGCGTACCTCTTTGGCGATCCGCTGGCTTGTGAGTTACTCCCGCGGGCGCGGCGAAAAGGGCATGATCGACAAGCTCACGAATGAGTTGCTGGATGCCGCCAATAGCCGTGGCGCAGCCATCAAGAAGAAAGAAGATGTTCATCGCATGGCCGAAGCGAATAAGGCCTTTGCTCACTATCGCTGGTAGCCGGAGACTTCGGTCTTTCGGCGGGCGGTCTGCAGTTGCGGGCCCTGAACAGAGACCAAAGATTAAAAGATCAAAAATTGAGGCGGCGAGGTTTCGCCGCGAACAGCGACTTTCGCAGAATTGAAGATTTAGCAATGCCAAGACAAGTGCCATTAGAACGTTGTCGAAATATCGGCATCATGGCTCACATCGATGCCGGTAAGACTACTACGACTGAGCGCATCCTGTTCTATACGGGAATCACGCATCGTATTGGTGAAGTCCATGAAGGCACCGCCACGATGGACTGGATGAAGCAGGAGCAGGAGCGCGGCATTACCATTACTTCCGCCGCCACCACTTGTTTCTGGAAAGACATCCGCATCAACATTATCGATACTCCCGGCCACGTGGACTTTACGGCTGAGGTGGAGCGTTCGTTGCGCGTTCTCGACGGTGCAGTCGCTTGTTTTGATGCGGTGCATGGCGTTGAGCCGCAATCGGAGACCGTTTGGCGTCAGGCTGATAAGTATGGCGTTCCTCGCATTTGCTTCATTAATAAGATGGACAAGATGGGCGCCGATTTTGAGCATGCGGTGGATACCATCCGCAAGCGGCTCAATGCGCGGCCTGTAGCCATCCAGATTCCGATTGGCCAGGAGGCAGCGTTTAAGGGTGTTGTCGACCTCATTTCGATGAAGGCGATCCTGTGGAAAGACGAGACCATGGGGGCGCAGTACGAAGTCGAGGAAATTCCTGCCGACCTGCTCAAGAAGGCTGAGGCGTTCCGTGCGCAGTTGGTGGAGAGCGTCGCCGAAAACGACGACGATATGCTGCATAAGTTCCTGGAAGGCGAAGTGATTGGAGCTGATGAGCTGCGGGCTTCGCTCCGCAAGAGCGTGATTGGACTCAAATTGTTCCCGGTGCTGTGCGGAACTGCATTCAAGAACAAAGGTGTGCAGACGCTTCTGGATGGGGTTGTGGATTACCTGCCTTCTCCGCTGGATATTCCTGCGGCGGAGGGATCCGATCCCGATGATCGTGAAAAGAAGCTGACGCGTAAGGCTTCCGACGCGGAGCCCTTTTCGGCGCTTGCGTTCAAGATCATGGCCGATTCTTTTGTCGGGCAGTTGACGTTTATCCGCGTTTACTCCGGACATTTGAAGACCGGTGATAGCGTGGTCAATACGACCAAGGGCAAGAGCGAGCGCATTGGCCGGCTGCTGAAAATGCATGCCAACAAGCGCGAAGAAATCAGCGAGATCTTTGCGGGTGACATTTGCGCCTGCGTGGGACTGAAGAACGTCACTACGGGCGATACGATTTGCGCGGACAAGGCGCCGATTTTGCTTGAGTCGATCGAATTTGCACAGCCGGTAATTCACGTTGCCGTTGAGCCCAAGACCAAGGCCGACCAGGAAAAAATGGGTGTCGCGCTCTCGAAGCTGGCTCAGGAAGATCCCACGTTTAAGGTTCATACCGATCCTGACTCGGGGCAAACGATCATCAGCGGTATGGGTGAGCTCCACTTGGAGATCATCATCGATCGCATGATGCATGAATATAAGGTTGAAGCCAATGTGGGTAAGCCGCAGGTAGCCTATCGTGAAACGATCCGGAAGAACTCGGAAGCCGAGGGTAAATACATCCGGCAGACGGGTGGTTCCGGTCAATACGGACACGTTAAGTTGCGCGTGGAGCCGAACGAAAAAGGCAAGGGTTTCGAGTTTATCAACGAAATCACCGGCGGCTCCGTGCCAAGGGAATACTTCAAGCCTATCGAGCAGGGCATTCGTCAGGCGATGGAAGGCGGAATTCTTGCCGGCTACGAGATGGTCGATCTAAAGACCACTCTCTACGACGGAAGCTATCACGAAGTCGATTCCAACGAAATGGCGTTTAAGATCGCGGCGTCCATCGGCTTCAAGGAAGCGGCGCGCAAGGCCTCGCCGGTATTGCTGGAGCCGATTATGTCGGTCGAGGTAGTGGTGCCTGAAGAGTTTATGGGTGTGATCATCGGCGATTTGAACTCTCGCCGTGGCCGCATTGAGGGCATCGAGCATCGCGCCGGTTCGCAGGTGATCAAATCGTTGGTGCCGTTGGCGGAAATGTTTGGCTATGCGACGCAGATGCGCTCCAATACGCAAGGCCGTGCAACGTACTCCATGCACTTTGCGCACTACGATGAAGCGCCGCGCTCTGTGACGGAAGAGATTGTGGCCAAGGTGCAAGGCAAGGCCTCCGCGAAGTAGCGCTGGGTAGCTGTCGCCAAGGCTTGTTACTTAGAGGGTGATCCGGGCTTCTCTTGAAAAAACCGAAGTCCGGATTCCTTAGAGTTTGTTCCGGTAGTACGGGCTCAATGGAGGTTGGGTCCGGGCTTCGTTTGCAGATTTGAAGGTTACGGTTTCGAGGTTGCCGGGAGACGCCGCAATTTGGTCGATCTCTCGTGTGAGTGGCTGACGCCTGGGAAACAATTTGAGGCTGCATGCTTGAGAGTGGCCGGCTGTGCGAGTCGCAATGGCCTGCTGCGATGTGCGAATTTTGTTCGATTTGCCCGAACCAGCGCGGTTCGGTTTTGGTTCAACATTTGAAAACGGAGCGAAGAGCCGAAAGTTAGAGGCGGAGAAGCCATGGCAAAGGAAAAATTTGATCGCAGTAAGCCGCATGTGAACGTAGGGACGATCGGGCATATCGATCACGGGAAGACGACGTTGACGGCGGCGATCACGAAGGTGTTGAGCAAACACAATCCGAAGATCCAGTTCCGGTCTTTTGACTCGATCGACAACGCTCCGGAAGAGCGGGAGCGCGGTATCACCATTGCCACCGCGCACGTGGAATATGAGACGGCCAACCGTCACTATGCGCACGTGGATTGCCCTGGTCACGCCGACTACATCAAGAATATGATCACCGGAGCGGCGCAGATGGACGGAGCGATCCTGGTGGTAGCAGCCACCGACGGCCCGATGCCGCAAACGCGCGAGCACGTTCTTCTGGCGCGTCAGGTAGGCGTGCCCTATGTGGTGGTGGCGCTGAACAAGTGCGATGCGGTTGACGATGCCGAATTGCTCGACCTGGTGGAGTTGGAAGTACGCGAGTTGCTGAAGATGTATAAGTTCCCTGGAGACGATGTGCCGGTGGTGCGGTTGAGCGCCCTGGGTGCATTGAACGGGGAAGCGCAGTGGGAAAAGAAGATTGACGAGTTGATGGAAGCGGTCGATAAGTATGTTCCGTTGCCGGGACGCGATATTGACAAGCCGTTCCTGATGCCGATCGAAGACATCTTCTCGATCTCTGGACGCGGCACAGTGGTGACAGGCAGGATCGAGCGCGGCAAGGTGAAGGTGGGCGAGGAAGTGGAAATCGTAGGATTCCGCGAGACGCGCAAGACGGTAGTAACAGGCGTGGAAATGTTCAAGAAGCAGTTGGACGAGGGGCTGGCGGGAGACAATGCCGGATTGCTGTTGAGAGGCATTGGCAAGGACGACGTCGAGCGTGGGATGGTGTTGGCGAAAGGTGGATCGATTACGCCGCACACCAAGTTCAAAGCGGAAGTGTATATCCTGACGAAGGAAGAGGGAGGAAGACACACACCGTTCTTCAAGGGATATCGTCCACAGTTCTATTTCCGTACGACGGACGTAACGGGCGTGGCGGAATTGCCAGCGGGAGCGGAAATGGTGATGCCCGGCGACAATGTGGCCTTGGCGATTGAGCTGATCACGCCTGTAGCCATGGACAAAGGATTACGCTTCGCCATCCGCGAAGGTGGACGCACTGTAGGTGCGGGCACTATCTCGGAAATTATTCAGTAAGTACGCAGGCGATTCGATAGAAACGGATTCTTGCCGGATCTGCTTTTTAGCGGTCCGGCAAGGAAAAATCAGACGGCGGCAGCGATCGGAAGGAATTTCATGCGACCTGACCGCGGAGTTCTTTTGAGGAAAACACATTGATAGGTAAAGAGAGAATTCGCATTCGGCTCAAGGCGTACGATTATCGGATCCTGGATCAATCCACCGGCGAGATTGTAGAAACCGCTCGCCGCACGGGAGCGCAGATCGCGGGGCCGATTCCGCTGCCGACCGTAAAAAACAAATATTGCGTGCTGCGCTCGCCCCACGTTGACAAGAAATCCCGTGAGGCTTTTGAGATTCGCACGCACAAGCGCCTGATCGACATTCTTGAGCCGACGCAGAACACGGTCGACGCGCTGATGAAGCTCGATCTTCCTGCGGGTGTTGACGTTGAAATCAAGGCGTTCGGCAAGGAGCATAAATAAGCTTTCAGGCTTAGGCCTAAAGCCCACCTACAGTCCCGCGCATTAGGGATGATGAGGAGAGGAAGCAAATGGTAAACGGAATCCTAGGAAAGAAAATCGGCATGACCCAGCTCTTCGACGAAAAGGGCGACGTTTGCCCGGTCACCGTCTTGCAAGCGGGGCCTTGCGTGATTACCCAACTAAAGCGTGCCTCCAAGGATGGATACGAGGCCGCGCAGATTGGATTGGTCGAGTTTGTAAAAGGTAAAAATGTGACCAAGCCGATGCAAGGGCACTTTGGCAAGCACAACCTGCCGCCGGTGAAGTTCATACGTGAAGTAGCGGTGGAAGCTGCGGCTCCCGAAGCTGCCAAGCCCGCTGAGGGCGAAGCGGCCGCCAATGGCGGTAATGGCACAAAGGTCGGCGATAAGGTGCTAGTCGATATCTTTACTAGCGAGCGGTATGTGGATGTCGTCGGCATTAGTAAAGGCCGGGGCTTTGCCGGTGTCGTTCGTAGACATCATTTCGGTGGTGGTCCCGCCGCCCACGGACATATGTTCCAGGTTCAAGGTTCGATCGGTGCATCATCCTTCCCTTCCCGTACTTTTCCAGGCCAGCGCATGTCGGGACACATGGGTGTCGATCAGGTGACGGTGCGCAATCTTAAAATTCGCGGTATCGATCCTGAAGAAAACCTTCTTCTGGTGGAAGGTGCTGTGCCGGGACATCGCAACGGTTATGTAGTGATCTTGAAGGCCAAGAAACCGCCGAGAGAGCGTCGCGGCTTCGCCGGTTCAACCACGCTTGACCCGTTGAAGGCGGCCAAGAAAGCGGCAGCCGGTAAGAAAAAATAAGAGATAGAGATAAGCCAGGCAAGACATGAAGAACGTGAGCGAAAGGTAAGCGCCGAAGCGCGCAGCCGGACGCAAAGGGTTCACCATATAAAGTTGGTGAAAGCCCGCAGAGAAAAGAGCTATCTATGGCGACAATCGATGTATTAGATCTGAACGGGAAGAAGGTAGGATCCCTGGAGCTGGCCGAAGAAGTATTTGGCGCAGTCAATGAGGACCTGTTGTGGGAGTCGGTCAAGCATTACCGGGCTGCGAAGCGTGCCGGTACCCATGCCACCAAGAACCGTAAGCTGGTTTCGGGCTCCGGCAAGAAGCTCTGGAAGCAGAAAGGCACGGGCCGGGCGCGTGTCGGCTCAATCCGATCCCCGCTGTGGCGTCACGGCGGAACGGTCCATGGCCCCCAGCCGCGGTCGTATGATTACCAGTTTCCGAAGAAGAAGCTTTTAGGGGCGCTGCGGTCGGCATTGGCCGCCAAGTTTGCGGATGGCAAGCTCACCGTCGTAGAGAGTTTTGAGCTGGCCGAGCCCAAGACCAAAGTCTTTCGCAAAAACCTGGATGCTCTGGGTGTGCAGAAGACAGCGCTGCTGGTGGATGGAGTAAAAGAAAACCATAATCTGGAACTAAGCGCACGCAATCTGGCTGGTGTTGAGTTGTTGCCTGGAAGTCAAGTGCATCCCTACCACCTTCTTCGTTACGAGAACGCTGTCTTCGCTCGTCCCGCCCTCGAAAAATTGCAAAACTCGCTGAAGGCCACCGCGCCGAAGCGTAAGGCGGAGGTTGCTTAATGAAATCGGCATATCAGATTATTCGCCGCCCGGTAATCACGGAAAAAGGGCTGGGCGTGAAGGAAACCGAGGCTACGCTGGTTTTTGAGGTAGCGGCGAAGGCCACCAAGACGGAAGTCAAGGAAGCCGTGCAGAAGATCTTTAAGGTAAAGGTGAATTCCGTTCGGACTGCGAACTTCCAGGGCAAGGAGCGGCGGCGCGGAAAGTTTGCCGGCTATCGTCCCGACTGGAAAAAGGCATACGTCAGGCTCAAAGAGGGCGAGAAGATGCCCGAGTATGCGCAGAACCTTTAAGGCACAGTTCTAGCGCGTGGAAATAGGAGCAATTCGGTAAATCGAATTGCGATAGAAAAAAGGAATTTGAAAACAAGCTGCAAGCTGGAAAGTTTCCAGTGGAGCTAGTAGCTAGAGGCGATTTATGGCGATCAAGACTTACAGACCGATTACGCCGTCACTGCGATTCAAGACCACGCTGACGAACGAGGAGATTACGACCGGCAAGCCGCACAAGCCTCTCACGAAGATCAAGATGCGGACCGGCGGTCGTCGCAACGGCGGCGACATTACGATCTGGCACCGCGGCGGCGGCCACAAGCGCAAGCTTCGTGCGATCGATTTCAAGCGCGACAAGGCCGGGATTCCGGGTTCAGTGGTTTCGATTGAATACGATCCGAACCGCTCTTCGAGAATTGCGCTGGTTGCTTATGCCGATGGCGAGAAGCGCTACATCCTGCAGCCTGTCGGATTGCAGGTAGGACAGAAGATTCTGAGCGGCCCCGACGCCGATATCCTGGTTGGCAATGCCCTCCCCCTCCGCAATATTCCGCCCGGCACCACGATCCACAATTTGGAGCTGCGCCCCGGCAAAGGAGCACAGATGGTTCGCTCCGCGGGAGCGTCGGCTCAGTTGGTGGCAAAAGAGGGTGACTATGCGCTGGTCAAGCTGCCCTCCGGCGAAACCCGCAAGGTGCTCATCGACTGCATGGCTACGATCGGGCAGATCGGCAATACGGATCACGAAAACGTTTCGATCGGCAAAGCGGGCCGGAATCGCTGGCTCGGCAAGAAGCCGGTCAACAGGGGCGTCGCGATGAACCCGGTCGATCACCCGCACGGCGGTGGTGAAGGAAAGACCTCCGGTGGACGCCACCCAGTCACTCCTTGGGGACAGCCGACCCGTGGATACAAAACCCGCAATAACAAGCGCACCGATAACTTCATCGTGAGCAGGAGACAGAAATAATGGCGCGTTCGCTTAAAAAAGGGCCGTTTATCGATGGCCACCTCGTTAAGAAGATCGAGGACCTGAACCAGAAGAACGATAAGAAAGTGGTCCGCACCTGGTCGCGCCGCTCGACGATCTCACCGGAGATGGTGGGTCACACGATTGCCGTGCATAACGGAAAGAAGTTTATTCCGGTGTATGTCACCGAGAATATGGTGGGGCATAAGCTGGGTGAATTTTCGCAGACCCGCACGTTTAAAGGGCACTCGGTAAAGGCGGCCACTGAGACTGCCGCCCGGCCGGCGCCGGCTCCAGCGAAGTAATCGGGGTTCCGGTTTCTGGCTGTGAGTGATAGAGCCAGGGTCTATTGAAGCCGCTGATTGGGGCAAGGCCAAATCAAAGAACGATATTACGGACAAGGTTGAGAGAGTTATGGAATTCAAAGCAAAAGCCCGGTTCACGAGAGTTTCGCCGCAGAAGGCGCGGCTGGTGCTGGACCTCATCAAGGGCAAGCGAGTCGAAGACGCTCTAAGTACGCTGATGTTTGCCAAGAAGCGCATTGCGCCCGATGTGGCTCAGTTGCTGAACTCTGCGGTGCAGAATGCCGACTATCTCAGCCAGGAAAAGGGCTTTGATGTGGACCTCGACAGGCTTTACGTGAAGAGCGCCGTCGCCAATGATGGTCCCAGGATGAAGCGCATTCGTCCCGCGCCGATGGGCCGGGCGTACCGCTATCAGCGCCGCATCGCACATCTGGAAATTGTCCTGAGCGAAAAGGGTGCTAAGGACGCCGCGAGTTTGGCGACAGTCGCTGGCGAAGAATCGTCGAGCGCTTCCGGCAAAAAGGCGGGCGCGGGTGCAAGCGCCAAAAAGAAAGCGGTAGGCAAGAAATCGGCCGCAAAGAAATCCACCGCCAAAAAATCGACTGTGAAGAAAGCGGCGGCAAAATAAGTTTAGAAGGCGCGTCTCGGGCGTCGCGTCTCAGCAGAAAAGTCCGGCAGAAAAAGAAGAAGATAAGGAAAAGATTATGGGACAGAAGGTCCATCCATACGGATTTCGCCTCGGCTACACCAAGCCGTGGAGGTCGCGTTGGTTCGTAGAGCGTGACTACAACAAGCTTCTGCTGGAAGATGTGAAGCTTAAAGACGAGTTGAAGGACAAGCTGAAATCGGCAGGCGTCAGCTCCATTGAGATCGAGCGTCCCGGCAACAAGCTGAGGATCATCATCCGCACGGCTCGTCCCGGCATCATCATCGGTCGTAAAGGCGCTGAAATCGATAAGCTGAAACAGGACCTTCAAAAGCGTACCTCCCGCGATGTTTTCATCGACATTCAGGAGGTTCACAAGCCGGAGTTGGACGCCCAGCTTGTCTCCGAGGCGATTGCTGTTCAGCTTGAAAAGCGCGTTGGCTTCCGTCGCGCCATGCGTAAATCGGTTGATTCGGCGCTGCGCTTTGGCTGCAAGGGAATCAAGGTTCGCGTCTCCGGTCGCTTGAACGGCAATGAAATCGCCCGTTCCGAGTGGTATCTGCAGGGTCGCTTGCCGCTGCACACTCTGCGCGCCGATATCGAATACGGCTTCTCGGAAGCTCGCACGACCTACGGCGTGATTGGTGTAAAAGCGTGGATCTATAAAGGCGACATCCTGCCGACCAAGAAGAAGACAACTGAGCAGAGCGCTGGCGGAGCCGGAGCGTTTTAGCGGTTGCGTTTCGTGGTTACGTTTTGTGCCACGTTTTGTGTCGCGTTTTGTGCTGCGCTCTGAATGGGCGGGCGAAACAGTGAAAGATAACTTCCAAGGAAAGCGATCCCTGGCGGCTGGTGGCTCGCGGCCGGGTGGCTGATTGAAGGATTCAAGCTATGTTGATGCCGAAAAAAGTAAAGTACCGCAAGCAGCAGCGCGGTCGCATGTGTGGAAAGGCGTGGCGCGGCGGGGAGCTGGCGTTTGGCAACTTTGGACTGAAGGTTATGGAGCCGGGATGGATTACCGACCGCCAGATTGAAGCGAGCCGTGTTGCCATGACCCGCTTTGTAAAGCGCGGCGGCAAGATCTGGATTCGTCTTTTCCCCGATAAGCCGGTCACCAAGAAGCCTGCTGAAACACGTATGGGAAAAGGCAAGGGCGCTCCTGATCACTGGGTTGCGGTCGTTCGCCCCGGCAAGATTCTGTTTGAGATGGAAGGCGTGAGTATAGCCGATGCCAAAGAAGCGATGCGTCTGGCCTCCCACAAGCTTCCGTTGCGGACGAAGTTCGTAGCCCGTGAGCAAGCATAAATTTTAGGATTGGCGTAAAGAAAACATCATGGATGCTGAAAAGATCAGGAATTTTACCGACGCTGAACTGCAACAGCAGCAGCGCGATCTGAACGACCAGCTCTTCCGGTTGAAGTTCCAGCTCAAGATGGGACAGACCGAGAGCCTGACGAAGATTCGTGGCTTGCGCAAAGATGTCGCCCGGATCAAGACCATTATCCGGGAGAAAGAGCTGGCCGCCGCTCGCAATGGCGCGAGCGCGGCTCCGGCAGTCAAGGCCGTCGGCGCACCCGAGGCGGCTAAGGCGAAGTCCGCTAAAGGGAAGACCCCCAAGACCAGGGCCGTAAAAACGACTGCAAAACCGGCAATCAAGAGATCGGCCGCACATCAGAGCGCACCGCAGAGGAAGAAGTAAATGGCAGAAACAGCGACAACAAGCAACGAGAGCCGCCGCAGCACCAAGATCGGTCAGGTGGTTTCCACCAAGATGAACAAGACCATCGTGATCGAAGTCAGCATGCGTAAATCGCACGCCCTCTATCGCCGAGTGATCAAGAAGACGCGCAAATTTTACGCTCACGATGAGAACAATACCGCGCATGTTGGCGATACCGTGGAAATCGAAGAGACGCGGCCTCTATCCAAGCTGAAGCGCTGGCGGCTGAAGAACATTGTGCAGAAGGCCAAATTAGTGGCCGGTGAAGAGGGCCAGCGGCCCGCTGCCAGCTAAGCAAGAAGGTCGGGAGGTAGGTTCACCTCATAGACCGAAGAAAGAACACGAAGAAAGCAGAACGTGAGGAGTGGCAAATCTCGCTGCTCCCGGCATAGGAAACGGAGATCCGAATCATGGCAGTGATGATGAGAAGTATTCTTGAGGTTGCCGACAACAGCGGCGCCCGCCGCTTGCAGATGATCCTTCCGCTGGGCGGCCACACCGGCTTGAACGCCAGCCTGGGCGATGTGGTGACTGCTGCAGTCAAGGAAGCGGCGCCCGATGGCACTGCCAAGAAGGGCAGCGTGGTCAAGTGTGTGATTGTGCGGCAGCGCAAAGAGTATCGCCGCAGGGACGGCACCTATATTCGCTTCGATCAGAATGCCGCTGTGCTGATTAACGAAGCGGGCGAGCCGGTTGGCACCCGCGTGTTCGGCCCCGTAGCTCGTGAGCTCCGGGAAAAGAAATTCTTGAAGATTGTCTCCCTTGCGCCGGAAGTGCTGTAAGGGCCTAAAAGGCTAGAGGCAGCGGGAAGAGGAATCCAAATGCATAAAAGAATCGATATCAAGCGCAACGATACCGTGAAGGTGATCTCGGGAAGCGACGAAGGCAAGCAGGGTCGTGTGCTACGCGTGTTCCCCGATGAAGGCAAGGTTCTGGTAGAGCACGTCAAGATGGCGAAAAAGCACGTCCGCCCCAACCCGCAGAGAAATATCAAGGGCGGTATCGCCGAACAGGAACGGCGGATTGCGATTTCCACCGTCATGATTGTCTGTCCGACTTGCGGCCCTTCGCGCATCGGGCATGAAGTCCGCGAGAGCCGCAGGCTTCGCATCTGCAAAAAATGCAATTCGCCGCTAGATAAATGACAAATAAAGTCTGGAAGTAGGGTTACCGGACGAAAATTCGGGCTTAAGGCGAAAAGCGCAAGGAATACCTCACGAACCCGTTGAATCGGATACCGTGAGAAAGGAACAACAGAAACTACATGGCAACTGCAAAGACCAAGACGACAGTGAGGCTCCGTGAGAAGTTTGTCAAGGAGATCGCGCCCGCTCTGATGAAGGAGCTGGGGTTGAAGAATCCTATGGCTGTTCCCCGCCTCCACAAGATTGTGGTCAACATGGGTGTGGGTGAAGCGACGCAGAACTCCAAGGTTCTCGATCCTTTGGCAAACGATGTGGCGCAGATTACCGGTCAAAAGCCGGTGATTACCAGGGCCAAGAAATCCATTGCGGCTTTTAAGGTTCGTGAAGGCATGCCCATTGGCGCCATGGTGACGCTTCGCGGTAACCGGATGTACGAGTTCATCGATCGTCTGATTAATCTGGCATTGCCGCGTGTGCGCGATTTCCGCGGAGTTTCCACCAAGTCGTTCGATGGCCGGGGGAATTACACGCTTGGCCTGCGCGATCAGTTGATCTTTCCGGAGATTGATTACGCCAAAGTCGACAAACTTAAAGGCATGAACGTGACCATCGTGACCACCGCGCAGGACGATAACGAAGCTCGCGCGCTGCTCAAGCACATGGGCATGCCGTTCCGGCAGTAGGACAAAAGGAAAATATGGCTACAACAGCAAAGATTGCCAAGACCAACAAGAAGCCCAAATTCTCGACCCAGCACCGCAACCGGTGCAGCATCTGCGGACGGCCGCGCGCGTATCTGCGCAAGTTCGGTCTCTGCAGGCTCTGTTTCCGGGGGCTGGCTCTCAAAGGCGAGATTCCAGGCGTCTCAAAGTCGTCTTGGTAAACAGGCATCGGTTTTCTCCGGCGGCAGATAAAGCCCCGGTATCCAAAAGCTGTGTGCTTTCGTAGTACGTCACGGCAGGTTCTCCGGTTTCTCCGGAGCAAACGGGTGACGATAAGAGGAGATAAAGAGAATGAGTTTGACCGATCCGGTCGCAGATTTGCTAACTCGTATTCGGAACGCGATACATGCGCGCCATCAGAAGATGGACGTTCCCGCTTCCAAGTTGAAGCTGGAGATTGCCCGTATCCTCAAAGAAGAGGGCTATATCGCCAATTACAAGGCCACCGAAGAAGAAGGAAAGAAGATTCTGCGGCTCTACCTGAAATATGGATCTGACAATCACGCTGCGATTTCCAACCTGCAGCGTATCTCGCGGCCCGGTTGCCGCGTCTATGTGGGGCGCAATGAGATTCCACGCGTCTTGGGCGGGTTGGGGATCAATATCCTTACCACTCCCAAGGGAGTGATGACCGGTCGCGCAGCCCGCAAAAGCGGTCTCGGTGGCGAAATTCTGTGCGAGGTCTGGTAGTCCGGAAACGTGGACGGAATTCGTAATCCGGAAACCAGCAGGAACCAGCCGGAAGGAACAAGAGGCGGAAAGTTAAACCGTGTGGAACTCGGTTGTGGAAGCAGCCGGGCGACTCGCGAGTAGAAGGACAATAAAGCATGTCACGTATCGGAAAAAAACCGATTCCGCTCCCGCAGGGAGTCAAATTTGAGGTCAAGGGTAATACCGTGACCGTGCAGGGCCCCAAAGGCAAGGTGGAAAATCATCTGCCCGGAGGCGTGAAGCTGGAGACCGTCGATGGTCATATTCAGGTCACGCGGGAAAGCGATCAGTATGCTGCGGTACATGGTTTGGTGCGTGCCTTGGTTGGCAATGCTGTGGAAGGCGTCACCAAGGGCTGGTCGAAGGATCTGGAAATTGTTGGAATCGGCTACCGCGCTGAACTGAAGGGTACCGGCACCGTGGTATTCACGTTGGGCTATTCGCATCCGATTGAATATCCGCTGCCCGCCGGCATTACTGTGGTGATCGATGCCAAGCAGACCAAGGTTACCGTGAGCGGCATCGACCGTCAGCGGGTCGGACAAGTTGCCGCGGAAATGCGCAGCTTGCGTCCGCCGGACCCTTACAAGCAGAAGGGTCTCCGCTACACAGGCGAGCGGCTCAAGAAGAAAGTGGGCAAGACCGGAGCGAAATAGTCTCTGGCTTCATCGCCAAAGGAAATTCGGCGTGATCGGTGTATTGCTTGTCTGGTGGAGATCGCCGTCAAGCGAAAAGCAAAGTTAAGGAAATTTGATCGTCGAGTCAGGGACTCCACGAAGCAAGGACAAAGAGATGATTCCAGAAGTTTCAAAAGACAAGACTCGCAGGCGGATCCACAAGCGTATTCGTCTGCGGTTGGCCGGTTCTTCCGAGCGTCCACGCCTCAATGTGTATCGTTCGCTGAACCATATTTACGCGCAGGTGATTGACGACGTGAAGGGCTTGACCCTGGCCTCCGCCAGCACGCAAAGCGGCAAAAAAGGCGGCAAGCGCTCCGGCGGCAATGTAGCCAGCGCCAAAGAGATTGGCAAGTTGATCGCGCAGCGGGCCCAGGAAAAAGGCGTCAAGAAAGTAGTGTTTGACCGCGGCGGCTATCTTTACCATGGACGCATTAAAGCGCTGGCCGAAGCGGCTCGCGAAGCAGGTCTGGAGTTCTAGGAATGGCGACAGCAACAGTAAAAAAGAAACTTGATCCGGGCGGCTACCAGTTGAAAGACCAGGTAGTTGCCATCAACCGTGTGACCAAGGTGGTAAAGGGCGGCAAGAACATGTCTTTCGCCGCGCTTGTGGTCGTGGGCGACCCCGCTGCCGGAATTGTGGGCTATGGCTCCGGCAAGGCCAAGGAAGTTCCGCAGGCGATTCGTAAAGGCATCGAATCGGCCAAGAAGAACCTCGTCAGGGTCAACCTAACGCAAACGACCATTCCTCACGCGGTTCTTGGCCGCTTTGGATCAGGTATGGTTCTGCTCAAGCCGGCGCCCACTGGAACGGGTGTCATTGCCGGTGGAGCAGTCCGCGCCGTGATGACCTCGGCAGGCGTCCAGAACGTGCTGACCAAATCCATTGGCACCGCCAACCCGCACAATGTAATCAAGGCCACCTTCGATGCCTTGGCAAAACTGCGCGACCGTGAAGAGGTTGCCAGCATTCGCGGGAAGGCCGTACAGGAGCTGTAAGCGATGGCAACCGAAAAAAAGAAAATTCGCCTTCAGTACGTGCGTTCGAAAATCTGCACGCCGGTTAAGCATAAGCTGGTCATTAAAGGCCTCGGCTTTACCCGGTTGAATCAGGTGATTGAGCGCGAGGATACGCCTTCCATCCGGGGCATGGTTGCCAAGGTGCCCCACCTGGTACTGGTCGTCGAAGGGTAAAATTACGTTTTGGATCGTTTCGCGCTGAAAGCCGGGTTCCCCGGTGGAGTGGCGGCGATTCAAGCTTTAGAAACCGGGCGGCGCACCAATGGGGCCGCTGATAGAAGGAAACAACGTCGTGCCAACGAATCTTTCAAATTTGAGGCCCCCAAAAGGGGCAACCGCCAACCGTAAAAGGGTGGGCCGTGGTATGGGCAGCGGCATGGGTAAGACTTCGACCCGCGGCCACAAGGGGCAAGGCTCCCGTTCCGGTTCCCGCCTGATGCGCGGCTTTGAAGGCGGCCAGATGCCTCTGCATCGCCGGCTTCCCAAGCGCGGTTTTACAAACATCTTTCGTACCGAGTACGCGGTCGTGAATCTCGAACGGCTCGCCGAATTGGGAGAAGCCACGATCACTCAAGAGCTTCTCGTTAAGCGTGGAATCGTCGGGAAAAACGATCGGATCAAGGTTCTTGGCGATGGTGAGTTGAAATCGCCGCTTTCCGTCCATGCCCACAGGTTCTCCAAGTCGGCCCAGGAAAAAATTGCTAAAGCCGGCGGCAAAGCCGAATTGATCGGTGGCGCTCCCGACGAAACCAAGCCCGAAAAGAAAATTCAAAAGAAGAAGTAGCTGCTTATGCTAGAAAAACTGGCCAATATCTTCCGAGTTCCTGACCTCCGCAAGCGCGTTGCGTTTATGCTGGGCATGCTGGCCGTGTATCGTCTGGGTTCGCACATCCCGACGCCTGGCATCAATCCCAGCAAGCTTCAGGAAATTTTCCAACAGCAGCAAGGCAGTCTCCTTGGGTTCTACGATCTCTTCAGCGGCGGAAACCTGCGCAAGCTGACGATCTTTGCCCTCGGCATCATGCCCTACATCACCTCGTCCATCATTCTGCAGTTGCTTACAGTGGTCTATGAGCCGCTGGCCCGCCTGCAGAAAGAAGGTGAGTTGGGCCGCCGGAAGATTACCCAGTGGACGCGCTATCTAACGTTCATCCTCTCCGCCCTGCAAGGCTTGGGAATCGCCATTACTCTGGAGCACACTCCAGGCGTGGTTTTGAGTCCAGGGATAGGCTTTAAGCTGTTGACCATTATCACGCTGACCACAGGTAGCGTTTTCATCATGTGGCTGGGCGAGCAGATCACCGAGCGCGGAATCGGCAACGGCATGTCGCTGTTGATTTTCACGGGCATCGTCGTGGGCCTGCCTCGCGGCATCAGCGAACTTTATAACAAGGTCACGCGCGGAGATTGGGGACAATTCACGCCCATTGCGGTCATCGTGCTTTTGGCGGTGATGATCCTGGTGGTGGCCTTCATCGTATTCATGGAGCGTGGAGAGCGGCGTATACCCGTGCAGTATGCGAAGAGGGTTGTCGGGCGCCGCATCATGGGTGGTCAGGCGACGCACCTGCCGCTGCGGGTGAACTCGGGCGGCGTTATGCCGGTGATCTTCGCTTCGTCGCTGTTGAGCATTCCGCAGATGCTTCAGTATGCGATTCGGCATGGCAGTACGGTTGATCGTTACTTCACGCCGCTGCTCAGTCAGCTGAAGTGGGGCGAGCCGCTGTATACGTTGGCGTATGTCGTTGGCATCATCTTCTTCGCCTATTTTTACGTGTCAATCGTCTTTAATCCGTCCGATGTCGCCGACAACATGCGGAAATACGGCGGATTCATTCCTGGTATTCGTCCTGGGCACCGTACGCGCGATTACATCAACGATGTCTTGACCCACATTACGTTTGTGGGCGGTCTCTACTTGATCCTGATCTCGCTCATTCCCGAGTGGATGATTGCGGGTATCCACCTCAACCACCTTCCGGTCTGGTTAGGCGGCAACCTGTTCGATAAGTTGCCCACGTTCATCTTGAACGGCTTGAACGTTACCTTCTATTTCGGCGGAACCTCGCTGTTGATCGTGGTGGGCGTCGCCATGGATACAGTAAGCCAAGTTGAATCGCAGCTTATTATGCGCCACTATGAAGGCTTTACCGCCAGTGGCCGGGTTCGCGGACGGAAATGGTAGCAGGAATGTCCGTTCCTATCGCAGCAGATACTGCTGGTCGCCAAACGGCCTTTGTGGGGCCGATCATCCTCCTCGGAGCACCGGGGGCGGGCAAAGGCACGCAAGCACAGTTGATCGCCGAGCGATATGGAATCCCGCAGATTTCCACCGGAGACATTCTTCGCAGCAATGTTTCTCGTGGAACGGAGTTAGGTAAGAAAGCCAAAGCGGTCATGGATCGGGGTGAGTTGGTATCCGATGAACTGGTTTGCGGCATGGTTGCCGATCGTCTTCAGCAACCGGATTGTGCTCGAGGCTTTATCCTCGATGGATTTCCGCGTACCGCCGCGCAAGCCAATTGGCTGGACGAGTTTCTCGCAGCCCGTACCTTTGGCGGACGTCATCTGCCGCCGGTTGTGATCAGTATTGAAGTGGGGTATAATCAACTACTGCAACGACTTACCGGGAGACGCTCCTGTCCCTCCGATGGACAGATCTACAATATCTACTCCCATCCTCCTAAAAAGGAGGGCATTTGCGATCTGTGTGGCTCGCAACTGATTCAGCGTCCGGACGATAAAGAAGAAGTCATTGCGAAGCGGTTGGAGAAATATCAGGCCGAGACTTTGCCGCTTGTGGATTACTACAGGAACCAGGGCAGATTGCAGAAGTTGAATGGAGAGCTTCCCGTGGAACAGGTCACGGCTGCAACGTTTGCCGCCCTCGTAAGGCCTGAAGCAGAGAAGTAATGATCAATTGCAAGTCACAAACCGAGCTGGAAAAAATGCGGCGTAGCGGCCACATTGTGCATCAGGTACTGGAAGTGGTTCGCGATGAAGTTGCCCCTGGTGTCTCCACCATGCACTTGGAGCGGGTAGCGGAAGAGCGGATTCGGGAGCTGGGAGCCAAGCCGGCGTTTAAGGGATACTACGATTATCCCTGTGTTCTTTGCACTTCGGTCAACAATGAGATCATCCACGGCATCCCTTCGGCCAAGCGGGTTTTGGCCGATGGCGATATTGTCTCCATCGATTGTGGGGTTGTGCTGGATGGGTACTACGGCGATTCCGCGATTACCGTTCCCGTGGGTACGACGCTGGCGCCGGAGCTCAAGAAGCTGTTGGATGTCACCGAAGCTTCATTGAAGTGCGCGATTGAGCAAGTCCGCCTTGGTAAGACGATCGGCGACGTGGGCGCTGCCGTGCAGGAGTATGTAGAATCAAACGGATTCAGCGTGGTGCGCGAGTTTGTCGGACACGGCATCGGCACCCGGCTGCACGAAGACCCGCAAGTGCCAAACTATGGGACCAGGGGGCACGGCACCCGGCTGCGCGAAGGCATGGTTCTGGCAATTGAGCCCATGGTCAATATCGGCAAGCCGGGAGCCAGGGTTTTGGAAGATAAGTGGACCGCCGTCACAGAAGATGGAAGTTACAGCGCTCATTTTGAGCACTGCGTGGCGGTCACCAGAAATGGACCGATGGTGTTGACTGCGTAAGTTATAAGCAGCCGGCGTTAGTGTTCCAGCCGTTAGCGTGGAAGAGAAGTTGAGTAGTTAGCGGGTAGCAAGGTCTCACGGGGGAGCGTTTCCTAGAGGAAATGCGGAAGAAGACGGGCAAAGTCCCGAAATCAGGAGATCGGTGAGCAAAGAGGACGCGATTGAAGTAATGGCAACCGTGATTGAACCGTTGCCAAATGCCATGTTCCGGGTAGAACTGGACAATAAACATCAGGTGCTCGCGCACGTCTCCGGCAGAATGCGGAAAAATTTTATACGTATTCTTCCAGGGGACAAGGTGGCGGTGGAACTTTCGCCGTACGACCTCACCCGCGGCCGAATCGTTTATCGGTACAAATAGACAAAGTCAATCAGGGAGTTGGCGTGGCTCTCTTGGTGTTTGCTTGAGAGGGGCTTGCTGTCCTGTGATGAAGAAGCCGGATTTGCAAAAAACTGGCTTACAGATCATCTGCCTGCCGGGTTCGCAAAGTATGGCATGCGCCAAAGGCTGTGGCGGAAATTTTGAATTAGGAAATTCACATGAAGGTCAGGGCGTCAGTTAAAAAGATTTGTGACAAGTGCAAGATCGTGCATCGTAAGGGCGTGGTGCGCGTGATTTGCGAAAATTCGAAACACAAACAAAGGCAAGGATAAGGTTCCAAGGTCCAAGGATCCAAAAGATCCGGTTCAACAGGGCACGCTTGGAAGCAAGGGCTTGGCTCACCGAAGGGCTTAGGAGAATAAGAATCATGGCAAGAATTGCAGGCGTCGATCTCCCGCGTAACAAGCACGTGGATATCGCGTTGACTTACATCTACGGCATTGGCAATCCGCGCTCCAAGAAGATTCTTGAGGCAGCCAAGGTAGAGCCTATGAAGAAAATTCAGGATCTGAACGAAGAGGAGGTCAACCGCATCCGCCAGGTCATCGAAAATGAGGGCGGCGTGGAAGGCGATCTTCGCAAAGATATCTCCATGAACATCAAACGGCTCATTGAAATCGGCTCATATCGGGGATATCGCCATCGCCGTAATCTGCCGGTGCGCGGCCAGCGTACGCACACCAATGCTCGCACCCGCAAAGGTCCGCGCAAAGGTACGGTTGCGAATAAGAAGAAGGCAGCGGCTAAGACATAAAGAGCGTTGCCGCCCGAACGGGATTGGCATTTGTGGCATCTTGAAAAGGCTCGGAATGCCTGTTGAGAAGTAAAGGGACTTTGCGTCCCATAACGACAAGGACAACAGATCATGGCTAAAGCAGCGGCCTCCGGAGCAGCCGGAGCCAAAGGTAAGAAAAAGGTCTTTAAGAAGAAGGAACGGAAGAACGTTCCTCATGGTATCGCCCATATTCAGGCCTCGTTCAACAATACGATCGTCACCATCGCCGATGGCGAAGGCCGTACGCTCTCTTGGAAGAGCGCCGGTTCGCTCGGCTTCCGTGGCTCTCGTAAGGGCACGCCCTTTGCGGCCCAGCAGGCTGCGATGAACGCCGCCAACCAGGCCCGCGAACATGGGCTGCGGTCTTTGGATGTAAAGGTCAACGGCCCCGGTTCGGGACGTGAGTCCGCGATTCGCGCTCTTGCGGCCGCCGGCATCGAGGTGCGGTCGATTAAAGACGTAACGCCGATACCTCACAATGGCTGCCGGCCTCCCAAGCGCCGTCGTGTCTGAGATGTTGAGTTGAGCTTGGTGGAAAATAATCGCTCCGCCATTGGTCGCTAGAAGTTCAAAGTAAGAATCCTGTTGGCCACGCGGGAAAAACAAAATGGCCATCGGATCGGGACGAAGGGGATGTGGCAATCCTGTAAACCGATCGACACCTGATTTATAAGGAGAAGAAAATTGGCACGCTATAAAGGTCCAGTCTGCCGCCTTTGCCGCCGTGAAGGCATGAAGCTTTTTCTGAAAGGCCCCAAGTGTTTTACCGACAAATGTCCGGTCGATAAGCGCAACTTCGCTCCTGGACAGCACGGAAAAGACCGTAAGGCCAAGATCGTTGGCTACGGTCTGCAGCTCCGTGAAAAGCAGAAAACCAAACGTATCTATTTCACGCTGGAAGGTCAGTTCCGCAATTATTTCGAGAAAGCCGCGCGCAAGCCCGGCGTCACCGGCGAACTGCTTTTGCAACAGCTTGAGCGCCGCTTGGATAACGTGGTTTTCCGTCTCGGCTTTGCCATCTCCCGACGTCAGGCGCGCCAGATCGTCCGTCACGGCCATATCGATGTCAACGGCCGCCGCGTCAACATCCCGTCGTACCAGGTCAATACCGGTGACGAGATCCAGGTGCGCGAAAAGGCGCGGAAGTTCACGGTAGTGGAAGGCGCCCGCGATTATGCCAGCCATCAGCCGGTGGCCAACTGGCTCGAAGTGGACCGCGATAATCTTAAGGGCCGTGTGCTGAATCTGCCGAAGCGTGAAGATATCAATCTGCCGGTGAACGAGCAGCTCATCGTCGAACTCTATAGTAAGTAGCTTCCCAGGGCTTCTCGCCTTCGGCGGGAAGCCACTCTTGGGAATTTGGCCTTCTTGTTAGTCCCTTGTGGAACGTTGTAAGCAATTGACCGCACCAAACCAACCTTGGGAAGTCCCCTGGGCCAAACGGAGCGGAATTGAAAGGAAGAATAGAACATGGTTCTTTGGAGAGGATTTCAAAAACCGAAGCGTCTCGCGACCGACACCGAGACATTGACCGACAAGTACGGTCGTTTTTATGCCCAGCCCTTCGAGCGCGGGTTCGGCACAACCATCGGCAACGCCCTGCGGCGTGTGTTGCTATCGGCCATTGAAGGCGCGGCCGTCACCGCTGTGAAAATCGATGGCGTGTTGCATGAGTTTCAGTCCATCCCCGGCGTGGTGGAGGATGCAACCGACATCATCCTGAATCTCAAGCAGATTCCGTTCAAGCTGAATGGCGATGGCCCCAAGGCAATCTACCTGAAAGCCGACCAGCCCGGTGTCATCACCTCCGGCATGATCGAAGCTGATGGCGATGTCGAAGTGCTGGACAAAAATGTCTATATCGCCACGGTCTCCGAAGGTGGAAAGCTCGACATGGAGATGCGCCTGAAGCGTGGACGCGGCTATGTTTCCGCCGACAAGAATTTTGACGAAGACCTTGGCCTCGGGTTTATC
>Ga0209060_10001059_pt1 | contig 33854 bp, 29 predicted proteins | sample Coa_R1_8_FD_187155 | JGI IMG/M metagenome (GOLD analysis project Ga0209060, IMG submission 187155) | Surface soil microbial communities from Centralia Pennsylvania, which are recovering from an underground coalmine fire - Coalmine... | ecosystem: Environmental > Terrestrial > Soil >...
CGGTCAAGGGCGATTGGCGCGCGTTTAATCGCGCGCCAATCGCCGCTTAAGCGGTCGAGACCCTTGACCGGCTGCCGCCGCCCGCGACAAAGAGCATCCAAGCGATCAAGGCCGCGAGTGATCGCGGCGGGGCCGCCTGCGCGTCCTGACCCACTCGATTTTCAAAAGAGCCTCATTATTGTCTATTAGCTCCCGGAGCCTGCGTTCCCGGCGGCGCAATCGGAACGTCGTCTAAACACTCAATCGAAAACCACTCGTAACCGCAACGATTTCCGTCATGTGACCCTTGGTGGATGAGCCTGTACGGTATGTGTCTGAGTTGCCCTTGTAATCTGATTGCACAAGTATTGTCAGCGACCGTGTCCGCATTTGCCCCACAACCAGCGAATACGTTGTGCGACACTGGGCATTTTTCATCGAACTCCCCAACACAGAGGCGATATTCTCTTGCCGCCGCAAAAGAGAAAAAGGTCGACACAAGGCTCAACGCCGCGCCAGCTATGAAGAGCTCCGGCATGTAAAGCCTCGTTATCATCGATGCCTCCTACTGAAATGCAGCCGACGCCGCCAAGTCACAACCATACGCGACACGACCGCAATTTTGCAATGATACGTTGCCTTTTTCAAGGGCCCGTGAGATAGTCCGTGTCACTCGGGGCTGGATGATCATGGATGCGCTCTTCCCGGAAAGGTGCGAACGGAAAATGTGTGCTACCTGCGGGGCGTTGATGCCGAGCCCGGCAGCAAAATGCACCGTCTGCAGTACTTTTCAGGATTGGCGGAGATACCTTCCATTCGACGCGACTGTACTTGCTCTGCTGACAGCCTTGGTTTCAGTGATCGCGACCGTGGCGCCCAGCTTTGTTGGCTGGTTTGAGGGGGGCTATTCTGATTTAACAGTGGATTATGATCGCGACGATCAGTCTGGGGGTATTATTCTCACGGCTTTTAATGCCGGCAGTATCCCAGCTCACATAAAAAAAGTTACTCTGACCATTCCACTGAAGAATCCACAGGGGCAAACAAGTTTTGATGGTCACGCGGTCCATAGGAGCGATCAAAAAGAGAAAGAGGACGAGGACGATTGGTTTCTGCCGCCGAACACCCACAAGCTGATCACGATTACTTTCGATCTGACAACAATTCCGCCTAATCTGTCGAAAGACGACTTTCTCGATAGCTGCACCATTCACTTCGAGACCGACGAATTCTACCCTCGAGGTACGCGGCCATCATGGCGCCAAGGGAAGCGGCCGCCTGACGCTAAGATTCCTTGCGACGGCCTGAGCGTGGTGCGGGGCCGCCACTAATTTGGTCCCGCACCCCATGTCCCGCCGCGCCCCCGCCTTCGTCTGCCAGAACTGCGGCGCCGTGTTTGGCCGCTGGCAGGGCAAGTGCGATTCGTGCGGCGCGTGGAACACCATTGCGGAGGAGGCGGGCAGCGCGCCGATGTCGGGCGGCCCCGGCCCCGGCAAGCCCTATCGCAAGGGCCGGTTCCTCGTACTCCATCCGCTCGCCGGCGCGGCCGACGATGGCCCGCGCACGCCTTCGGGCCTTGCGGAGCTTGATCGCGTCACCGGCGGCGGATTCGTGCGCGGCTCCGTGCTGCTCGTGGGCGGCGACCCAGGCATTGGCAAATCGACGCTGCTGATCCAGGCCGCCGCCGCCGTCGCCCGCGCCGGGCATCGCGCCGTCTACATCTCCGGCGAGGAAGCCGTCGCCCAGGTGCGGCTGCGGGCCGAGCGATTGGGGCTCGCGCAGGCGGCCGTCGAGCTTGCCGCCGAAACCGCGGTCGAGGACATCATAGCAACGCTCTCCGAGGGGGCGACGCCGCGCCTCGTCGTGGTGGACTCGATCCAGACGATGTGGACCGATGGGATCGAGTCAGCGCCCGGCACCGTGAGCCAGGTGCGCGGCTCCGCCCAGCTTCTGATTCGCTATGCCAAGCGCTCGGGCGCCGCCGTCATCCTTGTAGGCCATGTCACCAAGGACGGCCAGATCGCCGGGCCTCGCGTCGTCGAGCACATGGTGGACGCCGTGCTCTCCTTCGAGGGCGAAGGCGGCCACCTGTTCCGCATCCTGCGCGCGGTAAAGAACCGCTTCGGCCCCACCGACGAGATCGGCGTGTTCGAGATGACCGGCGGCGGCTTGCGGGAAGTCGCCAACCCGTCGGCGCTGTTCCTCTCCGAGCGGGACCTCGGCGCGCCAGGAACCGCGGTGTTCGCCGGCATCGAGGGCACGCGGCCGCTGCTGGTGGAAATGCAGGCCCTGGTGGCGCCGACGATCCTCGGCACGCCGCGCCGCGCCGTGGTAGGCTGGGACCATAACCGGCTTGCCATGGTGCTCGCCGTCCTGGAGGCCCATTGCGGCGTGCGGCTGTCCGGCCATGACGTCTATCTCAATGTCGCGGGCGGACTGCGTATCCAGGAACCCGCCGCCGACCTCGCCGCCGCGGCGGCGCTGGTGTCCTCGCTCGCCAACGCAGCGCTTCCTTCCGACGCGGTCTATTTCGGAGAGATCTCGCTGTCCGGCATGGTGCGGCCGGTGGCGCAGGCCGCAGCCCGGCTCAAGGAGGCGCAAAAGCTGGGCTTCGCCCGCGCCTTCGTGCCGGACACGGCGCGCGGCGAAGCGGGCGACGCCGGCATGACGTTGATCGCAGTCGGCCCGCTGGTCGATATGGTGACGGAGATTGCCCCGAAGGGCGCGGTGCGGCCGGGGACGCCGGGTGCGGGGGAGGAATAGCGATTGCGCCCTTCGTTGCGGGACAAGCGCAACGTTGATCACGCCGCGGGCCCGCGACCAGACGAGATTTCGATATGGGCTGAATCGAAAGCGTTGACGCGCGGATTTCCACCTCTCCCCGCAGGGGGGAGGTGGAAAGCCTCTCGCTCAACCTGTAAAATGCTTGTGCGGTCACCACATCGGCAAGATAGTGCGATCTCTCTGATCAGGCCGAGCTGGCTCGCCCAAGTCTTCCCCAGCCCCCAAAAGTCGGATGACGGGCGTTCCGCCGGCCGCTATACACCTGTACGCCTGTCAGATCGCCAAGAACCCCGATTGCAGAATCCGTCTGCCGCCCGTCCGCCGCAACCAAGACTTAACCGATGTACCTCGATATCTTTCTCATTGTCGTGATGTTTATCTCCGGAATGCTCGCGATGGTCCGCGGCCTTATCCGCGAGGTTCTGTCGATCGCCGGATGGGGCGCGGCTGCGGGTGCGGCGTTTTTGGCCTATACAAAGCTCTTGCCCTATACGAAGGCCTATTTCAGCACGTGGAACGACTACGCGGTGACTGGCGGGACCGTCGCCGTGGCGTTCATCGGCACGCTTATCATCGTGTCGGTGATAACTGTGAAGGTCTCGGACAAGAGTCTGGACAGCCGCATCGGCGCGCTCGACCGCACGCTCGGTTTCCTGTTCGGACTGGGGCGCGGGCTGCTCATCGTGGTGGTCATGTTTGCGTTCTACGACTGGTTCCAGCCGAAATCGCAGCCCGGATGGATCGCAAACGCAAAATCGCTGTTTGTGCTGAAGAACCTGCGTGACGATATTATATCCATGTCGCCGGACATCGAAGCTTGGTACTCGAGGTACAAGAAGCAGAAGGAAGCGGGCGAGTCCCCGGGGTGAAACAGGGACCACGGCGTGATGTAGGGGCGACCCTGATTGGCGCTAACTTTTCGTCAAGGATGACGGGCCTGATTTGCCTAGCTCGGCAGCAGGCTTCCCCCCTGCCCCGCAAGCGGGGGAGGGCCGGGATAAAGCCCGGCTGGACGCGAGATCTGAACCTTTACGGTTTTGCTTTGCGGTTTTGCTTTGCGGTTTTGTTTCGCTTTGCGGTTTCGCAACCAAAGATTGCAGCAGGATGTGGCTTTTTAGCGACGAAGCAACTTTCGTTGCATGAAAGCGTGACGATCGCGTGACGAACCGGCAATGAATCGGCTAAAAGACTGCGGCACCCACGGAGGCGAACCGATGATGGACCCTCAGCTCGCCGGAAGTCTTACGGACGGCGGCCCCGCAGGCGATGTTCCGCGTCGGCAGCCCCCCAGCGCCGGCCGGGAATTCGAGCATCACGATTTCGACCTCGACCTCAACGGCGACCGGCTGCGCGAGGAATGCGGCGTGTTCGGCATCTACGGCCACCCGGACGCCGCCGCGATCACGGCGCTCGGTCTGCATGCGCTTCAGCATCGCGGCCAGGAAGCGGCCGGCATCGTGACCTTTGACGGCCGCCGCTTCCATTCCGAGCGCCGGCTCGGCCTCGTGGGCGATACCTTCTCCCGCCGCGAGGTGATCGATCGCCTGCCCGGCTTCATCGCGATCGGCCATGTGCGCTATTCGACGACCGGCGAAACCGTCCTGCGCAATGTCCAGCCGCTGTTCTCGGAACTCAACGCGGGCGGCTTCGCGGTCGGCCACAACGGCAATCTCACCAACGGGCTGACGCTGCGCCGCCAGCTCGTGCGCGACGGCGCCATCATGCAGTCGACCACCGACACCGAGGTGATCCTGCATCTCGTGGCGCGCTCCGGCCACCGGCGCTTCATCGACCGCTTCATCGACGCGCTGCGCCAGGTCGAAGGCGCGTATTCGCTGGCGGCGCTGACCAACAAGAAGCTGATCGGCGCGCGCGATCCGCTCGGCATCCGCCCGCTGGTGATCGGCGAATTGCGCGGCTGCCCGATCGTGACGTCGGAGACCTGCGCGCTCGATATCATCGGCGCGCGCTATGTGCGCGATGTTGAGAACGGCGAGGTGGTGGTCTTTTCCGAAGAAGGCGCGCAGTCGCTGCGGCCGTTTCCGCCGATGCGGGCGCGGCCGTGCATTTTCGAGTACATCTATTTCGCGCGGCCGGACTCGGTGGTCGGCGGCCGCAGCGTCTACCAGATCCGCCGCCGCATGGGCATGGAGCTTGCGGGCGAAGCGCCCGCCGCCGCCGAGGTCGTGGTGCCGGTGCCCGACTCCGGCGTCCCCGCGGCGATCGGCTATGCCCAGGCGGCCGGCATCCCCTACGAGATGGGCATCATCCGCAACCACTATGTGGGGCGCACTTTCATCGAGCCGAGCCAGTCGATCCGTGAACTCGGCGTGCGCCTCAAGCACAACGCCAACCGCTCCGTGGTTTCCGGCAAGCGCATCGTGCTGATCGACGACAGCCTGGTGCGCGGCACCACGTCGAAGAAGATCGTGCGCATGATGCGCGAGGCGGGCGCGGCGGAAGTGCATTTCCGCATCGCCTCGCCGCCGATCACCCACCCGGATTTCTACGGCATCGACACGCCCGAGCGCGACAACCTGCTCGCCGCCAATCATACCGTCCCGGAGATGTGCGAGATCATCGGCGCCGACTCGCTCGCCTTCCTGTCGGTCGAGGGCATCTACCGCGCCATGGGCGAGGAGCGCCGCGACCCGCTGCGCCCGCAATTCACCGACCACTGCTTCACCGGCGACTACCCGACCCCGCTCACCGACCGCGCCGACACCGCGCCAAGGCAGCTTTCGCTGTTGGCGGAGGCGAGTTGAGGGGGCTCGAACCCGAAACAACCTAAAGTTGACAAAACCCAGATGGGGCACTCGCAGCTACGCCATGATGGCGGCGCACTACAGCGTCGGCATTGTGCCGGCGCGCCCGTACCGCCCGCGGGATAAGGCCAAGGCGGAAGCCGGCGTGAGATTTGCGCAGACGTACATTCTCGGGCGGCTGCGGCATCAGACGTTCTTCTCGCTCGCCGAAGCCAATCGCGCAATCGCCAGAGCAGCTCAATGCCGAGCAGCGCCGCGACCTGCTCGAGATCGTCGAGGACCGCTACGAAGCCCGTTCGATTCTCATCACCAGCCAGCTGCCGATCGCGCGATCGTACGAGGTCGTCGGCGATCCAACTCACCCCGACCCATCCTCGATCGCATCATCCACAACGCCTACAGGATCGAACTCAAAGGCGAGAGCATGCGCAAGCTCAAGGCTGCTAACACCGAACCCGACGCCCGCAAGCCCGTGAAGGAAGCTCCACAAAACGAAACCGCATCCGCATCAACGTCCGCAAAGGTGCGCCGGAAATGAGCGCCATTCCGCAACTATCCGCCCGCCCCGGTGGGTCAACAGGGACCTCCCGCGCGCGACGCCGCGTCAGCTGCAAGGGCACGCCGCGTCGCGCCCGGGTCCCTCCTGTTGACTACCGGGACCGCCTCTCGCCGTGCCACAGGAACCTGCTCTTTCCGCTGCCTGCTTCACGCCCTTGACCCGGATCGAAAAACAAGAACAACATCTTCTCGACCCGTTTCGTAGGCTTGGCGTTGCGGCGTCTTGCTGCCGCCACGCTGCGGGATCGAGACCGTGGCGACGCCGCCGTGCACGCAAACCGTCACATTGCTCTCGCTGACAAGCTCAGGAGCGCTGTGCCCACCAGCGCTCGGCCCTTCCATGGCAGGCCCACCCGACCCCAACCTTTGCTATTTCGCGGAAAAAGCGAATTGGATCAATGCCGCCCGCATGAAGCGCGTTCCGATGAGATTGCAACACATCTCCGCAGCGTCATGCGCGCGCTTGTCGCGGGCGTCACTTGCGCGTCTCTTTGAAATACCTCAGATCAGGAGGCTGCTGGTTTTTCTTGGCGGGCATCAGGAGGCCATCCGCGCCCACCATATAATCTTCCTGGCCGATGCGAACATGCGGATTGCCCTCTGCACAGTCCCACGGGATCCACACCGGCTGTTTGCTGGGGTCGCGAACGTAGCTCTTGATCACTGACCACGGACGCGTCAGCGCGTGATCAATGACGGTCATTTCGTTGTGGAGGACATTGCGACTTGCCTTGTCCAGGTAAATACGCTCCATGACCACGGTCTGATTGTCCTCGTGCAGCGGAATGCCGGTCTGATCGAAAGCGCGCTGGCCCCTGAAGTAGCGCGTCTCGACCACGAGCGTATCGAATTTGCCGTCGCCGTCCTCGTCGATCCACTTGCCAATCGAATAGCCGATGCGGCTGGGCTCGACGTCAGCCGGCCAGTCGCGGCCGTCAGTGTAAATTCTGCGATGCATGTAACCGTCCGGCCCCGCGACGTGGGTGGCGTCGGCCGTGATGATGAATTCCAGAGGCGTGTAAGCCGTCATCCGCATCGGCATCCCCGATGAGATGCACAGATAGTCCGGCGCAAAACCGGCGCCGCCGGCCGCCTGATCGGCAAGGCTGGCTTCAAGTATCTTTTGATACTCGGGCGTGAGCGGCGCCTGCTGAGCCAGGCCTGGACGCTTGGTCGGGTCAAATGACGGGGCAATGCCGGGCACCTCCTGGCGATTCCATTGGCCTCTCAGATCGGGATAGTTTGAGTCATCGAACGCCCATGCGCCAGCGGACATAAGCATCAGGGCAGTGCCCAATAAGGCGCCAGCAGACAGATTTCCACTCGACATGATGTGCTCCCGGCAATCGAATGCGATACGGCAAGGCTACACCTTTTGCCAATCCGCGCGAAGCGACGTAATTGAAGGACCTCAAAAAGTGGAGCGCCTCCGAGGCTCGAAGCATATCGATGTCATGCATATATCGATGTCATCGGTAAGCCTCATCCCGAGGAGCCGCTCCTCGGGATGAGGTCCGGATTGACGGCGCAGGGGACAGCCTTGCGCCCGCGCCCCCTTTCGATGCCGTGAATGACTTATGCGAGGGCGCTCCGCGCTGTCGCGGACGCCCCTTGCGAGATCACGCTTTGGCGAACGGCACCGCGACGAACCTGGTGCCGTCGGTGGATTGCACCCGCATCAGGACGGAGTGCTTACCGCTCCTGTAGAGGCTCGCAAGCTCCTGGCGCACGTCTTCGGGTTTCGACACCGCCTTCCCGGCGATGTCGAGGATGACGTCTCCGGTTTTGATCCCCTCTTCCGCCGCCGGCCCGTTTGGGTCGACGCCCACGACAGCGACGCCTTGATTGCCGGCGCCGCCGACCTCAGTCGCGGGGGCGAGCGTGAGCCCGATGTGCGGCGCGCCGCTGCTCGGCTCGCCTTGCTGCTCCGCGCCTGCATTGGCCTGACGCTGATCGGGCGCTTCGCCAATCGTCAGGGAAACCGCCTTGGTTTCGCCCTTGCGCCATATGGTAAGCTTGGCCGGGGTGCCGGGCGCCATGGCGCCGATCTGGCGGGCGAGATCGCGCGAGTTCCTCACGTCATGGCCGTCGACCGCCGTGATGACATCGCCCGCCAGGATGCCGGCCTTGGCGGCGGGGCTGCCGGATTGGGGCTCATCGACAAGCGCGCCCTCAGCCTTCTTCAGGCCGAGGCTTTCGGCGATGCCTGCCGTCACCGGCTGGACGCTCACGCCCATCCAGCCACGGGTCACGTGGCCTTTCTCCTTGAGCTGAGCGACAACCATTTTCGCCGTATCGGCCGGGATATCAAAGCCGATCCCGACGGAGCCGCCAGACGGCGAATAGATGGCGGTATTGATGCCGATCACATTGCCGTTGAGGTCGAACGTCGGGCCGCCGGAATTGCCGCGGTTGATCGGCGCATCGATTTGGATGAAGTCACCTAAACCTGAGCCGATGTCGCGGCCGCGGGCGGAAACGACCCCCGCCGTCACGGTGCCGCCAAGGCCGAACGGATTGCCGACCGCCACCACCCAGTCGCCGATGCGCGGTTCGTGATCGGCGAATTTCACGAACGGGAAATTGTCGCCGTCAACCTTGATCACCGCGAGATCGGTCTTCGCATCGGTGCCGACGACCTTCGCAGGAAGCGTCCTGCCGTCATCGGTGACCACCTGCACAGTCTTGGCGTTGTTGACCACGTGATTGTTGGTCACCGCGTAGCCGTCAGCCGAAATGAAGAAGCCGGAGCCTTCGGCGGCCACCTTCTGCACCTGCGGTATTCCGAATTGCCAGCTTTGCATTCCGTTCGGCGAATCCTCAAAGCCGAACTGGCGGAAGAATCTCTCGAAGGGCGAGCCCTGCCTGAACGGCATCGTCTCGTCCTCGTTCGCGTTCTGCTGCGCGGCCACGTCGAACCGGACGCGCACCGAAATGACGGCGGGCTTCACCTTCGCTACGAGGTCGGCGAAACCTTGCGGCTGTGGAGCGGTCTCGGCTGCGGCAGCAGACGAAATCCAGCGTGGAGATTTTGTCTCAATCTGCGGGCCTATTCCGCCTGCCAGCACAGCAGCGCCGACGCCGGCGACCGACGCCAGCAACGCCAATCGGCGCGGCGCGAGGAATTTGCGTGCAGGCCGATTATCGCGGGTATTATCGCGCTCAATCATGTCGCTTGCTCCATGTCCTGATTTGCTGCGTGAGCGATGCCACGCGCTCTGAATGGTGAATAAGCGCCGAACGTTACGCTCGCCTGTCCCGCGCATTAACTTTTGTTGAGCTGCGGCCGGTCGCGGCGCGATTGATTGCCGCACAAAGCAGTGATGCTGAGCTGCCGGAGAGGGATGCGACAGATCTGTTTGCTCAGACCGTGACCGACGGGACGCACCATGCGGTGAGCCGCATCCGCCCCCATTCAGTCAGAAACGGCTCTTGCCGGGTAGGTTTCCTCTTAGCCCGGCTATCTGACCTTGACGTATTTCCTCAGATTTTGCGTGCCGACATCCGCCGCGAAGACGTTGCCCATATCGTCCGCCGCGATGCCGGATGCCGAGGTGCCCCGCACCACCTTGTCGAGGTCGGAAGGGTCCGGAATGAAAGCCTTGAGCGACCCGTCCCTGGCGTCTCCGATCACGATGCCCCTCAGCTCGCCCTTCTTGGCCGCGGGGTCAGGGAACGACGCGCCGACATAAATGGTATCGTCTTTGCCGACAAAAACCGAGCTTGGCTGGCCGAACTGGCGCCAGGCGGCGATGAAGTTGCCGTCCTGATCGAACACCTGAATGCGGTTGTTGCGGCGGTCGGCGACATATACTCGGCTCTGCGAGCCGCCAATAAAGATGTCGTGGGGCTCATCGAATTCGCCGGGCGCCGAGCCTTTACGTCCCCATGTCTTGATGAACCGGCCGTCCTTCGTAAATTTCACGATGCGGGCCGTGTTGAACTTGTTGGGGTTATGGCCATCCGACACGAAAATGTCGCCATTGGCCCCGATCGCGACGCCGGTCGGCCGGTCGAACGTATCAGGGCCATTGCCGGCCACACCCTCCTTGCCCAGCGTCAGCAGAACCTTGCCGTCTGCGGAGAGCTTGAGGACCTCCTGCCCCATCACGACGCCGGCGACGTTCTTCGCCGACATGCCGAGCACGGTTTCGCTGTCGTTGACATCGCTCGCCCACAGGTTTCCGTCGTTATCGACCGTGAAGCCGTGGGGATATGCGAACAGCCCCGCCCCAAAGCTCTTAAGGAGACGCCCCGATGGATCGAATTCCAGGATCGGCGGATTGGCCTCGCCGCGATTGATGCAGGTGGCGCTGCCGGGCGGCACGACATTGAAGCAGCGGTGAAAGACCCAGATATTGCCGTCGCGCGCGACGTGCACGCGGATGACCTCGCCCCAGCGGCCTCCGTTCATGTTCTGGGGGAGCGTCGGCCAGCCCTCCACGAGCCGGTAGGGATTGGGCAGTTCTGTCGGCTTAGGATATGTGGCCGGCTGCCCGCGCGCCGCCATGCCCGAAGCGGCGACGGCGACGACAAGTAGGACTCCAGCGCGCACCACTCGCAACATCCCGATCCTCCCGCGAAAAGAAAATTCTACCGGAAATTTTCGTTTCCAATCCTACCGCCGGGCGGAGTCGAAATCCACTGGCTGGCGTGCTCATACAGCGCATCGCGAGTTATCGAAACCGGATGTTCGCAAGGCAAGCGCGCGGCTTATGGTGGCTTCCGTCGGAAGAAGCGAATCGCGGCTTTCTGCCGGCCGACCCCCTCATTCATGGGGATCACTTGAATTTTCACCCCATCCCTTCCGCCCTGATCTGCGCCCGAAGTGCGTCGATGAGCATGAGCGCGCCCTTGCGTTCCACGTGCCAGAAGGTCCAGCCGTTGCAGGCTTCCAACCCCTGCGCCAGCGCGCCGATGCGATGGATCGAGCCAATGGCATCGCCAAGCGCGATGGCGCCGTCGGCGCGCACCAGCGCCTTGTGGCGGCGCTTGGCATCGAACAGGTCCGTGCCCGGCGCGATCATGCCGCGCTCGATCAGCGCCGAGAACGGCACGCGCGGCGCTTCGCGGGCCGTCGGAAACGACGCAAGCGAAGCTTCGGGCAGCGGCTTGACAGCGGCGATGCGGCGCTCGGCCGCCTCCCGGTAGGTCTCGTCGCGCTCGACGCCGATGAAGCGCCGGCCAAGGCGTTTTGCCACGGCGCCGGACGTGCCCGTGCCGCAGAACGGGTCGAGCACAAGGTCGCCGGGGCGAGACGAGGACAGAATCACGCGGGCAAGCAGCGCTTCCGGCTTCTGTGTCGGGTGAAGCTTCTTGTTGTCGTGGCCCTTGAGGCGCTCTTCGCCCGTACACAGCGCGATAGTCCAGTCGGAGCGCACCTGGATATCCTCGTTGCCCGCCTTGAGGGCCTCGTAGTTGAAGGTGTATTGCCGCGCGGCGGCGTCGCGCGAGGCCCAGATCAGAGTCTCGTGCGCGTTGGTGAAGCGCCGCCCGCGAAAATTCGGCATCGGGTTGGCCTTGCGCCAGATCACGTCGTTGAGAATCCAGAAGCCGAGGTCCTGCAACATTGCGCCGACGCGGAAAATGTTGTGGTAGGTCCCGATGACCCACAGGGTCGCATGCGGCTTCATCACCCGCCGGCACGCCTCAAGCCATGCGCGGGTGAAATCGTCGTAGGCGGCGAAATTCGAGAACTTGTCCCAATCGTCATCGACGGCATCCACACGCGAATCGTCGGGACGCTTGAGCCCGCCTTGTAGCTGCAGATTGTAAGGCGGATCGGCGAACACCAGATCGACCGAGCCGGGGGGCAGCTTCGCGAGCTCAGTCACGCAATCGCCGTGCAAAATCTGCATCGCCGATGGGAACGATTGCGCAACTCGGGCAGTGATTCCGGGACTGCCTCGGCGGCTCGCTTGGGGAATCAGGCGGGGCGCCCGGCTGGACGCCCCGCTGCGTGGCATGACCATGTTTGGCAACTCTTAAACTCTGACAACGCGGTCGGCGACGCGCGACCTTCATCCGACAGTCACGATCATGGCGGCTCAAAGTAAAAATGGGCTTAATGCGACCGCAGCGCATTCTGCCGCGGTCCGGATCTCCGCGCCGGCATGTCAACGGCGCCCGGATCGCAAGCGGGGCGGCCACAGGGGTCGCCCTACGACGGCGTTGCTGACGCCTTCGACCAGCCGGTTCTGAGCGCCCCCTGGAAGTTGTGGAGTGTGAAGGCCGCTGCACTGGCGCGGCCAGCTCCCGCCCACCATATTGCGGGCGATTGGGCGGTTCAGGGTACTGCAAGTTGGTGCTATGAATCGCGCCTGAGCGGGCCGACTTGGCGAGATTAGCCTTTGTAGCGGGCAGATCGACAAGCTCCGGTACGACAAAAAACCGGGCCATGGAGCGCTGCAATGCGTTTGGACGAGACCGAACAGAGCGACAATATCGAGGATCGTCGCGGTGAAACGGGCGGCTTCGGCGGCGGCTTCGGCCTGCCTTTGGGCGGCGGCGGAATCGGGATCGGCACCATCGTGGTGCTGGGCCTGATCGGCTGGGCGCTCGGCATCGATCCGCGCATTTTGATCGGGGGCGCCGAGATCCTGTCCGGCGGCTCGCATGTGCAACAGCAAATGCCGCTGCCGGGCGGCCAGGCGCGGCGCACCGGCAGGCCGAGCGACGACATCGGGAGATTCGTCTCCACGGTGCTCGGCAACATCGATGGCGAATGGACCGACATATTCCAGCGGGACGGCGAGGCCTATCGCAAGCCGGTGCTCGTTCTCTACCAGGGCCAGACGAAGGCCGCGTGCGGCGGCGTAGCGCAGAGCGCCATGGGGCCGTTCTATTGTCCGAACGATCATAAGGTCTATCTCGACACCTCGTTCTTCCGCGAGATCGAGTCCCGCTTCCGCGGCTGCGAGGGCAAAGCCTGCGAGTTCTCGCAGGCCTATGTGATCGCCCACGAGGTCGGCCATCACGTGCAGAATTTGTGGGGGATTCTCCGCAAGGTGCAGCAACAGCAACAGGGCATGGACCGCGCGGGCGCAAACCGCCTTCAGGTGCGGGTAGAGCTACAGGCCGATTGCCTGTCGGGCGTCTGGGCGAAACACGAAAACAACCGCCTCCAGCGCGAAGGCAAGCCGCCTCTCGTCGAGGCCGGCGATATCGAAGCGGCGATGCAGACAGCCTCCGCCATCGGCGACGACACGCTCCAGCGCAAGGCGACCGGCCGCGTCGTGCCGGACAGCTTCACGCACGGCAGCTCGGAGCAGCGCCAGCGCTGGTTCATGAACGGCTACCAGGAGGGCGCCGTCGCAGCCTGCGATACGTTCAGGTCGGCGAATTTGTAGACCCCATGCCTGGCATCGACGAGAGCAAGCAATTCATCCCGCTTCATATCGCGGTGCTCACCGTGTCGGACACCCGCTCGATTGAGGACGACAAGTCGGGCGCTACACTCGCCGACCGCATCGCCAAGGCGGACCACACAGTGGCGGCGCGCGCCATTGTTACCGATGACATCGACAAAATCCGCGCCCAGGTGAAAGCCTGGATCGCAGACCCGGCGATCGATGTTATTATTACGACCGGCGGCACCGGCTTCACCGGGCGCGACGTGACGCCCGAAGCTGTGGAGCCGCTGTTCGAAAAGCGCATGGATGGATTTTCGACGCTGTTTCTGATGGTGAGCTACGGCAAGATCGGCACTTCGGCGATCCAGAGCCGCGCCACCGCGGGTGTCGCCGGCGCAACCTACATTTTCTGCCTGCCAGGCTCGCCGGGCGCGTGCCGGGATGCGTGGGATGAGATTTTGGTGCACCAGCTCGATTACCGTTACCGGCCGTGCAATTTCGTCGAGATCATGCCGCGGCTCGACGAGCATCTGCGCCGCGCCAAGGCGCAGGGCGCGACGGCCTAGCCCTTACAGCTCCAGCTCCCAGGTCTCGCCGACAAGATCGACACCGAAGCTGCGATGCGGCTTCTCCTCCACCCGCACGAAGCCGGCGCGTTCATAGATGGTCCGCGCGGAGGTGAGCACGCTTTGCGTCCACAAAGTGATCTTGCGATAGCCGGCGTCACGAACTGGTGGCGATGGAGAGCACCGGAATCTACTGGAAGAGCGTGTTCTCGCATCTCGAAGCGGCGGGGATTGCGGCTCTGGTCGTCAATGCCCTCCACGTCAAGAACGTGCCCGGACGCAAGACCGACGTGAGCGATTCGGAATGGCTGGCGCAACTCGCCCGCTTTGGCCTTTTGCGCGGCAGCTTCATTCCGCCGAAGGATTTGCGCGAACTGCGCCTCATCTCGCGCTGCAGCGGCAAGCTGGCGCAACGCCGGCAACCGCCACCGCCTGAGCGAACCACCGCCCGCGGCATCAGACGCCCTGTTAACCCGCAGCGGACGAAACCGGATTTGGGGCCGATCATCTCGCCGCAAGCCGGGCCACAGGCGCTCCGCTCACAGCACGAAGCTACCTCGCCGCCGCCGCGTCAGCGCAGCGGGCCGGTCTCCCGCGCGCCGCCCCGCCTTTGTTTTCATGGTAATAAGGGATCGGATTCGGTCGACTCTAGCCCGCGGCTTTCGCCTTGAGGAAATTCCCAAGCGGAATCATAGGGTCAGCCAAGGCCACCGGATCGACGGCCGTCTGTCGCTCGATCAGACGCCGCGCCACGGCGATGTCGCGCTGGGCGTTGATCCCAAGCGCATAGGCGACACGAGCTCCGGTCAACTCGAAATTGATCTGGCTCGCGCCAGAGCCGTACCGGCGCACGCGGCGATCCGGCTTTGCCGACGCCGACCCCACGCCCTGGATGTAGAGATCGAACTGCTCGGACCAGAACGACGGCACGCTGCGGTACTCGTCGTTCGCGCCGGCAGCGTTGCGGCCCGCCACAGCGCCCTGATCCTGGGCATGGCGCCAGTCCTCGCGACGCGTGAGACCGTGCGGTCCGGGGAACCGCACCACATCACCGGCGGCGAAAATTCTCGGATCGGAGGTGCGGCACTGCGCATCGACCACGATCCCGTTGTCCGTGCGCAGCCCTGCCGACGCCGCGAGGCGATCGTCCGGCGCCGCGCCAGCGCCGACTACAACGAGATCCGCCATCAATGTCTCGTCAGTGCCGGTCTTGAGTGCGATCGAGCCATCGGGCTCAGCCTGCGCGCGGGTCAAGATCGTGTTGAGGCGAAGGTCGACGCCGCGGCGGCGATGCGCATCTTCGACGCGGGCCGAAGTCTCTTCGTCGCACACGCGCGCCAGGATGCGGGGCAAGACTTCGATGACCGTGACCTTGACGCCGAGTTCCGTCGCCGATGCGGCCACTTCGAGCCCGATCAGGCCGCCGCCGACCACGCAAAGATGGCGCGCGTTCTTGAGGGCGCTGCCGAGCGCTCGGGCCTGCGCCTCGGTCCGCAGATAATGGACGCGTGCTGCGCCGAGAGGCAGCGTAGGAATCTGGCGCACGAGCGAACCAGTCGCGATCACCAGCGCGTCATAGCGCAATCGCCGGCCGGACGCGGTGACAATTTCCGACGCAGCACGGTCGATCGCGGTGCAGCGTGTCTTGCATTCGAGGCTCACGCCGTAGCCGGCGACGCCCTTCGGGCCTGCGATCGGCGCATCCGCCGCCGCCGCCTTGCCGAGCAGGACCGCCTTCGAAAGAGGCGGCCGCTCATAGGGTTCGCACGGTTCCTCGGAAATGAGGGTGACGGCAGCCGCCGGATCGCGGCGCTTGGCTTCGATGGCGGCGAAAACGCCGGCGGGGCCGCCGCCGATGACAACGATATTTCGGGACGCAGTCATTCGCTTTCAGGCGCGCAGCGCGGTCAGCATGTCTTCAATGTAGTCCTCGCGATTGGCGATCACGAGCATCAGCGACCATGGGCGCAATTGCGACAGCGTCTTTGAAAGCATCTGGTCGGTGGCATGCGCCCCGCCCAGGATGAGGCCCGTCGTACTCACCCTTCTCAGGCTGCAGGCTTCTCCGATCAGCGCAGCGGCCTGCGCGTTTTCGCCAGCCGTCGCGACCATGACGACGAGGTCGGCGCTGCGCACTTCGTCGACCAGGTCTTTGGTGCGGCCGGCAAGATCGCTCAGCCAGCCTTGCATGGAGAAGCCGCGCCCGGGAGCCGAGCTCGCAAATGCGGAGGCGGTGAAGAAGCTCGCGTTACTCCAGCGCTGCTGGGCGAGACGCTTGACGAGCGCCTCGCTGGCGGGGTCGAGCGCAATGACCTTGACGTGTCGCGGCTTGGAGTTGGGCGCGTCGATGCGGAAGCGCGCTTCCGCCGCGCTCGACATTCTTGCGCTTTCGCTGAGCATCGCGGCTAAAGCCTACACCGATGCCGGGGCAACGCCAGGGCGCGCCATCAACGCCTCCCGTGCGGCGTCCTTGAAGGCCTGGTCGCGCGACAGCACCACGGCCGCCGATCTCACCCGCTGGTGCGCCGGGTCGATGCCTGGAGGCCGCTCGCCCTTGTCCGCCAGCGCCTTGATGGAGCGCAGCAGGCGGTGGCGCGCCATGATGATCCCATTATCGGTCGACACCAGGTTCTCCTTGGTGCGATCGACGATCGGGCCCATGCTTTCCTGGATCGAGGCGTCTTGCATGCCGAAGCCCTCGACGCCGCTGTAGCTGCGGCCGGCTTTCTGGGCGGCCCGATCGATCAGATAGTCGTTGTCCTTGTTGGCCAGCGGCCGGAACGTGCCGGGAGTACATTTGACATGGATGCCCTTGCCGTCCCGCATGGCGGCCAGTTCGGCGTCGGTGAGATTGCGGATCGGATGATAGTCGAAGCTCCAGGTCCAGCAATTCTCGTCGTCAATAGGAATCCAGAAATGGCCATGGACCGAATGGTTGCCGCGCGGCGGGATCATTGTGAAGGACGGCATCACCCACTGGGTGATGCGCCAGTAGTACCGGTCGTCCTCGGCATTGCGCCGCGCCCCGATAAAGAGTCCACCGGCGCTCTCGACCACTTCGAAGACCGGGCGCGCGTCGGCGAGGTTGTATTGGTTGCCCCTCGCACCCTTGAACAGCGGATCAGAGTTGAGGTCGCCGCGGTGCAAGAACGACACGTGGCTTGAGTCGATGCCGCCCTCCATGGCCTGCAACCAGTTCGATTCCTGCAGTCGCTTCGAAACGAAGCGCTGCCGATCCGGAACGACGGCGAATTCCCACTCGGGCAGCGGCGGTGTTTGCTCCGGCGGGCCCATATAGGTCCACAGCACGCCGCCTCGCTCGATGAGCGGGTAGGACTTGAGCTTGATCCTGCGGCAATAGCCGCTTTCCTCCGGCTCGGACGGCACCTCGATGCACTGGCCCGTCACATCGTATTTCCAGCCATGATAGGGGCAGCGCAGGCCGTTTTCCTCGTTGCGGCCGAACCACAGCGACACGCCGCGATGGGCGCAGAACTCGTCGATCAGCCCGAGACGGCCGCCGGAGTCGCGAAACGCCAGCAACCGCTCGGACAATAGCTTTACCCGCACGGGTGGGCAGTCGTTCTCCGGCAGCTCTTCGGCAAGCAGAGCAGGCAGCCAGTAGCTGCGGAAGAGCTTGCCACACGGCGTTCCAGGACCTGTCTGGGTCAGAAGATCATTTTGCTCTTTTCGCAGCACGGGGCTCCTCCGCATTCGTAGAGAACGTGAATGCTTTCAGTTTTAGCGTTTCCGCGGGCCGGTCCTTGATTTGGCGCAAGGCGAGAATGGCCAAAACTGAAGCCACTCACAGGTTCGCGCGGGTCGCGGGCGCCAAAACTCCGGGCCAACATGGAGCGAACGGGCTGCCTCCGCCCGGCGGCGGACGGGCCGCGACGCGGCGGGCGCCAGATTGACCTGCGATCATGCCTATGGTCTATGGAGCCTTGAACAAACCCTCGCAAAACGCCGTATTTTCAGCTCCGCCAAAGTACCTTGCGGCTCTTCTGGCGTCAACGAAGTGCGGCGTGAGGCGACCGCAGAACTGCTATCGCGAGCTGCCATGTCATCCAAACTCGAACTCTGCAACACCGGTGATGTCGCCGTCGGCACCGCCCTCAAGGTTGAGAAAGACGGACTGACTTTGGCGGTCTTCAACGTCGATGGCGAGTTCTACGTACTCGACGACCAGTGCACCCACGGGCCGGGCTCTTTGTCCGAGGGCTACATCGAGGGTGACGTGGTCGAGTGCAACTTCCACAATGGCCAGTTCAACATTCGCACCGGCGAGGTGGTGATGCCGCCCTGCATGATCCCGATGAAGACCTACCCGACCTCGGTCGAGAATGGGAAGGTAGTGATCGAGGTGTGAGGTTAGGATAGCCACACAATAACCGCTTCACTTCATTGGTTCGTCTTGAGCACCAAAACAATCTGAAGTTGACAACGCCCGGATGGGGCATATAATGGGTTTAGTTATCATGGTTATCAGGAGATCAGGAGATTAAGTAAGAACACCGGAATAGCCTCAAATTTTCGAAATTCCCCGTAACTGCCCAGGTGGTGTAGCCGCCGTCTTGATGCTTGGCTGGTAGATTTTTCTGGGCAGCGGGCTCGTGTCTCGATTCAAGGATTCATGGTGGTTCTTCAAATTCCACCCCTTTTTGAACCGTCCCATCCCTCTTTCCGCGCGAGACCCCGCGATGCGAGACCCTGTCATGACCGCCTCCCAGACGACATCCGCCTCCTATGAGGTCGGCTACCGCAAGCCGCCCCGGCATACGCAATTCCGGAAGGGCCAGTCCGGCAATCCGGGCGGACGGCCGCGGCGGTCAGCCAGACGCCTTGAAGACCTGGCGCTGTACGAGGCCTACCGCACGACCATCGTGATGGAGGACGGCCATGCCGTGCCGATGCCGGCCATCCAGGCCGTCCTGCGCAGCCAGCTCCGGAGCGCCGCCAGCGGCAACGCCCGGGCGCAGCGCGACATCCTGGCGATGATCCAGCATATTGAGGTGGTTCGTGATGTGCTTGGGATCGACAGCGCCGTTGACGATGATGTTGACGATGATGTTGACGATGATGATGCCGATGCCGAGGACGGCGACGACGACGAAGTTGATGACGACGACAGCGACGGCAGCGACGACGGCGTTGATGACGGCGCCGCCGCCGATCGTGATGATGCCGGCGGCGCCGGTGACGATGAGGCTGCGCAGCGCCGGGCCGAAGCGATCGGCACGCCCGGCCAGAGGCGGCAGGGGGAGCGGGAAGGGACGCCGCCGCCGCCAGCCAGCGCGGCGCAGCCGGAAAACGCCGCAGACCCGCCGGCCGGGCCGACGCCTTCGCGGCCGTCCGGCTCGGGAAGCGGGCAATCGCGTGGCGTTGTGCCCGCCGTAACGGCGCCGGACAAAGCGCGGGCGTCCAGAGCTGCGCGGCCGCAGCCCGCAAGGCGCGTCCGCGGTCCCGCGGTCAACGCCGGCAAAATCAGGCGAGGGCGCGCCGCAAGTTCGCGGCGTTCGCCGCGCCGGCCGAAGTCGGGACCGGTCCCGGCCCAGGCTGGAGGCAGGCACGCCCGCGCGCCGGCCGCCCCTGCGCAACGAGGCGAAAAATTGAAAATTCCCTGTTAAATTCCCTGTTCTGAGGGAATCTTCTCGCCGCTCACGCGGCTATCGGCAGCGAGACTTGATTTGGCACCATCGGTCTTCGGGAGGCTCAGCCGGGATCTGCCGCGCAGCAGCGCAGCCGCTACCCCGTCCACAAGTGCCGGAGGGACCGGGAGGCCATCACGGCGCGATCGAAAGCACAGGGAGGATTATTCATGCGCAAAACTTTATGGCTGACGGCCGTCGCCGGCCTGGCGCTGGCCGCCCAACCGGGGCCGGACAGCGCTGCGGCGCAGTCGCGCACGACCCTCGACATTTATGTGGTCGATGTCGAAGGCGGGAACGCCACGCTCTTCGTGGCGCCGTCGGGCGAATCCTTGCTGATCGACACCGGGAATGTGGCGCCGGCCGCTGCCGTTCGCGATGTCGGGCGCATCATGGCGGCAGCCAGGGATGCGGGCCTGACCCGGATCGACAACCTGATCATCACCCATTGGCACGGCGATCACTACGGCGGCTTGGCGGAGCTCGCGAAACGCATTCCGATCCGGCATTTCATCGACCACGGCCCCAACGTCCAGCCTAACCCGGACGTCGACGCGTTCCTCGCGAACGTCTATCCGAAACTCTACGCCAACGCGAAGCACACGGTCGCGAAGCCGGGCGACAAGATCGCAGTCGCGGGTCTTGACGTGCAGGTGGTGACGTCGGCGGGCGAGACCATCAAGACGCCGTTGCCGGGTGCGGGCGGCGCGAACCCGTACTGCGCAAGCTTCAAGCCGGGCGAAAACAATGCCGAGGATCCGATGTCGGTCGGCGTCTACATCACGTTCGGCAAGTTCCGCACGGCGCATCTTGGCGATCTCACCAAGAACAAGGAATTCGAGCTGATGTGCCCGAACAACCGCCTCGGCGGCGTCGACGTTTTTCTCGGCCTGCATCACGGCGTGAACACCTCGAACTCGGAAGTGATGATCCACGCCACCCATCCGCGCGTTGCGATCATCAACAACGGCACCCGCAAAGGCGGCCAGCCGGATGTCATGCAGGTGCTGCATTCGTCGCCGGGCCTCGAGGACCTGTGGCAGATCCACTTCTCCCAGCTCAGCGGACAGGAATATACGGTGCCGGGGATGTTCATCGCCAACGGCACTGACCAGCCGCTTGCCGCCATGCCCGTGGCGCCCGTCGCCGCCCCCGGCCCCGGCGCGCCGCCGCCGCCCGCGCATGACGGGCCGGCCTATTGGATCAAAGTGTCGGCGCAACAGGATGGGACATTCACCGTCGCCAATGCGCGAAACGGCTTTGCGAAGACGTATACGCCCAACGGCAGGATGGGAACGAACTAGCAGATCGATATTGCGTTCGCGGTTCGCAACCCGGATTGAGGGCAGCGAAATCCCGAACGGGTGGTCCCGGATTTCGCGGAGTTTATCATCGGGCCGGCCGAAGGCGGGACCCGTTGGCTCATCCGGGCTACATTGATGCCATCCCGCGCAACCAGGGAGGAATCCAAATGCAAGTGAGACTCCTAGCCACGGCCGCCACCTGTCTCATCGCACTGCTCGGTGCGGCGGAACTTGCCCCGGCCGCGGCCCAGACCAGGACGACGCTCGACATCTACGTCGTCGATGTGGAAGGCGGCAACGCCACGCTGTTCGTTTCACCTTCCGGCGAATCGGTGCTGATCGACACCGGGAACTTTGCGCCCGAGGCGGCGGTCCGCGACGCGGACCGCATCGCTGCGGCCGCCAAGGATGCGCGCCTCACACAGATCGACCATCTGATCACCACGCATTGGCACGGAGATCATTTCGGCGGCATGGCGGAAGTCGCCAAACGCATTCCGATCCGCGAATACATCGACCACGGCCCCAACATTCAGCCGGCCGCGGCCTTCGATGAGTTTTTCGCCAAGACCTATCCGGCGCTTTACGGCGCCGCAAAGCACAGGGTCGTGAAGCCAGGCGATGCCGTCACGGTCGCCGGGCTCGACTGGCGTATCGTGACTGCAGCCGGAGCCGTTCAGAAGACATCACTTCCGGGCGGCGGCGCTGCAAATGCAGCCTGCGCAAGCTTCAAACCGCAGGACCCTGATCCGACCGAGAACGCGCAATCGGTCGGCAGCATTGTTACGTTTGGCAAGTTCCGCGTTGCGCATCTCGGCGACCTCACCTGGAACAAGGAATTCGAACTGATGTGCCCGAACAATCCGATCGGAACGATCGACCTGTTCGTGGTCTCGCATCATGGGCTCGGGGTTTCGAATTCCCCTGCGCTGGTGCACGGCCTGCGTCCGCGCGTCGCCATCGTAAATAACGGTACGCGCAAAGGCGCGGTCCCGGCGACAATGAAGACGCTGTTTTCCTCGCCGGGTATCGAGGATGTCTGGCAGATCCATTTCTCCCAGCTCAGCGGACAGGAATACACGGTGCCGGGGATGTTCATCGCCAATGCCGCCGACGAGCCGCTGACGGCGATGCCCGTCCAGCCGATCGCCGCGCCGCCGCCCGGCCCCAACGCGCCGCCGCCGCCGGCGCATAACGGACCGGCCTATTGGATCAAGGTTTCGGCGCAGCCCGACGGCACGTTCACGGTGACCAATGCGCGTAACGGCTTCGCCAAGACCTACGGGACGAACGGGCGAGGAACGAATTAGCCGCGCTTCGGCCAATCTCGCGATGGCATCGCCGATTTTGGCGCAGCGAGGCGCCGCGGCTGGCGGAACTTTGGAGATATGTGGCAGCCTCTTGTCGATTTGCCGGCTCCGCTTCGCCGGAGGGGAATGCCTTGCGGCAAACACGGCGGCCCCCACGGCGTTGGTCGCGCGCCTGGCCGCCGGTTTGTCCACAGCCTCAACCTCATAGCTCGGCGACGGGACCTCTAGATCGTGTAGGCTTGGCGCCGGTCGGCCTCAAGCTTTGTGCCTCGGTCGGCCAGTCTCGCCAGCCATTATGTCGCCATTCAGATTCCATTTACCAACATAATTTCGCCTTTGCCGACGACCAACAATCCTCCGCAGTTCCAAACTGGTTTCCAAAGTTGCCGATGGGGGATGCAGTGGCGGAGCATTTGGACTTCACACAAGAGGCAAACGGCTGTTTCCGTCTCGCAGAGTCCGAGACCCACGCGGAGGTGAGGACCCTTCTGATGGGGATGGGGTATGGGTGGCTCACGCTTGCAAATCGTCACAAAGCATCCGGCGGAGCCCATCACGAGCCGATCGACGAACCGACCGAAGAACCGGCCGACGAGCCGACGATATGATGTAGCGGAGCGCCGCTGCGCCTCTCGCTAATCCTTATTTCCGAATCACGGTCGGGCTTGTCCCGACCCCACGTCCTTGTGCTTTCCCTCTCTCGCTTCGCGGCGTACAGGGCAGCGAGGGGAAGATGTCGCTGCACGCGACATTCCCGGATCAAGTCCGGGGAGGGGCGCTTGGAAAGGCGATGCGACCCCGCCGGCACAAGGCCCCGTTAGTTTAATGCGAGCATCTTTGGTGGTTAAGCGCCAGTGTGCCTTGGCGCGGATGGCATTGCGGTCTTGCTGCCAGGCGGCGATTTCATCGATGAGGGTCTGTTTGTCGTGAATGCGGCGCTCGCGGCATTGGGCGGCCAGAACGCGGAAGCGTTCAACCCGCCGCCGCGCTTCGGCAGCCGGGAAAGCCTCATAAGTCCTACTGCGTCAGAAGTCGTTGTGGAAGCGCCGTCAAATCGCCCGTTTGCCGATGTGCGTACCGCCGCCCGCAAGACTGCATCCACGCGATCAAGGCCGTTTCCAAGGCCGCCGACCGGACCTTTCTGGCGCAGTAGGGATAGAGTAACGCCTTGTTGTGAATGTTGAGATTGACTAGACAAATTGAACCGCGATGCCGCCGAGCGGGCCAAAATCGCCATGCAGCGTGTCGCCCTTGCGGGCGAATACGACCCGGGTGAAGGAGCCGGCGAGCACGATATGGCCGGCCTCGAGCGGCACGCCATGCGCACCCAGCTTATTGGCAAGCCAGGCGACGCCCATGGCCGGATGGCCGAGCACCCCCGCGGCGACCCCGGTCTCCTCGATCTCGGAATTGCGATACATGATGCCGCCGACCCAGCGCAGATCGACCTCCATCGGCCCGACTGGCCGCCCGCCCATCACGATGCCAGCAGCGGCACCATTATCAGCTACGGTATCGACGATCTTGCGAGGGTCCTGGATCCGCGCATCGACGATTTCGAGCGACGGGATGACATATTCGGTCGCGCGCAGCACGTCCGCAAGGCCAATGCCGGGGCCAGTGAGGCGCTTGCCGAGCACGAAGGCCAATTCGACCTCGACCCGCGGCAGGCAGAAATTCTCATGCGGCACCTTGGCGCCGTCGGGGATCATCATGGTGTCGAGCAGGTGGCCATAGTCCGGCTCGTCGATCTGAGAGGACCGCTGCATCGCCTTGGAGGTCAGGCCCACCTTGTGCCCGATCAACCTGGCGCCGGCTGCGATCTTGCGCTTCGCCACCTCGGTGGAGATGGCATAGGAATCTTCCAGCGTGAGATCCGGCCAGGTCTTGGAGAGCTGAACGGCCTGTTTACGCTCCTTCTCGGCCAGCATCAGAATGTCGGCGGCCTTTTTGCGGTCGGCGTCGGAAAGCATGGGCTTCCTCCGTGGATCGGGCCCGCATTGTTATTGCACGGGCTCGGCGTTGACAATGAAGCGCGGCAGCGAAGCAATTCAACCGCGGGCAGTATAGTGGCGGCTAAAATCGGCTGTGGGTTGAATCGCGCCTATGTTTGCTGTCTGTCAGCGTCGGCAACTTTTTCACCTGCTCGCCGACTTCCTGACGGGCGAGGCGAAGCTCGTACAGCGTTTGCAGGTTGAGCCAGAACTCCGCGGTGGTTCCGAACCAATGGCCTAGTCGCAAGGCGGTGTCTGCCGTCACGCCACGTTCTCCATTAATGATCGCGGTAATGCGGTTCACCGGGACGTCGATCTGTCGAGCCAGTTCGGCAGCAGACATGCGAAGTTCGCTCAGTTCTAGAGCGAGGTGTTCGCCCGGGTGAATAGGTGTGCGTGCCACTTGTCTTCTCCTGCCTCTGATCGTCCCCGAGGCGCGGGATCCCATTGCGAGGTGCCCTCCTAATGATAATCGACGATTTCAACCTCAGTCGGGCCAGAAGACCCTCGGGCCATTCGAAGCAAATGCGCCATTGGTCATTGATGCGCATGCTGTATTGGCCTTGACGATCGCCTTTGAGCGCTTCCAACCGGTTACCAGGCAAGGCCGCAAGATCTTTCAGGCTCGCCGCTGCATCCAGTCGGTCAAGACGAATCTCAGCTTGTCTGGCAAAACCGGAAAATTCCCGGATCCGCTCGCCATTTGCGAAGCGTTTGGTCTTGCTATCTCGATAGCTGACGATCATCGGTTCGACATATACCGGCAATTACGCTTTACGTAAGCCATAAAATCGCCTTGACCCGCTCTCCTGGCACGACCTAGCACCAGCATTTGCGCGGCCAGCTGATTGCAGTACAGTCACGCGAAAACGAGGAACCCCAGGGCCACGCATGAATGTAATCGAGAAACGCCTGTCGAGCGTGCGCGCCGCGACCCTTGAGCTCGATCGCTTCCGCCTGCGCTGCTTCATCGACAGCCTTGCCGGAACCGACGAACTGGAACGGCGCGACGCACCGGTCGATCTTGCCGATGTCGCCAAGGTTCTCGACGGCAATCCGCGCGCCGTGCACTTTCTTGCCGCCGGGCCTGAGCGTCAGGAACTGGTCGGCAACGTGATGTCGAGCCGGTCCCGCATCGCCCGCGCCTTTGGGGTTGCGACGGAACGGCTGACAGCCGAGATTGGACGGCGGCTCGCCAACGCCCCGCAGATCGTTGAGATCGGCCGGACGGAAGCGCCCGTCCAGGAGGTCGTGCTCACCGGTGCGGCGGCGGATCTCACCATGCTCCCGGTGCACCTCCAGCACGGCCTCGATGGCGCTCCCTACATTTCGGCGTCAATCGACTACGCGCTCGATTCCAGGACAGGCTGGACCAATGTGGGCATCCGGCGCCTGATGCTGCGCGGCTGCCGGGAGACGGGCGTCGATCTGGTGTCGCCGAGCGACCTGCGCGCGCTCTACGAGGCCAGCGCCGCCGCCGGCAAGCCGCTGCCGGTGAGTTTCGTGGTCGGCGCTCACCCGGCCGATCATGTCGCCGCCGTGATGCGCATGCCGGTCGACGAACTTGGCATCGTGGCGTCTCTGCGCGACGGCCCGCTCGCCGTGGTCAAATGCGTCACCAACGATATCCGCGTCCCGGCCGACGCTGAGATGGTGCTGGAAGGCTATTTCGACGTCCGCGGGCACGTCGAAGCTGAGGGCCCCTACGGCGAGTTCCTCGGTTACTACGGCGCAGTCAAGCGCAACCCTGTCTTCCATCTTACCGCCATCACGCGCCGGCGCGACGCCCTGTTCCAGACCGCGACGATCGGAGGCCGCGCCATGAGCCGCACCGACACCGCGGTGCTGACCGCAGTGCGCACCGAGGTCGTGATCTGGAAAGCGCTTGAAATCGCGGTGCGCGAGCCGGTCGCGGTCTACGCCACCGCTTCGAGCGGCGGCAACTTCAATGTCCGGGTGGCGCTGCGCCAGCGGGTGCCCGGCGAAGCGCGCAACGCCATTGCGGCCTGCATGAGCGCGCTCGTCAACGTGAAGAACGTGTTCGTGGTCGATCCCGATATCGACGTCACGTCGGACGAGCAAATGGACTGGGCGATGGCGACGCGGTTCCAGCCCGACCGCGATCTCATCGTATTGTCCGGCATGCGCACGCTGCCGCTCGATCCCTCCGTCACGAGCGGCCGGGTCGGCGCCAAAGCGGGCTTTGACCTCACCTGGCCGTTCGGCACCGCCAACCGCCTTGAGACCCGCGTGCCCGAGCCGCCGCGCTTTGCGGGCGCGCGCTTCACCTCGATCGAGGCGGCGCTTCGCCACGGACCGAAATATTTCGAAGAACTCATGGCCGCGTTGGGCAGCCGCGACGGCCGCGAGATCGTGCGCGAGCTGGAAGCCCTGCGAACTCGCGTTGCGTTGAATCGCGACGAGGAGGGACGCTATGTTATTACGCCGGCTGTGAGGGATAAGGCTCGATGAGAAATGACCGCGAGGTTCTGTCCCCTCCCCCCGCAAGCAGGGGAGGGGCCGTTTGCTGCGCGGTCTCGCAAGCCAATGCAAGCGATCCGTTAGCTGCATCGCCAAAGCCGAGTAGGGAGGAAACATGACGGCGTTGCGCTCAATCCGGCTGGCAGCATTCGGTCTCGCCATCGCCCCTTGTCTCCTGGCGCCAGCGACAGCGGAGGAAACCGTCCGCATCGGGATCGCACGCTCGGTCTCGAACGGCGCCGAGCTGATCGCGATCCAGAAGGGATATTTCCGGGAAGTCGGCATCAAGGTCGAGATCGACGACATCGACACCTCGGCAAATACGATTGCATTACTCGCGACCAACCGGCTGCAGATCGTCGCCGGCGGCGTCTCGGCCGGATATTTCAACGCGATCGAGAAGGGCCTTCCCATCACCATCATCGCAGACCGGGTGTCGACGCCGATCGGCCATAACCTCATGCTGCGGCCCGATCTCAAAAACAAGATCACGAGCCTCGCGCAGCTCAAGGGCAAGGTGATCGGCAGCAACGGCGCCGGCTCGGTGTCGACTTATGAGGTCGGCAAGATGCTGGAAACCGCGGGCGTCGCGATCTCGGACGTCGAGGTGAAGATTTTTCCCTTCACTCAGATGGCGGTTGCTTTCGCCAACAAGGCGATCGACGCGGGCATCGTGATTCCGCCGTTCGTATCGGAGTTCCTCGAACAGGGCCACGCGGTCGGCTTTGCCGAGCCTGATCTCCTCGTCAAGCCGAGCCCGATGACGATCGCCGTCATCATGGTCAATACCGACTGGGCGAAGAAGAACACCACGTTGCTGCGCAACTACTATACGGCCTACCTGCGCGGCGTGCGCGACTACTGCGATGCGTATCACGGCGCGCCGGTGAAGGAGGAGATCGTCGCAGCGCTGATCCGTCATGGCTCAGAGCGGCGCCCCGAACTGCTGTACAAATATCCATGGCCGGCGCGCAGCCCGAACGGGCGGATCAACACCGCCAGCATGCTCGACATGCAGGACTGGTTCGTGAAGAACGGCTACGCGCACGCCAAATTTCCGGCCGAGCGCCTGGTCGACCTGAGCTATGCGGATTATGCGGTGCAAAAGCTTGGGCCGTTTGTTCCCGCCAACAAGGATTCCAAGCTGGACGGTTGCCGCTAACATGCTCATGTCAATGACATGGGCGCGCGGCCCTTCGCCTCTGCCCGAAGGGGAGAGGCGAAGGGCCGCGCGCCCAACGTTATCGGAAAATGTCTGATGCAGCAGCGGCGCGGCGCTACGATTGCTATTGCAGGCTTGCGCAAGGAATTTGGCGAGGGGCGGGAGCGCGTCCTTGCCCTTGACGGCATCGATCTCACGATTGCGGCGGGCGAGTTCTGCTGCATCGTCGGACCGAGCGGCTGCGGGAAATCGACCCTGTTGCGCATTCTGGCCGGTCTTGATCATGCGACCAGCGGCGCCATCGATGTCGATGCAAAAGGCTGGCCCGTCGCCAACGCCATGGTGTTCCAGGAGAGCGGACTGTTTCCGTGGATGAACATCGAGAAAAACGTCGGCTTCGGATTGATGACCAGAGGCGTCGCCGCGGTCGAAGCCGGCAAGCGCGTCGATGCGGCGCTGCGCCTTGTCGGCCTGACCAGGTTTCGTCATCACTACCCGCATCAGCTCTCCGGCGGCATGCGGCAGCGCGGCGCCATTGCGCGCGCCTTCGTGACCGACCCCGGAATGCTCCTCATGGACGAGCCGTTCGCGGCGCTTGATGCGCAAAACCGCACCATTCTGCAGGCCGAACTGGTGCGCATCTGGGAGGAAACCGGCAAGACGGTGGTTTACATCACCCATTCCATCGAAGAAGCCCTGCTGCTCGGTGACCGCACCGTGGTGATGACGGCGCAACCAGGCCGCATCAAAGAGATCATCGACATTCCGTTCCGGCATCCGCGAAACGTCATGGAGTTGTCGTCAACGGCCGAGTTCGGCGCGCTCAAGCTCTCCATATGGCGTATTCTGGAGGATGAGGTGATGCGCGCCAGGGCGGAGATCGACGGATGAGGGAACGATCATCAAAGCTTAACGAGCGGCTGCTTTACCTTGCGTCGCCGATCGGATTGTTGGCCGTCTGGCAACTCCTCTTGATGCTCGGCTTCGGCGACCGCCGCTTCATTCCGGCGCCGAGCGACATCGCGGTGCGGTTCTGGGAGCTCACCGAAAGCGGCGAACTGGCTTGGCATACGGCGGTGACGCTGTGGCGCGTGTTGGCCGGTTTCGTCATCGGCGCCGTGCCGGCGGTCGCGGTCGGCCTCCTGATGGCGATGTTCCGGCCGGCGCGGATTTTCTTTGACCCGCTGATCGCGGCGCTGATGCCGATCCCGAAGGTCGCCCTGATGCCGCTGTTGCTGCTCGCCTTCGGGTTTGGCGATGCGTCGAAGATCGCGCTCGTCGCGATTGCGGTGTTCTTTCCGGTGATCGTCAACACCTATGCGGGCGCCGCCAATATCGACCGCATCTATTGGGATGTGGCGAAAAACTTCGGCGCCAGCACCTATGTGATGTTCACCCGCGTCGTGTTCTTCGGCGCGCTGCCGCTGATCTTCGCCGGCCTCAAGATCGCGCTCGCAGTTTCGTTTGTGGTGCTGGTGGCGGCCGAGTTCGTGGCGTCAAAGACCGGCATCGGCTATCTGATCTGGAATTCGTGGGAGCTGCTGCAGGTCGACTACATGTTTGTCGGCATCGTGGTGATCGGCATTCTGGGGCTGATCTCCGCGGTCGCGTTCCAGGAGATCGAGCGCAAGGTGATCCCGTGGAAAGCGCCGTAGCGCGGATGGAGGGCCGCGCTTGCGGCCGTAATCCCGGATCAAGCCGTAGGGCGCAATAAGCTTGCAGAGAGGCGCCTTCGCATTCCGCCGAAGACGGCGTTCCATGCGGGCTACAGGCTCACTCCGCTATCTCCAGCGCGGCCGGACGCCAATCCATGCTGACATGGCCGGGCTGCTCGGAGACGCGCTTGAGCCACGCGCGCACCGCCGGAAAGCCAGTGAGATCGAACCCGCACTCGTTGGCGACATGGGTGAAGGCATAGAGGGCGATGTCCGCAATGGTGTAGCGGCCGGCAGCAAAGAAGCGGTGATGCTCAAGGTGCTGTTCCATCACGCGCAGCGCCTTGTAGCCCCTTTCCATCCACTCCTCGATGGCGTGCATCTGCAGGTCGCGTCCGCCCTTGATGAGCACCAGCCAGAAATGGGCGGCGCCCAGATAGGGCTCGAGGCTGTGCTGCTCGAAGAACATCCATTGCAGCATTTCGCCGCGCTCGAGCCGATCGTCCGGCACGAGCGGCGTACCGCCGGCGAGGTACCAAAGGATCGCGCCGGATTCCGAAAGATAGCGCCCGGGCGCGGCCTCGAGCAACGGGACATGTCCGCTCGGATTCTTCGCCAGGAACTCCGGCGTGCGTGTCTCGCCCTTGATGATGTCGATCTCCACGAGGTTGTACTCAAGAGCAAGCTGTGCGAGCGCGAGCCGCACTTTATAGCAATTGCCAGAGCGCTGCATCGAATAGAGCGTGAACATTCCTACGTCCTGTTTGGGACTTCCTGGTTTCGGACTCTTTGTCCAGGCTGTGGTCTTTTGAGGCTCTCTCCCCCACGCGCACAGGCTAAAAACGCACAACGAAATAGCTTGGCGAATGCGACCTCAATGCGGCTTGCCCCGTCGCGATCTGTCCGACGCGCATGGCAGATAAACGCTCATTCATCCTAATGGATGTCGCACCGAATGCCACCGCTGCGGCAATCGGCCAAGCGCGGCGGCACGCCGCAGCACCAAAAGCGAAGACACGTATAGGAGAGTTGAATTGGGCCACGGCCGGAATGGAGCGAGCGGCAGCCCGGTTGAGCGCCAGCGAAACCCGGGGTCGGATTGCGGCGGATAGCGCTGTCCCGGATTTCGCGGAGTTTGTCATTGAGTCGGCCGAAGGCCGGACCCGGCGGCTCAATCCGGGCTGCTGTTTCTGCTTGCCGTTCGGGCTTGAGGACATTAGGAAACGGTGCTCGTCCTCGGGACGCGGAGATTTTTCGGAGATCCCGTTCACGTGGCCCAGCGGTTCGCTTTTCCAGGGCTTTAAGGAGGATATTTTGGCCTTTCTCGCCGACTCGCTGCAGCGCATCAAGCCATCAGCTACGATCGCCGTCACCGACAAGGCGCGGGCGCTCAAACTTGCGGGTCGTGACGTCATCGGTCTCGGCGCCGGCGAACCGGATTTCGACACGCCGGAGAACATCAAGGAAGCCGCGATCAGGGCGATCCGGGACGGCCGGTCGTCCAAATACACCAACGTGGACGGCATCGCCGAACTCAAGGCGGCGGTCGCAGCGAAATTCAAGCGAGAAAACGGGCTCGATTATAAGCAGAGCCAGATCACGGTTGGAACCGGCGGCAAGCAAGTGCTCTTCAACGCCTTGATGGCGACGCTCAACCCGGGCGATGAGGTTATAATTCCGGCGCCGTATTGGGTCAGCTATCCCGACATGGTGCTGCTCGCGGGAGGCAACCCGGTCGCAGTCGCGACAACGGCCGAAACCGGCTTCAAGCTCAAGCCTGAGCAGCTTGATGCGGCGATCACGCGCAGAACCAAATGGGTCATCCTCAATTCGCCATCGAACCCGACCGGTGCAGCCTATACGCGCACCGAATTGAAGGCGCTCACCGACGTGCTGGTGCGCCACCCGCATGTCTGGGTGATGTCGGACGACATGTATGAGCATCTCGTCTACGACGATTTCGTCTTCACGACGCCGGCGCAGATCGAGCCGCGTCTGTATGAGCGAACGCTCACCGTCAACGGCGTGTCCAAAGCCTACTGCATGACAGGCTGGCGTATTGGCTTTGCCGGTGGGCCTGAGCCTTTGATCAAGACAATGGCGATGATCCAGTCGCAATCCACTTCCAATCCGGCGGCTGTTTCGCAGTGGGCTGCTGTGGAGGCGCTCAACGGTCCTCAGGATTTTATTCCAAAGCACAACAAAATCTTCAAGGAACGCCGCGACTTGTGCGTCGCCATGTTGAACCAGTCGAAGGGCATAAAATGCCCCAAGCCGGAGGGAGCATTCTACGTCTACCCCTCGTGCGCGGGGACCATGGGCAAGACCGCCCCGTCCGGGAACCGGATCAACACGGATGAGGATTTCGTCACCGAGCTTCTGGAGTCGGAAGGCGTCGCGGTGGTGCAGGGCACGCCCTTTGGGGTCGGCCCCGCCTTCCGGATCTCTTATGCGACCGCAACCTCGTCGCTGCAGCAGGCATGCGAGCGCATCCAGCGCTTTTGTGCGAGCCTGCGTTGATTCGTCGAGCCATAGCGAATGAAAGGGAAATCTCGCAATTCCGCCGCATTCTGATCGGATTTGTGGAGGCTGGCGAAAGCGGCGCGGCTCGCTTTTTGCCGTAGATCAACTCGGGGGCGGGCGGAGCTCGCTACAGAGATCCGCTTGGCGGCTAGTTCAGCGATTCCATGAAACCTATCAATTCGAGACCCCAACTTGGGCCGGTAAACGCGGCCTTCCGGGCGGGCTCCATATGCTTCGAATTTCGGAAGCGCTCAACTAGTCCTCTTTCTCACGCCGCATGCCGGAAAGCTTGCGGCGTGGCGGGGAGGGAGGGTTCCAGGGGCAGGGGACGTTTATGCGACAGTTCGCGAAATTCGCGGTGATCGCGGCTTGGCCCGCGATGGCCGCCGGGGCGGCGGCTGCACAGGAGCGGGCTCAGGTCGGCCAACTCACGTGCGATATTTCGGGCGGCATCGGCCTGATCTTCGGCTCCCAGCGAACGCTGAATTGCACCTTCGCGCCGTCGGCTCCGGGGCCGGTCGAGTTCTATGCCGGTACGCTGACCAAGCTCGGTGTTGATATCGGCGTCACCGATCGCGGCGCGATGGTGTGGCTCGTCTATGCGCCCACTTCCCGGCCGGCGGGCGCGCTGGCGGGAAGTTATGGCGGCGCCACCGCCGAGGCGACCGTAGGGGCGGGCCTCGGCGCCAACGTGCTTGTCGGCGGCTCCAACCGCACCGTTCAGTTGCAGCCGGTCTCGCTGCAGGGCCAATCCGGTTTGAATGTGGCTGCCGGCGTCGCCGGCATTGATCTGCGCTGGGTGCGTTGACGCGCGGATTTTTCGATGTAGAAGGGCTCATCCACGCAACGGGGAGATTGTCATGACAGTACGAGTAACATGTTTTTCCGCGATCGCAGCGGCACTGCTGATGGCGACCGCATCGACCGGGGCCCAGGCCAATGTCGAGGTCGGTGGGCTTACCTGCCGCAGCCCGGGTGGCGTCGGCTTCGTAATCGGGGCGACGCTTAACTTCCAGTGCGTGTTCGTCCCGTCCGGCGGCGGTCCGCAGCATCACTATGTCGGAGTCGTCCGGCGCATCGGGGTCGATCTCGGCGTTACCCAAAACGTATCGCTGGGCTGGGCCGTGTTTGCACCGACCGCCGTGATTCATCCCGGGGATCTCGCCGGCAACTACGGCGGCGTACAGGGCAACGCCTCGGTCGGGATCGGCCTCGGCGCCAACGCGCTGGTGGGCGGTTCCAATAACAGCATCGCGTTGCAGCCTGTCAGCGCCGAAGCGCAGACCGGCCTCAACGTGTCAGCCGGATTGACAGACCTGCAGCTGACTTCGGTGGATCGTCCGCTGGCGCCTCGCCGGCGTCATCACCGGCACCACTGATCACGTTTGGCATGATGATCGAAAGCCCCGGCCCGTCCGGGGCTTTCGCGTTTTCGAATTTGTGAATTTCCCCCGCGGTGTCGGCCCGGTCGGCCGAGAGATTTTTCTGCTGGGCTCGGAACCTTTTCGCGGCTGGTGAGCATTGTTCCGGCGTACCGAAATGGTCCCTTGTTAACGATTGGTCTTTCTTGCAAGTTTTCCACCGGGCCTGGCCCGACCTGCAGCGCATGAAACTTCTGCTACCCGGTGGCGCGGTCCTGCCGGGTCAGTTTCCTCCTAGCGATCCATGGGGCAGGGCATCAGCGTCTGGACCAGGAAAGCGGGCAAAGCACCCCGATGTGAGCCGCTCTCCGCACAGACCTGGAGCAACGAAAACTGTGCTATTCCGTAACGT
>Ga0209060_10001062_pt1 | contig 33736 bp, 25 predicted proteins | sample Coa_R1_8_FD_187155 | JGI IMG/M metagenome (GOLD analysis project Ga0209060, IMG submission 187155) | Surface soil microbial communities from Centralia Pennsylvania, which are recovering from an underground coalmine fire - Coalmine... | ecosystem: Environmental > Terrestrial > Soil >...
GGCTCCGCGCCGCTGGTGGTGGCCGGCCTGCTGGTGTACGGCGCGGGGATGGGACTCACCTATTACGCGTCGCTGTACTACTCGATGGCGGTCGGCCAGGGCGCGATCGACGCCGGGGGAAACTTCGAGGCGCTCATCGGCGTCGGCTATTGCCTGGGCCCGCTGCTGGGGATCGCCGGTCACGGCGTCGGTGGAGCCGGAGGGGCCCGGACGGCCGCCGCGGCCACCCTGGTCCTGACCTGCATGCTGGCCGGCGTGGTCGCGCGCGGTGTCGTGCGCCCCTACCTCCAGGCTCGCCGAAGCCGTTCCTAGGCCGATTCGACGCCGATTCGTTCGGTTCGTTTCGCGTTCGTCACAATCGTGGCCGTTTCGATCCGGTGTGAAACAGGACTTTTCGAACCTGTCGCGGTCTCGTTGGCGCGGACGATCGCGAACGAGGGTAACAACGAACGGCAATGGCGATCTCAAAGCCGGCGCGCAACCCGAGAGCAGCTCAACTCGCCGCGGGCCCGTTCGGCCCGCGCATCAACCGCCTCGCGTTGGTCACCGACGCGTGGAAGCCGCAGACGAACGGCGTGGTCAACACGCTGGTGCGTCTGGTGAAACACCTCGAGCTGGAGGGGATGGAGGTGATGGTCGTCGCTCCCGACGCCCACTTCACCGTGCCGCTCCCCTCCTATCCCGAGATCCGCATCGCCTGCGATCCCTGGAAGGCGATCGGCCGCATCCGGGGCTTCGCGCCCGACGCGGTCCACGTCGCGACCGAAGGGCCGCTGGGGTTCTCGACGGTGGCCTGGCTGCGCTACAAGAAGCTGCGCTTCACCACCAGCTTCCACACCCGCTACCCCGAGTACCTGAGCGCCCGCGTTCCGGTGGTCCCCGTGGACTGGGGCTACGACCTCGTCCGCTGGTTCCACGGCAAGGCCGAACACACGCTGGTCAGCTCGATGTCGCTCTTGCACGAGCTGGAGGAGCGGCGGGTCGGCCGCCAACTGGTGCACTGGGCGCGCGGGGTCGACTCCGAGGTCTTCAACCCGACGCACCGGCGCGGCGACGTGTACGCAGACCTGCCGGGACCGATCTGGCTCTACGTGGGGCGAGTGGCGATCGAGAAGAACATGGAGGACTTCCTCAAGCTCCAGCTGCCGGGGACCAAGGTCGTCGTGGGCGACGGTCCCTCACGCGAGGAGCTTCAGCGCAAGTACCCAGAGGTCGTCTGGCGGGGCTACCAGTTCGGCGCCGCCCTCTCGGCGCACTTCGCTAGCGCGGACTGCTTCGTGTTTCCGTCGCGCACCGAGACCTTCGGGAACGTGCTGCTCGAGGCGATGGCCTCGGGGCTCCCCGTCGCCTCGGTGCCGGCGCCCGGGCCGGTCGATCTGGTGACCGAGGGGGTCAACGGCGCGATCGACGACGATCTGGCCGCCGCCTGCCACCGCGCCATCAACTGCTCGCGCGACCTCGCGCGCGCCAGCGTGGTGCGGCGGACGCTGCGCGCCGGGCACGACCTCTTCCGGGCCCACCTCGTGCCGCTGCGGCCCGAGATCCCCTTCGCCATCCCACGCCCGGCCGAGGCGGCCTGAGTCCCGAGCTAGATCGCGTGAGGGCGGACGAGCTCCGCTCGGCCGACCTCCTCGCGGGGGGGCCGGGACCCTTTCAGGGTCCCGAGCTAGATCGCGTGAGGGCGGACGAGCTCCGCTCGGCCGACCTCCTCGCGGGGGGGCCGGGACCCTTTCAGGGTCCCGAGCTAGATCACCGGCAGCCGCAGGAGCGGCTGTCCCATCTTGATGACGGCGCCCTGGTGGATGCCGTCCGCGAGAGCGAATCCGTCCGGCGCGAACACGATGATCGTCGATCCGAGCTCGAACCACCCCATCTCCTCGCCCTTCTCGAAGCTGGCATCGCAGGCGACGGCGCGCGGGCCCGCGTACGCCAGGTGCAGGGGGACGTCGAGGAACCGCAGCCGGATGCTGGCCACCAGGATCGACGCCACCGGTACCAGGGTGACGACGTGACCGCCGGGCAGGTGCGTCTCGATGACCGCGTGCTCGTTCTTGACGTACAGCTTCTCGACGCGGCTGACGGTGATGGGGTTCGTGTTCCAGGTGTCCCCCGAGTGGTAGTCGAGGTGGACGACCCGGCAGTCGTAGGGGGCGTGGAACCGGTGGTACATGCTCGACGTCAGGCGGAGCGTCACGTAGCGACCGTTGCGGTAGCGCTGCTCGAGCGCCGGGTTGGCCAGGAGATCGTGCAGCGTGTAGGTGAGCCCCTTGGCCTGCAGCAGGACGTCGCCGTCCACCGTCCCCGAGGCGCCCACGATGGCGTCGCAGGGGCTGGTCAGCACCGCCGGGTCGGGGTCGACCGGCCGCAGCCCCGGCTTGAGCTCGCGGATGAAGCAGTCGTGGAGGCTGTCGAACGACGACTTCTTCGCCTCCGCCAGATCGGGGCTGGCGAACAGGCGCCAGAGGCCGATCAACAGATCGCGCACCAGCGGGTTCTGCACCTTGCTGATCCGGCCGACGAACTGGGTGGCCAGTCGCCGCGGGATGCGGTTGGTCAGCAGGAAATTCAGATCCTCGTGCTGGCCGAAGCGCGACAGAATCGCACGAGCGTTCAGGAGATTCGAAGGAGACGACGATGACATTTGCTCTCTATGCGTTGGGTGCGGTCGGCACCGTCGGGTTGACGGCGTCGCTGCACCGGGTGACGACGCGGCTGACGTTGTCCAAGGCGAAACACCCGTCGTTGCGAGGCCACGCCAAGATATCGCGCTTCGTCGCCAAGTTGGTGCCCTTCTACGAGTACGACGAAAAAGAGTTCTTTCGCTCGGACGACGCCCCCGACGAGGTGGCCGAGCGACGCCGCGTCGGCTTCCAGCGCCTGGCCGACATCTACAAGACGCGCTTCGCCGAGACGGTCAAGCTGACGCGCGAGGTGGAGTCGGGGATCTCGGACCTGCAGTTCACCGCCTCGTACCGGGTGCCGTTTCAGTACAGCCGCTACGTCCGCAAGAACCTGGCGGCGGGGGCCTTCGTCGCCTCCACGGCCGGCGTGCAGGTCACCGATCTCGACGGCAACGACGCCTACGATCTGACCGGCGCCTACGGCGTCAACGTCTTCGGCTACGACTTCTACAAGTCCTGCCTCGACCGCGCGTTCGAGCGGGCGCGCGCCCTGGGCCCGGTGCTGGGGCCCTATCACCCGGTGGTCGCCGACAACGTCAAGCGGCTGCGCGACATCTCCGGCCAGGACGAGGTCTCGTTCCACATGTCGGGGACCGAGGCGGTCATGCAGGCGGTGCGGCTGGCGCGCTACCACACGCGCCGCTCGCACCTGGTCCGCTTCTGCGGCGCCTACCACGGCTGGTGGGGCGACGTGCAACCGGGCGTCGGCAACCCGACGCCGGCGCACGAGACGTACACCCTCAAGGACATGGACGAGGACGCGCTGCGCGTGCTCCGCAACCGGAACGACATCGCCTGCGTGCTGGTGAACCCGCTGCAGGCGCTGCACCCGAACGCCAACGCCCCCAGCGACTCGACCCTGCTGGCCAGCGATCGCTCCGCGGGGTTCGACCGCGCCGGCTACACCGAGTGGCTCAAGAAGCTGCGCGCCGTCTGCAGCGAGCGCGGCATCGTCCTCATCTTCGACGAGGTGTTCGTCGGGTTCCGCCTGGCCCGGCGCGGCGCCCAGGAGTACTTCGGCGTCAAGGCCGACCTCGTCACCTACGGCAAGACGCTGGGCGGCGGGCTGCCCATCGGCGTGCTGTGCGGGCGCAACAACCTGATGAAGCGGTTCCGCGACGACCGCCCGGCCGACATCTGCTTCGCGCGCGGCACGTTCAACGCTCACCCCTACGTCATGACGGCGATGAACGAGTTCCTGCACCGGCTGGAGACGCCGGAGGTGCGCGCCCTCTACAAGAACCTGGACGAGGTCTGGAACGGGCGCGCCAGCCGGCTCAACGCGCGGCTCGGCGAGGAAGGGATCCCCGTGCGGGTAGAGAACCTGCAGACCATCTGGACCGTCCTCTACACGCAGCCCGGGCGCTACAACTGGATGCTGCAGTTCTACCTGCGCGCCCAGGGGCTGGCGCTGTCGTGGGTCGGCACCGGACGCTTCATCTTCAGCCTCAACTACAGCGACGCCGACTTCGACGCGGTGGCCGACAAGTTCCTGGCGGCCGCCCGCGCCATGCAGGCGGACGGCTTCTGGTGGTCGGACCCGGCGGTGACCGACAAGGCGATCAAGCGCAAGGTGTTGCGCGAGATGCTGTCGCACCGGATGTAGCGCCGACGCGGGCGAACGCCCGGAGTCCAAATCGGGTCCTCCCTGAGTTGAGGGCGGCCGCCGCGACCGCATCTTGGATCGCGGGAGGCGGTCGTCCCGGCCGGACCGAGAACCGTCCCCGAAAGGACGTGGCTCATGGGCGCCCCCACCTACCAGCAACTCGAACGGACGCAGCTCGAGGGGATGGAGGTCTTCGACGTGGACGGGACGAAGGTCGGCAAGGTCGTGCGGGTCGACAAGGTCCTCGGCTACTTCGAGACGCTGGGGGCCTTCACCGGCCCGCGCTACATCCCCTTCTTCGCCATCGAGCGGATCGATCCACCCGGCATCCGCCTCAACGTCATGAAGTCCGTGGTCACCCAGGTCTACGACCACACGCCCGGCGCCAGGCCGGATCTCACCCCCGACGGAAAGCTGACGGGCGGCACCGTGGCCAGCGGGTACACCGGGCGGGCGGTCCCGCTCGACGCCGACGCCCTCCGCGCAGCGCGCGAGGATCTCTTCGTCGGGGCGACCGTGCTCGACGCCGACGGCAAGAACCTCGGCACCATCCAGGCCTTCGACGGCCGGACGGGTTACATGCGGATCGAGAAGGACGGCTTCACCGTCAAGGATCTCTTCCTTCCGGTGACGTCGGTGTCTTTCGTCGACGACCGGGGGATTCATCTCTCCGAGTCCAAGGAGATCCTCCGGAGCCGGTACTGCCGGATGCCCGGCGTCGCCCACGGCTTCTACGGCTCGTAGGCGGACCGTCCTTCCCGAGGTCCCACTTGCCATGGATGGCCGTCGCGCAGCCCGCGCTCTCGAAGAGCTGGGGCCGAGGGTGTTCCCGCCCTGCGGCGCGAAGCCGGCCGGCGGCTCGCAGGGAGCCGCCGGCCCCGGACCGTCAGAACTCGTAGCCGATCATGCCGCCGGCGTCCCAGTTCGTCAGCCCCGTGCCGCTCGCGTTGACGAGGGTCGACTGATCGTAGGTCGGCCGGATCGTGTAGCGCAGATCCGCCAGGAACCCGTGGTAGCCGACGGTGAAGCCGACCCCCAGCGGAACCGAGAGCGTGTTGTCCGTCCCCGAGGTGAAGCTCGCCGTCGAAAGCGAGCTGAAGTTGGTCACCCGGTAGCCGTTCCAGCCCGCGCCGCCGAAGATGTACGGCTCGAGCAGCGTGTCCCGCGCGTAGAGCGGGAGGTTGAGGCGCAGGACGCCCTCGATGCCGTTACGGACCAGGTCGGCGTTCCCGCCCAGGCCGTGGATCGTGTTGGCGCCGCCGATGTACGAGCCCTCGACGCCGACGATGCTCCTCGTCCCGGCCGTCACGCGCGCCGTCCACGAGCCGCCGGTGTTGGTCTGGTTGCGGGCGGTACCGCCGGTGAAGTCGGTCACGCCGCCGCCGACGAACGCACCCACGCCGATGCGGCTCATCGGCATCCACCGCCCTTGCGCCTCGGGCACGAGGACGTCGGCGTTGTGGTCGGGGTACACCGGGACGGCGGTGGGCGGGGCCATCGGCGCCGGCGTCGCTTCCGGCGGGGGCGGTGTCGCCTCCGGTGGCGCCATCGTCTCCGGCGTCGGCTGCACCTCGGTGCCGGGCGGGGCCGAGGGCGGGTTCTCGGCGTCCGTTTGAGCGAATGCGGCTCCCGTGGTCGCCGCCGTCGTCATGATCGCGAACAAGATGGATCGGTTGAGTCGCATTCCTAGGTCCTCCTACCTGGAAGCTGCGTGCGCGCGACGCGACGGCGTAGGCCTTGACGCTGGCTTGCGTCTTTGGCGCATCGACGGGGGCTCATGGGTCGAGGTTGGCTTTGCTCCGCTACCCGACAGCGATCGCGAGCCGCGCGGCGCCCGGAGGCCCCAACTTCTTCGAAAGGAGGAGTCTCATGAACAGCCGAACGAAGACCTTGCTCACAACCCTGACCGCGTTGAGCGCCGGCGTCCTGTTCTGGAGCGGCGGCGCGTTCGCCGCCCCGGGCGTCGAGGACTCGGAGGTCAACTCGGCCAGGGGCCAGACGCGCTCGCAGCTGATTCACACCAGCGCGAGCATCGCCGGCATCGACAACACCGATCGCTCGGTGCTGCTCAAGATGGATGACGGATCGCAGACCTGGGTCCACGTCCCCGAGTCGGTCGGCGCGTTCGATCGACTCAAGATGGGTGACAAGGTAGACGTCGATTTCTATCGGTCGCTGGCGATCTCGCTGGCCCCGTCGGGCACCAAGCCCAGCATGTCGGCCACGCAGACCGGCGCGGTCGACCTGGCGGCCGGCATCCGCAGCCGAGAGTTCAGCTACTCGGCCAAGGTCGTGAGCGTCGATGCGGCGGCCAACACCGTGACGTTCAAGGGACCGAAGGGGCGCACCGCGACCGTCAACGTCGACAATCCGACCCTGCAGGCGAAGCTGCCGTCGCTGAAGCCCGGTCAGGTCGTGCAGTTCGACTACACCGAGGCGGTGGCGGCCGACATTCGGCCGGCCTCCAAGTAGGCTGACGGGCGACGAGTTTTCTGCGTCTCCCTCGCGAGGGCGCCCGGGTCGGTCGCGACCCGGGCGCCTTCGTCTATTTCGGGCCCTGACTTCGCTTCCCGCCCTTCCACGAGGTGTTCGAGCGGTGCGGCGGGACCAGGATGAAGCGCTGCGAGACCACCGCCTGGTCGGTCTCCAGGTGCGGGAACTGCCAGTTTCGGATCGCCGCCACGAAGCAGCCGGCGACGGTCGGGTCGCGAACAGTCGAACGCCGCGCCGTCACCGTGCCGACGCCGCCGGAGCGCACGATGGTGAACTCGATCGTCAGTTTTCCAAACAGGCGCCGCCGTCGCGCGACGACGGGCTCGTAGCAAGCCAGGAGCTCCGGTCGGTGGCGCTGCGCGATCCGGCGGACGATCTCGCGATCGAGCCAGCCGCGCACCTCGATCGCGTCGAACCAGACCTCCGCTGGCTCGTCGTGGGGCGGGCCGAGGCCGCCGATGCCTCGCCCCTCGCCGGCGCCGTTCGAGCTCTCCGAGCTGGGGCAGCTGCAGGTGGTCCCGCGGGTTCCCAGCCCCACCGAATCACCCTCGGCGTCCGCGGTCGAAGGCGTGGCCGCACGACCGGCATCCACCCCTGCCGCGGCCAGCGCGAGCAGGGCCAGGAACGAAGCTCCCGCGCTTCCGCCTGCCGCGTACATCGCGAACAGGACAACCGCCGGCGCGCCGGGTTCCGGGGCGGGTCAAAGAAAAAGGCCGCGCGACCCCGAAGAGTCGGCGCGGCCTCTCGCAGATGCCGTCCGGAGACGGCCAGCGAACGCGATTAAGCGGCGTGCTTCGGCTCGACCATCTCCCCGCGGAGGAGGTAGAGCGGCGCCCTGTGGTAGAGGTAGATGTCGTGGAACGGGTCGGTGAGGATCTTGGTGAACCACGCCAGCCCGGTCTTCACCCCGCGGAGGAAGAACAGGTGGACGGTGCGGAATACCAGCGCCCCGCCGGCCAGGACCAACCAGAGCCGCGCGAGGTGCTCGGCGTAGGTTGAGGCGTTCGTCCAGGGCTGATCGAAGATCCCCAGCATCGTCGGCGAGAAGAACAGCAACAGCGGAACCAGGCCCCAGATGCTGTGCAGGATCACCTTGCGGCGCAGGTTGTAGCCGACCTTCACCGACTCCTTGTACTCGTGCGTCGCCTGGTTCTCCTCGTCATAGCCCTTGGGCTCGAAGAAGAAGTGCCCGACCTGACGAATGCACATGGCAAACGTCCAGCCGAACAGCACCGCGAACACCGGGTGCGAGAACAGCAGCACGTAGGTGGCGCAGAAGCTCATCGCGCTGATGAGGTGCAGGGTCTGGTTGACGCGGCTGTGATGATAGAAGCGGTGATCGTCCCAGCGTTGCTCTTTCAGCTCTTGGAAAAAGCCGTTCATGCGCTCTCCTTCGCTCGTTGACGAGCCAGTGAAATGCTGGCTCCATTTGCCGTCAACTGCGCGCTTTTGAAAGCGAACTTCCAGCGACGTTCCTGTCACCGAGTGTGACAGCAGAGCTACGGCGGGCCGGGGCCGCGCGCGTCAGCCAGAGGCTGACCCAGACGCCCGTGCTGAAGTAGAGCGACATCCAGGGGATCTCCTCGCGCCACGGCTCCCATTGGCGCGTCACGACCAGACGCGTGGCCGCGTCGTGGAGCCCCGCAAGGAAAGAGAAGTACTGGCGGCCTGCGCCCTCGTCGGCCACCCAGCGGTGGAGGTACATCGGGATGTCGACCATGCACATGAAGACGATGTACGCGCCGATGAGCGAGACCGCGATTCCCACGAAGCGCTGCCGCGCCCCGCGCTCGCGCGCGACCAGCCCGACGATGACCAGCGCCGAGGTGAACGTCCAGATCGACTGCTCGACGGCGTTGCCCAGGTAGTTCGTGGTGATCACCGCGTACCACGAGCAGAGCTCGGCGATCGCGATCAGCGGGACCAGCACGCGGGAGACGACGCGCGCCACGTCCCGCTGCCCCGGCCCCGACGATTCACCGATGAGCAGCGCCCACTGGGCCATGAACGCCATCTCGGCGACGGTCGCCACCGAGCGGCCGATCGCCACGACGGAGATCCAGCTGTCGAACAGCACGATCCGCTGCACGTCGGCGCGCGGGAAGATCGAGCGGAACGCGCACCCGCCGACGAACAGCGCCGCGAGAAGGAGCTGGCGCCGGCGATAAAGCCTCAGCTCGGGTCCCTGCAGCGGGCTCTCGCGCTGGAACTGGGCCGCCATTCGCACCCAGAGGGCGATGTTGACGACCGAGATGACCCGAAGAAACCAGATCCAGGCGACGACTCCCGGAGAGGCGCCCATTACCGCCCGCCCCTTCCGTAGCTCGTCGCACGCCAACCGTACCGATTGAACGCGATCAGCATTGGAATTTGAACATACTGCGTCGAATTGGTGACGGTCGAGTTACAGTTCTGCAACAACCGACTCCGGCGCCGCGTCAGGGGACGGGTCAGCCGGCGCGTCAGCCAGCCGCTCGTTCGGCAGAATCCTGGATGCGCTGGAGCCAGTCGACCGACAGCTCCTCTGCCCAGTAGTGAGGCCGCCAGGGCCACGGGCCCGACACGAATCCAGTGTGGCCCCCCCACGTTGTGACCTTGAAGGTGACGGCGGCCGACGCCGCCTGCCGCGCTCTCGCCACCGCCTCACGCGGATAGAATGGGTCGTCCTCGCTGCTGATACAGAGGGTCGGCACTGAAATCCGCGACAGGAACCCGAGCGAGCTCGCCCGTCGGTAGTAGTCCTCGGCGCTGTCGAACCCGTGCAGCGGCGCCGTGACCTGCTCGTCGAACTCGGCGAACGTGCGCGCGGCGGCGATCCGGGTCGCGTCGAGGCGCTTGGTCTCGACGGGGAACCGCGCCAGGACATCGAGCGCCTTCGGCTTGAGCCGCCGGAGAAAATGGTAGGTGTAAAGACGCGCGCCCGGGCGATTGAGGTAGTAGGAGGCTGCCGCCAGATCGTACGGGACCGAGAGGGTGGCCGCGCCGCGGATCGCGCTCGATGGCCCCTGCTCTCCCAGCCACTTGAGCAGCACATTTCCGCCCAGCGAGAACCCGGCCGCGAACAGCGGCACCTCCGGCTCGCGCGCCACCAGCGTGCGCACCACCAGATCCAGATCGCCCGTCTCGCCCGAGTGATAAAGACGGGGCCGCCGGTTGCGCAGGCGCCTCTTGATCTGGTCGGGATCGCGCGCGCAGGACCGGAAGTTGAGCACCGTGCAGGCCCAACCGACGCGCGCGGCCTGCACCGCCAATCCCTGCGTATGCAGCGAGTGGGCGCTTCCCTCGAGGCCGTGCAAGACGAGTAGCCGAGGGGCGCCCCGGGGTCCGGGGGCGTGATCCAGCATCAGGTCGTCATCGTCCTCGGTGGTGAGGACCTCGCGCTGGAAGCGCACCAGGTGCCGCGACCGCGCCAGCCGCGCCCAGAGGGTCTGTCTCGTCGCCCCCCGCAACCACCAGGCGACGGTGGGCTGGTCAGTGTCTCGCATCGCCCATATATAGATGAGGGCAGAGGCGGCGGGATGCCCAGATTTCAGTTACTTCCGCTTGCACGGGGGTCGCGGGCCAACTAGACCAAGGTCCATGAGCTCATCCGCAGAAGCCCCGACGAACGGCGGCCGCCAGCAGCCGCCGGCCGGGGTTCCGGCGATCGATCCCGACACGCGCAGCGGCGCCGGCCCCGGTGGAACCGCCGAAAAGCCCAAGAAGAAGCGCCGGCCCGCGATCTTCGTCGTGCTGGGCCTCATGGCGCTGGGCGGCTTTTTCTACTGGCTGCACGGACGTAGCTTCGAGGAGACCGACGACGCGCAGATCGACGGCAACATCAGCAACCTCGGGCCGCGGGTCGCGGGGACGGTCACCGCGGTTCACGTCCAAGAGAACCAGCCCGTGCAGGCCGACGAAGTCCTGCTGGAGATCGATCCGACCGATCTCACGGTGGCGGTCGCGCAGGCCAGGGCGGCGGTGGCGCTCGCCACGGCGCAGCTGCAGGCCGAGGACCCCACGGTGTCGATAACGATGACCTCGAACACCGCCGCCGTGGCGGGGGCGTCTTCCGAGCTGCTGTCTGCGAACGCCGGGCTCACCGGCGCCGAGCGGGACGTCGAGCAGCTGAATTCGCGGCTGGTCCAGGCCAAGGGGAACGCGCGCCTGGCGGAGATCGAGCGCAATCGCGGCGAGGAATTGCTGAAGGCGCAGGCGATCCCCCGCGCCGACTACGACCGCCGCATCACCACCGCCGAGACGGCGGCGGCCGAAGTGCAGGCCGCCGAGCACGCGCTGGCGGCCGCCAGGGAGCGGGTCTCGCAGCAGCGGGCGCAGATCGGCGCCAGCCAGAGCAAGCTGACGGAGGTGAAAAAGAACGCGCCCAAGGAGGTCGAGACCCGGAAGGCCTCGGTCCTGTCGAAGCAGGCCAACCTCGACGCCGCCAAGGCGCAGCTGGCCCAGGCCGAGCTGAACCTCGGGTACGCCAAGGTGCGCAGCCCGGTGGCGGGCGTGGCGGCCAAGAAGGCGGTCAACGTCGGCGACCACGTCTCGCCCGGCCAGCAGCTGGTGGCCGTCGCGCAGACCGGCGACCTGTGGGTGACCGCCAACTTCCGCGAGACGCAGATCGAGCGGATGCGGCCGGGGATGTCGGTCGAGCTCCACGTCGACGCGCTGAACACCACCCTGGGCGGCAAGGTCGAGAGCATCGGCGGCGCGACCGGCTCGCGGCTCAGCGTGCTGCCGCCCGAGAACGCCTCGGGCAACTACGTGAAGGTCGTGCAGCGGATCCCGGTGCGCATCAAGATCGACCCCGGTCAGGAGGGGATCGATCGCCTGCGCCCCGGGATGTCGGTCGAGCCCAAGGTTCGCGTGCAGTAATGAGCGCCGGCGGTCCGGCGGCCGCGGCCCCCGCGCGCCCCGCCTACTTCGACACCGGCTGGACCAACGGCCACAACCCGTGGGTCATCGCCCTGGTCGTCACGATGGCGACCTTCATGGAGGTGCTCGACACCAGCATCGCCAACGTCTCGCTGCCGCACATCGCCGGCAACCTCTCGGTCAGTCAGGACGAGGGGACCTGGGTGCTGACCTCCTACCTGGTCTCGAACGCGGTCGTCCTGCCGATCAGCGGCTGGATCGCCTCCAAGGTCGGGCGCAAGCGCTTCTACATGAGCTGCGTGATGCTGTTCACCACCAGCTCGTTCCTGTGCGGGATCGCGCCCTCGCTGGGCGCGCTGATCTTCTTCCGCATCCTGCAGGGGCTGGGCGGCGGCGGCCTCGGCCCCAGCGAGCAGGCGATCCTGGCCGACACCTTCCCCCCGGCGAAGCGCGGGATGGCCTTCGCCGTCTACGGGATGGCGGTCGTCCTGGCGCCGGCGATCGGACCGACGCTGGGCGGGTTCATCACCGACCACTTCAACTGGCGCTGGATCTTCTTCATCAACGTACCGGTGGGGCTCATCTCGCTGACGCTCACGCAGCGGATCGTCAGCGACCCGCCCCACGTCACGGCGATGAAGGACAAGACGGGCGGCATCGACTACGTCGGCCTCGGGCTCATCGCCGTCGGGCTCGGCTTCCTGGAGATCGTGCTCGACAAGGGTCAGGAGGACGAGTGGTTCTCCTCGCCGTTCATCCTGACGTCGTCGATCATCGCCGGCGTCGCGCTGGTGTCGTTCGTCCTCTGGGAGCGGAAACAAGAGCACCCGGTGGTCGACGTCAACATGTTCAAGAACCGGACCTTCGCCGTCTCGAACGTCATGATGCTGACGCTGGGGGTGGCGCTGTTCGGCTCGACGGTGCTGCTGCCGCAGTACCTGCAGGTCCTCATGGGCTACACGGCGCAGCAGTCGGGGATGGCGCTGTCGCCGGGCGGGTTCGAGGTCATCCTCCTCCTGCCGTTCGTCGGCATGCTGGTCTCGCGCGTCGACGCCCGCTACATGATCGGCTTCGGCTTCGTGGCGCTGTCGGCGTCGCTGTTCTACATGAACCGCCACCTCTACGGCGGCATCGACTTCCGCACCGCGGTCGAGCTGCGCCTGATCCAGTCGATCGGGCTGCCGTTCCTGTTCATCCCCATCAACACGCTGGTCTACGCCGGCGTGGCGCCCGAGAAGAACAACGCCGTGTCGGGGATCGTGAACCTCTCGCGCAACATGGGGGGTGACATCGGCATCGCGGCCGTCACCACGCTGATCGCGCGGCGCTCGCAGTTTCACCAGCACCTGCTGACCGCGCGCACCAACAACTTCGACCCCACCTTCAGCGCGCGCGTCCAGGGGATCGCCGCCTCCTTCGAGCGCGCCGGCGCCTCGGCCGTCGACGCCGCCCACAAGGCGCTGCAGCTGGTCTACCTCCAGCTGCAGCAACAGGCGGCCACGCTCGCCTTCCTCGACGCCATCAAGATGCTGGCCGTCGCCACCGGGCTCATGATCCCGCTGCTGTTCCTGGCCCAGAAGCCCAAGGCCGGCGGCGCGCCCGCAGGCGGGCACTGAGCGGCCGGCCCGCTCAGCCGCCGGCGCGTCCGCGCAGCCGCGCCCCCGCGGCCGCCATCAGCCGCCGCTCCTCGGGCGCCAGCCCCAGCGCCACCAGCGCCGTCAGATAGGCGGCCAGCCCGCCCGCGACGACCAGCGGGATCCGGAGCCCGAGCGGCGTCACCGTCCGCTCGACCGCCAGCTCGACCAGCGCGGCGGCGCCCAGGGCGGCGAGCGGCTTGAGGATGGTCCGGTCGAACGGGGTGGCCCCGAACTCCAGCGCCACCTCGACGAAGACCAGGAGGTGCAGGAGGACGATGCTCCCGAGCTGCGCGAACGCGGTCCCCACCAGCCCGTAGCGCGGGATCAGCGCCAGCCCGAGCCCCACGTTGACCAGGGCGACCACCAGGTTGTTCTGCAGCAGCGTCCGCGACTTGCCGCCCCCCACCAGGACCCAGCCCGAGAGGCCGAAGCTGACGTTGACCGTGTGGGCCAGCGCCAGCACCGCCAGGGCCGTCGCCCCTTCCCTGAACCCGGGGCCGTAGAGCGCCAGGAGCTCGTGGCGCATGACCACCACGGTCAGCGCGATCGGCGCGGCGATCGAGACGACCCAGCGGTTCATCATGACCAGGTTCTCGCGCATGCGCTGGCGCTGGCCCAGGTGCAGCGCCTCGGAGAAGACCGGCGCCGCCACGCTGTCGAACACGAACCGCGCGCTGGCGATGACGCGCGTGATGAACTCCGCGGCGGCGTAGATGCCCGCGGCGCTGGTCCCCACGAAGGTCGTCAGCAGGATGAGGTCGGCCCGCTGCAGCACGCCGCCGAGCACGTCGCTGGCGCCGAGCGGCAGCGAGAACCGCACGAACCCCGGCAGCCGGGGCGCCCCGAGCGAACGACGGAGCTCGCCCGGCCCGAACACCCGCCCGACGGCGACGACGGCCATCAGCAGCGTCGCGGCGGCCGCGAACAGCTGCGCCACCGCCAGCGCGCGCAGCGATCTGCCGAACAGCGCGGCGGCCAGCCCCGCGCACAGCAGCGTGACCGGCTCGCCGAGCCCCCGCACGTAGAAGTTCGCGCGGGTCGTCTTGGCCGCCAGGCTGGCGCTGACCAGCACCCACCAGCCGCCGACCAGGGCCACCGAGGGCGCCATGATGCGCAGCGCTCCCTCGAGCGCCGGCTCGCGCATCAGCCGCGACAGCGGCCCCGCGCCGGCGACCAGCAGGAGCGCGACCCCCGTCGAGGCCACCAGCGCCAGCCGCAGGCCGGTCCCGACCGCGCTCCGCACCTCGTCCCGCTGGCCGCGCGAGCGCGGTCCCGCCACGTAACGCAACAGGCCGCCGCTGGCGCCGGCCGTCCCCGCCCGCGTCATGAGGTCGAGGATCGCCAGGCAGGCCTGATAGCTGCCGAACACGGCCCGGCCGAACAGGCGGGCCAGGAGGACGTGCGTGACCGATATCAGCGCCTGGGCGGCGACGGTGAGCGCCTGCATCCCGCCGCTCCGGGCCGCGTGGGCGACGTCCTGTCGCTTCTCGCGGTCGTCGTCGGGGGTGGTCATCAGATCGGGGGCGCCTCCCGCCAAGATGGCACCCCGCTCGCCGTTGCGGTATAGGGGTCGTCGATGCCCCGCATGGTGATGTGCCGAAAGCTCGGCAAGGAGCTCCCCGCCCTGCCGTTCAAGCCGATCGAGGGTGAGCTCGGCGAGAAGATCTACAACGAGGTCTCACTTGACGCCTGGAAGATGTGGCTCCAGGACTCGGTGAAGTACGTCAACACCTATCGCCTCGACCTCACCAGCAAGGAGGCGCAGGCCTTCATGCGCAAGCAGATGGCGGTCTACTTCGGGTTCGCCGAGGGAGACATGGCCGATACGGCCTGGACGCCGCCCAAGCCGTAGTCGAGGCCGTAGCCGCTGCTCAGGGCGGCGGGCTGCCGGGGAGCGCGTCCCGGCTCATGACGGCAGGGACCGCGCTGGCGGGGTGAACGACGTCCCGGCCGGGCGCCTCGACCTTCTGCGCCACCTTGAGCTGTCGCGCGCGCCAGATCGTGTAGAGAACCGGGATGACCTCGAGCGTGAGGAAGGCGCTCGTGATCAGTCCTCCCAGCATGGGCGCCGCGACGCGCTTCATGATCTCGGCGCCCGCTCCGTCGCTCCACAGGAGCGGCAAGAGGCCGACCGCCATGGTCGTGATGGTCATGAGCTTGGGCCGCAGGCGCTGGACGGTGCCCTCGGCGTGGGCCTCGATGATGTCCTCGCGCGTCCGCAGCCGGCCCTCGCGGACGCGGCGCTGGAACGCCTCGTCGATGTAGACCACCATCACCACGCCGGTCTGCATCGCCAGGCCGACCGTCGACAGCAGGCCGACCCACACGGGCGCGGACATCGGGTAGTGGAGCAAGAAGAGCGTCCACAGGCTCCCCACCAGGGCAAACGGCACCGAGATCAGCACGATGAACGCCTCGGTGGCGTTCCTGAACTGCAGGAACAGGAGCGCGAACATGGAGAGCGCCACCAGCGGCGCGATCCATTTCAGGCGCTGCTGGCCTTTCGCCATCAGCTCGTACTGGCCCGTCCACTCGATGCGCTCCCCCGGCCCCAGCTGGATCTCGCCCCGGCGGATGGCGCCGTCGAGGTCGGCGCGGGCCGCCGTCACGTAGGTCGCCACGTCGGTCCCCGACTCCAGATCGACGTAGACGTACGCCACCATCTCGCCGTTCTCGGTCCGGACCGTGGCGGGCACCGTCTCGTGGAGGGGATGGCCGATGAGCCCCAGCGGCACCACCTGGCCGGTCTTCGAGCGCACGGTGATCTCCCGCAGCAGATCGGCGTCGGCCGGCTTCATGCTCAGGTCGGGGGAGATTCGAAGGCGATAGGGCTGCTGCCGGTCGGGCGCGATGCCGGCGTCGCCGGGGTGATGTCCGTGCTCGATGATGAAACGCTTGGGGCGGAAGGCCGTCCCGCCCGCCCCTTGCCAGGTCAGCTCGTTCACCTGAAAGCCGCTGATGACGAAATCAGCCGTGGACTGGGCGAGCGCCGGATCGACGTGATGCAGCTCGGCGGCGGCGGGATCGATCGAAAACTTCAGCCACGGCTCGCCCCCCAGCGATTCGAACACCGCGCTCCTCGCGTGGGGCAATTGCGCCACCCACCGCTGCACGGCCGTCCCCACCGCCTCGAGGCGCTCCGGGCTGGCGGCGACGACGCGGATCCCGACCGGCGTACGCACGCCCGCCGTCGACATCATGTCCATGCGCGCGCGCGCGGGTGCGCTCCAGGCGCTGGCCCAGCCGGGCGTGCGCGTGGCCCGATCGAGCTTGTCGACCAGCTCGCCGGTGGTCTCCGTCTTCTCTTCGGGCCACAGCAGCCGCAGCGCGGCCTTGAGGCCGCCGGGGGCCCAACTCGAGTACCAGCGCGCGTGAGACACCTGGGGCCACTCCTCCCGCGGCTTGAGCCGGATCGTCACCTCGGCCATGGAAAATGGCGCCGGATCGGTGGCCGTGTTGGCGCGCCCCACCTTGCCGAACACCTGGCTCACCTCCGGGAATCGCGCCAGCGTCTTGTCGATCCTGGCCAGCTGCACGCCGGCGTCCCCGGCGGACACGCCGGGCAGCGTGGTGGGCATGAACAGCAGGTCGCCTTCATCGACCCGCGGCAGGAACTCGCCCCCCAGCCGGCTCACGATCGGGAGGCAGGAGGCGGCCGCCAGCGCCGCGGTGACCAGGGTCAGCGTCGGTCGCGCCAGGGCGAACGTCACGAACGGCCGATAGATGCGGACCAGCCGGCTGGTGATCGGGTTGTCGAACTCCGGCACGATGCGGCCGTGGATCAGCCGCTCGCGCAGGGCGGGAGCCACCGTGACGGCCACGATGGCCGCCGCGATGATGACCAGCGTCTTCGTGAACGCGAGCGGACGAAGCAACCGTCCCGTCTCGCCGGTGAACGCGAACACGGGCAGGAAGCTGAGCGCCGTGATGACCAGCGAGGTGAGGATCGCCGGCGCGATGCCGCCGGCGGCGCCGATCAGCGCCGCGCGCCGGTCTCGTCGTGACGCGCCGGCGGGGAGCGCCTCCACGCGACGGTGACACGCCTCCAGCGCCACGACGTCGGCGTCGACCGCCATGCCGAGCGCGATGCCGATGCCGCCCAGGCTCATGATCGTGGCCGGGACGCCGAACAGGTACATGCCGGCGAACGTCATCAGCAGGACCAGCGGCAGCGTCAGCGCCGGCGCCAGCGCGCTTCGCCCGTGCAGGAGGAACATCAGGATCACCAGCACCACGACGGCCACCTCCTCGGCCAGCGCGCGCAGCAACGTGTGCTCCACGCGGTTGGCCAGGTCCAGCCTGCTGTAGATCGTGACGATCTTGATGTTCCGGGGGAGGTACTTCTGCGCCTCGTTCAACGTGTGCTCGACGGCCCGGATGACCGCCCTCGGATCCGCGTCGCGCTTGGCGATGACGATCCCGCCCGCCACCTGCGGATCGCCGCCCAGGTCCGTGATGCCGATCGGCATGTCCGGTGTGAGCGTGGTGTGCGCCATGTCCCCGACCAGACGCTTGGTGTGGTTGGCGAGGAGCAGAGGAATGGTGTCGATCTTCCACGGATCGGGGTTGCCGGTGACCTTCGCCCGGACCTGCTCGACGATGTCGCTGAACGCCAGGTTCCGCGCCCGCAGTCGCTCCCCGTCTGTCTCGATGACCATCTGTTCGGTCGTTCCGCCGACGGAGGCGACCTCTGCGACGCCGGGGATCTGCAAGAGCTTGTCGCGTAGCATCTCGTCCTGCACCCGGTGCCCCACCGCCAGCGGCAATCGGGACGCCCCCACCAGCGCGTATTCGTAGACCCAACCCGTCGACGACGCCGGGGGGCCGATGTCCAGGCGTATCGTGGGCGGCAGCTTCGGCTTGAGCTCCTCGACGCGGCGAAGGATCTCGCGCCGCCCCGGCTCGAGATCCTTGGTGGCCCCGAACAGGACGTCCACGTAGGCCATCCCCGACATCGAGGCGCCGCGCACCGACTTGGCGCCCGGGACCGACCTCAGCGCGTCGTTCAGCGGGGCCGTCACCCGCGTCGCCACCTCGCTCGCGGGGTGGCCCATCCATTGGACGACCAGACCCATCTGGGGATCAGACAGATCAGGCACGCCTTCCGCCGCCAGACGCCGCCTGGCGTGCTCGCCCCACAGCGCCAGCGCGACGGCCAGGACGATGACCACCCGGCTATGCCGGCTACACCAGTCAACGCAGCGCTGGATCATTCGATAACCTCCTCGGCTTTGCCTTGAGCCGCCCGCAGCCGGCGTTCGGCGTCCAGAATGAAGGTGTCACCTGTCACCACCCGCTCGCCCTCGCTCAGGCCCGAGAGCACCACGACGGCTCCGGTTCGTTCGGCCGCCCGCTCGGCGACGTAGCCCGAATCGAGGATCCGACCGACCTCTATCGCCCGCCGCTTGAAGGCGTGTTCCCCCGCGGGGGCGGCCAGGACGTACGCGCCTTCACCCGAGTACAGGATCGCGCTCTCGGGCACCACCAGCAGCTTCTGCGGCCTAGCGTCGAGCTCCAGCCACCCGGTCTCCCCGTCCAGCCCGGGCGACTTCTCTGCCGCAAACCGCGCCTGGACCGTGGCCGGATCCCAGGGGGCCAGTGGCTCCGGCGTGAGGCGCACCGAGACCGGCACCGCGGGATCGACGTTGCGAAAGAAGACCGCCTTGTCCCCGGGCTCGAGGCCCTCCAGGGCCTCCCGGTGGACCACCGCCGTCACGACGCCGGTGGGTCCCACCCAGGCGGGCGCCCGGACGACCTGGGCGATGATGCGCCGCTTGACCTCCGCGACCAGCTTCTCCGTCGAGACGATGGCCTCCGCTTTATTGCTGGCGGGGACCAGCGCCATGTTGCAGATGGGACAATCCCCGGGCGCGGCGGACACGACCTGGGGGTGCATCGGACAGACGTACCGCTGCGAAGCGCCGGCCGACGCGCGGTCGTACCTGTGCGAGAGAACGCCCCCCCCAACGAGCGCCGCCGCAGCCGCGAGCAGCAAGACCAGCCGGCCGATGACGATCCCCCTCGACACCTGACCTCCAGCGCTCGCTTTGCCCATGGTTCCCTCACAATTCGCAGGTGATTGCCGCTATTCCCACAAATGCGCGTTCGGCCCCTGGGGATACTCGTCCCCAGGGGCCAACTCGAGATCGGTGTTTGCGACTACTGGCGTCTCATCACCGTTCGCGCGCGCCCTCTCTCGTTCTCACCAGGCCGCAAACGCCGCGAACGAGTTGTTTCCAGGGCTGACCTGGATGCAGTACCCGTCGTTGCGCATCGGCGGCAGTGGATAGTTCCAGTTTCCATTCAACGGCTCGGGGCGGCCGTTGACGGTGAGCGTCTTCCCGGCTGCGAAGCTGCTGCTCTCACCCTGGAACAGCCGCGACCGCGTCTCGAAGCAGGTCGCGCCCGTGCCCAGATTGCCGGACTGGAAGTTGCTCCCGTCCGCCACGCTGAACACCACCGGGTTGTTGCAGAGCCCACCGCAAGGACGGAGCACCTGCGGGTTGCAGTAACCGAGGCAGGGCTCCACCTCGGCCTTGCAGACCGCCTCGTCCCCCGCCTGCCCGTCGTGGAGGCACTGGACCGCGTTGGGGTTCGAGTTCCCCTGGCAGAACCGGGTGAACGTTCCGCAGTACGTCGAAGGCAGCTGCTCCCACAAGGTCGGGTTCGCGGGAGGCGTCTGCCCGTTCTGCGACTGGAACACCGACTTGGCCCTGAACACCGAGCCATTGAACGTCACACGATCGTCCAGCGCGTACCGGATCTGCGGCTGCCACGAGCCGTCGTTGTTGTTGACCCGATCCCAGAGGTCGAATCGGATGTTGGGCGTCTGCCCCGCGACCGCCGTGTTGGCCACGCGCGCCCGGTAGTCGACCTGGTTGAACTCCACGACGTTCTCGGCGACATACGCCGTGCCGGCCTTCCAGGAGTTGACCAGCGCGAGCTGGCGGAGCATGTCGTGGTCCTCGTGACCCACGATGTGGCAGTGCCAGACATAGCCCGGGCCCTTCACGTTGTCCGGGAACGACGTCGGGTCGATCGAGGCGAACTGGTTCACGCCCGGAGTGTTGTTCGTGCTCTCCTGCGGCGCCCAGCGGACGATGATGCGGTTGACCATCCCCGGCATCGCCTGAACGGTGTCCTTCCACCCGGTCTCGTACGGCGCAGGCGGAACCGCCGGCCCCGTGAAGAACGGCGTCGGGTCGACGACGACCGGCCGCGTGACCGGCATGTGGCCGTTGATCAGGTGCCACTGCGCCCGGTAATTGGCGGAGTCGAACGGCTGCCGGTTCAGGACCTGGAACTCGATGAGGTGGATGTGGATCTGGTGGAAGTTCTTGTCCTGATCATCCTCGCGGGGCTCCATCATGTGGATGAGGTCCCACTCCTCGGTCGAGTTGACCAGCGGCAGCTCGGTCGCCGGCGCGCTGAACTCGAGGCCATCAATCGAGCGCTGATTGCAGTTCGGCAGCGCGGGGTCAGGACAGCTGCTGCCGTCAGGTCGCTCGTCGTCGAAGACGCGGAGGACCTTGAAGCGCGTGGGCGCGTTCGTCGTCAGGACGGCACGCTGGGGGAACAGCGACGGGTTGAGCGTGGGCGGCGGCACGGCCGTCCCCGACTGAACGGTGAACTGCATCACCTGCCCCAACGTCGGGCTCGAGCCCGACCCGACGTAGTTGTTGTTCATGACGATCTTCGTGCCGGCGGCGAACTGCGAGAAGTCGACCAAGATGTCGGCGCGCTCGGTGATCCCGATCTGGACGTCGGGCGAAGGCTGGGGCGCCGGCAGGTAGCCGCCGTCCGAGCCGATGATGGTGATGGGGACGACCCCACCGGTGGTCTGATTGACCAGCTGCAGATCCCACAGCTGGGTGTTCGCGGCCGCCAGGACGCGGAACCGATACTGCCGCCTCTGGACGTTGAGGTTCGGCCACACGGCGCCGTTGACCACCACCGTGTCGGCTCCCTCGTTGTACGACCAGTAGGCGATGTTCGGCGGCGCGTCGGCGCCGGCGTTCAGCGACCCCGGATCGGGCGGGAAGTGAAGTTGACCGTCGGTGAAGAAGGCGCGCGACGCGATGCCGAGGACGACCTCGAACTGCCCCTTCGGCAGCGGCGAGCTCGCCTGGTCGAGCGGCGCGTTGGGATCGCGAATCATGTACCCCGCGCCGACCTCACCCCCGTAGACGCCGAGGCGGGTCACTCCGAGAACGTGATCGTGATAGAAGAGTTGCGTCGAGGGTTGATCGTTCGGCATCGTGTAGTCGTTGGTGGTGAAGCTCGGACCGCGGTACTGCACGTTCGTGAACCACTCGTTGGCCGTGCCGTCCATCTGGGGCAGGACCACCAGGCCGTGCGTGTGCGTCACGCGGGCCACCGGAAACTGCGCGTTCTGATAGCCGGGCGGGAAGAGATTGAATGGCGGCGTCGGTTCCTCGATGGCCTGTGGGTTCGCCCAGGCGATCGTCGGGTCCACCGGCAGGAAGTACGGCTGCTGGATGTTCGTTCGCCAGTGAACGACCGTGGGGATGCTGCGGGTGTTCTCGAAGGTGGCGCCCGGAGACCCGGTGAAGTTCCCGCCGCCCACGATCGGCCCGTTCTGCGCGAACACGGTCGTCGACGGGAACCCCGATGGCAGCATCTGCACGCTCGCCTCGGAGTCGGTGATGGTGTACTCGTTGCGGATCACCTGACCGGACGAGTTTTTGATCGGCGTTGCTTGCCACACTGGCAAGATCGGCAACTGTGTCGTGAACATTGGAATCGTGGTCGGGTCGAGGGCCTGCTCGTTAGGAGGAGGCAGCCCAACCGCAGCGGTCGTCTGCGTCACCGATTGATCCTGAGGGCCTGCGCAGCTGGTCAGCACCGCGATCGCCGCCAACGCTGACCCCGACCCGACTCCGAAGCGTCCCTGTCTTTTCATACGGACCTCCCCGGCGGCTGCCTGATCTCGCGCCGCCTGACAGATAAGTACGGCGCACAGGCGGAACGTAACCGCTGTGACTTTCATCCCACCGATCCGTTTCACTTGGTCACATCCTTCTGATCGTCGTCGACGCGTTTTCGCCCATCTTCCCAGCGTTCGATGGCAAGGGACGGAACTCACGTCGCGGGTACCTCCGAGCCAGCTTCACAGAAGCGGCTGGCGCGGGCACCTATATCGAGAGTGCTTTCCCCGATCGCACAGAACCCCGACGAGCGCCGCGAACGGGAGATGTCCCGACCGATGTCTCTGGACGCACCTCCGAGCCTGTCTCTCCGTTTTGGGCGAAAGTGAGCCCGTGCGTCCACCGGCATCGACTGCGACCGCTACCGCCCGGTGTTCTACTTGCGGAAGAGCTTCAGCTTCCTCTGGAGAGTCCGACGGGTTATTCCCAGCCGTCTTGCCGTGAGAGAGATGTTTCCTTCCGACTCAGCGAGGATTCTCAGGATGTGCTCGCGAACGACGGAGTCGATCGTGTCATTGCTCGAGGCACTCGGGCCCGCGACATATCCCCGCATGGCTTTGTAGTCCTCAGACGTCACGGGATGGGCGGCCGTGGAAAAGGAGGCGTCGTAGGCCCGGTGTCGATTGCGTTCCCGTGATGAACGACGGGAGTTGCGTGCGCGGCCGCGGTGACGTTGGCTGTACCGCGGAGCTAGGGCCACTGCGCTTAGCCCACATCGTCTACTTTGTTGCCGGAGCGCCCAAAGTCTTCGCCAGGGATGACTCGGCTTGTCGATGCTCTGCCATCTCAGGGGAAAAGGGATCGAGTGCGGATGACGCTCCGAGACCGTTGCAGCATGTCGCCACGATGAGCTCATGGGCCGATACACGCATAGGCCCGTCGTCACGATGCTTGAGAATCCCGAGGGTGCAGGTCGTGCCGACGGTGATCTCCGCGAGGACCTTCTCCAATCTCTCGGCAGCACCGCCCTCCCCTGGAGAGACGGTCGAACGGTGTGTGCGACAAGGGCCGGACATGCGGCGCGACGAGGGGAATCAGTCATAGACGTAGGATGGCTATCACCTGACCGTGAAGAAGGCGTTACCACGGGTCGAGGCAGACGTTTCGTTCTCAGGTCCCTGCGGCCGCCCGGCACTCATTTCGCGCGAGGCATGGCACTTGCTCGTTGTAGGGCCAGGAGTGACTGCGGAGATGCAGCTTTGAAGTCTTGGCTCAGACTGACTGTGATACTGGCGTCCCTGGCCGTCATGCTGACCGTATGTCAGGTCACGAAGTCATCTCCATCAGCCAGCGGGACCGGCGGCAACGGCTCAACTGGCGATACCTCCACCACGACGGTCTCTGACGGAGGCAGCCCGATTGCGTGCTCCGATCTTTTCGACCAGAGCATCGTGCCCTCGTACAGCATCGACATATCCGCCGATGATTGGGCGAAGCTCACCGCCGATTTCCACGACCTCAAGGACGTCGAGGCGGGGATGCCGCCTCAGACCTACTATCCCGTCACCTTTCACTACGGGTCCGAGACCGTCTCCAACGCGGCCATCCGACTACGGGGAAAGTCATCGTGGGTGAATACCGTCCTCTACGATGCCAACCCCAAGATGCAGTTCGACATCTCCTTTGATCAGGTCGACTCGAGCCAAAAGTTCCACGGACTCGCGAGCATCCACCTGGCGATGCCACGAGACGATTGGACGTTCATCAACACGCGCATCGGTTACACCTGGTTTCGCAAGATCGGAATCGCCGCGCCTTGCGCGAACAGCGCCACCGTCACCATCAACGGCACGTACTACGGTCTCTACGTGGCGGAGGGGGCGGAGAACAAGAAGCTCCTGCAGGAGTTCTTTCCTGGCAACTCGAGCGGCGATCTCTTCCAGTACGGGACAGAGGCGAAGACCAACACTTCATCGCCGAACTGGGCCAAGCTCCAAGCCCTCCAGAGTGCGACTACGGTCTCGGCCCTGAGGGGACTCGTCGATCTACCTAACACCATTCTCGAGTGGGCGGCCGAAGCGGTCGTCAACGACGCCGACGGCTACTACGGCGGGTCGCACAACTACTACCTCTACGACGAGGGCGCCGACGGATATGTCTGGCTGCCCGACCAAACCGATTCCGCTCTCGAGTGGCCCGAGCTCTTCACAGGCGTGTCTTATAGGGAGCACCCTCTCTATTGGTGGGAGGGCCGCGTCGCTCCGGACCGACCGGGGGCCGATTGGCTGATCGTCCTCATCAACGACCCGAACTGGGTTGCCCTGTACACCGACGCCATCGCCACTCAACTCGGAAAGTGGGACATCAATGAGATCCTCGGCTGGATCGACACGTGGTCGGCCCAAGTAAGCAGCGCGATGACTGCCGACCCGCACAGGTGGGCGACGCCAGATCAATTTGCCTCGGCCGTGACTGCCCTGCGAGACGTCGTCCAAAATCGTCCGACGTACCTACAGAGCTTCGTCAACTGCGAGCACGGCATCGCCACAGACACTACCGACGGAGACCATGATGGATATCCGTGGTGTAACGATTGTGACGACACCGCCCCGAACGTTCACCCGGCGGCGCCCGAGATCTGCGGGAATCACATCGACGACAATTGCAATGGAGTCGTCGACGAAAACTGTCCCGGTGAGCAGGCGGGATATCCAGGTCAAGTCGACGGTGGAGCGCCTCCGATCGCCCACTAGGCGAACAGCGAGAGCGTCAGCGGTCATCATGAGTGTCGCTCAGGAAGACCCGGGGGTCCGCCGATTAATGAGCCAGCTCGACGTGAGCATTTCGCGTTTTCTCAGGTCGGCCTGAGCTCGACCCGGTCGTCTGAGGGGCCACTCGCAGGCTGCTTCTGTTCGAGCCGAGAAGGTGGCCCGTCCAAACGGACGCCCTTATGCCCGGTTGCGAAGCCGGCGCTCTTCGATGCGCGGGTTCAGATAGATCTGACCGAGGAGATACGTGACGCCGAGGCGCCGAGCGTGGTGGGCAAGCAACGTGAGTGGAACCACCAGGGGGAGGCGCCCCTGGCGCTGCTCCTCGATGATGCCGAGCAGCTCTCGCTTGTCTGCAGCGTCGAGCTCGTCCTTCAGGTGGCCGACCATGTGCATCAGCACGTTGGCATGCTTCCCCGACTGAGACCACGGCGCTGTCCAATCCGGTGCTCGGATGCTTCTCGAAGCTGGGAGACAAAGGGGGACCGTCGGCAGCGCTTAGGCACCGCCGTCGCTTCCCAGTTCGAACACATGGAAAGGCGCCTCGGGAACGGCAGGCGCCGCAAGGACTGCACCCAGCAGGCTACGGTCCCTCGTAATGTGCAATCCCGGCACCAACGTAGTCGCAGTCGTAGCTCGCACCTAGAAAGGTCGCCGTGAGCGTCTCGTAAATCTGAAACTGCGTCTCCGTCGGCGTGCTACCCGAAACCGCAAACGTTCCCTTCTGCAATCCATAAACCTGACCCTGGCCTTCGCCAGCCGGCACGGTCGCTGTCCCGCCGCATGTATAACTGAGGTCGGCGTTGACCCCACCCGTCAAGACAGTGCCTGACTGGTCGATGATACTGAGGCCTCCGCCTTGCTGGGAGAAGCTCAAAGTACCGCCGGTCTGAGCCGTGATCATCGCGCAGCTCCCGACGCGACAGAGGCACGCCTCAATCGACGCGCTCGTAATCAGATACGTGCCCGACAGGGATGTCCCCGTGGCGTCGCCCGCTGGGATTCCGGACACGTCGGTTGCGTTGACGGTCATCGTCGATGTCGATGTCGATGTACTGCCGCAGCCGACGATTGCTATCGTCAGGCCGGCTAAAGCCGCCGCACGCCAGGTCCTCCTCACGCCATTCGACAGACCCGATGTCTCACTTCTCCTCATGACCCCGGCCCCGAGACGAATACGAAAGATGCTGGTCATTCCATACTCATCCGACACTTCTACAGTAGCTCGGATCGGCCTACTGTTGCCACACCGATCCCACCGCCACAATCATCCTCGTCAACGGCACGCGCTTTCGGACGCTCAACGTTCTGGACATGTACACCCGGGAGGCCATCGCGATGGAGGTGGCGTTCTCGTTCCCTCATGCCTCGTGGTCAGAGAGTTCTCTGCTGATGCGCGAACAGGCTTTCGGCATACGTCATTGACATATATCCGTCAGTGACGTATCACTTGCCGCGTCCCTGATGAGCGCCGACGAACGCGCCTCCGTGATCGAGGAGATCGCTCGAAATCCAAAGGCAGGTGACATCATCCAGGGGAGCGGTGGCGTCCGGAAGGTCCGCATCGCTCTGTCAGGACGTGGAAGAGCGGCGGCGCGCGGCTCATCTATTACCACTAGAATGATGAATGGCCCGTGCTCCTGCTCGAGGTCTTCGCGAAGAACGAGCAGGCGAACCTGTCGAAGGCCCAGCGGAACGTACTCGGCAAGCTGATCGGAGAGCTCAAGTCCGCTCGGAAGAGCAAGTGAAGGAGACGGGAATGCGCAAAGAACACTTCGAGGGGACTCTGTCCGGCCTGCGCGACGCGATCGCGCAGGCCAAGGGTGAGGCGAACGACCTGACCATTCACGAGCTTCCCGATCTCGACGTCGTCGCGGTGCGTGCCAAGACCAGGCTCTCCCAGGGTGACTTCGCGCGCGCCTTCGGCGTTCCTCTGGGGACCCTGCAGGGCTGGGAACAGAAGCGGCGCAGGCCAGAAGGCCCCGCGCGTGCGCTTCTGACACTCATCGACCACGACCCCATCTCGGTCGTGAACACCTTGGCGGCTGCCAGAATAGGCGCGAAACGGGCGGCTGGCACCGAACGACGACCCAAAGTGCGCATGACCCGGCAGCGGCGCGCCGGCTGATCGCCGGCCGCATCCGCGGTGATTCGCCTCGCGCAAACAGGTCGGATACCGCTTCTTCCGTCAACTGCGGCTCGTTCGCTACCCTGCCGCGCGGGTGCTCGGCGTTGCTCGAGGCCGGGCCAGCGCCCCCGAGAGCGCGACTACCAACGGCCAAGGACGTCCCGACGATCCGGCTTATGGTCGAGAGCTCAGGCCCGGGTCGTGCCGCTGTGTGATCTCTCGACGGAGGTCTTGAGCAGCTCGAGGTAGGCGCGCGTGACGTCCGATTCGTCCAGGACTCCGGCCACCCTCCGAGTCGCCAGGTCGATCATGAAGAACACGTAGTACCGCACCAGCCCGAGCAGCGTCACCACCTCCACCGTGAAGAAGTCGGCCCCGACGATTGCCCCCATGTGCGCTTTCAAGAACGTCGCCCACGGCGTGCACGACCCACGCTTCGGCGCGGGGTCGAGCCCCCGTTCCTTCAATATCGCCTGCACCGTGCTGCGGCCGATCTGGTAACCAACATTCTTCAACGCGCTCTGGATTCGCGCGTAACCCCAACTGGGGTTATCCGTCGCCATCCGGATCGCCAACCGCGCGATCTCGGCCTTCCTTCTCGGTCGGCCAGGTCCGCGCCTCTCACTGCCGTCGTACTTCTTTGCCACCAGCTCGCGGTACCACCTGAAAATCGTATCTGGTGTTCCGATCGTCGCGAACTGGGCGAGCCCCCTACGACCGAGCTTCTTGCCCAGCTCGCCGAGCCGCCGGCGACGCTGCGCCGAGAGCTGGACCCGCCCCGGACCGAGCCTCTCGCGGAGCGCCTCGTTCTCCTCCAACAAGTAGTCGATCGCCACCTGCTGACGCCGGCCCAGCCACACACCGATCCACGCCGCCAGAAACTGAACTGGCAGCGGCAGTGCTATCGGCTCACGTCGCCCCCTTCCCAGCCATGCCCTGCCCTTGTACGCCTCCTGATCGCGCTTGGGAAGCCCCCTCCCGACGCCGTCTATCTCCTCGTGATCGTGCCCATTCTCCTCGGCTGCGTTTCCGAATAGGACGCCGTTTCATTGACAATCAGCGGTGTACCGCTCTGCACGATGGTGTTGCCGCGCCGAACAAACTCGATCGGGCCAAGGTCATTCATTTCGGCCGGCTCACTTAAGGCCGCAGCGGCAGCTTCACCGACCTCCCTCGATTCCCCGCCCGCCTCATACTCGGCTTTCTACCCCGCCCGATCTCGTCTGACAGAGCACTTCCAAGCTCGCCCTACCCTACCGACATCCTTCCGCTTTCCGCCGACCGAGTTTCCCGATAGGACGCCCTTTCAACCGCTCCCTGCCCTACCGAGATCCTTCCTTTTTCGGCCGATCACATTTCCGCATAGGACGAGATGAATCTGCGGAAGGGGGTAACAACGTCGTCCATCCGCACACATTCCTATGGCCGTCGCAGCCACTGGCAGACGCGGAGTGCCTCCGCTCCCACAGGACCGTACGAACTCAGCTCGTTGTCGTTAATCAAAGGTTCAATCTTCTCGACGGCCTGCCTCGCCTCGATATTTCCCAGGGCGCAAATCACGGAAAACCGGACGTCTGCGGATCTGGACGTCAGCAGAGCCGCGAGGTCATCTGCGGCATCGGCTCCCTGTTCATGCATTCGCCCTAGTGCTTCCGCTACGTTGTCCAAGACGACGTCGTCCTGTTCTTGCACGCGCAACGCCCTCCTAAGAACCGGCTTACTCGAAAGCTCCCCGAGCTCGCCAAGAGCGCGCGCGGCCCCAGCCCGCGATGCCGCGCTCAGCGACTTGTCGAGCAACGCAGCTTCCATGGACGGAATAATCGATCGGTCACCGACCTCGCCAAGAACCGAGCCCGTCCCCAGCGCGACATCCGGCCTTGTCTTTAGCAGCGACATGGCGAGCTCGACGCCCCTCGCACTTGGGAACTTTGGAAGCAACCACAGCGCCCTGCTTACAGCCTCTGTAGACAGCGCTTCATCGGCAAGAGCTCTGCCGACTAGGGTTCCAATTCCCTCATCTGAGACTCCCTCTGTAGAGCGAGTTCCATAGGACGGATCTGTCAACGAGAGGTCTCTCAACAGCGCCGCGACCTGACGTTCTATGTTTTCGCTCCGCGTCATGGCACTAGCGCGAATAGCAGTTGGTGGTATGACAGTGACGGGTGTACACGCGGCTGTCACCCGGATTCCAGGGTGCGTTTCCGAAATTTCGCTTAGCTGCCATTTCACACGCGAGTTTTGCGGCCGCCTCCGTCGTACCTTTCCCGGCTCCTGTTACCATGCCTGGGACTCCAGGGTAGTACTCCTTCCCTTGAATATTGCATCTACAGTAGCACGTAATCTTTCCGCATCCGAGCACCGACGCCCTTTGCATAATATCGGGTTGTGTACTGTCGCCCAGGAGAGCGGCAAATTCTGACGCTCGCCCCAGCTCAGCGCAAGCCGCTGCCCTGCCTACAGCATACGCAACGACAGTTACCGCATTTGTTATCCACGTTAGTTGGGCGTCTTCGACGGCAGTTGCTAACCCGAGCGGATCGCGCAGATTCACCGGATCGCCGTTCGCATAGCCATAACGATTCTGCGAAGCCGGATCAGCCATCCGCGCGGGGTAGGGATCGATCGTCTCAAATCTGCCATTCGATGGTTGGTAGTATCGTGCCCTAAGGTTGAGGAGCCCGAGGTCGGCGTCCAGTTCTTCCCCGGCGAACAGGCGCGAGTTGGTAGTTACACCTGTGCTCCCGATTAAGTCTCCCCAGGAATCATACTGATAAGTGTCCGTGACAGCTCCCGTCGCGTCCGTCAAAAATGTGATATTCCCGCTGGCATCGTACCCGAAGTATCTGCTCTCGCCAGAGCCGTCAACATATCTGGTTTGGCTCACAAGGCGATCGCCGTATGCATAGCGAACGGCCACTGCATTGTCGACGACCTCTTCCACTACCTGGACGTAGCCCGTCGGATTCAGTTCATCCACTAGGTAGCGCGTTGTAACCGCGCCAGAGGTCTTCTGGACTCTGTTGCCATCTCCATCATAGACCAAAGCGATTTGGCCTCCGTCCCGCGACGTGAGGCGATTTTCGAAGTCATGAGAATACGCGTGACCGTCTGAGCCCACCCGACTTCCGTTGGCATCGTACGACTCTGTAGTTATCTCGTCATTATCATCGTATTCGAATGTCTGGGGCGCTATCGCGGGTAACGTCGACAGTCTGGAGATACGATTTCCGACCGGATCGACCTGGTACGTTATATTGCCATTTGTTGCCGGTCCGCGCGGGTCTCCGGTGATGCCTTCGCTGGTAAGCCGTGACGCCGCGTCATATCCGTATCCCGCCTGTCGTCCGCTGGCCTCTGTGGCTGAAACTCTTTGTCCAATCGGATTGTAACCGTACGCCCACGTAGCGAAGGACGGCATAGTCCCGTTCTTCCAGACAATCGTCGACACCCGATTTCTCTCATCATAGCCGTACGTCGCTCCTACACCGTTCGCCTGCGCTATGGTTGCCGGTCGGCCGGTCGCTGTGTAAGCGGCAGTCGTTATCCCTCCCGAGCGAGTGTCGGTCACCGAGGCAAGTTGATTCGCTTCGTCCCACGCATACGACACAGAAATGCCATTAGTACTGGGCGAATCGATACTGGCTACGTTGCCACTCGCGTCGTATGTGTACGTCAACGTTCCTGCTGGGGCGGCTTTTGTCTGCAGACGATTTCGCGAATCGTAGGTGTAGGTAGTCGTGCCACTGGCGTCGGTCATACCCGACCTCGTGCTGGTCGAGTTGTAGGCGTAAGTCACCGTCGGCTCGCCCAGGCTCGGGTCGGGCACCTTAGAGGTGAGGCGACCAGTTGGATAGCGCCGGTCGAAACCGTATGTCGTCGTTTTTCCCCGAAAGTCGGTGTGAGCCGTCATGTTGTTCGCGACATCGTAGGAGAACGTCTCAGTCATCTTCAGTGGCAGCGACCGACTGATCTTGCGGTTCGAGGAGTCGTAGGCATACGTCGTTGTGTGGTTGTTGGCGTCGGTGACCGAGGTGAGGTTGCCGCTGCCGTCATAGCCGTATTGCGTGACATTCTGCAGCGGGTCGGTGACCGAGGTGAGCTGACCTTCGTCATCGTAGCCGTACAGGGTGGCTTTGCTCATCTGGTCCCTAGTTACCGTTCGCCGGCCCAGATCGTCGTAGGTGTCGTGCGTGGACGTGTGGTCCGGGTAGTCCGTTTCGATGAGATGCCCGCGCAGGTCGTATACATAGAAGGTCGTGTGATTGTTGGCGTCGGTCATCGACGTCTTCCGGCTCATTCCATCGTAGGTCATCGACGTCGTCCGGCCCAGAGGGTCGGTGACGCTGGTCAGACGGTCGGCACAATCGCACCCCGGTTCGTAGGCGTACGTCGTCGTGTTGTTGCGCTCGTCTGTCTTGGTCGCGAGGCGTCCGAGTGCATCGTAGGTCTGGCTCGTGAACGTGTCGTCCGGGTACGCAGTGTGGATGAGGCGGCCGGCGAGGTCGTACGTGTACGTGGTCGTGTGGTTCGCCTCGTCGGTTGTCGACAGCTCGTTCCCGCGGAAGTCCTGCACATGTTTGATCTGCGACAGGTCATCGAGGTCGTGGGTTGTCGTCGTCAGGTGCTCGTCGGCGTCGAATACGTAGACGTCCCGGCGCCCCAGCCCGAACGTGCCGCGCACAAAGGCGACACCATTCTGATCGAGGCTGGTCTCCCACCCTACGCCGAGCGAATCAGCCATCGAGACCAGACGACCATCGAAGTCGTAGTTGTACGAGGTGACCCCGTGTCGAGGGTCCGTCACCGTTCGCTTCTGCCCGAGGCCGGTATAGGTATAGCTGGTGACCCGGTTGAGACGGTCAGTGCGCTGCGTGAGGTCGCCGGCGTCGTCGTAGTTGAGGAGGACACTCTTTCCGTGGGCATCCGTCACCGACGTCGGCAGGCCATGCTCGGATGAGGTGAACGTCGCCACTGGGCCCAGGGTGTCGGCAAGGCTGGTGGGCGAGCCGTTGGGGTCGTACATGATCGTGGTGGTGTTGCCGATCGGGCTCGTCGTCGTGAGGGGTTCCGAGAACGCGTTGTAGATGGTCGTCGTCGTCTCGTTCAGCGCCACCTTCGTGCTCGACGTCTGGTTGCCGCTCGCGTCGTAGGTGTAGGTCGTCACCTCGTTGAGCGCGTTCGTCCGCTTGGTCTCGTTCCGGTTCGCGTCGTATTCGTGCTTGGTGACGTTTCCGAGCTGGTCGGTGAACGACAACAGCATCCCGTTGTCGTCGAACTTCTGCACGGTGAAGCCCGTGTCCGGGTAGGTGGTCGTGGTTGTGTGGGCCGCGACGTCGTAGACGTACGAAGTCGTGTTCTGCATTGGATCCCTATCCGTCGCGAGCCGTCCGGCGCTGTCATAGGTCATGACCCGGGCGGGGTGCCCGTCGGGATCGATCGTGCTCGTTAGCCGGTGAGCCTCGTAACCGTACTGGTCCGTGATGGCGTATACGCTGGTCGGCGGGTGGTTGACCTGGACCAGATCGCCGTTTCCGTCATAGATATAGTCGTACTCGAGGCGGGTCGGGAAGAAGCTTCCCAGCACCGGGGTGAAGATCTTCGCGATGCGCCCCTGGGGGTCGCGGGTGAAGGAGACGTTTCGGGAGCTGTCGAGGTTGTTGGTGATTCCGTCGGCCGTGAACGTCAGGATGTTGTCGTTGCGGTCCTGGATCGTCTTTAGCGATCCGTCGGCCCCCATCGTGTAGACGGTGCCGAACGCGTCCTTATACGTGTACGTCGTCGGCGCGTACGTCCGGCCGGTCGGGTCGAATAGGCTCTCGAAGCAGAGCGGGTTGATCGCGTCGGCGTTCGGATCGAACGCCAGGACGCTGCACCCGTCCGAGGTCAGCGTTCCGAAGACCCCGGGCTCGGGGAGGTAGACCGGGTTGGCCAGGAACCCGAAGACGATTGGGCCGGCGGCGATCGGCTGCAACCCGAACTGGAATGTAACGCGGCGGCCGCCGGGCATCGTCAGTGTGACGTCGTGGAATGGGTCGACCTGGAGGTCGGGATGGCCGACGGTCAGCGACCAGCCGTTGCCGAAGTCGCCAACGCTATCCTTCTCCAGGCTGTCGTAACGGCGCCCGACCACGATCGGCAGGCCCGCGAGCGACACCGTGAAGTCCGTCAGCTCCACAACTTCGCGCCCCGGCTTGTAGTCGCCGGCGACGGTCACCAGGACCTCGCTCTCCTGCTGGTTGCCCTGGCTGTCCGTGCCGGTGAGGTCGATGATGTACGTGCCGTTGCGGAGTGTCGTCGTGTCGAGCGTCGCCAGCATAATGCCCGGTCCGCCCGCCGGGTTGGGCGACAGAATGGTGCGGGCTCCAGGGTTGGTCGCGGGCCAGTAGCTCAGCGTTCCCGAAGCGACCGTCACGCCTGCCGCCACGGTAACCGGCACCAGCCCCTTGACCGTGGACTGCTGTCCGGGCGAGCCAAGCCACCCCTGGGCGACGATTTGGCCGGTGGGCGACTGCGCCGCCGTCCAGGTCAGCTGGATAGGGGACGATGCCAGTTGCGCGGTGCCGCCGATCGACGCGGCGAAACGCGAGACGACCTGGGTCGAATAAGCGGAGATCAGCGACGCGCTGTTCGGGTTGGCTCCGTCGATCAGGAGTTGGACGTTGCCCGTGCGGCCGC
>Ga0209060_10001063_pt1 | contig 33672 bp, 27 predicted proteins | sample Coa_R1_8_FD_187155 | JGI IMG/M metagenome (GOLD analysis project Ga0209060, IMG submission 187155) | Surface soil microbial communities from Centralia Pennsylvania, which are recovering from an underground coalmine fire - Coalmine... | ecosystem: Environmental > Terrestrial > Soil >...
CACCCGGCGGACCGCCATCAGGCGGATCGTTTCTGACACCTCGTGCGAGAGCGTCCGGCCATCGACGGTCACGCGCCCGCATATAGCAGGATTTCCCTCTGTAGTCTATACTACGGACTGATTAGTAAGTGAGGTATGCTGAACGCCGTCGCGGCCGGTGACGTTCCAGACGCTCGCCGGCGGCCCGTCACGGTCCACCAGACGGAGACGCGCGCGGGACTCGCTTCGACCGAAATAGCGGAGCCGCTCGAGCAACTCCGCGAGTAACGCGCGCTGATCGGGCTCGAGCGCCGTCTTGAATCGGAACCAGAAGCGACCACCTTCGGGAACGGCGAAGTGGTCATGGTGGAGGACCCGATCGAATGCGCCGAGCCGCACGGGCTGGTAGTAGCGGTTCTCGTGGAATGATGTACGCGGTAGCCAAAGGTGCGGCGGGCCGGATCGTCCCATGGCCTCGAGGATCTGATCTCGCTCCGCTTCCGAGGATGGGCGCGGTTGCGCGGAGAACCACGAGGACGCCAGTGCCCGCAGCAGCCGCCAGGGCGAAGGGGGCCACTCGGGCCCTGCCATACCGAACTGGGCCTCGCCCCAAACGTGCGCGTGGTAGCGACCCGAGAGAAGCTCGACCTCGATGACGGTCGCGTCGGTCATTGCTGCTGGTCGTCCTCAGGCTCGGCGTTCGCATCCGGCTGTTGGGCCTTGCTGCCGCTCTTCTTCTCGTAGGTGACCTCGACCAGGGGACCGTCGTAAAGAGGCTTCACCTTCTTCTCGACAGACGACTCTTTCTCTGCCACGGTGTCCTTCCGCCCGCTAGACTTGCGCGCCTTCGACTTCTCGGAGGTCGCTTCTTCGTCCTCCTCGTCCGAGAAAATCGCGTCTACCAGCGCGTGGAAGGTCACGCCGTGCTGGGCCTCTTTTCCGTCGTCCTTTCTTGCGGTGTCTGGCTTGAAGGACGGACCCTCCGCTTGGCCGAGGCCGGCGGGCCTCGCGCCCATCAACTCGGTGGCGGTGGTCGTCCCCGCCGATGAGTTGCCGCGCCACGAGATCGACTCGTCGCAGGCCAGGTAGCAGTCGGCACGGAGGCGGAGGCTAGGTCCGGTCGAGCGGCTACGAGGGTCGAACGAGACCTTGTTGCCGAGGAAGGCGCCGATCTTCCAGAGCCCAAGGCCGAGAAGGAACTTCTTCTGGTCCTCTTCGAGCGAGAAGCTCTTGAGCGCGAGCACATCGATCTCGAACGTGGCGGTGATGTTCTTCGGCACGACCCGGCTCTTCGCTGCGATGCTTTGCCCCTTGTTGGCGCGCTCTTCGCGCGTCGACTCGGGCTCGATCGCGTCCCACTTCACCATGCCATAGTGGACCTCGGGTTCGTCGGTGAGCTCCGCCTCCAGCCGCGCGTGGATGAGCCGAGTCTGGCGCAGCCCGACGAACTTCCACTGCACAAACTGAAAGCCGTGCAGCAGCGCAGCCGGATCCAGGGCGAAGACGAGCTGCTCCAGGTGGGCGCGCTTGTCGAGCGGCCAAAAGCCCCCGCCGTTCCGTAGCCCGAGCTTGCCCTCGAAGAGCGCCCGCATCTGGGTGCTGCTGCCCGCGCGCTCCCCGTCGAGAATGTAGGATGATGCGAGCCGATGCGGTTCCGTCAGGTTCGTCGCAAGGAGATCCCCAGCCTTGTTCTTCACGACAATCAGCGGCAGGCCCTTGAGGTCGTCTACCCAGATACCACGCGACTTCATGCAAACCGCCTCCAACCGGTTCGACATGCTCTGCTCGCTCTCGACGAGGCACCACCGCCGGCCTTCCGGGTCGCGGTAGATGCAGGCATCGATGTCCGGAAACCCGGTCGGCTGGAGGAAGTGGCCGTTCGTCAGCTTGAGCGGCGCGGTGATCACGACACGGTCCTGGCCGTAAAGCATCTCCAGGATGAAGTTAGTCTGTCCGGACGCGGCTTGCGTATTCGTCGTCATGCGGCAGTCTCCTGTTCGTCGATCGGCACCCAGAGGCGCCGTGATAGCGCGAGTGTGTCTTCTCTCGAGATGGGGACGAGGACAGCGAGCACCATGCGCCCGGCCTCGTCACCCGAGATTGTTGCGGCGAAGCGCGCGACGGCCTTGCCGGTCGGTCTCGGGTCCCCCCTCCAGGGGAGCCCGTCGACCCGGAGGCGCGCGAGCGCCAGTGCGACGGCCCGTTCGACCTGGTCGGCGCCGCCCAACGAGAGAAGCCGCGCGACGGCGCCGTCGCGCGGCGGCCGCGAGTCGGATGGCGGGTCGATGCCGAGCTCGAGCCACAGCCGGAGCGCGGCGTACGACGGCGGCAAAGGCCCAGCTACGCTCGACGGTGCACCTTGCCCGGTTCCCAACGATTGCCAGTCGAGAAGCGCGTAGAGACCGGCGAGGCGATGAACTTCCCGAACGTTCACGTCGCCGCGCAGCAGGGCGGCGATGTCGTCGAAGGACGCAAAGCGCGCGGCAGCGAAGGGCAGCCTCGGCAGCTCGGCACCATCGAGCCAGCGGGACCAGAAGAGCTCCCTGAAGTCGCCGAGAGGGTCCAGCCCGGCCCACCTGAGGGAGCGCGACGGCGGCGGTTCCGGAACTGTCCAGGCGCGCCCGTCCCAGCGGAATCGAACCGGGAGCATGTGCTCGAGGACGGGGCCAACCGCCGCGGCATCGGCTCGCACCCCGAGGATCGAACCGATCGCCCGTCCCAGTCGATGTGCCGGGTCTACCTGCAGGCCGTCCTCGAGGGCGCGCTCCCAGAGGCGCGCAGGGAGCGGTGGCAACGGGCGCGGTTTCCGGCGCGAGTCCTCGAGGTCCCGGCGCAGGGCACCGGGGAGAACGAGGGCGCGGTTCAGATCCCAGAGCGCCTCCAGGATGTCACGATACGCGTCGAGCCCGGGCTCATCGACGGCCCGATGGATGGCCTCCTCTGCGCGCGCCCGGGCCGCGCGCAGGCGATCGGTGGTCAACTGGTCGAACCATCCCGTCTCGGCGAGCGGCGCAAGCATGAGACGCAGGTCTGCGTCGCGCTCGCCCTTGCCTCCAACGCGCGTCGCGCCACGTGGGATACCTTGACGCATCGGCTGGCGCTGCCCTGGGCGGCGCCCCTCGAGGACGAATCGATGGAAGGTGTCGAAGGCTGCACCGGCGCCGCGGCCGACGACCGCTGCCCGGAACTCCGCAGCGGTGGCGGCGAAGCCGCGGCCAGAGAGACGGGCCTGGAACTGGCGCATCTGCATCTCGAACTCGGCGAGCGTTCGAGGGCGGTCGCCGTTCCACGTCGGGAGGTGGATCTCGACGTTTCGGAAGAACTTGCCCTTCCCGAGCTCGGCCACCGAGCCCTCGAACACGAACGGGAACGCGGGGTATGCGCGGCGACCCCAGCGGAGGCGACGAAGGCTGCCGCGGAGGAGCAGGGCCCCGCGCACCGCGAGCAGGAAACACCATGGGCTGATCGCTGCGCGATCCTGCACCCACTTCGCGACACCCGTCGCGTAGCGCTTCATCGGCTCGGGAAAGAAGAGGTAGCCGCTGTCGAGCTCCCGCTTGAGCGTCGGATTTCCTTCCGCGAAGAGCGACCAGGTGATGTCCATGGGGGCACCTCCGGCCCCCTCGACTGCCTTCTCGATCTGGGAGAAGTAGTCGCCGCTTCCCTCCTGCCCATGGGCCGGGAAGAGCGGGTGCGGCTCGGTCTCTTCCTTGTCCGCCACTGGGAGGCTGATCGCTCTCGCCCAGGCCGCAGTCTGCGGGTCGAACCGATCATGGTTGTCGCGAAGTTTGAGCTTCGAATCTTGCCTTTCGATTCCCTTCTTCTTGTCGCCGCGAACGGGCTTGAACGCCTCCGCAACGGCGCTGCCCCACGCGAGCAGGTTGCTGCGCACCACATCCTCGATCGCCTGCCTCGCCTTCGCCTGATCCACGTCGTCGTTGCAGGGCCTCTCGGCCACGAGGTGAAAGGCCTCGTCCCACCAGAACAGCGCGTCCGGACAGTTCTCCCCGGCGATGGCCATGACGCCGAAGCCTTTGAGGAGATCGCCGAGCGAACGCGGCGAGATCCCGCCGAAGACGACCGCTGCCATCAGCTCGCTTTCCAGTCCGCGACGCGCACGAGCCCTTCCAGATAGGCGACGAGAGACGGCCCGTGCCTGTCGAGCAGTCGGCGGACGCGCCCCTGCCACCCCCGGTGCTCGCGTGAGGGAAGCACGGTCTTCGTGTCGAGCACGATCGGCCCACTCCCGTCGGGCAGCGCGACCGCGGGGATCTTGTCGCCCTCCCGCACGCCGCAGAGATCGACGGGATCGTCGTCGTCCCATGCGTCCGGAAGCAGCCGCACCTTGCCGTGGTGAGCGAGGATCAGGAACGCGGCGAGGTCATCGTCGCACTTCGACTGGAGGAACGCGAGGAGCGAGGCCATCTCGTGCCGGAATCCCGATGACGGCCCTCCACGCCGGTTCGACTTCGCGTAGAGCGCGTCGGCCTTGGGATGGGCGTCCTCCGCGACACCGGCACCAAGGAGCATGCTCTGAAACGGCTGGCGAGTCTCGCCGTTCACCTTGCGTTCGAGCGCCTTCCCGACGTCGTGCCAGCGCGCGGCGCGGATGACGGATTCGCCGATGGCGCCGTTCAGCCCGAGGCTCGCCACGAGCTCCTTCGCCTTCTTCTCCGCCGCGAGCAGGTGAGGCTCGAGTTCCATCCACGCCTTCGTGAAGCACCGGCGATCTTCTAGCCGCGCACGCGGCCCAACGACGTGGTCGTCGATCTCCGAGACGAGCGACGTCGTTCCACCGTCAAGGCGAACCCAGGCTCGTACGAGCTGGCCATCGTCCTTCCGCCAGCGGTCGATGATCGCGCTCGGGACGTCCGTAGCCTTTGCGGTCCATCCGGCGTCCTCGCGATAGCACCCAGTCGTACGATCGACCATGACGGTGTCACCCGCGCGGATCTCGCTCCCCCGCGCGTTGCGCCAGGCGGCCCGACGTTTGCGCCCCGTGGAAAGCGTCAGGATCCAGACCTCGCGCTCTGCAAGGGCCTCCCGCGCTTCGTAGAACGGCACGGGGCAAAGCTCGTCGCGATGGACCGGCACCTGCTCGTCCACGTCGAGCCCGCCTTCGATCCGCCGCCAGAGCAGATATGCATCGATGTCGCGATCGGCGGCGCGCAGATAGGGCGACACGTCCGTGTGGCCACCGGAGAGATCCGGATCGGTGTCGAAGAGATCGTCGAGGTCGAAGCGCCGAAGGACAGGCCCCTCGAGCCGGAGCGAGATCGAAAGGCTCGACAGCGTCTCGGGCGAGAGAGAGCCCTTGTGCGTCGCATCCACGATCCCAAGGCGCTTGCGCGCGTCCTCGACGGGCTCAGCGTCGTAGGGCAGGCTCAGTTCGCGCTTCCGTCGCTCCTCGTAGTCACCATCGGACTCCTTCTCCTTGCGTGCGGGAGACGGCGGCTCGAAGACCACGGCTCTCGCGGGCGTTGTCCCGTTTTCGACATCCTGCGCGCTCGGTCGCGTGCCGCTGCGATTCAGTCGTCCAAGCCGCTGCACGAGTGACGGCCACGGGCACAGCTCCGTGAAGAGCGCATCGGCGTCGAGGTCCACGCCGGCTTCGAGGACCTGCGTCGTGACAACCACGCGTCCGGCGGCGGGCGTAGCGCTCTCGATTGCTCTCGTCATCTCGTGCCGGTCATGCGGGCGCATGCGAGCATGGATGAGGAGTACCTCCCGCCCGCCTTTGGGGCCTTCGCGAAGACGGGCGTGGAGCTCGCGCGCACGCTTGACCTGGTTCACGAAGACGAGCACGAGGCGTCCGCTCTTCGCTTCATCGCAAATCGACGCGAGCAGCTCGGGACTCTGGACCGTCCAGCCGGGCTCGACCGCGTGTGCAGCCTCTTTGGACGCTTGCTTGCGCTTGCCACGCGATGGCTTGGCAGCAGCCTCCTCTGCGACAGCGCGGCCCAGCCGCAACTCCAGCCGTTTCGGCGCTCTCCAGCGGGCGTTGAAGTCCGGGTGCCCGAGGTCAGCATTCGTGTGGCGGCGCGGTACCCTGGTGAGAGTCCGGTCTGTACGCTCTGGCGAGCGCATCCAGGCGGGAACCTCGGTGGATCCCGCCTTGCTACCGAGCGTGGCGCTCATCCATATCGTCTGGCGCAGCCCGTGGGACGGCGGAGCGTCGTCCCAGAACTGCTGGAGCTGCGCGCTCGTCGTGCGCCCCGGCCCCATGAGCTGGACCTCGTCCATCACCCAGAGCGCGTCGACGTTGAGGAACCCGAAGTCGATGGGCCACTCCTGCGGGGGCATCGCGAAGCCACGATTGAGCGCCCGCGAGAGGAGCATGTCCTGCGTCCCGACCAGGACGGCCTCGTGCTCAGGATGCTCGCGCCAGTCGCGCTGGGACTCGCCACCCATGAGTGTGACGACGGCGACCTTGTCTTGCTGCCCCCAGTCGACTTCGTAGCGTTCGAGCTGATCGCCATTAAACGTCGCCTCGCCGGCGAGCAGCCCGAGGTTGTTCAGCCAGCGGACGGCGCACGCGCGCGTTTGCTCCACGAGTACGCGCATGGGAAGACAGTACACGAGGCGGCGCGGTGTCGCGTCACATAAGTCGTTGTGGCGACGACGCCACAGCCAGGCCAGGATCGCGGCAGCCGTTTTCCCGGTCCCCGTCGGAACCTCGAGCAGCTCGGGAAGCCGTTCGCTCAGGGCGAGGTCGCGTTGGTAGGGGAAGGGCGTACGCCCTTTACCGCCCATCGCGCGCGCGAACCACTCGTCGAAGTCGCTAGCTCGCCCAGCACTCATGGCTTCACATCTCAGCTCCCAGGAGAGTGCTCATGATCTGGCTCACGCCGGGAACCAAGAAGCTCTCCGCGGCCCACATGATCACACCGACTCCTCGCCCGACCTCTCCCTTTCCTCCCCCGCCACCCCCCGCACCCCCGCCACCACCGGCCCCACCTCCGCGATCTCCCGCCCGTCCCCCACCGCCCCGAGCTCCCGGAACCGCCGCGCCGCCGGCAGCACGCGCGACTCGAGCGTCCCGACCGCGCCGTTGTACGCCTCCACCGCCTGACCGAGCCGCTCCCCGAGCCGGCTCCAATGCTCGGCGAGCTTCCCGATCCGCTCGTAGAGATCCTTCCCGAGCGCGGCCACCTCGGCCGCGTTTTTCGCGAGCGTCTCCTGCCGCCAGCCGTAGGCGACGGCCTTCAAGAGCGCGATCAGCGTCGTCGGGCTCGCCGGGATCACGCGGCGCTCGGCGGCGTGCTCGATGAGCGTCGGGTCCTCGCTCAGCGCGGCCGAGAAGAACGCCTCGCCCGGAACGAACAGCACGACGAACTCGGGCGTGGGGTCGAACTGCTCGAAGTAGGCCCGGCCCGAGAGCGAGGCGACGTGCGCGCGCACCTGCGCCGCGTGCTGGGCGAGGAGGCGCCGGCGCGTCGCCTCGTCCGCCGCCTCGACCGCGGAGAGATAGGCCTCGAGCGGCACCTTCACGTCGATCACCACCTGCCGGCCGCCCGGGAGGCGCACGATCATGTCGGGACGGAGGCGGCCGCCGTCGGTCGTCTGCGTCACCTGCTCGTCGAAGTCGCAGTGCTCGAGCATGCCGGCCAGCTCGACGACGCGCCGGAGCTGCGTCTCGCCCCAGCGGCCGCGGGTCTGGGGCTGGCGGAGCGCCTGGACGAGGCTCGCGGTCTCGCGATGGAGCTGTGGGAGGTGGACCTTCAGGAGATCGTCGACTGACTGCGCGAGCGCCCGATAGGCGCCGACGCGGCTCCGCTCCAGCTCCTCGAGCTTGCCGTCGAACCGCTCGAGCCGCTCGCGGATCGGCTGTGCCAGCTCGCCGATCGCCTTCCCGCGCGCCTCGAGGTCGGCCTTCGCGCCCTCCTGGAAGCGCGAGAGGCTCTCCTTCGCGAGGTTCAAGAAAGAGTCGCTCGCCGCGCGAAGTGCGTCGGCGGAGAGCGCCTTGAAGGCGTCGGCGAGCTTCGCGCGCGCGTCCTCCAGGAGCGCGAGCTTCTCCTCGCCGAGGCGCCGCTCGGCGGCGAGCCGCTCGCCCAGCCGGGCCGCTTCCTCGCCGAGCGCGCGGATCTTGCCCGCGGACCAGAGCCACACGGCGAGCGCCCCGAGCGCGAGCCCGGCGCAGGCTGCGAGCACCTCGCTCATCGCGCCCGACGATGCCTCACCGCGTTGTCATCCGGGGTCAGAGAATGTAGCTTCGCTCTCATGCGCATCTCGACGGGCAAGGTCGTTGCCGGCAAGATCGTCGTGGAAGGCCCCCCGCTGGAGGAAGGGGCGACCGTCACGATCCTCGCCTGCGAAGACGCGGAAACCTTCGAGCTTGGGCCTTCAGAAGAAGGAGCGCTGCTCGCAGCCATCGCCGAGGCCGAGCGCGGTGAGCTCGTCGATGGCGCGGACGTTTTGACGAAGCTGAGCCCGCGCGGGTGAGCAAGCGGCTGCCGGTCCGGGTAACTCGCCGCGCGGCCCGGGAGATCGTCGAGGCGGGGGAGTGGTCGACCGCCAACCAGCCGGCAGCACCCGGAGCAGTCCGAGAAGAGCTTGCGCGCGCCTTCGATCTGATCTCCGCGTAACCGGGCGTCGGTGCTCGCGCCCAGAACGCGAGGCTCGCAGGCGTCCGTCGCATCCACCTTTCGCGGATTGGTTACCACCTCTATTACAGGGCCAGCGTATCGGGAGTGACGGTGATCGCGTTCTGGCACAGCGCTCGTGGAGCTGGCCCAGGGTTCTGACGTGCGAGGCTGCTCGAGCCTCTGTTGTTTGGACCTCATCGCGCCCGACGATGCCTCACCGCGTTGTCATCCGGGGTCAGAGAACGTTTCGGCCCCCGCCGCGAAGCCGCGGCGGCGACCCGGTGCTCGCTCGCGATCCGCTCGGCGAGCCAGGCGGGCTCGAGGACCTCGCACGCGGCGCCGAGGCCCAGGATGAAGCGCTCGACCTCCCTCGTGCCGTCCACGGTGAGCTCGATCTCCGCGCGCCCGCCGGGAAGCCGGCGCGTCTTCTGGCTCGCGTGCCACCGCCGCTCGGCCACCCACCCCGCGACCTCACGATCGAGGCGGAGCCGCACGCGCACGGCGTTCTCGCCCCGCCAGATGCGGAACGCACGCCGCAGATAGCTTTCGACGGTGAAGCCGGCGGGCACCTCGAAGTGTTGCTCGGTCAGCGTCACCTGCCGGAAGCGGTGCACGGCAAACGTGCGCATCGCCCGGCGTAGATGGCACCAGGCGAAGACGTAGAGCGCCTCGAGCCGGGGGTCGTAGTAGAGGCAGTAGGGGTCGAGGCGGCGATGGGTCGTCTCGTCGCGGCTCTCGACCCAGTAGGCCGCGCGCACCGTGGTCCGCGTCTCGCACGCGCGGCAGAGGCGCTCGAGGACCGCCTCGTGCGCCGTGTAGTCGATGGCGAGCGCCGAGCGCGTCTCGAGGAGCCGCCGGTAGAGCGGGAAGAGCTCGCCTTGCCCCGGCGGCCGGTTGCCGTCGGGGCCGGCCAGGCGCTGGAAGAGCGCGCCGAAGTCGCGTGCGAGCGGGGTGCCGCGCAGGGGCGCCATCAGCGTTCGCGCCGTGTGGAGGGCGAGCAGCTCGCCCAGCCGCAGCGGGAAGGGGACGCGCCGCTGCCAGCCGTCGACGAGCTTCCAGCGCGCGCCGTCGGCGCGGGCGAGTGGAAAGCCCGCCTGCTCGAGCGCGTGCAGGTCGCGGTAGACGGTGCGGAGCCGAAGCCCGTGGCGCCGCGCGAGCACGGCGACCGGCACGCCGTGCCGCGCCGCCGCGAGATCCATCACCAACGAGTAGAAGCGTGCGACTTGATTGCCCCGCGGCACGGCTGGCGCGTGCATCTACCACGGGCGCTCTCGCCAAGGCAAGAAAGCGAACGGCTCCGATGGATCCTCGACGGAAACGGATCACGATCGCGTATCGGGGAAGATCTGGCACGGCGATCGGATTGGGTTTAGTCTGCGCGAATGTCTCAGAAGGGGCCGGTGCCGTGAACGCCGGCCGAGTCGTGGCGCTCTGCCGCCGCTGGCTGCGGCGGCGGTGGGTCCAGGCGGCGCTCGTGTTCGGCATCCTGCTGATCGCCGTGCGCGTCGCGCTGCCGTCGATCCTCCGCTCGCAGATCGAGAAGCAGGCCAACGCCGCGATCGCCGCGCAGCTCACCGTCGGCGACGTCGACCTCTGGCTCCTCTCCGGCGGCATCGCCCTGAAGGACGTGGCGCTGCGGGCCGAGACCGCGGCGCCGACCGACCCTCCGCTGGTCGCCTTCAAGCGGCTCTACGTGCAGGTGGGCTACCTCGCGTTCCTTCGTCACACGGTGCGCATCGAGGACTTCGCGCTCGACGGGCCGGCGGTGCATCTCGAGCGCCTGGCATCGGGTGCGGTGCCCGTGCCGGGGCGCCGCCCCGCCGGGCCTGGCGCGGCCCCGCCGCCGACGCCGGCGCCCCCGCCGGCAGCGACCGGCACGCCCTGGAACGTCGTCGTCGACAAGGCCGCGCTGCACGACGGGCGCTTCGGCCTGCGCGACCACGTGAGCGAGCCGCCGGCGACCGTCGAGGTAGGCCTTCCTGCGCTCGGATTTGCGCACTTCAGCCTTCGCCGCGACGCGCAGGGCAAGCCTGGCCAGGGGTCGATCCAAGCGACGTTCGGCGACGGCACGGTGCGCATCGACGTCACCGTCACCACGCGCCAGGAGGGGTTTGCGATCGGCGCGACCATCGACGTCGCGAACCTGCCGCTCGATCGCCTGCAACTGCACGCGCCCCAGCTCGGATGGAGTGCCGTGACCGGGCGCCTCGACGCGCACGTCACGTTGGCGGCGGAACCGGGCGCCTTGCCGGTGAGCGGCGGGACCATCGGCATCCGCGCCCTGCGAATCGACGTGCCGGGACAGAACGAGCCCGTGCTCGCGTGGCGGTCGCTCACTGTCGACGTCGACGAGCTCGGCATCGAGAATCGCCGCGCGTTGCTGAAGCGGGTGGCGCTCGACGGTGGCAGCGTGCTCGTGACGCCGAGGGGCTCCGCGCCGCTGCCGTTGCTCGCGTCGCTCGCGGGCACCAAGCCGGCGGCCGGGGCATCGGGCGAGAGCTCGTCGGCCACGTCGCCTCCCGCTCCGGCGCCGCCGGCGCCCTGGACCTGGAAGGTCGGGGAGGTCGAGATCACGGACACCCGCGCGACGGTCATGCTGGAGCCACCTCCGCTGGTGCTCGACGTGGTGAAGGGCACCGTCAGCGGTCTCGAGAGCACGCCCGACTCGCGCGCGCGGCTCGACCTGCGGCTGCGCCAGGACACGGCGACGCTCGATTTCGCCGGCTCGTTCGGGCTCGACCCCCTGGGGGCGACGCTCACCGCGAAGATCGCCGCCCTCGGGCTCGGCCGGCTCGTCGCGGCGACCGGGGCGGCGCCGGTCGAGCTGCCGGGTGGCACGCTCGGCGCCGACCTCGCGATCCAGGCGGAGCACGGGCCGCTCGTCATCGGCGGCAAGCTCGGCGTCGATGACCTGGCGGTGCGTCTGCCGCGGGGCGGCGCGGATTTCGCCGCCGGGTGGAAGCGACTCGAGATCGGCATCAAGGAAGTGCGCGTGCCCGGCGTGCTGCCGGGTACTGCGCCTCCCGCGCCGGAGCCGATGCGCATCGACCTCGATCAGGTCCGGCTGGTCGCACCGGCCGTCACGTTGACGCGCACGGCGGAGGGGCTCGTGCTGCCGGCGAGCGGGGCTTCCGCGGGGGCCGCACCGGCGCCGCCCGCAAAGGAGAACGCCGCGCCCCCACGGCCCGCGAGCCCGCAGCCGGTCGTGGCGCTGGCGCGGCTCGACCTGGAGAACGGTCAGGTCTCCCTCGTCGACCGCACCGTCAAGCCCTTTTATCGCGGAAAGCTCTCTGCGATCGGGCTCAAGGCAACCGGCCTCCGCTTCCCCGAGAAGGTCTTCGACACCGTGGCGCTCTCCGCGACCCTTCCGGGAGGCGCACCGTTCAAGCTCGACGCCCGACAGAGCAAGGGCGTGATCGTCGCCACGGCGAACGGCAAGGCGCTGCCGCTCCAACAGTTCAACCCCTACGTCACGCAGGCCGCGGGCTACAGCATCTCGGGCGGCACGCTGACGGTCGGCTCGAAGGCGCGCATCGATCCCAAGGGGTACGACAGCACGACGCGTGTCGACCTCGATCAGCTCGGGGTCGCCGGCGCGGAGGGAGACTCGCTGTTCCTCCAGGCCGTCGGCATCCCGCTCTCGCTGGCGCTCAGCCTGCTCCGGGACATCCACGGCAACATCGGCCTCGACGTGCCGGTGAGCGGGGGGTCTCGCGGCACGCAGGTCGCGCTCGGCTCGATCGTGACGCAGGCGCTCGTCAAGGCGATCGTGGGTGCCGTGATGTCCCCGCTCAAGATGCTGGGCAGCGTGGCCGATCTCGCGACGGGCAAAGCGGGCGCCCTTGCGCCGGAACCGATCCCGTGCCGCGCCGGCTTGCCGACCGTGGATCCGCCGGCGACCGGCCGCGTCGACCAGCTCGGCAGCGGGCTCGCCGCCGCGCCCGGGCTGCGCATCACGCTGCGCGGCACCGCCGGCGGGCCCGACGTGCGTGCGCTCCAGGAGGCCGCCGTGCTCGCGGACCTCCAGGCGAAGCAGGGCGTGCTCGGCAGCATCAAGAATCTCGCCAACCGAGCCGAGCGCAATGCGATCCGCGATGCGCTGACGGCGCGCGCGACCGGCGGCACGCCCACGCTGGCCCCCGCGTACCAGGCGACCCTCGACGAGTGGGCCGCCGCCAAGGTGATTTCCGACGACCAGCTCCGGGCGCTCGCCGTCGCGCGCGCGGAGCGGCTCAAGGCGAGCCTCGTCCAGGGCCAGGGGATCGACGCGAGCCGCGTCACCCTCGGCGACCCCGAGGTCGATCGGGACAAAGGGATGCCCGGGGTGACGATCGCCCTCGGCGGCTGATGGCGCCCGTGCTGCGAAGCGTCCGCGACTTCCTGCGCGAGGTTTACGCCGAGTGGGCAGCCGACGACGCCCTCAGTCTGGGGGCCGCGCTCGCCTACTACACGGTGTTCTCGATGGCGCCGCTCCTGGTGCTGGTGATCGCCATCGCCGGCCTCGTGCTCGGCCGCGCCGCTGCGGAAGGAGAGCTGGTGGGGCAGATCGGCGGCCTGGTGGGGCAGGCGGGCGCGCAGACCATTCAGGACATGGTGAACCGCGCCAGCGGCCCCAAGGCCGGCATCGTTGCCTCGGTCGTGAGCGTGGTCACCATGTCGCTCGGCGCGACCGGCGTCTTCGGCCAGCTCCAGCACTCGCTCAACAAGATCTGGGCGTCGCCGCCGCCGCGGCGTTCGGGCCTCCGGACCCAGGTGCGCAAGCGGGTCCTCGCCTTCGGGATGATCCTCGGGATCGGCTTCCTGCTGCTCGTCTCGCTGGCGATCTCGGCGGCGCTCGCCCTGGTCCACGACTGGCTGGCGGCGCACGTGCCGCTGCTCACCGCGATCCTGCCGACCGTCAATCTCCTGCTGGGGTTCGGCGTCGTCGCCACGCTCTTCGCCGTGATGTTCAAGGTGATTCCCGACGTCCGGATGCGATGGCGCGACGTGTGGCCGGGCGCCGCCGTGACCGCGCTCCTGTTCGCCGTCGGCAAGACGTTGATCGGGCTCTATCTCGGGCGCGCCGGCGCCACGTCGGTCTATGGGGCCGCGGGATCGTTCGTCCTGCTCCTGCTCTGGGTCTACTACTCGGCGCAGATCCTGTTCGCGGGCGCGGAGTTCACCGAGGTGTACTCGCGGCGCTACGGCTCGCGCCGCGCCCCGATCGAGCACGACCACGGGTGAGTTTGATTCAGTCGTCGCGGGCCGTGCCGGTCGCGACGCGCTCGCAGGCCCGGTCGTATCCCGCCGCGCACGCACGCGCGTCGAGCTCCCGGGCGCGGCCCGCATCTCCCCCGTCCCGGTACATGGTTGCCAGCAAACTGCAGTCGTAGGCGCCCCAGCCACGGCAGTCCTGCTGCAGCCGCGCGATGGCGCCCTGGTACAATCGCTTCAGGTGCGGGCCGGCACAGGGCTCTCCCGGCCCCGGGTACAGGAGCCGTTCCGCGCACAGCGTGGCGACCTCGTAACACCCGTGCCCGTCACCGGCGGCGCATGCAGCCCCTGCGAGCGCGGCGGCCCGCTGCACGTCCAAGCGCGGGCCTTCGTCGTCGACATAGAGATGGCTGAGCACGGCGCAGCCGAACGCGTCACCGCCGCCGCAGGCCTTCTCCAGCAGCGGCCGAGCACGCGCGGCGTCGGCGACGACCCCGAGGCCGTTTGCGTACAGCAGGCCCGCGCGCGCGCAACTGGCGACGTCGCCATTGCCGCAGCGGACAACGCAGTCATGCGCGTCGTAGGGACGGCAGCGCGGCCGCCCGACGACGAGCCGCCGCGCTGGCAGCGCGGACTCGACCGGGCGGGAGAGCGGGAAGTCTACGAGCGCCTGCGCGATCGTCGTGTACAGCCCCCGCAGCCATCGCGGATGCGCTGCGGCCCTCGCGTACGCGACGCTCACATCCACGGTGCGGAGATCCATTGGGCTCACGATCACGGCAAGGTTCACCGTCCCGATCCGCTCGGCGAGCGCGTACAGCTCCTCGACGGCGGCATCCCCGACCGGCAGGCAACCGTCCGAGACGCGGTCGCCGTGGATCATGATGTCGCCGCCGAGCCGGGAGCGGCCGTCCTCGCGGGCCCGGGCACGGTCGAATGCGTTGGGGTAATCGATCCGGAGCGACAGGTGATAGCGACTATTGGGGTTGAGCGCCGCGACGCGATACACGCCTTCCGGTACCTGGTGGTCCCCCTCCTCGAGCTTCGGTCCGATCCGGCCGCTCGTCGATCGCACGAGGTACGAGCGGACGAAACGCCAGCCGTCTCCGCCGTCGGCCCACACCTCCAGTCGCGCCTCGTCCTTCAGCGCGACGAGCGTGGCGCGGCGTGGCGGGAACGGGATGGCGCGTTGCGCGAAGCGGGCCGCGAGGCGTGCCCCGGCGGCGGCGAGCGCGGTAGCCGGGGCGGCGGCACGGGCCGACCGGCCGGGCCCCACGCCGGCCAGGACCGCGAACATCACGACGTGGACCGTCCACGGCGCGGACGCCGCCGGCTTAGGACGACGAGAAGCACGGAACGGATGCGCGCGCGGGGACACGGCGGAAGAAGAGCGCCCTGCTACCGCACGGGATGGAGAGCGGTCAAATCGGCCGCGCGGTGTCTGGCAGCGGCGGTGGTCCTCACGGGGATCGTCGGTGCGGCGCACGCGGCGCCCCTGGTCGTGTGCACGCTCGGCTTTCACGGTCCCGACGAGGTCGCGGTGTTCCGGGAGCACCTCCTGCCGCCGGACTTCGAATTCGTCGACCTGAGCCCGCGCCCCCCGGCAGGGACGACGCTGCCCGAGTCCTGGCTGCTCGAACGATGTGGCGCCGATCTGCGGTGCGATGTCGTCGTGTACTCCGCCGAGTTCGCGGGACGCTTCTTCGGCAGCAGCGGCGCCTCGCTCGGCATCCAGGAGATGGAGGAGGCCTCCTGCCGGGCGCGCTGCGACGGTATCTTCCACGCGCCCCGCGAGGTCTTTCTGCTCGCCTGCAACACGCTCGCGACGAAAGACCAGGACCGCCGGACCCAGCGGGAGTACCTCCAGGTGCTTCTCGACCACGATTTCGATCGGGCGACTGCCGAGCGGGTGGTCGCGCTGCGCTACGGCCCGCTCGGCCCGAGCTTCCGCGAGTCGCTCCGCCGCATCTTCATGGGGGTCCCGCGCATCTACGGCTTCGCGTCGGTGGCACCGGTCGGCAGCCAGTCGGCCCCTTTCCTCGAGCGCTATTTTCACCTCGTGGGGGACTACCGGCGCCATCTCGAGCACGCGGGGCGCGGCACGGCGCCCAACCGCGCGCTGCTGGACGCCTTCGCCGGCACGAGCCTGGTGCAGACCGTCGGGCTCACCGCGGGCGAGCCGGCGGCAGTCGATCGGGAGCGGGTGTGTCGCCTCTACGACGAGGGCGTGAGTGTCGCCGAACGCCTGCGGTTGGTCCGGGAGCTGATGGACCGCCCGGACTTCCTCGCGTTCCTGCCCGCCGTCGAGGTGTTCGTGGGCCGCCATCCGGCCGAAGGATTGCAAGGGGAGGAGCAGGCGCTGTTCGAGGATCTCCGGCGGCGGGAAATGGCGCGCACGCAGGTGCTCGCGCTCATCCGCGCCCTCGACGTCTCGGCGCTCCAGTTGGAGCTGGCGCACCTGGCGCTTCACCTCGGCTGGATGTCCCCCGTGGAGGTCCGCACGCTCGCCGTCGCGGGCGCGCGACGGCTGGTGGCGAGGCCGCTCACGACGGAGGTCACCGACGTCGTGTGCGAGATCACCCGGCACGAGCCGCTGCGCGACGTGTTCACGGCCGACGCGCTGCCGCCGGCGTTGTTCGAGCGTGCCGAGGGCATTCGCCTGATCGACTGCCTCTCGCCGGCGGATCCGGGCGTCACGCTTCGCCTGTTGCCCGCCCTCGACGCGTCCGATCTCGCGACACGGCTGTGGGGGGCCTACGCCCTGTCGCATCGGCTCCCCTTGCCGGACACGGTCCTGACCGCGCTCGCCGCGCACCTCGACGACCCGTCGCCGGAGCTGCGCGAGCGGCTGTCGTGGATCTTCCGGGCGCAACGGCCCGGAGCGGCCGCCGTGCAGGCGGCGATCCGCGCACGGGATGCGCGGCTCGCGGACGAGCTCACGAGGCGGCGCTAGTGACCTTCATCTTGGAGATCAGCCCCGTCCGCGGAGGGTTCGGCGCGGCGAGCGAGTGTGAAGAGGGTCACGACACCCGGCGCCAGCGCCGCAGCAACGATCAGTGGCACGGCGAAGAGCCGGGAGGGAGCCGGGCTCCCGTTACACACGCCGCTCGGTCCCACGCCACCGCACAGAATGTCATTTACCGCCCGTGAGGCCACCCCGTTCCACAACCCGTGCTGTGCAACCGCGGCGCCGAAGCCGACGACGGTCGGTCGCAAGCGTCCCCGGCCCCTGGCGGTCGCGCGTTCTACGCCGAGCCCTGCGCCGGTGCTCGCGGTGAAGACCGGGTGAACGGCGCCCTCCAGAAGACCGCGCACCGCGACCGCCCGCACGAGGCCCGCGGGTCCCTCCGCCACCCGAGCGAGCAGGAAGTACCCGACGTTCTCGGTGAAGCCGAAGCCGAGCCCGATCAATCCGCCGGCCACGATGCCCGCACGAAGCCCGCGTGTCTCCGTCGGCCACACGGCGACCAGTGCGAGGAGAACGCCCGCCTTGGCCGCCTCCTCGATGATGGGAACGCCGGTCGCCGTCAGCCACCAGCCGCCGGGGCGAAGACGGACCTGCACCAGCTCGTTCACCAGGCCGGCGACCGGAGCCGCGATGCCCGCACCCCAAACGAGGGCGAACGCGGCCACCGGCCACCGCAGCCGGACGTGTGCGCCGCGCGCGATCCACACGAGGAGGCCCAGATAGCCGACCAGGGGGAGGCCCGCGCCGAGCAGGACCAGGCCCGGCATGCGGCCGGCTTGCCAGAGAAGGGCCGCGAGCGGCGCGAGGGCGAGGCCCCACCCGAGGAGATTCGGTCCGCCGCGCGCCGCCCGCGTCAGGGGGCCGGTTCGATCGGTATCTCGACCCGCTGGACCTCTCCCGGGTCGTTCGTGAGAAGAATCTCGAGGCTACGGTAGACCCCGCGCGGATAGTACACGTAGCCCGTGGCCGAAAACCCCGGCGCGAGCCCCGTGTCGTGAAGCGCTCGATTCTCGAAGCCGGCGACATCCGGTGTCGTGCCGGCACCGAGAGCGCCCGTCACCGCGCCGAAGAACGCGCCGACGGCGCTTCCCGCGGCGACGGCGAGGCCGATCCCGCCCTGGATGGCGCCGGCGATGGCGCCTCCCACCGCACCAAGAAGGCCGCCGGTCGCAGCTCCCACGACGCCGCCGCGGACCGCCGCGGGCGCTCGGTGACCGGCGGCGAGGCCGGCGGCCTCGGCCGGGGGAAGCGGCGCCGTCCGGCCTTCGCCGTCCGTGTGCCCGTACACTTGGCGGGCGTCGAGGTGCAGCAGCTCGGCCTCGCCGTTGGTCACGGCAACCGCGATCGGCTGCACCGAGCCCGTGCTCGCCACCGCAACGGCGGTAGCCCGAACGCGACCGGGCTGGGCCTCGGGGATCGAAACTGCCGGTCCGGACGCGCGGGCGGCACACGCCGCACAGAACGCGAGCAGGCCGAGCAGGCTGCGGCGGGCGGCCAAGACGCGCCTCTACTTGTGCTTAGGTCCCGCCGTGCCGCCGCTCTTCACCTCCACCGAGGTCGCGGTCATGCGATATTCGACCGTCACCTTCGCACCGGGCTTCAGCTCGCCGCTGATCTTCGTGGACCCGTCTCGTCCGATCTCCCATCTGTCCTTTCCCTTCTGGACGACGATCGTGTCCTCGGTCGCCGACACCACGGGCCCGGTGACCTGGTACGTCTTCGCCATGGCCGCCTCCGATGCGCTCGCAAGCATCGTCACGGCCATGAGAACGGCGGCACCAACCCTCGCGCTCGACATGGAGTCACTCCTTCCAGCGGACAGTCTGCGCGCTGCCCTCGCGCTTCGAGATGGTTCAGGATCCGCGTCGCGCGATGCGTAGCATATTCTGGACCATCTGCCATGCCCACCGCGCTCGCGCCGGGATCGTATTGAGCGGCGGCGAGCGGGGCAATGGCCGTTGAGCTATCCCCGACGCGAACGCGAACCCGGCTGCGCAAGGATAAGAAGCTCTACTCGCATGCTTCCCGTAGCTGGCACGGGAGACCGAAATGGCCTTCGTCGGGCCGACGACGTATCGGTGCGGTGCGCCGGAGAGCCTCGGCGCGGGGGCGGCTCGGGCGGCGAAGGCGAAGGTTTCGGTCACCGTCGACCGCGCGCTGCTGAGAGACGCCGATCGGCTCGCGGGCCAGATGACGCGCAGCTAGGTTTTCGAGCACGCGTTTATCGGAGCAACTGCCGCCAGACCTTCTCGGCGCCGTACACCTGGAAGTTGTCGTCCCAGACGCGCTGCACCTGCGGGCGCGGCAGGGCATCGCGCTGCACCTGCGGGCGCGGCAGGGCATCGCGCTGCACGTGCGCACAGCGGCGGGTGGGATCCGCCGCCAGCGCGCGGTCACGATAGGACGGCGACAGCGGGATCGGCCCTCGGCGCAGATCGGCTCGACCCTGTAGACGTCGCGGTGGGCGTCGATGAACGCCACCATCACTTCGGTCGGCGGTCGAGCTCCGCCTGGACGAGATACGCGGACGCCTTCCTCAGGATCTCCTTCGCCCGCCGCAGCTCTCGCTTCTCGCGCTCGAGTTCCTTGAGCCGGTCACGCTCGGCCGTCGTCATGCCGGTGCGGCGGCCTTAGTCGCAGTCGGCCCGCCGAACCCACTTGCGCAGAGTCTCGGGGATGTCCCGGCGCCTGTTGAACTGACCGGCTGAAAGGAGCGGCGGCTCCGTCTGCCGTCCATGGTAGGACGGCGGTCACCACAACCTTTTCAGAAGGAGCCGCCATGAAGAAGAGTCGCACAGGATCAGCCGCCGGGGAAGCGCTCGCGTCCCCATCCGTCGCCACCGTTCAAGTCCCGCTCCCGCTGCTCGACGTGCTCGCCGACACGCGCACCGCGTTCTTCGGGCTCTGTCTCGCCGCCGGCGAGCAGGTGTTGCGCACGATGATGGAACACGATCGCGAGCGGCTGTGCGGGGCGAGGAACGTCCCCAATCCCGATCGCCGCGCGTACCGCCACGGCCAGACGCCCGGCGAGGTCACGCTCGGCGGCCGCCGCATCCTCGTGCCCCGCCTGCGCGCCCGCAGTGTCGACGGCCACGAGCTCGACCTCCCGAGCTTCGCCTACGCGGCGCACCGCGACCCGCTCGACGCCCGCACCCTGGAGGCGATCGCGATCGGCGTCACGACACGCAAGTACCGCCGCGCCCTGGACCCGCTGCCCGCCGGGAGAGGCGAGCGGGCCGTCTCGAAGAGCAGCGTGTCGCGCCGCTTCGTCGCGCTCACGAGTGCGCAGCTCGCCACCTGGCTCGCCCGGCCGCTGGACGATCTGGCCATCCGCGTCCTCATCCTCGACGGACTCCACTGCCGCGACCATGTCGTCGTGCTCGCGCTGGGCGTGGATTCCCAGGGCCAGAAGCACGTCCTCGCCCTCCGCGAGGGCACGACCGAGAACGCGACCGTCGGCAAGGCGCTGCTCACCGACCTGCGCGAGCGCGGGCTCGATCTCGACCAGGCGATGCTCTGCGTGATCGACGGCGGGACTGGGCTCCGCAAGGTGATCCGGGAGACGTGCGGGGCGACCGCGATCGTCCAGCGCTGCCAAGTCCACAAGCGGCGGAACGTCCTCGAGCATCTTCCCGAGACGATGCGCCCGCGCGTCCGCCGCATGCTCGACGAGGCGTACGCCCTCGCTGATGCCGCCCTCGCCAAGCGCCGGCTCCTGCAGCTCGCGACCGCGCTCGACCACACCCATCCGGGCGCGGCCGCGTCCCTCCGCGAGGGCTTGGACGAGACGCTCACCCTCCAGCGGCTCGGGGTCACCGGCGCGCTCTACCGCACGCTCCGGAGTACGAACGCGATCGAGAACCTCAACGGCCTCGTCGGTCACTTCGTCCGCCACGTCCGCCGCTGGCAGAACGGCCACATGCTCGTCCGCTGGATCGCTGCTGGCTTGCGCGACGCCACGCGGAGCTTCCGCCGGCTGCGCGGCCATCGTGATCTCGCTGCCCTCATCCGCGCCCTCGACCGCGCGATAGTGGACAGCAGGCAGGAGGTGGCGTAGGAGCCGGTCAACCGAGCCGCCGCTCCCCGGCGTTCAGCAGCGAGCGGGACATCCCCCAGAGTCTCGGCTGAACACGCCATCTTCGCGGCGATCGATTCCATCGCCGCCCACCGCGACCCGTGCTCGCCCTGGTGCTCCAAGACCATCCACACCGCCCGCTCCCGCACGTGTGGTGCAAACTTCGTCGCTCGTCCCATGGCCCCATCCTTTCCAACAAATGGAGCCTCCGACAAAACCGGGGCGGTTCACTACGCTCAAGGGTCACGTCCGCGGCGACGCTTGCACTCGCACGGTTCAGAGATCCACGGCTGCGCGACATTCCACGCAGAACCGCCTCTTGCTGACGTGCGCGAGGTGCACGTCTCGATCACATCCTGTCAAAGCCGGCCTCGAATTGACCCACCAGGGCCGGTCGGAAATTGCCCCACCCCTCGGCGGATCAGTCATCGTGATCTCGAAGAGTCGCATGTGTTCGTGCGTAGGGGGAGTTCTCCTGACCGCGTTGCGGGGCTCTAACGGCCTCTGGCTGCGTCGGGGGTCGCGGCGTCAGTCGTGGGGGCGCTCGGACCGGTCAAGAGCCCGGCCCGCTTCTTCTCGCGCAGGCGATAGCTCTCGCCACGGATATTGAGGACGTGGCTGTGGTGGAGGAGGCGATCGAGGATCGCCGTCGCGATCACGGGATCGCCGAGGACCTCGCCCCACTCGGCGAAGCCCTTGGTGGAGGTGCGGAGGACGCTCCCGCGTTCGTAGCGGGCGGAGATGAGCGCGAAGAGCCCGGTCGCGGCGAGCCGATCGTACGGCCGCACGCCAAACTCGTCGATCACGAGGACCTGCGGGGCCAGGTACACGCGCATGCGTCGATCGAGGCGGGGCTCGGCCTGGGCCCGGCGAAGATCCTCGAGGAGATCGTGCGCGCGGACGAAGTACACCCCCGAGCCTTGGTCGATCGCGCGGATGCTGAGCGCGACCGCGAGATGGGTCTTCCCGACGCCGGGCGGACTGAGGAGGATCACGTTGGCCGCGTCGCTGATGAAGCCGAGTGTCGCGAGCGCCTTCACCTGGCGCTCGTCGATCGACGGCTGGAAGCGGACGTCGCATTGCTCGAGCGTCCGCTGAAACGGCCGGTGGGCCAGCCGCATCCGGGTCCGCAGATAGCGCTCCCGTCGGGCGGTCGTCTCGACGGTCAGGAGGTCGGCGCGGAAGGCCACGTAGGCGAGTTTCTTCTGCGCGGCGGTCTGGAGCCGACTGTCCAGGACCGCGGCGGCCTGCATCAGCCCGAGGTGCTCCAGCGACTGGCGCACTTGCTCGGCCGTGAGCATGGCGCCCCGCCGCCGCGGGCGTCGTACACGGCGAGCGGACGCGTCTCGACCGTGACCGCGGGCCGCTGCACCGCCACCGCGGGCGTCACCGGGCGCGGGGTCGCGTGCGGCAGCCCGGGCCACTGGCCGGGGGCGATCAGCCGCTGGCCGGGCTGCATCGCGCGCGGGTGGACGACGAGCGGCTGCGTGCCGGCCCAGAGTGTCACCGGGTTCGGTGCCGGCGCGACCGGCACGATCTGGCCGGCCCACTGCCACGGGACGCCGTACCAGCCGCCCTCGGACGCGACGAAGCCGTCGCGACCGACCTTGCGCGCATCGCGCAGAAAGGGGACGAGCCGCTCCTCGGACGGCAGCGGGCGGAGGTGTCCGCGCTCGTGGATGCGGCGTTCGGCTGGCTGCTCCCGCGTCGTGCCGTGGACCCGCTGGTGGGCGACGGTCTCGACCCAGGTGCGGGCCTGGCCATTGAGATCGGCTTCGTCGGTAAACTCCGCCGTCGGCCAGAAATTGCCGCGGACATACTTCACGCCGCTCTCGACCCGGCCCTTCGTCTGCGCTCGGTACGGGGCACAGAGCTGGATCGTGCAACCGACTCGGAGCGCGAAGTCGAGGAAGACCCGGTTCCACACCGGCTCTCCCGCGCTGTCTCGCCCGAGGACCACGACTTTCGCATTGTCGGAGAGGCAGCGCTGGACGAGGCCGCCGAAGGCGGTGAAGGCGTTGATGTGGCAGCGGATGAAGGTCGCGACGTCAGCGCGGCGGACGACCTCGACGTAGCGCGCGCGCGACCAGGCGAGGACCATGCCGCTCACCGGCGGCGGTCCCGTACGCGAAGTGGCCCCAGTCGCCCTGGGCCTGCTCGCCCGGGGCGGTCTCACAGCGCATCGTCGCCGGGGCGGTGCGCGGCGGGCGGCGCGGGCGCACGTAGTCGCGCCGGATCGTCTTCCCGCCCGTGTAGCCCCGCGCGCGGAGCTCACGCAGGAGGACGACGCAATTTGTGATGCCCTGCGCGAGCCGCGCGTCCAGATACGCCCGCACGGGATCCAGCTTCGCTGGCGGCGGTGTCCGCGGTTTCGCGCGGGGCAGTCCCGGCGCGCGCCGGTACTTCCGGACCGTGTTCCGCGCCAGGCCCAGCCGCCGGACGATCTCTCGAATCGGCACCGCCGCCGCCTGCAGCTCGTGAATCTGTCGCACCTCGCTCCCTCCCAGCATCCGGCCCCTCCTCGGCGGAGAGTGCCGGCTCGGCCGGGGGGTGGGTCAAATCTCGACCGGCCCGAGGTGGGTCAATTTACGGCCGGCCCTGACACGTGCGTCCTCTCGCCGCTGACTGTCCGTGCTCAGTGAAAGGATTCAGGTCTTGAGCACAGCCTGCTTAAACGGCTTCGCGTGACGCCGGCGCCACTCTGTCAGGGTCGCGGGAAATCGGAGAGAATTGAGCAGGTCGGAAGCTTCCATAAGACGGTCGGCACCAACTAGTTTGCGAAACGCCGCTCGTTGGGACCTTGTACCCTTGGCGGCAGCGCAGAGGGCGTCGGCTGCTTTAGAGAGTAGGGGTGCGACGGCTTCAGGATCAACAGAAGAGATGCGCTGTGTGTCCTCGCCTGTGGCGAGGGCCATTGCTGTTTGACTCATCGAGGCGAGATACGAGTCGGCGGCAGGAGACACCCCCATTGACCCATCCGACACACGACGTTCAAGTTCGCTAAGCTCCCGAGCAAACAAGGTTGCGCCTTCCCTCGCCGCCGCCAGACTGACTCCCTTCTTGTGTTGTCGCCCGATTCTGACTCTCTTTAGGTCCTTAAGCGACCGAACAGCAGTCCTGGTGTCGGGTGAGTGGAGAAGTGAGGTTACCTTCGTCAAGTGCTCGGCGTCGATTCCATATCGGTCCCCCTTCAGAAACGGCAGTGCTTCACGGAAGACAGTGAAGGATCGAAGCCCGGCAACGAGCCTCTCAAGGTCATGGCTGTCACGCCATGTTCTGCGAACAATGAGAGCGTACCTCAAGATGGTGCGGGTAATGTAGCTCCGTTGCTGGATTTCCCAAAGGATACGGTCCGAAGGGTTCTCTACGTAACGGAGGAGCACGTCGCCCATTTGCCAAAGAGCGAGAACTTTTTCACACGGACTCCCGTCGCGCCAACGGTTATTGTGTGGCCCAAGCTCCGCGATCAGTGTGCCGAGCCGGGCCGGTAAGAAATCAGCGTGTGTCCTGCCTTTAGGCATCAGTAGTGGGCGCCTCGCCGGCAAATTCCTCTTGAAGGGCCGGCAGATGGGGTTTGAGCGCGGCTTCTAGCCGGCACATGAAGTCCACTTGCTCATCGAACAATTGATCGCGCCTCTCCGGCTGCTTTCCGTAGCGCTCGTAGAATTGATCCTTGTAGTGAATGGATATTGTGGCTGCCAAGTATGCCCCGAGCCTATCGCTGAAACGTGGCTGCCCCTGGCGACCATAGAGCATCCGCTCGTTGAAATCGGGATGTGCAGTGTTGATGGAGATGACACCATCCACCAACTGGGACCGCGGGAGTCTCCTGTCAATATCAGGAGGAAGATTGCGAAACTTGATGTCAAAGCCTGCTCGCGTTCGACGCTGGCCTTGGTCGTGGGTGGCGTCGTCTGTAACTTGGGTCCCTCCATCTGCACTGCCAGAGCGGGGACCGTGCAGTGCTGGATCAGGTCCACTCGCGCTCTCCCCACTTCCGCTACCATCCCCCCCGCGTTCTCCGTCTCCGGTGGGTCCCCCCTCGCTGCCATCTAGGGCCGCGCCACCGGCGACAAGTGTTCCGGGCTCCCGTCCAGCCGTGAGTTCGGATCGAAGACGCAGACGGTCCTGGCGTGCAAGGTCGTTGAGAACGTCGCGCAACACGTCCTCCAAGCGGGTGAGTGTGGTGTCGCGTTGCGCCTCCTTGACGCGATCCAGTGCCTGTTTGATATGTGGTTCGAGCGAGAGGATGCCCTCGTACAGGGCCGTGCGCCCTTTGCTTCGTTGAAAATCGTCCCGCGTAATCACGGGCTTGACGATCTCGCCTACTTCGATGTACCCGAGCAGATTGGGATGGCCCCAGACGCTCGTTCTGCTCACTGACTTGCGGATGAAAGATTTGATCTCAGCGACCTCATTGATGCGCCGACCTCGTGCAAAGAAGCGAGCGGCACGGCCTGGAACCTGGATATCCGAGACTCTTAGGTGGACCTCGACACGATACGGGCGACCGCCCACAGAGATTTCGAGTGGCCGCTGAAAGTCCGTACCAGGAATCGTGGCGTATTCGAACGGCTCACATGATACGGGTTGGCTCATTAGCTTATCGACTGTTATTGATAGACGGGGGCGGGCGAGCAGTCGCTCGAAGTGATCCTCAATCTCTCGCTTGATCGACTCTACGGTGACCGTTTCAAACCATTCCTCTTCGAAGTAGCCGATAGTCACCTCCGTTCCGGTCCCGGTATCGGACGGAAAGCGCTCAGCGCGCACCCATGGTCGCCGGATGTCCCTGTCTTGATCACGCGCCAGGCGGAGTTCGAGATGAGGACCATCGGATGCCTGGGTGCGAAAGCGAATTGCGTTAGCGGCAGCGCGAAAGGCGTGAACACCAAACCCGAATTGGCCGTTGACCCACGTGATGCCGCGCTTCTGGGATTCCCCCACGTTTACGACGACGCGCTCAAGAACGTCACGACGCATGCCTCGACAGTTATCCCGGATGGTGATGTAGCGCTCGCGTGGATCAAGGCTGATGGCGATCAGAATTGGATAGGGGTAGATCCCGCCATTGTTCCTATAGAGCACCTCCGCGTCGTCGAGGGCATTATCGACATATTCCATCAGGATGCGTTCGGACGATTCGTAGCGGCGGGCAATTTCGTTGAGGAGAGAGACGGGATCGGCGATGCGGAGATCGAAGGTGGAAGGCTCGGCTGCCTCGCCGGTGCGGTCATCTTTGACCATGAGCTTTGTTCGCCTCCTGCGCCCGTAACCAGTGCCCCCTCGGTGCCTGAGAAGGAGCGTTCGCAGTAGCGCACTATCCCCGAAAGATCAACAAGTTGGCGCGGTTGACCGACGCTGCCCCGAGGACGCCTGCTCTGTACGTTCGGCGGGGTGCGTAGGAGCCCGGCAAGGGCCAATTCCCCTGGAAATGACCATGGCGTCCTTGACGGCGGAAGCGAAATCGGTTAGCGTCCGGCGACCTTGGGTACGCTTCCATGAGCGACGCGCCTGTCACGGCGACGGTTCGGAGAACTCGACCTTCAGCGCTGGCTGAATCGTACTCGGTGGCGTTCCCTGCGATACGGGGCGTTCAGGCGGGCAGGGAATACTTCGTCACGATGTGCCCGTTGCGGCTCGTGTCTCGCTTCTTCGTCTTCGACGAAGAGGAGGTGCAGCCTGAGTTTCGGGCACAGCGCACTCTCAACCGTGGTCGCATTCCCGAGATAACGCGCTACATGGTTGAAAACCCGAAGGGGTACGCCTTCTCGTCGCTCACAGCTTGCATAAACGGCGACGTACATTTCGAACCTGTGGGGACAGACCCCAACGTCGGGACGCTTCGAATCCCGATGTCAGGACGGCTCCTCCTAAACGACGGGCAGCACAGGCGGGCGGCGATTATCGAAGCGTTGAAGGAGCGTCCCGAGCTAGTTGACGAGACCATCTCCGTCGTCCTCTTCGTTGACGCCGGGCTCAAGAGAAGCCAGCAGATGTTTACGGACCTGAACACGCATGCGGTGCGGGCGGCCAGATCACTCGGGGTTTTGTACGACCACCGGGACCCGCTTGCGGAGCTAGCTCGGCACCTGGTCGAAGCGGTTCCGGTCTTCAACGGTCTGACGGAGATGGAAAAGACCAACATCTCCAACAGATCGCGGAAGCTGTTCACACTGAGCAGTATCTATCAGGCAACGCGGCGACTTCTCGGAAAACAGCGGGGGGCACCAGTCAGTGAGGAGGAGCGCGTTCTTGCCCGCGACTTCTGGACCGAGGTAGCCGGTCACATTCCAGACTGGCAGGCTGCAGCAAGGCGCGAAGTCAGCACCGCCGAATTGCGCCGCGACTCGATTCACGCCCACGGGATCGCGCTCCAGGCTCTAGCGACAGTCGGACACAGTCTCGTGAAGGGGCAGCCAAACCGATGGAAACCCCAGCTTAGAGCCCTACGTTCCGTGGACTGGAACCGAACCAACGCTTGTGTGTGGGAAGGGCGGGCGATGATCGGTGGGCGGGTCAGCAAAGCGCAGAACAACGTCGTCCTGACAGGAAATCTGCTCAAGAAGCTGCTGCACGTGCCTCTGAGTGTCGAGGAGCGGCGAGTGGAGGAGTCGCATGGCGGAGCGAGAGCTATCGGAGGTCGTCGGTCCCGTGGCAAGGTCTCCTCTCGACAAGAAAAGGCTTGATGCGCTCCGAGACGATATACGGGGGGTATACCGTTCGGACTCTCGACCTTGGGTGATCGGCTACAGTGGGGGCAAGGACTCTACCACCGCCCTCCAGCTAATCTGGCATGCCATTGCGTCGCTGCCTGCCGGCGAGAGGCAGAAGCCAGTCCACGTCCTCTCCTCCGACACGCTCGTCGAAACCCCGGTCATCGTCGATTACATCGACACGACGTTGGAGCGGATCAACCAGGTCGCTGAGCGCCTCGGGCTTCCCTTCCGCGCCCAAAAGGTCACGCCGCAGGTCACGGACAGCTTCTGGGTGAATCTGATTGGGAGAGGGTATCCGGCGCCCTCGAAGCGGTTTCGCTGGTGTACCGAGCGCCTGAAGATCAAGCCTGCCAATCGTTTCATCTTAGAGCAGGTCAGTCGGTACGGCGAAGTGATTCTTGTGCTCGGCGTGCGGAAGGCGGAGAGCGCGACACGTGCTCAAGTGATGGCTCTGCACAAGCGACCCGGAGACCGCCTCGCCCGGCACACGGATCTTGCCGGCGCGTGGGTATACGCGCCCATCGCGGATTGGACCACCGACGACGTGTGGAACTATTTGCTGAACGTTCCGTCACCGTGGGGAAACCAGAATCGTGATCTGGTCACGCTCTACCGGAACGCTCAGGCTGGGGAGTGTCCCCTGGTCGTAGACAAGACTACGCCCTCATGTGGCAACAGCCGCTTCGGCTGCTGGGTCTGCACAGTGGTCCAACAGGATCACTCAATGGAGTCCCTGATCGAGAACGGAGAAGAGTGGATGCAGCCTCTGCTCGAGATACGGGACTGGCTCGCGTCTACTCAAGACCCTGCGCAGAAGGGGAAGTTTCGCAGACTTCGCCGGCGTGATGGCACGATCAAGGTCGGCGTGGGTGAGGGGAAGAAGGTGGGATGGGGACCTTACGAGATGTGGGTTCGCAAGGACATCCTGCGCCGCGTGCTCCAGGCCGAGAAGCGCATACGACAAGCCAATCCCGATGGCGAAATGAGCCCGATCTTCCCCGAGGAGCTTCACGAGATTCGCCGGATCTGGAGGACCGAGGAGGGAGACTGGGAGGATTCATTGCCCGGCATCTATCGAGAAGTGTTCGGGCAAGACCTCGACTGGGTCGACGACGATGTTGGAGGGTCAACGAAGCTGGACGCCGAGGTACTGCGGCGGGTCTGCGGGCGGAACGACCTCCCGTCGGACCTCTTGCGAGAGCTTGTGGATGTAGTGCGTCAGCATCACGGAATGAGCCGTCGATCTGGCATCTACAATCGCATCGAAGCGGTGCTGCGCAAAGACTGGCGAGACCGCGACGAAGTGCTGGCCTCCCTTCCCGGCGCTCCGGGGGAGGGAAGCAAAGAGCGTCCCCTTGCTGATTAAGCGGGTAGTCCTACGGGACTTCGGGCTCTACCGAGGGGAACAGGCGTTCGACCTCGCACCTCGGCGGCTCGGCGGATCTTCGCGCCCCGTCGTCCTCATCGGCGGGAACAACGGCGTTGGCAAGACAACGCTACTGGAGGCGGTCCGTCTCAGCCTCTACGGGCGACTTGCCCTTGGAGACCGGGTGCGGGTGATAGACTACGAGCAGTACCTGCTTGGGCGAATTCACAGGGGAGACGATCTACTCATAAGACCCAACGAGGCGAGCGTTACCCTGGAGTTCGATTATTCCAATCGAGGCGTGCGCGAGAACTACGTCGTCCAACGCAGTTGGGAGCGCAAGGCTGGGAATGGAAGCCTCGGTCATGAGCGGCTTATCGTGCTGCGTGATGGGGAACCTCTCAATGATGTTCAGGCAGAGTTTTGGTCAGACTTCATTCAAGGGCTGGTTCCACCTACTGTAGGAAGCTTGTTCTTTTTCGACGCCGAACGGATACGTGAACTAGCTGAGGATGGCACGGACGCCGAGATGCTGGCGCAGGCGGTGAAATCGCTGTTGGGACTGGACCACGTTGAGAGGCTAGTGGCAGATCTGGAGATTTACGCTGGTCGTGCCGCCCGCACAGGCGGTGACAAGAAGCTTGGACGTGCGATTGCCGAGGCTGAGCAGCGGCTTCGCGATCTCCAAGATCAACTTCGTTGTCTCCGCGAGCAGAGAGCGCACCAGCAAACCCGCCTAGATCACGCCACCGCACAAGTTGAGCGAGCAGAACGTGAATTAGCGCAACAGGGTCATGGTTTCGCCAAGCAGCGGAGCGACGCAAAAGCCCGCAAAGCGGCGTTGGACTCGTCAGTGACTGTCATCGAGGCAGAGTTGCGGCAGCTTTGTGAGGGTGTCCTGCCGGTCGCGCTGTGCCCGAAGGTCGCGGAAGCGCTAGAAGCACAACTACTACGGGAGCGCGAGGCGCGTCGCCTGCAAGCTGTGCGATCACAGGCACAGTCTCTCACGAACCGATTGCGGAAGCGCCTGGCGGCACCTGGTCTATGGAGTGACATTCGGCTCGGAAAGGATACCCTCGGGCTCATCCGTCAGCGCGTGGTGGAGGCGGTGCGCGAGGAGCTAGGGAGCCTCAGTGCGCCGCACGGTGCCCAGTTGCATGGCTTGGCCGAGGGCGACGAGGGTAAGATACTCACCTGGCTTCAAGGGGCAAGAGGTGCCGTGCAGAAGCAGGTGCTCGATCTATCGACGCGATTGGAGCGAGCAGGGCGGGAGCGCCAGGCTCTGGTTAGGCGCATCGGCCAGGCTCCCGCCGATGATGCGATCCAAGAGCAGGTGGCTCGGCTATGTGACCTAGCCAACGAGCGCGGTCAACTGGAACAGTTGCTGAAGACGACCGACGACACCTTGGCCGAGCTTCAGCGACAGATTGACCAATGTCGTCGTGCGCTAGGTCGCATGACTGAAGCCGCTGCGAACACCGATGCGGCTCACGGTCGGCTTGCGCTGGTCGCCAAACTCTCGAAGGCAGCCAAGGAATACGGTGTCGAACTCACAGAGGCCAAACTGACCGAGTTAGAACGGTCGGTCGCAGCCTCCTTCAATGAATTGTGCCGGAAGGGGGAAGAGATTCGCGGGGTGCAGATCGACAGGGCTACTTTCAAGGTGAGCCTTATTGATAAGCATGATCGGTCGGTGCCGAAGGCAGACCTCTCCGAAGGAGAGAAGCAAATATATGCCGTGTCGGTGCTTAACGCCTTGGCTCGTACTTCTGGCAGGCACATTCCCGTGATCGTAGACACGCCGCTCGGAAGGCTCGACAGCGGGCACCGAGACCTGCTTGTGAATCGGTATTTTCCATCAGCGTCTCATCAAGTGATCCTACTGTCCACTGACACTGAGGTCGATGCGGAGTACTGCAAGAAGCTAGCACCGTTCGTGTCCCATGCCTTCACTGTCAGGTACCAGAGCGAAGGCGGGTGGAGCGAGATCAAGCCAGGGTACTTCTGGAATGTGGGGAGCGTTGATGCGCGAGCTGCAGGTTAAGCGACTTCGATTCTGCCGAGAGGCCGACACCTGGCTTAAGGTCCTGAAGACCAGGACCGGTGTGACCCCGAACATCTTGTCTCGGATGGGTTTCTGCCTCTCGCTTGAGGATCCGGGGGTGCCACAGCCCCAGAACTATCCTGAAGACTCGCAGCGAGAGATCAACCGTTACACGCTCCTGGGCGAATACGATGCCCTCTTCGTCTCGTTACTCCGTCAGCGTCTCTCGTTGGATGGGCTGGATGAGGGCCGGATCGAGGAGCAGTTTCGGGCTCACATGAATCGAGGGGTTCTGCTCCTGGCTAAGGGTCTCAAGTCCCTCCAGGATGTCGCCCGCCTCTCGGTTCGAGCGGGCGAGTCATCCTAGAGAGCCCGAGTCGGGGCAAGGGTCACCTGGGCGGTCTCCAGCCGAGATGACCCTTCCCCTCAGCGACCGCTACGCGGAGATGCGCGATTTCTCCATGAGGTCGCGCATAGCCAAGCGTCCGTGCAGGTTCGACCAGAGGCTAGCGCTCTTGCCCATGGCGTTGGGGTTGCCACGCACATCGCGGCTGGTGTCGTAGGCGATGCGCATCAACTCTTCAGCCGAGGTTTCCCACCTCTTCAGCACCTCGCTGAAGCCGCCCTTCCACTGGATGTCTTTAGTCTTGGGATTCTCCTCGACCATCCACCGGAACGCGCCCAACATGGGGTAGAGGGCACCATCGTAGAGGCGATACTTCGCCTCGCCACCGACGAAGAATTGCTCGAACTTGCCGCCCTCGCGCTTAGGCTCCTCGACAAAAGAAAGCTTCCCGAACTTCCCGCCCGCTTCATTCCAAAGGTCACGAGCGCCGTAGCAGATCAGATCGTGGAGCTTGAGAATGTCCTTCAGGAGTGGACGGAGCCTCTTGTACTGGTCGGGTTCCTTATCGAAAAACTCCAGACATTTTGCCTTAGACGAGAAGGCGATCACCGGATGCTCGTCGCCGCCGTTCGGGTAGCGAAGGATGTTGAAGCAGGTGAGGAACGCAATGATGTCGCGTGCGTCGAACTCGCCCGGCTCATTCTCGCGCCAGGCGATGTTCTGCGCGTAAAGCTCGCCTTGAAGCTCTTCCTTGATCCACTGGAACCTCCCACCAAGCTCATCGAGGCTCATCTGCTGGACCTGCACGGTGGTGTTGAGGCCGCCGGCAAGCTCGACGATCCAATCCTGGGGGATGTGCGTCAGCACCTCCAGCTTTACAAACTGTTGCTCGGGGAGATCCTCTGGCTTGTGACTCGTGATGAGCTTGTAGGTGTGACCGCCGTCGAGGATGCCCTCCCTGTCGCCGAAGGTGATGCGGTACGTGTTCTTCTGTTCGGCGACCTCCTCGACCTTGCTTGCTACGATGGTGATGCCCTTGTGGCGCAGGTGGAACGCGTTCTCCTGGCTGCCATCTCCGTTCAGCAGGCTCTTGTCGATCTGCTGGTAGATCCGCCTGTTGATCTTCGGCTGCCGGGCGTTCGGATCGAGGGGCATCCCGTCCGGGATGGTGCGCACAGGCACGAACATCACATGCCGCATGATCCCGTGGCTTTCGCCGAACACAGGGTCGGGTGCGCGTCGCGCAATGGGCGCGACAACGGTAAACTGCTTCTGGGCCATGAGGCCCTCCTTCTGGAATGCCGGCGTCCGCCGACTTCCTGTTATGCTGTGCTCGTGTCCACGAGCCAGCGAGTTGTACGGCTGGGCATCTCCCCGTGAGACACCCATCGAGGCATACGGTGCCAGAACGCCGCGCATGTGTAAAGGATCTTGCCATAGATCCTGCGGGGCGGGCGCTAGGAGACGGAAAAGCCTGGCGGTACCCCTACCGGCGCGTCCTCGTGGTCGAAGCCGTTCCCGTTGCCGTTGGCTTGCCTCACCCCAGGAGCGGTATCGGAGGCGTTCGACGGTAGCGTCAACAGGAACCGTCCGTCCTTGAACCCTTGACGGCGCACGAGGACGCCGATGACCTTCCTGGCTCGCCGTAACGTCCGCTCTGCTATCCCGAAGGGCGACCGCCTCGTTGAGCACGTCGGTCGCAGGGCGTTCACCATCTACGAGCGCTGCCCGCAGGGACTCCACGGCATCCGTGAGCGCCGCCCGATCTACCTCCGGCGCCGCTTGCGTGAGGAGCGTCTCGGCGGTGTGGGAGGTCTCTCCAAGCCACGCGATCCCGCGCCGTCGTCCCCGCCGGCACGAGACTGAACACGACGGCTGGTGCAGCGACGGCGAGGTTCTGCTTCACCGGAGCCAGCAGCCGGCGGTTCGAGTCGTCCGGGTCTCGTGCCACGAGGAGCGCAGACCGCGCCGCACCCAGGATGCCGATGGAGCCGCTGCCTCGATACTTGGCGCGAGCCGTCCGCGCCTTGTTGAGGTGGCGGATCGCCAGCACCGCCGCTCCCGTGCGCTCCGCGAGCGCCATGAGGGGCGTGAGAGCCCGACGAACATCGTGATCGCGATAGGCGTGGACGGCGCGACTAAAGAAGGCAACGAGCGGGTCGAGGATCACCAGTCGTGCGCCGACCTCAGCAATCGCCCGCTCGATGGCGGTGAGGTCGTCGGGAATGGTGGGGAGCGCCTCGAACGCGAACGCACGGATGCGGTCGAGGGTTAGCGTCCGCCCGAGTGGTGTACGGCCGGTAGCGGCGACTGGATAGACGAAGGCCATCACGGCACCCTCCACCAAACTTCATTCCCCAATGGAGTGCGGAGGAGAGGACGTGATGGCCGAGGAGA
>Ga0209060_10001070_pt1 | contig 33449 bp, 31 predicted proteins | sample Coa_R1_8_FD_187155 | JGI IMG/M metagenome (GOLD analysis project Ga0209060, IMG submission 187155) | Surface soil microbial communities from Centralia Pennsylvania, which are recovering from an underground coalmine fire - Coalmine... | ecosystem: Environmental > Terrestrial > Soil >...
GTCATCGGGCGCCCGTTTGAAGTTGGCGATGATCATCTGGACGCCGAGATCTCGAGCGGAGCGTCCACGGGACGACGTAACCACGTTGGCGTATGATTGTTAACCGTGATGACGTCCGGCGCCGGACGCGGGGTGGGGTGACGATGTACACGCGTGCCCTCGACGCGCATGGGGCGGCCGCCCTGATCGGTGCCATCGTCATGCTGGGGGTGGTGGCCATCGGCGGCCGCCGCGCGCTGGTGGCGGCGCAGACCGAGGCCCCCGGCGTCCTGGCGGCCGTCAGGCTGTCGCTGGCCAGCATGTTCGGCGCCTTCGTCTGCGCGGGCCTCAACGGGTTGCTCTTCTATTCCGAAACTGATTGCCGGCGCGGGGCGGCCAGCGTCGTGGTGCCGGCGCTGTGCCAGCTGGTCTGGGCCTCGGCCGCGGCGCTGGTCCTGGCGGCGCTGGCCTATCTGGCCGGTCTGTTCGTCTGGCCGGTCTGGAAGGGCCCGTTCCCGTTGCAGGTCGTCCGCTTGGTGCTCGGGCTGACGGTCCTTTTCGCCGCCTACTCGTTCGTCCTGGCCGGCATCGTCTGAAGCGGCGCGCCGAAAGGCGAAACGGCGCCCGAGCCGTCACGCAATCGACACCAAAGACTCGCTATCGTCGGCGGCGATGTGGGATCCGGCCGAGACGCGCGGGCGGCGCGTGCGCTTCCTGGTGACGTTCGCCGTGTGCGGCGGCGCGTTGCTGACGCTGTATTCGTTCCCCTACGCCGAGGACGGGCTGCGCGAGGTTTGGTTCGCGCGCTATCTCTCGGCCTACGCCCGCCTGGCCGGCGCGTTCCTGCACCTGTTCGATCCGGCCGTCCACGTGGTGGGGCGAGAGATCGTGGGCCGCGTGTCACTGGCGGTGGCCAAGAACTGCGACGCCATGGACGTCAACATCCTCTTCGTCGCCGCGGTGGTGGCGTTCCCGGCGCGCTGGTCGCGGCGCGCGCTCGGGGTGGCGGCGGGGACGGCGCTGCTCACCGCCGTCAACGTGGTGCGGATCGCCAGCCTCTACCACGTCGACGTCCGCTGGCCCGAACGCTTCGAGCTGGTGCACGCGGAGCTGTGGCCCCTGGTGATGGTGGCGGTCGCGCTTGGCGCGTTCCTGCGCTGGTCACGCTGGGCCGAGGCGCCCGATGCGCAGGCGTGAGCTCGCGGCGCCCGAGCCGTTCTTCGCCCCCATCTCGCGCCGGGCGGCGCTGATCCTGGCCGCCGCGGTCGTCCTGTTGCTGGCCCCCTGGCCGCGGCTGGGGCGTCTCTATGGTGGCGCGTTCTGCCTGTTCGGCGACGCCGTCGTCTGGACGTTTGGCCTCGGTGGCGAGGCCCAGCCGCGCTTCTCGCTCCCCGACGCGGCCGAGCGCCAGAGCGACGGCATCGACGACTGGACGGTGATGCTGGGGGCGACCGCCGGCGGGGGCGGCCCGAAGGCCCCGCTGTCGACGCGCATCCTCGGCTACACGCCCGGCGCGATCTTCCTGGCCCTGCTGCTCGCGACGCCGGTGCCGGCGCGCAGGCGGCTGAAAGTCGCCGCGCTGGGCAGCGCGATCTTGCTCCTGCGCCTCGGCGCCGCGATCGCGATCCCGGTCGCGCACGCGTTCGGACAGCTCGCGGGCTCGTCGGGCGCGGGCCTGCTGGCCGACGTCGCCTGGGGCAGCCTCGTCGATCAGCCGGCGCTCTCGTACGTCGTGCCGGTGCTCGCCTGGGGGATCGGGATCCTGGCGACCGCGCCGCGCGCCGGGCGCGCGAATCGCCGGAAGTCGTAGACCTCGTCGGGAAATCGGTGAGGGCGCGCGGCGCGCCGGCCGGATCGGCGAAGGAAATCGCCGCCCGCCGATCGGCGCGGCGTGGCACACGCCGTGCAAAATCCGCCCGCGGGCGAACTCACCAGGAGGTCGGGATGCGCGCGCGGAACATCGTCTTCATGCTGGCGATCGGAGCACTGGTCCTCGTGACGGAGCGGGCGGCGGGCGCCGCGACCACGTTCAACATGACCAACCAGGCGATGACGGCCTGGCTGATCAACGGCGCCACGCCCAACGGGACGCTGACCCTCACGCGCGGTCAGACCTACGACTTCGTGGTCAATGCCACCGGCCACCCGTTCTTCATCGCCTCGGCGCCGGGGCTTCCGGTCCAGGCGCTCTCCATCCCGGGCTGAGCGGCAACGGGACGGCCTCCGGGACCGTCACCTTCACGCCGTCGGCCGCGACGCCCTCGACGATTGCTTATCAGTGCAGCGTCCACACGGCGATGACCGGGACGATCAACGTCGTCAACCCCGCGTCGGTGCCGGCGGTCGGGACCTGGCCGCTGGTGGCTTTCGGGCTCTTGCTGGCGTCGGCCGGCGCGGTGGCGCTCCGTCGCCGCCGCCTCTGACACGAGGCACGCCCGCGCGCCGGGCGCCGCACGCTTCAGCTTCACGCACCGGCGGCCGATATCAGGCCCACCCCTCAATCCGGGAGCGTGTGACTTCATGGTGAGATTCGCGAGGACGATCGGTTGGTTGGCCGTGGCCGGCGCGCTGGCGTCGTGTTCTTCCGGCGGCGGCGCGGCGGGCGCCGGGGGAACGGGCGGCGCGGGACAGCCGACCGGCGGCGCGACGGGGAACGGCGGCGGCGCGGGCGGGGAGGGCGGCACGGCCGGGGGCGCCGGTGGCGGCGGCGCCGGGACCAGCGGTGGTCAGTCGGTCGGGACCTCCGGCGGGTCGATCGTGCAGGCGGGCGTCATGCTGGACGTGCCCGCCGACGCGGTCCCGGCGCCCACGGTCATCACGGTCGCCCCGACCACGGCTCCGAGCGGATACACGCTGGCGTCGCAGGCCTATCAGTTCGGCCCGTCGGGGACGGTGTTCACCCAGCCCGTCGCCGTCACCCTGCCGCTCAGCTCCGCGGCTGCCGGCGTTCACGTCTTCTGGTCGAACGCGAACGGCGGCTTCGACGACATCGGTGGCACCGTGAACGGCTCCAGCATCACCGCGATGGTCACCCACTTCAGCGTCGGGTTCTGCGCCGTCCCCGCCGGCAACGGCGGCTCGGGCGGCTCGAGCGGCACCGGCGGCGCCGCGGGGGCCAGCGGCGCGGGAGGCTCGGGCGGCGCGGCGACGTCGGGCAGCGGCGGCTCGGCTGGCGGCGCTGCGGGCAGCGGGAGCGGTGGTTCGGGAAGCGGCGCGGGCGGCAGCACGTCAAGCGGCAGCGGCGGCAGCGCCTCCGGCGGCACCGGCGGGAGTCTCTCGAGCGGCAGCGGCGGCCTGGGCAGCGGTTCGGGGGGCGCGGCGGGGAGCTCGGGCGCGGCGGGAAATGCGGGGAGCGCAGGGACCGCGGGGAGCTCGGGCGCCGCGGGAAATTCCGGTGCTGCCGGCGCGGGTCCGACGGACGCGGGGCTCGGTCCCGACGCCGCCGCATCTCTCTGCAAGGCCGCGCCGCTCAACCTGCCGGGAGCGACGGTTCACTATCCCGAGGCGGGCGGGGCGGCTCCCGACGCCTCTACCTACACGGGCGGGACGCTCGTGTCGGGCAAGATGTACCTGACATCGGTGACCCACTACGGGGGCGGCACGTACGTCGGGGTGGTGCGCGAGCAGCTGACGATCGACACGACCGCGCAGACGCTGGTCTTCGGCGAGTACCTCCCCAACACGCCGGGCGCTCAGTACAAGGTGATGACGTACACCGTCGTCTCGCCCAACACGTTGCAGGTCACTGTCGCCTGCAACAGCGCCTCCTCACCGAGCGGGACCTTCGACATGTACTACACGGTCAGCGGCTCGCAGGTCACGTTAACCACCGCCGGCTCCAGCGACGTGCTGGTGTACTAGCGGGCGGGCGTGCGGGCGCCGGCGCTCTTCTTCTTGGGCGCCGCACCGAGGAGTGGTACGCCGTTCTTCTCCTTGATGATCAGATCGCCGCCGTCCTTGCAGACACCGGCGATCTCCTTCCCGTCCTCGCTGCGTCCCTGAACCTTGCCGGGGGCGATGGTCGTCGTGGCGTGCGCGCTCACCCGCTGGTTGGGCGTGTTGCCGGAGGCGACCGTGAAGGTGGTGGCGGTCTCGTTCTTGATCCGGCAGCTCGCGGAGACCGGCGCGGCGCCGAGCAGCATGACGCTGCCCACCAGGATGCTCGTGATACGCATGCGAAGTTGGTGGGCGCGCCGCCCCGGTTTCGTCAGGTGAAAAATGGCCCGCCGCGCCAAAGGCTCAGGGCAGCTGGGGCGCCGTGGTGAGGCCTTCCGGGAAGTCGGCGGTGGGCAGCGCATCGCCGTCCTCCAGCGATTCGAGGAACTCGATCAGGTTGTCCAGGTCGTCGCTGCTGAGCAGGAGCGGATTGATCGCCGGATCGCGCTCGCCGGCGTAATTGCCCGTTTCGCCGCCGAAATTGTAGTGGTTGACCACGTCCCACAGGTCGCCGTAGACGCCGTCGTGCATGTAGGGCGCGGTCTTGCTGACGTTGCGCAGCGAGGGCGTCTTGAACCGCCCGACGTCGTCGTCCGTGGCCACCAGCCCGGCGGTGTCGGTGGCGGTCCGGTCGTCGCTGAAGGCGCCGGACCGATCGAAGATGCTGCCCATCAAGGTCGGGATCCCGGACCAGCGCCCGTCGTCGGGGTCGAGGACGTGCTCTCCCTCCTGGGGGACGCCGATGTCGTGGAACTCGAAGTCGCTGAACAGCGGCCCGCGGTGGCACTCCTGGCACCCGCCCCGCCCGATGAAGATCTGCGCGCCCGCGATCGCCTGAGGTGAGAGGGCCGCCGTGTCGCCGGCCAGAAACTGGTCGAAGGCCGAGGGGGCGAAGGCGGTGGACACGAGCCGTCGCTCGTACGCCTCGATCGCCTTCCCGTAGTTGGCGAAGATCGTGTTGACCGTCGTCTGGTCGTCGGTCGACAGCGCGCCCCACGCCGGATCTCCCGGCATTCCCGCGGCGGGCAGGGTCGAGAGGTCGGGGAGGGCGGCGCCGAACGCCGCGGCGTACAGGTCGGCGTAGTGGTCGGCGAGGAGGTGCGCGATCGCCAGGCGCGAGGACCCTTCCTCGTTTGCCCCCTCGGGCGGCGAGAGGGCCTGGCTCCAGAGCGAGTCGGCGCGGCCGTCCCAGAACTGCCAGAGCGGTGAGTAGGCGGCGTTGATGACCGTCGGCGCGTTGCGGACGGTGTAGGCGATCCCCAGGCTGGTCGTCGTCAGCGGGGCGCGGGGGTCGGCCCCGCCGTTCGACGGGTCGTGGCAGGAGACGCAAGCCACCTTGCCGGTGTCGCCGGCGGTTCCCAGGCTGATGGTCTGGCCGGAGACGTCGTCGGGCCCGAGGGGGCCGGCGGCGCGCGGGTCGAAGTAGAGCAGCTTGCCGAGTTGCGCCGCCTTGATGTCGTCGGCGTGTCCGTTCGAGGTGTCCGGCGGCGGCGCGGCGAGCGCGAACGTTCGCAGCGTCGCCATGTCCGCGTCGGAGAAGGGGCCCTCCTGCCGGCAGCCTGCGGCGTCGAGGGCGCCGGCGAGGAGCGCGACGAAGCCCAGGACGGGAGCGACGCGCCGACGACGAACCAACATTCTCTTCGAAAATGTATCCGAGCGATGGCTACGCGAGGCGGCAATCCGACGGCAATTGTTTGCCGTCGGAACCAACTGTTGGGCGTCGCCAGCAGCCGGTTGCCGTCAGGAAAAACTGTTTTCCGCCTTCGGTTGACGGCCCGCGCTTCCGCACAATGAAGGCTCCTTGGGGGAGGAGTTCTTGAAACGCGCGACCTATGTCGTGCTCGCAACGACTGCCGTCGCTGTCGTCGCCGTCGAGTCGCCCGCGCGCGCGCAGAGTCGCCCGCTGCCGGTGCTGCCGCCGCTGCCGGAGCTGCCGCCCGAGCCGGGCGACGCGCCGCTGCCGCCGAGTGAGCCGCCGCTCGAGGTGCCGGCGCCGGCGCCCGAGGCGTCTTCGCCGGCGTTCCTCGACACCGCGGCGCTCGAGCAGCGGCTGGCGCAGTCCGAGCAGCTGGTGAAGAACAGCCAGCCGTCCGTCACCGTCGGCGGCTACCTCGACATCGGCTACTTCGTGCCGGGCGGCAACGACGGCGCCGGGTACGTCGAGGACTTCGGGCACATCCGCTTCCCGTCGCTGGGAGGCTTCGGCTGGGTCTTCCTGGGCGACATCCTGGCGCCGGCCGTGAACTCGCGCGGCGAGGTGGCCGACCTCGGCCCGGCGCCCGGTGTCGACCGCTTCGACAGCATCAACTCGCGCGGCGCGCCCGGGTTCATCATCAACGAGGTCAACCTGACCCTCCGCTCGGCCATCACGCCCACGGCGCTGGCCTCGGCGAGCATCAACTTCACGCCGCGCACCGGGAGCAACTTCAGCCTGGGCGATTCGTTCGACGTCGACATCGCCCAGGTCGAATGGCTGCCGACCGAGTCGCAGCGGACTTCGATCTTCGTGGGGAAGATGGACTCGGTGCTGGGGATCGAGTACCGCGACCGCAAGAGCGACAAGCGGTTCGGCATCACCCCGTCGTTGATGGCCCGCTACACGACGGGCACGGCGCTGGGGGTCAAGGTGCGCACCAAGTTCGGCGACGGCGACTGGCTGGTGCTGGCCGCCGCGGTGACCAACGGCTCGAACACCGTCGAGATGTGGCACTTCTACGACGAGATCGACAGCAACGCCGGCAAGACGGCGAGCGGTCGGCTGTCGGTGAAGCTGCCGCTGCCGTTCTGGCTGGAATTTGGGGCCTCGGGCAGCTACGGCCCGCAGGATCGCGCGACCGACACCGCGCACCCGATGTGGTTCGTGGGCGGCGACATGCTGGCGCACCTCGGCGGGCGCGTCGATCTCAAGGCGCAGTGGCTGAAGGGCGGCGCCGACGGCGAGGCGGCCGAGGGGGTCTACGGGTTGCGGCTGCACGGCGGCGGCTACCTGGAGGCCGACGTCATGCTCACGCCGTCGTTCGGGATCATGGGGCGGGGCGAGTACCGCGACGCCTTCGTCTGGCTCTCGACGGAGCGCGCCTACCTCACGAAGGGCTGGCGCGCGACCGGCGGCCTGCGCTGGGTGATGACGACGCGGGCCGTGATGAAGGCCGAGTACCTCCACAACGGCGAGTACGGCGGGATCCCGCAGATCGCCGACGACGTGTTCACCACCAGCCTGGTCCTGAGCCTGTGAGCCGAGGATGCACATGAACGAACCAAGGAAAACGAGGACAGCGACGGCGGCGGCGCTGGCGGCCGTCATCGCGCTCGGGCCGGCGCTGGCCCGGGCGGCCGACGGCGGCGCGGGCGACGTCGCCCGGCTCGGGGCGGAGGTCGACCGCCTGAAGCAGGAGCTGCGCGATCAGCGGCAGCTGATCTTCCAGCTGATGCAGGCCGAGCAGCAGCGCTACGACATCATCCTCAAGTACCTGCAGGCCGGCGGCGGCCCGCCGGAGCCGTCGCAGCTCCCTCCGCCCCCCTCACCGGCGTCGCTGTCGAGACCATCCGCGGGGGCGCCGCCCGGGGACCGGGACAAGGAGAGCGCCGGCGGGGCGGGGCACGAGCTCGGGACCATCTCCGGCCACGTGCGCACGGGCGGACAGCCGATCGGCGAGGTCTACGTCTACGTCGAGGGGATCCACGCCAGCCCGGTGCGCGGCAAGACGCTGGAGATCAAGCAGCGTGACAAGCAGTTCTCGCCGCGCGTGGCGGTGGTGCCGGTGGGGACGCGTCTCATCTTTCCCAACCAGGACACCGTCATCCACAACGTCTTCTCGACGTCGGCGGGGAACACCTTCGACCTCGGGTCGGTGAAGGGGGGCGAGACCTCGACGCCGGTCGTGCTGCTGCGGTCCGGGCCGGTGGAGATCTTCTGCAACATCCACTCGAAGATGCGGTCCGACGTGCTGGTGGTCCCCAACGGGCACTGGACCCGGGTGGCCGCGGACGGCTCGTTCCAGATCTCGGGCGTGCCGGCGGGGACGCGCAAGGTGGTGCTGTGGAGCCCGACGCTGCGGCCGGTCTCCGAGCAGGTCGAGGTGACGGCCAAAGGGGGGACGGCGACCTTCACCGCCGAGGCCAGCGGGTTCCGCCCCCACCTCAACAAGCGCGGGCAGGCCTACGGTTCCTACGATGAGTAGCGGGGCGCGGACCGGGCTGGGGGTCCTGCTGGTGGTGGCAGGGCTGGGGATCGGCGCTCTCGGGATCACCGCGCGCGGCGGCAAGCGGAGCGTCGCCCGCGCGCCCGACGAGCTCAAGGCGGCCGCGGCGGCGCTGCACCCGCGGCTCGACGACGCGCTCAAGGCGGCGACCAGCGCCGTGGAATCCAAGGCGGCGGCCGCCGCCCACCTGCCCGAGATCGCCTCGGCGCTGGACCTCGACGCCGACGCGCACACCATCGAAGACCTCCTCTCGAGCGAGGAGTGGTGGTCCGCCTACCGCGCCGAGTTCACCGTCAACGGCGTGGTCTCGAGCGGCGGCCAGCTGGCGACGATCGGCCCCCTCGACCGCGAGCTGGCCGGCGCGCCGGTGGTCAAGGAGGCGCGGGACGCGGGCTCCGCCTCCAGGGTGATGATGGTGGCGGGCCGCGCCTACCTGCTGGCGGGCGCGCGCGTCCCGGCGGGAAGGCGCCGCGGCAGCGGGGCGGTCGTGGTCCTGGGGACGCCGTTCTCGCGCGGGCCGCTGCAGGCGATCTCCGACGCGGTGGGGACGCCGGTCGGGCTCTCCGACGGACGCAAGCTGCTGGCCTTCGCCGGCGCGCCGTCCAGCGAGATGGCGCTGGCGGCGATGCTGGGCCACGAGGACCAGGGTGTGCTGGCGCTCGACGACACCCGGGCGGCGGCCGCCTGGCCGCTCGACAAGGGGCTGTCGCTGGTCGCCGTGTTGCCGGCGCTGGCGCCGGTCGCGCCCGCCGGTCCGCCCGTTCGCTGGGAGCTGCAGATCGCGCTCGGCGGCGGCTTCCTGATCGTGGCCGCGCTGCTGCTGATGCGGCGGGCGCCCGCGGCGGGCGTGAGGAGCGACCTCGACAACCCGATGGCCATCACGCAGCCGTTCGGCAGCGGGCCCAAGCCCGCCCCGGTCGTGGCGCGCGATCGCCGGATCGATCTGCGGGCGCCGCAGCCGCCCGGAATGCCGCCGCCCATCACCGTCTCGGACCGCGCGCCCGGCGGATCGGCGCCCGCCGGCGAGCGCGCCAGCGCGGTCGGGGCGGCGGCGCACGCCGAGGGCTCGGTGGCCCAGGGCGCGGCGGTGCTGGGGCGCTACAAGCTGATCGAGCGGATCGGGGAAGGGGGGATGGCCGAGATCTTCATCGCGGCCGCGCACGGCGCCGAGGGGTTCGTGCGCAACTTCGTGGTCAAGCGGATGCACCCCCACATGGCGCGCAACCGCGAGGCGGTGAGCCAGTTCATCGACGAGGCGCGCCTTCAGTCGGTGCTGGTGCACTCGAACGTCGTGCCGGTGTTCGACTTCGGGCGCGCCGGCGAGGAGTACTTCCTGGCGCTGGAGTACATCCACGGGCGCGACCTCGAGGCGGTGGTGCGCCGCCACGTCGAGCTCTACGGGCGCTCGCTCAGCGTGCCGGTCGCCTTCTACCTGATGCACGAGGTGCTGGAGGCGCTGGCCTACGCCCACGGGCGCGCCGACGCGCAGGGGCACCTGCTGGGGATCGTCCACCGCGACGTCGCTCCCGGCAACGTCCTGGTTTCGATGCGCGGCGAGGTCAAGCTGTCCGACTTCGGCATCGCCAAGAGCGCCGCCCGCATGAGCCGGACCGAGGTCGGGATGATCAAGGGGAACGTCAGCTTCATGGCCCCCGAGCAGGCGCGAGGCGAGCCGGTCGATCACCGGACCGATCTGTTCTCGGCGGCGGTGGTCCTCTACTACTGCCTGACCGCGCAGTTCCTCTACCGCGAGGGCTCGCTGTTCAGCGGCCTGGCGCGGGCGGCGATCGGGCCAACGCTGTCCGAGTTCACGCAGATGGATCAGATCCCGCCCCTGGCGGCCGACGTCCTGCGCAAGGGGCTGGCGCTCGACCCGGCCAAGCGCTACCAGACCGCGCGCGAGTTCGCCCGCGATCTGGCCGGGCACTTCACGCAGGGGCGCTCCGAGCTCTCCGACCTGATGGAGTCGCTGTTCCCCGAGCTGGCGCGCGAGGTCCGCTAGCTCGTCATCACTGGCATCCGGCGATCTTCCCCACGATGCTGTTCAGCGCGGCCTCCAGCGCCGACTCGTCGGTGGCGGCGTAGTAGCTGGTTGCGCCGCCCGTCTGCGCCTCGCCGCCGTCGATGGCCATCTGGTTCAGGGTGTTCACCGCCGACGTGACGTTGCCGATCCCGACCACGAAGGTCTTGATCCCCTGCGAGAGCGCCATCGCGACCGCGGCCTCGGCCGCGGCGTCCTCGCTCGGGTTGTCGGTCGTCGTGCAGGCGGCGGGGGGCTTGGTCATGGGGGCGCAGCCCGCGGGGCAATTGGGCAGGCCGTCGGTTGCCAGCAGGAGGAACTTCGGATTGCTGTCGGTCAGCGTCTGGAGGTAGCTCGTCGCGTAGAGAACGGCGTCGCGGGTCGGCGTGTTTCCGCCCGGCATGTTGGCGGCGATCGAGGCGGCGACGGCGCTGCCGTTGGTGGCCGCGATGGGGACCGCCGGCGCCATGCTGGCGTCGCAGACGCCGTTGTCCGAGAAGTACTTGATCCCCCAGTTCACCTTGGTGTCGGTGGCCGCGAGGACGTTGGTGAGCGCGGTCGTGACCTGGGCCCACTTGGAGTTCGCCCCGCAGCCTCCGCTGCAGGTCAGGTCTCTGTCGTCGTCGCTCATCGACCCCGACTTGTCCTGGACGATGAGGACGTCCGGCCGACAGTTCATGCCGCCGATCCCGCCGCCGCCTGGTATCCCGCCGGCGCCTGCCGTGCCGCCGCCGCTCCCGGCGCTGCCTCCGACCCCGGACACGCCGCCCGCTCCAGCGCCCGCGCCGCCGCCAGCTCCCGACGGACTGCTCGAACCTGCGGCACCGCCCGTCGCGCCGCCGGCGCCCCCCGCGCCGCTGATCGTGACGCTGCTGCCGGCCGCCCCGCCCTGGCCAGCGGCGCCCGATGAGCCGCCCTGGCCGGCGGCGCCCGATGAGCCGCCCTGGCCGGCGGCGCCCGATGAGCCGCCCTGGCCGGCGGCGCCCGATGAGCCGCCCTGGCCGGCGGCGCCCGTCGAGCCACCCTTGCCGCCGGCGCCCCCGTCCGGTGCGGCGGTGCCGCCCCCGCACCCCAGGAGGGCGATCACCGCGGCGATTCCCGCGCCCTTGCCCACGTTGCCCCACGCTCGACCCATGCCGATCCCCCTCGGCAACAAAGTATCACGAGCGATGGGCAGCGGGCGACGGTCGTCAGCTGCGCGCGCTGTAGAGGGCGACCAGCGCGGCGCCGATCGCCTGCGACAGCTCGCCGAGCGTCGAGGGCAGGATCCGCAGCCGCTCGCGCTGCACCGGCCACAGGTGCGGCCGCGCGGTCTCGCCGACGATCCCCAGGTAGCGCTCGCGGAAGGTCTCGGTGGTGCTCTCCGGATCCATGAGGCCGCCGCCGATCACCACGAACTCGGGATCGAGCGCCAGCACCAGGTTGGCGACGTGGTAGCCCATGGCGCGCGCCTGGAAGTCGAACAGCTCGACGGCCAGCGGGTCACCGGACTGGGCCAGCCCGCGCAGCGCCAGCACCTTCTTCTTCGGCGCGTCGGTCGACTTGGCCAGCGGGTGATCGGGGTGCGCCGCCAGCTTCTCCTCCAGCAGGTAGGGGAGGCCGGCCAGCGTCGTGTAGAGCTCGACGCAGCCCCAGGTCCGCCCGCAGCCACACTTGTAGGGCTTGGCGCCCAGCAGCTGCAGCGGCGCCGCCATGTGCGCCGTCTCCATCCCGGCCAGCGTGTCGCCGGAGAGGGGCAGCCCGCGCGCGTCGATGTACGCCGAGCCGAGCCCCGAGCCGGGGGCCAGCATCAGGACGCCGCCGGTCCCGGCGCCGCGCACGCGGTGCGCCTCGCCGACGCCGCCGAACGCGCCGTCGTTGCCGACCGTCAGCGGGACCGCGCGGCCGGCCTTGACCGCCAGCGCCTGCGCGTAGTCGTTATAGAAGTCCCAGCCCTCGAACTGGGGCGGCATGTTGGCCGAGTGGGCCAGCACGCCGTAGCGGAGGTACGGGCCGGGGATCGCCAGGCCGACGCCGCTGACCTGATCCCAGGTGAGGCCGTTGTTCGCCAGGTAGCGCCCGACCGCCTCGATCCAGCCGGAGACGACAGCCTCCGTCCCCGCCGCCGAGCTGGTGGGGTGCTGGTAAAGACGCGTGGAGACCGCGGTGCCGTCGTTCCAGACCCCGCCGATCTTGGAGGTCGTGGCGCCGCAGTCGGTCCCGATGAAGACCTGTCGGTTGTCGCTCATGCGCCGGCAGTCTAGGGTAGCCGGGCGCCGCCGTCACGATCCGGGATCACCGGTTCGGGCCACGACCTGGTGGCGCACTTCGACAGCCTGCACGAGATGGGAGATCCGGTCGGGGCCGCGCGCCACGTGCGCCGGACGCTGGCGCCGGACGGCATCTGGATGATCGTCGAGCCGTTCGCGCGCGTTGAAGCTGGTCCTCGAAGCGCGCCCGTAGGGGGCTGACCCGAGTGTCGACGGGCGGCGGTCGCGGGGCTCGGCCTGCGCCGCCGCCCTTGCCGCGGCGCCCCAAGGTCGGGCTAAGGGTAATGCGCCACCCGACCGATAACCGGAGAGAGGCAAACGGAGATCTGCAAGTGGCCCGCGGGAGAGCAACAGAGGACGAGTGGCGCGTCTACTACGAGCGCGCCGATGAGCTGCGGCTGCGGACCGGTGACCCGTTTCAGCGTCACATCGTGCGCGAGACCTGGCGCGAGCGAATCATGATCATCGGCTCGTCGCTGTTCGCGCTCACCGTGGTGACGACCGCCTTCTATCTCCTGACCCGCTAGACCCTAGACGCGGGCCCGCGCGGCGGCCGTCTTGAGCCAGCCCCGGACGGCGGACGGCGCCAGCTCGTCGGCCGAGCGGAGCTTGAGGTGCTTCCCGGTCTTGCCGTCTCCCTCGAGTCGGCCGTCGGGGTCGGCGTAGGTGCCGGGCGGGCCGGGGAGGATCAGGTTGACGTGCTGCTTGAACGCGCCGATCGCGCAGACGGTGTTGCCCGCGATCTCGTAGAAGGGCATCCCCCACTTGATCGAGCTCTGCGCCTCGGGCGCCGCCTCGCCGATCAGCGCGCGGAGCTGGTCCACGATCGGGCGGATGTGCGGCGGCTGTCGGGCGAAGAACCCGTCGACCGGCGCGCCCAGATCCCCGCGCGGGCCGAACTTCATCGGCGCGGCGGCCGCCTTGGCCGATTTGCCTGCGGCCGCCTTGGCCTTGGGCTTGGCGGTCGCCTTGGGCTTCGCTTTCGCTTTTGGCTTCGCAGCTTGGGGCATGGCGCGATGATGCCACGAAAAAAATTTGGTCCAGCTGTCGATCTTGGCGGGCCGCGGTTGTCGTGGTGATAGGACGTTGGAAAAACCCACACAAGGAGAGCCGCCATGCTGAAGTTCCTGATGACCTACACCGCTTCGCCCCGCAGCGCGCCGCCCACGCCCGAGCACATGGCCCAGATCGGCAAGTTCAGTGAGGAGATGGCCAAGGCCGGAATCCTGGTGATGACCGGGGGCCTGGTGCGGCCGAGCAAGGGGACCCAGCTTCGGATGGCCTCGGGGAAGTTCACCGTCACCGACGGACCGTACGCGGAGTCGAAGGAGCTGATCGACGGCTTCGCGCTGGTGCAAACCAAGTCGAAGCAGGAGGCGATCGACGTCGCCGAGCGCTTCATGCGCATCGCCGGCGACGGCGCCGGTGAGATCCTGCAGGTCTTCGAGCAGGGCGAAGGCCAGCCGGGCTGACCGCCGGCCTGACCCTCTGCTTCGCGCCAGGCCGGCCGCCCGGCTTGCGCGCAGGCCGCCACGTGCTCTGATCGAAGGCCGTGGCGGCCTCCGAGACGGACAGCGCGATAAAGGCGGTCTTCCGCATCGAGTGGGCGCGCCTGGTGGCGGCCCTGGTGCGGCTGACGCGCGACGTGGGCGCGGCCGAGGAGCTGGCGCAGGACGCGCTGGTGGCGGCGCTCGAGCACTGGCCGGCGAGCGGCGTTCCGGACAACCCGGGCGCCTGGCTGATGGCGACGGCCAGGAACGCCGGCCTCAACCGGATCCGCCGCGACAAGCTGCTGGCCCGGAAGCGCGCCGAGATCGCCGCCGAGATCGACGACGCGCCCGGAACCGACGAGCGGGCCGCCGCGCTCGAGGCGGCGCTGGACGACGACGTGGGAGACGACGTGCTGCGCCTGATGTTCACCGCCTGCCATCCCGCGCTGTCGACCGAGGCCCAGGTCGCGCTGACCTTGCGCCTCCTCGGGGGCCTCACCACCGACGAGATCGCGCGGGCCTTCCTGACGCCCGAGCCGACCATCGCGCAGCGGATCGTGCGCGCCAAGCGGACGCTGGCCGAGAAGAAGGTGCCGTTCGAGATCCCGCGCGGCGACGAGCTGCGCCCCCGGCTGGCCGCCGTGCTCGACGTGATCTATCTGATCTTCAACGAAGGCTACGCGGCGACGGCCGGGGAGGACCTGATGCGGCCGGCGCTCACCGAGGAGGCGCTTCGCCTGGGGCGCGTGCTGGCCGGGCTGGCGCCCGACGAGCCGGAGGCGCTCGGGCTGCTGGCGCTGATGGAGCTGACGGCGTCGCGAGCGGCGGCCCGCACCGACGCCGCGGGCGATCCGATCCTGCTGCTCGATCAGAACCGCGCGCTGTGGGACCAGCTGCTCATCCGGCGCGGGCTGCTGGCGCTGGAGCAGGCGGCGGCGCCCGGGCGCAGCGCGGGGCCGTACCGGCTGCAGGCCGAGATCGCCGCCTGTCACGCCCGGGCGCGGACGGCGGCGGCGACCGAGTGGGAGCAGATCGCCGCGCTCTACGGCCAGCTGGCCGCGCTGGTGCGCTCGCCCGTCGTGGAGCTCAATCGCGCGCTGGCGGTGGCGATGGCGCAGGGGCCCCAGGCGGGCCTGGCGATCCTCGACGCCCTCGCCGCGGAGCCGGCGCTCGCCGGCTATCACCTCCTGCCGAGCGCGCGCGCGGATCTGCTGGCCAAGCTGGGGCGAGCGATCGAGGCCCGCGCCGAGTTCGAGCGCGCCGCCGCGCTGACCCGGAACCAGCGTCAGCGCGAGCGGCTCCTCGCGCGAGCGGCCAAGCTCGCGCGAGGAGAGTAGACGCTGGAGGTCGCCTACGGCGCCGCGGCCAGCGCGTCGGCGCTGGTCAGCAGCGACTGCGCCTGGCTGACGAAGCTGGCCGCCAGCGTCGGGTCGATCGGCTGGGCGGCGAACTCCGCCTGGTCGAGCGCCGCGCGGATCTCGGCCGCCAGCACGTCGCGGGCGGTGGTCAGGTTGGCGATCGAGGTCTCCTTGGAGGTGTAGATGGTGTCACCCGGGTCGGCGCCCTGGAGCGCCTTGGTCGAGGTGACCACGATGTCCTGGGCGAACTGGCCGAACGGCGCATTGATCGCCTTGTACGCCGCGCCCAGCGCCTGGAGGGTGGCCTGCGAGCCCGCCACCGCGCCCGGCAGGGCGCTCGCCACGAGCGCCTCCGTGACGACGCGGCCGTCCGACTCGTAGGTGTCCTGCAGCCCGAGGAGCGCGTTGATGGTCGGACGGAGGTCGGTGTGGTCGGTGAAGATCGTCTGGTCGGGCAGGTTGGCGACGCCGGGGCCGACGTAGCCCGCCCAGGTCTGCCCGATCTCCTTCTGGATGTCGCCGTGGTTCCAGGCGAAGGCGTTGCCGATGCAGTCGGCGCAGGTCGAGGTCGGGAAGTCGGTGATGAAGTAGTCCGGGTCACCGAAGAACACGAACTGCGCGTTGCGGGCCGGGTCGCCGGTGGTGAACATGTGGACCGCCTTCATGCCCGTCTGATCGGCGTAGAAGGCGAGCAGGTTGTCGGTGCTCCCCGTGTACGGATTGACCTCGGTCAGCCCGGCGATGGTGCGCTCGAAGGTGCGGGTGTCGGGATCGGTCTGTCCCAGCGGCCCCGCGCCCTTGCGCGCCAGGTAGAAGGTCGGCGCGTCGTCGCCGTGCACCGTGAAGGTGTCGGGACCGGTCGAGGCCAGGAAGGTGTTGAAGAGCGAGGGAAACTCGGTCTGCACCGCGGTGTCGATGTTGACCTGGATCTCGCCGATCTGGTTGTTGGTGGTGTAGTCGCAGTAGTTGCCCGGCGTGCCGTCGCAGGTGGCCGGGGTCGGCGTGCCGCCCACGAAGTGATCGCCCTCGTCGACGGTGATGACGAACAGCGTGTTCGTCTTGTCGATCCCGTGCGCCGCCAGCTCGGTGAAGAAGTTGGCGAACGCCTGGTCGTAGGCCGCCAGCTGCTGCTCGTACTGCTGCGAACCGGGGCCCATCGCGAGGTGCTGGTTGCCGGCGACGCCGTGGAAGTCGTGCGCGTCGGAGATGTACCCGTAGGTGACCGGGATGCCCTGCTCCTGCATCGTGGCGATGTAGCGCAAGGTCACCTCGGCCTCCATGCCGTCAAAGCCCGGGAATCCCGGCTGGCCGAACGGATCGACGATCGGGTTGCCGAGCATGCTGGTGAGGGCCGTGTCGACGCCCGGCGTGCCGGTCAAGAGCGGGTTGATCGACTGGGCGCCGAAGAGGCCGTTGAACCCGGTGTAGCCGCCCGGCTCACCCGGGAGCTTGTCCGCCACGCCGCCGTTGCCCGTCGCGCAGCGGGTCGAGCCCTGCGCGCAGTGGACGGCAAGGCCCACGAAGTCGGTCTGGGCCAGGTTGGCGGCCGCGGTGCCCGAGGCGGCGGCGGCCGAGGCCTTGGCCTCCGCGAACTGGGGCGAGCTGGTGCCGAACACGGTGGCCACGTCGCTGAAGGTCGACGCCGAGGCGGTCTCGAGCACGGCGTTCGCGGTGCTCACGTTGCCGACGTCGCAGCCGGCGCGGGTGTAAGCGACCCAGGGCGCGGGCGCGTTCTGCCCGGTTGGGGTGACCATGTTGAAGACGCCCGCGGCGGCCGTGTCGGTCCAGTACTCGAACCCGCTGGGAAACGAGAAGGTGCCCGTGGCGCTGATGCGCGAGTAGCTGTTGCCGACGGTCTGGCCGGTGCGATCCGGGTAGACGCCGGTCAGCGACGTCAGCATGCCCACCGAGGTGTGCGAGATCAGCTGGGTGTGGTCGTTCGCCATCATGGTGCCGTTGCCGCGGATGAAGTTCAGGAGGTGCGGCATCTGCTCGAGGTCCGAGGCGACGTTCGCCTTGTCGCGAATGAGGTGCGTGTTGTCGAACTGCAGGTAGATGACGTGCTTGATCGCGCCGGCGCCGTTGCCCAGCTGGCAGGTCGCGGCCGCGGGCCGCGCGTCGCAGGTCACCGTCAGGCTGGACGTCGCCGGGCATCCCGCGGTGGCGTCGCCGTCGGAGACGGTCAGGGTGATGGTCGCCGGCCCCGGCGCGGTGCAGGTGAAGCGCGTCGACAGGCCCGCCGACTCGGTGAAGACGCCCGAGGTGGCCGTCCAGGTGGCGGTGAGGGCCGAGGGGCCGTTGTCCGCGTCGTGCGCCGTTCCGGCCAGGCCCACGCTGCCGCCCACGAACACCTCGGTCGGGTTGGCGTCGAGCGCGTCGATCTGCGGGCAGACGTTGACCGCGCCGTTGACCGACACGCTGCCGGTGCGGGGCGCCTGGTGGCAGGTGAGCGGGACCGTGACCTGCGCGGTCTGGCCGGCCGTGACGGAGAAGCTGGCCGACCCGGCGCAGCTCTCCGAGCCGTCGGTCGAGGCGCCGGTGAGGGTGATCGTGTAGGGCCCGCCGGCCGCGAACGGGCCGAGCTGGGCGGAGATGCCGTTGCTGTGGCTGACGTCGATCGTCCCGCTCTGCGTGAACGACGCGGGGCCGGTGATGGTGTAGCTGACGCTGTTGACGGTCGCGCCGCCGACCTGCAGCGCGATCTGCACCGAGCCGCCATTGGCGGCGAGGGAGCCGCCGTTGTTCGGGGTCGAGGCACATCCGGTCGCGAGCAAGCCACCGGCGAAGCAGGTGACAATCAGGAAAACAAACGGCATCGAACGCTTTTGCACGTGGTGTCTTCTTTCCTGCAGGAGTACTGGTGAGCGAAACCGCATGCCCGCCCGTGCAAGAAAAATTCCAGCGGCTCCCTGATGAGAGAAGGTGGCAAAACCCCGCGCGCGCGGGCGATCGGGCCCTCGGCGCCCGCGGGTCCGGCGTCCTGTTTTCGAATTTCGACTCCGAATTTCGGACGCTGGCGGGCGGTGGGGATCAGGGCGCTGGCGACCGGGCTCCTGCTCGCGACGGTCGCCGAGCGCGCGCGGGCCGCGACGCCGCCCACGCCGTCCGCCGCCGAGATGATCGCCCTCGGCCGGCGGATCTTCGCCGACCCGGCGCTGTCCGACCCGCCGGGGACCAGCTGCGCGAGCTGCCACGATCCGTCTCGCGCCTACTCGAGCCTCAACGGCTCGCGCAACGGGCTGCCGCGCGGAAGCCGACCGGGCCACTTCGCCCGGCGCACCGCGCCCTCGCTCCTCTACCTGCGCTACGTGCCCAGCTTCCGGTTTCGCGCCGAGGGCGGCCAGGAGGGGGACGATCCCGGGGCGCAGCCGTTCGGCGGCCTGTTCTGGGACGGACGGGTCGACACGGTCCGTGACCTGGGACGGCAGCCGCTGCTCAACCCGGACGAGATGAACAACCGCGACGGCCGCCGGGTCGCGGAGGCGATCCGGCGCGGCCCCTACGCGCCGGCGTTCGCGGCGGTGTTCGGCTCCGCCCTCGACGATCCCGAGCCGACGCTGGCCGCCGTGGGGAAGGCGCTGGAGGCCTTCCTGACCGCCGACGACATGGCCCCCTTCTCGTCGAGGTACGACGACTTCGTGCGCGGCCGTGCGCCGCTGGCGCCGCTCGAGGCGGAGGGGCTGCGGCTCTACAAGGACCCGGCGAAAGGCGGGTGCGCCGGCTGCCACCTGCTGGCCGAGGCGGTGCGCGATCCGGTGGCCTCGATGTTCACCGACTACGGCTACGAGGCGGTGGCGATCCCGCGCAACCAGCGGGCGCCGCGCCGGCCGACCCCCGACCTCGGGCTGTGCGAGCGCACCGACCGCGCCACCCCCTCGGACGATCCCTCGCGCTGTCTCTACTTCCGGACGCCGTCGCTCCGCAACGTCGCCGTGCGCGGCTCGTACATGCACAACGGCGCGTTCCGGACCCTGCGCGAGGTGGTCGCCTTCTACGCCACCCGCGCGACCGATCCCCGGCGCTGGTACCACTCGGGCATCCCGTTCGACAGCGTGCCGGCGAAGTATCGGGGCCGCGTCAACGTGACGTCGCCGCCGTACGATCGGAAGCCGGGCCAGGCGCCAGCGCTCGACGACCACGAGATCGACGCGATCGTCGCGTTTCTCCGGACGCTCACCGACGCTCCGTATCGATCGGCCGCGGCGCGCTGAGCGCGGCGCGACATGTAGGCGTGCCCTCACGTCATCCGACACCCGCTGGTCGGATGAGTTTTCAATTCTGTCGCAAAGGCGGGGCCGAAACGGCCGATACGATGAATCGCTTTGGATCTGGTCGAGCGCTCACAGCCGCCGGCTGACAACCCCGAGGGGTATGTCGCCGCCATCGGCGAGATCGTGGCGCGCGAGCAGATCACCTCGCACTTCCAGCCGATCCTCGACCTGCACCACGGCACCGTGATGGCCTGGGAGGTCCTGTCGCGCGGGCCCGAGCCGTTCGCCTCGCCGAGCGACCTGTTCGCGGCCGCCGAGCGGATCGGGCTCGGCCCGACGCTGGAGTACGTCTGCCGCCACGTCGCCCTGCGCACGATCGCCGGGTTCCCCTCGTCGATCCGCTCGCGCTCGTTCTTCATCAACGTCAGCCCGAACACCATCGGCGATCCGCGCCTCGGCAACGGGTACATGCAGGCCGAGCTGGCCGAGCTGGGGCTCGATCAGCGGAACTTCGTGATCGAGATAACCGAGCGCGAGTCGATCGGGGACTACGCCGCGTTCGAGCGGCAGATCCGCCACTACGTCGAGCACGGGTTCCGGATCGCGCTCGACGATCTGGGGGCCGGGCACTCGGGCCTGGTCACGCTGGTCACCTGCTCGCCGCACTTCATGAAGCTGGACATGACGCTGTCGCGCGACATCCACCGGCACTCGTACAAGCAGCACCTGGTCAAGTCGCTGATCGCCTTCGCCGCCAGCGTCGACGCGGCCCTGATCGCCGAGGGGGTCGAGACCTGGGAGGAGCTGGAGACGCTGGCGCGCCTGGGCGTGCGGTACGCGCAGGGGTACCTGTTCGCCCGCCCGTCGCGGACGCCGTCGGAGGCCCCCGCGGAGATCCTCGCCGAGCTGCGGCGGATCATGCGCCAGTTCAACTACCGCGAGTCCGACCTGAACTAGACGGTCGGGCCGCTGGTCATCCGCTGCGCGACGATCCACGAGCGCAAGAAGCGCGGCGAGGACGTCAACCGGATCTTCCGGCGGTCGCCGACCGTGGACCACCTGACGATCCTGCGCGGCGAGCAGCCGATCGGTCTGCTCACGCGGCAGCACTACTACACCAAGACCGGCGGCCCGGTCGGGTACCACCTGTTCCAGTGGCGCCCCGCCGAGGAGCTGGCGCGCCGCACGCCGCTCATCGTCGAGGACTCGATCAACGTGACCGCGCTGGCCAAGCTGGCGATGGAGCGGCCGCCCGACGAGCTCTACGATCCGGTCATCGTGACCGACGCCAAGGGGCGCCTCATCGGGACGGTCACGATCCGCCAGCTCATCATGCGGTCGACCGCGCTGGAGGTGCAGTCGGCGCAGGGGTCGAGCCCGCTCACCGGGCTGCCGGGGAACCGCAGCATCGAGCGCTGGATCCTGAACGCGCTCGACCAGCCGAAGGGCGGCGTCCTCTACGCCGACCTGGATCGCTTCAAGGAATACAACGACTGCTACGGGTTCCTGCGCGGCGACGAGATGATCCGCTGCCTGGCCCGGGTCCTGTCGCGCGCGCTGTCCGGCCTGGGGGCCGAGGCGCGGCTGGGGCACATCGGCGGCGACGACTTCGTCATCGTGGCGCCCGAGACGGTCGACCCGGAGGCGGTGCGGGCCATCTGCAAGCAGTTCGACGCCGCCAAGGCGGAGCTGTTCGACGCCGACGACCTCAAGACGGGCCACTTCCGCGCGGTCGACCGGCGCGGGCAGGAGGTCTCGGTCCCGCTGGTCACGCTCTCGGTGGCGGTGGTCCCCGTCGAGGCGGTCCAGAGCGCGGAGCACCCCGGCGCGCTGGTGCAGATGGCCGCCTCGCTCAAGCGCAAGGTCAAGGAGATCACCGCCGCCCAGCGGGCCAGCGCCTTCCTGTTCGAGCGCCGTGGCGTCCGCCCGCTGGCGGAGCGCCAGCGGGCCTAGACCTGGCTCTTACCGCTCGGCTTCCTTGCTGCCCACCACCGTCAGGTTGAGGCCGATCTGGATCGACAGCGGCTTGCCGTCGACCATGATGGTCGTCTTGCCGTTGTGGTACCAGCCGAACGAACCGGTCGAGAACTCGCGCTTGTCGGCGATGATCTCGGCGCCGTTGATGGTGATCTTGACGGCCTCGGCCTTTTCGAGAAATTGCGTCTTCGAGATGGGGCAGGGTGATTTCGCCATGGCGCGACCGTACCACGACCGCGTCGCGTGGACGGAGCTGGGCTTGCCCAGCGCAGTCCGTCGCGGGAGGGCGCGGGAACCCTCTCGGGGTTCCCGGCTAGAATGCCGATCGTGAGCGCCGATCCGGTCACCGGGCCCGAGACCCCGAGCGACGACGTCGCGCAGCTGTCGCGCCTGGGGTACGCGCAGGAGCTGCGCCGGCGCATGAGCGCCTTCTCGAACTTCGCCATCGCCTTCTCGACGATCTGCATCCTGGCCGGCGGGATCACCTCGCTGCAGCTGGGGGTGAGCGCGGTCGGCGGCGCGGCTGCCGGCGTCGTCTGGCCGATCGGCGTGGCGTTCGCCTTCGTCGTCGCGCTCTCGATGGCGCAGGTCGCCTCGGCCTTTCCCACGGCCGGCGGCCTCTATCACTGGAGCTCGATCCTGGGTGGCAGGGGGTGGGGGTGGGCCACCGCCTGGTTCAACCTGGCCGGCCTGGTGTTCGTCACGGCGGCGGTGAACGTCGGCGCCTACCAGCTGTTCGTGCAGTTCATCGGGCCGATGCTGGGGATCGATCCGGCCCGGCTGGGGGTGGCGCACCAGATCGGGGGCGTGGCGCTGATCTCGGCCTCGCACGCGCTCCTGAATCACTTCGGCATCCGGCTGACGACGCTGCTGACCGACTTCAGCGGCTACCTGATCCTGGCCGTCGCCGCGCTGCTGACGCTGGCGATGCTGTGGCACGCGCCGCACCTCGAGCCCGCGCGCCTGGTGCGGTTCGAGAACCTGAGCGGCGCCGCCGGGGGAGACGTCTGGCCGTCGCACGGGAGCCTGCTGACGGTGACGCTGCTCGGGATCCTGTGGCCGGTCTACACCATCACCGGCTTCGACGCCTCGGCGCACACCTCCGAGGAGACGGTCCAGGCCGCGGTCAACGTGCCGAAGGGGATGCTCCGCTCCGTCGCGGTCTCGGGGCTCTTCGGCTGGGTGATGGTGGCGGCCTTCGTGCTGGCGCTCCCCAGCGTCGCCGACGGCGCGCGCCAGGGGGCGAACGTCTTCCCCTGGCTGATGACCCAGGCGTTGCCGGGCGCCGCCGGCGAGGCGCTCTGGATCGGCATCGTCGCCGCGAATTATCTGTGCGGCCTGGCCTGCGTGACCTCCACCTCGCGCATGATGTACGCCTTCGCGCGCGACGGCGGCCTCCCCGGCTCGCGTCTGCTCCGCGGCGTGTCGCCGCGATGGCGGACGCCGGTGGCGGCCATCTGGACCACCGTCGCGCTGGCTTTCGCCTCGACGCTCTACGCGCCCGCCTACACCACGCTCACCACCGCCTGCGTGATCTTCCTCTATCTGTCCTACGTGATGCCCGCCGCGGCGGGCCTGCGGGCGTACGGCCGCAGCTGGACGCGGATGGGGCCCTTCGATCTGGGGGGTCCCCTCTATCGCGCGCTCGCAGCGGTGGCGGTGGCCGGCGTCGCGCTGCTGGTCTGGATCGGGGTGCAGCCGCCGAACGAGAAGGCGCTCACCGTGACTCTGGCGGCCGTCGGCCTCCTGGCCGCGGCCTGGTGGCTGGGCCTCCGGCGCCGGTTTGCCGGGCCGCCGCCGACGCTCAGCTAGCCGGGCGGCGTGCCGATCTGCAGGCCCAGCAGGAACGCCGGGTAGAGGCGCACGGTCGTGCCGCCGTCGCGGTAGGTGCTGCCCCAGCCGGTGAGGAGGCCCGTGAAGTCCTTGTCGTCCGGGGCGACCATCACGTTCATGCCCGCCCCGACGAGGACCGTGGTGTAAGGCGCGACGGTGAAGGCCAGCGTGGCGCGCGCCGTGTTCAGCAGGATGTTGTTGCCGGCCGAGCCGAGGCTGGGAACGAGGGAAGTGGTCAGACCCTCGATGTCGAGGTGATCGAGCGGGCCGAACGCCAGCGGCACGCGCCAGCCGAGGCCGCCGCCGTACCCGTAACGCTTGCTGCCCCGCGCGAGCTGGGTCTGTCCCGCGGCCAGGTCGTCGCCCGGCTGATAGGAGAACGAGAGCGAGGTGAAGAGGTGGCGGCCACCCAGCTTGAGCCCGACGTTGGTGAGGAGCGCGTCGGTCCCGTAGAGCGCGAGGTCGTGGATGCCGTTGCCGATGAGGTTGAGGAGGGCGAACGACTCGCCGTCGTCGTGCGCGGCGATGTTGAGCACGCCGAACTGGAACCCGCTCGTCTCGCGCGAGGCGTTCACCACGCCCAGCTGGAAGCCCCGCGTCTCGCGCGAGGCGTTCACCACCCCCAGCCGGAACCCGGTGGCGTCGCCGGCGACGTTGATGACGCCGATCTGCGCGCCGTCGAAGCGGCGGGCCACGTTGGCCCCGGCCACCAGCTGCAGCCCCGAGGCCTCGTCGGCCAAGTTGAGGCCGGCCGCCATCTGCATGCCGCGGAAGTGCCCGGTCGTGATGTTGGCGCCGGCGGCGTTCTGCCAGCCCCGGAAGTCGCCGTCGACCACGTTGACGCCCGACGCGATCTGCGCGCCGCGCCCGCCGCCGCGCGCCAGGTTCGCCCCCGAGGCGATCTGCGCCCCCGAGAGGGGGCCGGCGTTGTTCATGCCGACCGAGAGCTGCAGGCCGTGCAGGTCGCGGTCGACCTGGTTGTAGCCGATCGACAGCTGCATGCCGCGCAGCCGGGCGGCCCGGTCGGCGATGAAGCCGAACGAGAACCCGTCGACGTCGGTGCGCCCGTCGCTGTCGCGTGGGACGAAGCCGGCCTTGAAGGCGGTCGTCTCGTGCGGGGGCCCCGCTTCGGCCGGGGTGGCGGTCAGCGAGGCGGCCGGCTCAGCGTCGCCGCGGGTCGCCGCCAGCTCGAGCGGCGCGCCCGGGTGGAACGCCGCGCGCGCCAGCGGCAGGTGCTCGCCCGCCGCCAGGGTCAGCTGCGCCTCGCGCACCGTGCCCGCCTCCTCGACCGCCACCACGTACGAGCCGGCGTCGACGCCCAGCTCGACGGTGCTCCCGGCGGGCTTGCGCAGCTCAGCGACCAGCGCGCCGCCCGCCTCGCGTACGCTGATCCGCCCGGACAGCTCGGGGGTCAGCACCAGGCCGGCCTGCGTGGTGCGCACGTCGGTCACCACCATGTCGCCGGTGCCGGTCAGATCGAACTCGTACGCGGCGTGCTGCGGTCCGCCCTGGGTCCGCTCCGTCCGCGCCAGCGTCTCCTGCGAGGCGAACTGAAACGCCTCCTGCAGGGTCACGCGCCGGTCGCGGTTGGCGTCGGCGGCGCCGCGCAGCCCGGACACCAGGTAGTAGGTGAAGAACGAGGCGGCGATCCGATCGGACTCCTGCGCCACCTCGTTGGCCGCGCTGGAGGTCAGGAAGGCGTGGCCGCGGGTGTCGATCGAGGCGTCGAGCAGGAACGGCGCGCGGCGCGTCCCGCCCTTGTGCCGGGTGAAGGCGCCCGACTCGCAGGAGTCGAGGATCGCCAGGCTGAGGTCGGCCGGCGCGTCGTGGATGAACGAGCGCAGCTCCTCGTAGGAGACCCGCTCGCCGCCCAGCAGGAGCCCCTCTTCGTCGGAGTGACCGGAGTAATAGAAGACCAGCTCGTGGCGCACGCCGCGGTCCCGATCGGCGCGCAGCATCCGCCCGACGGCGGCGAAGCCCTCCTGGACCGCCCGCCGGTTCGCGTCGGCCACGAATACCAGATCGTTCGGCGCCACGCCGCCCAGGCTCTCGAGCACCCGCGCCATGGCGTGCGCGTCGCTGGCGGCGTAGCGCAGCCGGGCGCGCGTCGGCCCGCCGTCGTTGACGCCGACCAGCAGCGCGAACCGGCGGAGCCGCACGCCGGTGGGCTCGGCCGCGGCGGCCGCCTCGGGGCGCCACGCCGGCAGCGCGCACGCGGCCAGAAGGACGAAGCTGCGGAGTCCGAGTCGAGATCTCATCGTGTCTTCTCCAGGGCGAGGGAAGTCTGATCGAACCCGGCGGGGAGCGGCAGCGGGGCCCGACGGGCCTCGGCCGTTCGCGCCGCCAGCGTGCGCGCCGCCGCGATGATCGGCGCGACGTCGAAGGCCTGGCCGGCGCGGACGAGGAAGAACCGCTCGAAGGCGGGCGCGGCGTCGAGCTCGTAGGCCGAGGAGAGACGCACCTCGCCTCCGACCCGCAGGGGCAGGGCGCGCGGCCCGCCGGGCGCGGGCCAGTGCTGGGTGACGGTTCCCGCCCCGTCGATCGAGAGCAGCAGGCCGAACCCCTGGTCGGCGGTGGCATACGCCAGCTGGAGCAGGTCACCCGGGGCCGCGTGCTCGCCGTCGGCCAGCCGCTGGTCGCCGTCGCTGCCGTGGCGGTACACGTAGAGCCGCGCCGCAGGAGGGTGGTCGCCTTTGATGCGGGTCTGTTCGCGCGCCGGCGCGCCGCCGGGTGCCGGCACTGCGGTCGGGCGGGCGACAAGGACCAGCGCCAGCGCGCCGGCGGTGGCGAACGCGGCGCCGCCCAGGAACAGCCGCGCCCGCGGGCGTGGGGCGGGGCGGCCCCGCTCGGCCCGCCGCCGGACCTCGGCCGCGACGTGCGCGGGCGGGTGCGCCGCCAGCGTCTCGGCGTCGGCGCGCGCGAGCGCCGCCAGCACATCCTCGGGCGAGCGTCCCTCGGCGGCCAGCCGTGCCCGCACGCCAGCCGCCGTCTCGGCGTCGAGCTCCCCCTGGGCCAGCCGTTCGACCAGCCAGGCGGGCGTCTTCTTGTCGGGTGTGCTCATGCGCGTACCTCCATCTGCGGCGTTCCCTGCAGCGCCGCCAGCCGGTCGCGCAGGCGTTGCAGCCGCTTGCGGACCCCCGAGACCGACAGCCCCGCCTCCCGCGCCGTCTCCTCCAGCGTCAGGCCGTCGTGAAGGTGCATGACCGCCAGCGTGGCGGTCGAAGCGGCCAGCGGGTCGTCGGCCGAGAACAGCTTCCCCAGCAGGCTGCGGGCGGCGGCCCGCGCCTCGCCGTCCTCGGCGCTGAGCGCGATCTGCAGGACCAGGTCGTCCCGCGCCTCCTCCGGGCTACGGCGCGCCGACCTCAGCCGGTTGAGGCAGAGGTTGGTGGCGACGCGCAGCAGGAGGGCCGCCGGCGCCTCCTCGTGCAGCCGCTCCCCGGCCCGCAGCACGGCCACGAAGACGTCGTGCATCGCGTCCTCGGCCTGGGCGTCGTTGCGCAGGAGCGCGCGGCAACGCCTCAGGACCATCGGGCCGAGCCTCCGGTAGTGCCCTTCGATGTCCAGCGCCAATGGTGGGGTGCCTCCCTCATGCACCCCATAACACCGGCCGGGTTCCGAAGTGTCACCGGCCCGAAAAGAAAAATTTCGGGCCCGCCGGGCTGCTCCCCGGCTAGCCGGGCGGCTGGCCCGCTAACCGGGGATCTGCAGGAAGAACTTCGCCCACTGGGCGATGTGGTTCGAGGTGGTGATGTCCTGGAACGGCAGGCAGAAGGCGGTGAAGCTGGGGTCGGCCCCCCCGACGCCCGGGTTGATGCCGACCATCCAGATCAGCGTCCCGGTCGGCGTCTCGTCGCTGCTCGTCGGCACGGGGGGCGCGCGCAGACCGTACTGGCGCGTCGAGGAGAAGGTCAGCCACATGAGGTTCTGCTGCTCGCTGAGCTTCTGCACGAACGGCGACCACTTGGGGAACGAGTTGGTCAGCGCCGTGGTGGTCCCGTCGGCCACGCCGGGACCGTTGGCGTTGCCGAGCGCGATCGGCGTCCCCTGGTTCATGAGCGAGGTGATGAACATGGTCGCCGTGGCGTCGGTGTCGGCGTCGCACGACTTGTCCGGCGCCGCGCCGGCGGTCGGCGTCCCGGCCGTGCAGGTCGACTCGTCGTAGACCACCAGGTTTCCGTCCGGGCTGATCGCCGGGTAATACCGGTTCTTCCCCAGCACCGACGGCACCAGCGTCTGCGGCGGGCCCCAGGCGGCGCCGTCGTACTGGACGTAGCCGATGCCGCCGGTGGCCGGGCGCTGATCGCTGGTGGGGGCGGTCGGGTCGGCCGAGGTGAAGACGATGGTGTTGGTCGAGTCGGCGTTCTTCGTCCAGTCCGGGTGGTCGCCGCGCGCGCCCATGAGGTCGATCGTCGTGGTCACCGCGCCCGTCGTCCCGTCGAAGATCATCAGGTTGACCGGGCCGGCCTTGGCGTACTTCGTCGTGCTCTGGTTGTCGCCGAAGACCCCGACGAACTGGCTCCCGTCGGCGTTCCAGGACTCGAACTGGCTCCGCTGGGTCAGCGGGTAGGGCTGGAGCGCCTTGTTGTTGGTGACGTCCCACAGCAGCAGTCGCCCGTCCCCCTGACCGTTCGAGCTGACCACCATCTTGCTGCCGTCGAGGGCCAGCGCATGGCAGCCGATGCAGGTGATGCCGGTGTTGGTCGGCGTCAGGTAGGCCTGGGCGCTCTGCGTGCTGCCCGAGAAGTCCCAGCGCATGACCGCGCTCTTGCCGCTGGTGGTCCAGTAGTAGAGCGCGCCGTCGATGTTGTCCTGCGCGAACTGCATGTGGAACGGGTTGCTGTCGCCCACCGAGGTGCCGGTGTCGTCGGTGCCGCGCACCGTGAGTGAGACCGGCCCCTGGCCCGCGTTCCCGACCGACACCGCCTGCCAGAGCGAGGGATCGGGCGTGTAGATGCAGCCGTTGATCCCGGTCGGCGCCGTGCAGCGAACGAAGGCGTTGACGGTCACGATCTGCCCGGCGAGGCTGACCTCGAACAGCGTGTTGCTGGTCGAGCCCGGCAGGAAGTGGATCTCGATGCCGGTGATGTTGGGCGGGAACAGCACCCCGTCGTTCGGGTAGACCAGCTGGGGCGAGCGGGTCGTGTCGTTGTTGGTGGTGGTGAAGATCGTCGACGGGTCGCCCGAGATCATGCCGGTCATCCCCGGGTCGGTGCCGGTGAAGGTGTAGTAGACGACCAGCGTGGCGGTGGCGGTCTGGTTGCCGATCGCCGCGGTCACGGTCACCTTGCCGCCCGCCATGCCGGTGCTGGTGGCGAGGCCGGTGTTGTCGATGTTGACGATGCCCGTCGGGTAGACGCTGAACGTGGCCTGGCTGGTCACGTCCTGGGTCTGTCCGTTCAAGGTGCCCGAGAGCATGTACTGCTGGGTCTGCGCGGGGCCGGTGTTGCTGACCGTCATGGTCGCGCTGGCCGGGGTGAGCACCAGCGAGGTCGGCCCCATCTTCGGACCCGTGCCGCCGGAGCCGGTGGTGCCGCCGGTGGCGCCGCCGTCGATGGTGCTGGTGCCGCCGGTCCCGGTGGTGGGCGGAAGCTGGTTGGGCTTGAAGCCACACGCCGCGAACAGGGTCGCGGCGATGACGGTCGACGCGCCGAGCGCGCTGTGAGCACGGAGCGATCGCGATGCCGATCGAGCGGTTCCCGGACGGTCCTTGCGGGCGGAGGTAGACATGGGGGGCGCCCCTTTCGGCGCCCATACTATTCCCTGAAAAAGGCGGTGGGATCAGTTTCGTTGCGTCATCCCGACACGGACTAACTGGCTCAAATTGGCCAAAAATGAGAGCCGGACGCCACCAATGCAAAGACGCCGGCGCGCGGGAGGTGCATCGTGGGCGCACATGCGCCCTCGCTTATCGCGTCCTTCGAACCTCTCATTTTCGTTCGCCATCATCTGTCTGGCGGGGGGGGCCGGGTGCAGCAGCAGCGGCAGCCCGATGGTCACCCCATCCCCGAAGTCGACCCTCCCGGTCCCGGCCCAGACCGGCGTCGCCAAGCCCACGGGCGCGGCCGGCGGGCTGACCGTCCTCGACTGGGCCGGGTTCACCTCGGCCGTCTCCTGGACCTTCGACGACTCGCAGCCCTCGCAGATCGCGCACTACGCCGAGCTGGCGGCGGTGGGGATGCCCGTGACCTTCTACATCAGCACGGGCAACAGCTCGGAGAGCGGCTACGACGACACCTGGTCGATGGCGGTCGCCGCCGGCAGCGAGATCGGCAACCACACCGTCCACCACTGCCACGCCGACCTGACCGGCTGCAGCTTCGGCACCGCGGACGCGACGCTGGCCCAGGAGCTGGACGATTGCACGAGCTACATAACGCAGCACTACCCGAGCCAGGGCGGCGCCTGGACGGCGGCCTCGCCGTTCGGTGACACCGGCTACGACAGCCTCGACATGTCGCGCTTCCTGGTCAACCGCGGCGTGGGCGGCGGGACGATCGGCGCCGGGACCGCCGACGCGACCGATCCCTACAACCTTCCCATCTACCTGGCGCAGCCGAACGACACGGCGGCCATCTTCTCCAGCCAGATCGACGCGGCCCACGCGGCCGGCCGGTGGCTGATCCTCCTGGTGCACTCGATCTTGCCGACCGATCAGACCTGGTACAACCCGGTCCAGATCACGGACGTTACCGGCGGGATGATGCACGGCCAGTCGCTGGGCGACGTCTGGAACGACTCGGTCGTCGACATCGCCTCGTACTGGATCGCGCAGAAGCTGCTGGCCGCCGCGACGCCCACCACGTCGGGGTCCAGCAGCACCTGGACCTGGACGCTGCCCGCCAACTTCCCGCCCGGGAGGTTCCTGCGCGTGACGGTCACCGGCGGGACGCTGTCCCAGAACGCGACCACGCTCACCTGGGACGACCACGGCTACTACGAGGTCTCGCTCGACGCGGGGACCCTCACGCTCTCTCCCTAACCCGACAGCTCATTCTCCGCAGGAGGTCACCCGTGAAGAACCATCGTTCGAGCAAGCTCATCGGCAAGCTCATGTTGGCCGCCGCCGCCGCCGGCGCAGCGTTCGTGCCGGGCGCGGCCCTGGCGGCCAGCCTGTCGGGACCAGTCACGGGATGGAGCTCGGGCGTCCCCTCGTACATCTCGATGTACGAGTACATCCCGGCCAAGCTCGCGGCGTCACCGCCCATCGTCGTGGCGGCCCACTACTGCGGCGGGAGCGCGTCGGCGATGTTCTCGTTCACCGGCATGCCGGCCATCGAGGCGGCCGCCGACCAGTACGGCTTCATCATGATCTTCCCGCAGACCACGAACCCGGCCACCTCCGCCAAGTGCTGGGACGTCGGGTCGAAGGCCTCGCTCACGCACAACGGCGGCGGTGACACGCAGGCGATCGCCGAGATGGTCCAGTACGAGGTCAGCCACCGCAACGCCAACGCCAACCGCGTCTACATCATGGGCGCCTCGTCGGGCGCCATGCTGACCGAGGCGATGTGCGCGGTCTATCCCGACGTCTTCAAGGCGGGCGCCGAGTTCTCGGGCGTGCCCGCCGGCTGCTGGTCGGACGGCTGGAGCGCGGCCAGCAACTGGGGCGGCACCTGCGCGAACGGCCAGGACACCATGACCGCGGCGGCCTGGGGCGCGCTGGTCCACGGGATGTATCCGTCGTGGACGGGCTCCTACCCGCGCATGCAGCTCTGGCACGGGACCGCCGACGGGACCATCAACTACAACAACGAGGGCGAGGCCATCAAAGAGTGGACCAACGTCCTCGGCCTGCCCACCAACCCGACCTCGACCGACACCACGTCGACCTCGGGGTTCACGATCGAGAAGTGGAACAACTCGTGCCCGTACGACGTCCTCGAGGCGCACATCCAGGCGAACGGGGGGCACACCACGCCGATCGACTCGAACTCGGTGATCAACTGGTTCGGCCTCAACAACACCGGCACCGTCGATCCGCAGGTCATGGCCTGCGGCGGCGGCGGCACCGGCAGCGGCGGGAGCTCCGGCACCGGTTCCGGTGGCGCCACCGGGAGCGGCGGCAGCGGCTCGGGCGGCAACACCGGTAGCGGCGGCGCGACCGGCAGCGGCGGCAAAGGCGGCACCACCGGCAGCGGCGGCGCGGGCGGCAAGCAGGCCACCGGCGGCACGACCGGCTCGGGCGGGACGATCGGCACCGGCAGCGGCGGCAGCACCGGCAGCGGCGGGAGCACCAGCGGCAGCGGCGGCACGAACCCCGGCTCGGGCGGCACGACCGGCGCGGGTGGCAGCGGCACGGGCGGCACGACCGGCGCCGGTGGCGCGAACCCCGGCTCGGGCGGTACGACGGGGGCCGGCGGCATCATCAACACCTCCGGCACGGGCGGCAGCACCGGCAGCGGCGGGACCACCGGCGCCGGCGGCTCGACGGGGGAGGGCGGTTCGACGGGCGAAGGCGGCTCCTCCGCGACGGGCGGCACCACGGGCGAGTCGTCGTCGGCTGGCTGCAGCTGCGCGCTCGAGGGCGGTCGCTCTGGCGGCAGCTCGCTCGCGCTGCTGGCGGCGGCCGGCGCGCTGGTCCTGCTGCGCCGCCGGCGCCTGCGGCGCGTCTGAGCGCCGGACGCGCGCCGATCTGGCAGGCCTGACCTCGTCGGGCCTGCCATAGATTCACTCGCTCCGGAAGGGGCCGCGATCTGCCGCGGTCGCCGCGGCCGGCACGGCGGCTGCTAGCTCCCCGCCGCATGGACTTTCAGCTGGCGGGGGCGCTGATCGCGGGCGCGGCGGCGACCCCTTACGTCGTGGAGGTGCTGCGCCAGGTCCCGCTGCAGGCGCGGGTGATGGAGGCGATGCCGCCGGCGGCGCGCGCGGCGCTGCCGCCGCACCCGCGCCGCCCCTGGCTGACGGTGTTCGGCTCGACGCGGTTCTTCCTCGCTCTCTTCCGGTGGGCGCTCCGCGACCAGCCGGACGATTCGCCCGAGCTGGCGGCGCTCAAGCGCCGGATGCGCTGGAGCGCCCTGCGGGAGTGGCTGTTCATGCTGGTGTTCGCGGCGGCGCTGGTGCTCCTGCTGCGCGCCGGATGGCGGCCGCTGTGGCCGCGTCTTCCGCGCTGATCCCGCTCAGACGCGGCGCAGCCGGATCTCCACCTCGCGCGTGACGTAGCGCCACTCTTCCGTCTCGCGCAGGGTCCCCACGAGATCATCGAAGGCGGCGGCGTAGGGCACGGCGAACTCGAACCAGGTGAGGAAGTCGAACGGGCCGCGGAGATCGCGGGCGTGGTAGAGCCGCCGGGCGATCGCCGGCAGGTAGCGTGCGCCGAGCGTGATGTGGCGCGAGCGCGCCTCGAAGATCTCGCGGCGCTCGTCCTGCGGCAGCGCCCACCAGGCATCCGACTTGCGGATGGGGATCAGCGCGGCGAGGACGCTGTCGGGCCGGCCCAGCCCTTCCTGGATCAGGGCCACGCGGTCCTTCTCGGCCCGCTCGGTGTAGCGCTCGTGGCTCCGCACGCCCTGAAGGACCCAGCGCGCGTCCGGCGGCTCGGCGAACGCATCCGCCTCGATGCGGGTCACGGTCGCCGCGGCCGGCAAGGGGGCGCCGCGCGTGGCGGCCATCCACTCCACCCGCCAATCGCCGCCAGCGCCTCCCACGAAGGTGACCCGCGGGACGACGGAGGACATCGCCAGGCCCCAGGTGCGGCTCATCACCATGGAATGACCACTCACGAAGGTCTCCCTCTCCGGCGCTCCGAGCGCCGTGAGCTGTTCGATGGGTGGTCGGGACACCCACAGGCCATGCGACGGATTCCCCTCATTGCTGCGGCGATCGCCATCCTTGGTGCCCTGAGCGCCCTCAACGGTTGCGCCAACGGCGACACGACCGCCGGATCCGGCACCGGCGGGACGACCGGCAAGGGCGGGAGCACCGGGAGCGGCGGAACGACCGGGACCGGTGGCGCTTCGCCCACGGGCAGCGGTGGGACGACCGGGAGCGGCGGGACGACCGGCAGCGGTGGCACGACGGGGACGGGCGGCGCTTCGCCCACGGGCAGCGGTGGGACGACGGGGAACGGCGGAACGACCGGGAAGGGTGGGACCACCGGCACGGGGGGCGCGACCAGCAGCGGGGGCACGACCGGCAGCGGCGGGACGACGGGGACGGGCGGGAGCACCGGGAGCGGCGGAACGACCGGCAGTGGCG
>Ga0209060_10001072_pt1 | contig 33418 bp, 34 predicted proteins | sample Coa_R1_8_FD_187155 | JGI IMG/M metagenome (GOLD analysis project Ga0209060, IMG submission 187155) | Surface soil microbial communities from Centralia Pennsylvania, which are recovering from an underground coalmine fire - Coalmine... | ecosystem: Environmental > Terrestrial > Soil >...
GTCTCTGCGCGACGCTGACTGCTCATGCGTGCTCAACGCCGCAACCGTGCTGCGCGAGCCAGCGGTCGATGAGCGGGTGGATGGATGCGCAGTGGGCGGGAATATTCGCGCCGGCTTGGGCGAGAGCGTCGAGGATGGGCAGGTAGGAAGCGGGATCGTCCGCGTGAGCGGCGGACCAGAGGGCCTGGCCCAGGGGAGTGCCTCCGTAGCTGTTCTCGACTTCCAGAGGTGCGTGGCGCCGGAGCAGGAGGTTCACGGCGTCCAGATGCGCGCCGATTACGGCGTGGTGGAGAGCAGTCTGGCCGTGGGAATCGTGGGCGGACAGATGGGCGCCTTTCGCGAGTACGCATTCGATGACGGGGTTCTGGCCATAGGCGCAGGCGAAGAGAAAGCCACGGTCGACGTCGGACTCAGGCGGACGGGCTTGAGCGAAGACGGCCTGGACGCGATCAAGGTCGCCTAGGCCGGCGGCTTCCGAAAAATCGAGGGGCGCGCCCCGGCTGGCGAGGAACACGGCGGCACGGTAGCGGCCATTGGCAAGACAGGCGTCGACGATAGAGGGATGGATTGTCGCGCCGTGGTCGAGCAGCGTCTGCAGCAAGGCTTCCTGCAATCCGGCACGTTCGGGATGAATGCTGGTAGCGGTAAGGCCGAGCGTGGTGCTGCCGCCGTAGACGTTCGCGATGGCGTCGATTTCGGCACCGGCTTTTAGCAGTAGCTCAGCGATTTCTGTGATGTTGGGCGGGGTCTTCTGGCGATGATCTTCGACGCCGTTGGCCGCGACATAGTGCAGAAGAGTGGCGGCGTGTTCGCGGTGAGAGCGGGCACGGATCAAACCGGGGTTTTCCTTAAGCAGATGCCGCAGAGTTGCGATGTCGCCGTTGACGACGGCATCGGCGGCGGCTTCAAACTGCGACTCGGGCGACATCTTGGGACTTGGGAGCTAGTGTACTAGCCGTTGCCTTCCAGCATAGCGAGGAACTTCGCGCGCATGGATTCGGCGGTGGCATTGTCTGGGGCGATGACGAGGATGGTGTCGTCACCGGCGAGCGTGCCGACGACTTCGGGCCATTCTTCGTCGTCGAGCGCGACGGCGACGGAGTTGGCGTGGCCGGGCGACGTCTTGAGCACGATCAGGTTCTGCGCGAGGCGGACGTCGAGGACGAATTCGGCGGCGAGGGTGTCGAGCGTGGGACCGGCCTCAGATGCCGTGATCTGTCTGTAGCCTTCGGGCGTTTTGGCGAGGCCGAGCTCGCGGATGTCGCGCGAGAGGGTGACCTGTGTCGCGGGGACGCCGAGTTTCTTGAGCTCCTGTGCCAGCTCGTCCTGCGTGAAGATGGATTTGGCGTGGACGAGTTTGAGGATCTGGCCCTGGCGGAAGCTTTTGCTCATGGGCGCATCCGGGCGAGCCGCTCGCGGGCTTCGGCGAGGGCTGCAGCGACTGTGGCGGGGCCGGTGCCGCCGGGGACTTCGCGCGATTTCATGCCTTCGGCGGGATCGAGCAGGCGCGCCATATCGGGTTGGAATTCGGGAGCGAATGCGGCGAGCTCGGCCGCGGTCCACTGCGCCGGTTTCTTGCCGGTGCGGACGCTTTCGAGAACGAGCCTGCCGACGATCTGATGCGCACGATGGAACGGGACGCCGGCGCGGGAGAGAGCTTCGGCGAGATCGGTAGCGACCACCCAGCTTTCGGCAGCGGCTTCGCGGGGACGATCGGGATGAAGCGTGACGGAATCGGCCACGGCACGCGCCATCTCAAGCGAACCGGTCAACTGATCGGCGGCTTCGAACAGGGGCTCCTTGTCCTCCTGCATGTCGCGATTGTACGTCAAGGGTAGCCCTTTCACGGTCATCAATAGGGCGTTGAGACAACCGGTGACGCGGCCGCACTTGCCGCGGATGAGCTCGAGCGAATCGGGATTCTTCTTCTGCGGCATCAGGCTCGAGCCGCTGGTGACGCCGTCGCCCAGCTCCATCCAGCCGAATTCTTCCGAAGAATAGAGAATCCAGTCCTCGGCGAGACGGCTCAAGTGCAGCATGGTGGTGGAGGCAGCGTAGAGAAAGTCGAGGACGAAATCGCGGTCGGCGGAAACGTCCATGCTGTTGCGGGTGATGGATTCGAAACCGAGGTCGCGCGCAATGGCTTCGCGGTCGAAGGGGAAGCCGCTGCCGGCGAGAGCGCCGGAGCCGAGGGGCAGGACGTTGGCGCGGCGGCGGGCTTCGGAGAAACGCTCGGCATCGCGGGCCAGCATCTCGAAATAGGCCAGCAGATAGTGCGGCCAGAGCACGGCTTGCGCACGGCGCATGTGGGTATAGCCGGGAATGACGGCGTCGGGGTAGCGGGCGGCGAGATCGAGAAGCGCGGCGGCGAGATCGGCAATCAGGCCGCGGGCGCGGTCGCATTCGTCACGGAGCCAGAGGCGCGTATCGAGCGAGACCTGCTCGTTACGGCTGCGGCCGGTGTGGATCTTGTCGGCGACGTCACCGGCGCGCTCTTTGAGCTTGCGAATGACGAGGGTGTGGATGTCTTCGTCGGTGGCGCCGTCGAAGAACTTCGGATCGTCGCGTGACTCGGTGAGGATCTGGTCGAAGGCGTCGACGATGCGGGCGCGCTCGTCACTCGTTAGAATGGAAACGCGTTCGAGAGCGCGCGCGAAGGCCTGCGAGCCACGGATATCGGCATCGAGCAGGCGTTTGTCGAAATGCAGGGATCCGGAGAAGCGCTCAAAGACTTCGGAGGGACCACTTTCGAAGCGCCCTCCCCAAAGCTTCATGCGTGCGCGGCGGGCTTGCCGCCCTTCTTGCTGGCTTCGAGCGCGGCGCGGACCTGGATCGGTAGGCCGATCAGGTTGATGAAACCGCGCGCGTCTTTCTGGTCGTAGCTCGCGCCCATGGTGAAGCTGGCGATATCGAGCGAGTAGAGCGAATAGGGCGACTTGCGGCTGACCGGCTCGAGATTGCCTTTGTACAGGCGCAGCCTGACTTCCCCGGTGGTCGCGGCGGAAACCGTTTCGAAGAACGCGTCGAGGGCTTCGCGCAGCGGCGTGAACCAGAGGCCGTTGTAGACCATCTCGGCGTAATCGAGCGCCAGGCGCTGTTTGTAATGGAGCGTGTTCTTGTCGAGTGTGAGCGCTTCGAGCTCGCGATGAGCGGCGAGAATGAGCGTGCCGCCGGGCGTTTCGTAGCAGCCACGCGACTTCATGCCGACGAAGCGGTTCTCCACAAGATCGATGCGGCCGATGCCGTGCGCGCCGCCGAGCTTGTTGAGCTTTTCGAGCAGCGCGACACCGGTGAGACGTTCGCCATCGACGGAAACAGGCACGCCTTTCTCGAAGCCGATGGTGACTTCGGCGGGCTTATCGGGCGCGTCTTTGGGGCTCCTGGTGAGCATCCAGATCTCGTCGGGAGCGGCGTTGGCGGGATCTTCAAGCGCGCCGCCTTCGTGCGAGATGTGCCAGATGTTGCGGTCGCGGCTGTAGATCTTCTTTGTCGATTGCGAGACGGGGACGTTGTGCTTGGCCGCGTACTCGAGAGCATCTTCGCGCGACTTGATGTCCCACTCGCGCCAGGGAGCGATGACGGCGAGATGCGGCGCGAGGGCTTTGTAGGTGAGCTCGAAGCGGACCTGGTCGTTGCCCTTGCCGGTGCAGCCGTGCGAGAGAGCGTCGCAGCCGGTTTTCAGCGCGACTTCGACCTGGCTCTTGGCGAGCAGCGGCCGGGCGATGGAAGTGCCGAGGAGATACTTGTCCTCATAGATGCCGCCGGCGCGCACGACGCGCCAGAGATACTCCGTAACGAATTCTTCACGAAGATCGGCGATGTGGACTTCGGATGCGCCGGTCTTGCGCGCTTTCTCTTCGAGTCCGGCAAGCTCGTCATCACCTTGACCGATATCGCCGCAGACAGCGACGACCTCGCAGTGATAGTTCTCTTTGAGCCAGGGAATGATGATCGAAGTATCGAGTCCGCCGGAATAGGCGAGGGCTACCTTTTTGGGAGTCATAGGTGTTAGGTTCTAGGTGCTAGGTTTTAGGGTCTTCGCTCGTAACCTTTTCGTTAGGCCGCTGAGCATGCGGCTGACTTCGCCGCATTGATCGAGAAGACGCTGGGCATCGGCGGGCCCGATATAACTTAGACGTTGGGCGATCAGAATGTGCGTCTCCAGTTCCATGAGTGAGCCATTTGCTATCGAGAGATGGCGCAGATAATCTCCGATGTGGTCTCGGCCGTGACCTTCTGCGATGTTCGCCGGAATGGACACAGCTGCCCTTTGCATCTGCACGGCCAGTCCATAAGTTTCACTTTTGGGAAGCTGTTTCGTCAACTGGTAACAGTCGGCGACCAGATCCACCGCTCTCTGCCATACGAGCAGATCGCGGTAGCTCTTCACTAACACCTAACACCTGGCACCTAGAACCTGGTTTCTATCTCAACATCATCAGCAACAGCGCCTTTTGGGCATGCAGCCGGTTCTCGGCCTGGTCGAACACGATGGACTGATTCGATTCGATGACTTCGTCGGTGACTTCTTCGCCGCGCTTGGCGGGAAGGCAGTGCATGAAGACCGCGTCGTGGCGGGCGAGCGCCATCAGATTGCCGTTCACCTGGTGCTGCGCGAAATGCTTGCGCCGTTTGGCGGACTCCTTTTCCTTGCCCATGCTGGTCCACACATCGGTGTAGACGGCGTTAGCGCCGGCGACAGCAACTGCCGGATCGTTCGTAAACTCGAGGCGCGCCCCGGAGAGAGCGGCCAGACCTTCCGCCTGCGCGACGATATCTGCGTTCGGTGCATAGCCTTCGGGAGTCGAGATGGCGAAGTCGACGCCAAGCCGGAGAGCGGTGAGCATCAGCGAATGGGCGACGTTATTGCCATCGCCGACGAACGCGAGTTTCAATCCGCGGAGCTCGCCGAATTTCTCCTGGAGGGTGAAGACGTCAGCCAGCGCCTGGCAGGGATGATAGAGATCGCTGAGCGCGTTGATGACCGGCGACGACGACCAGGAGGCGAGCTCCTCGATGGTCGACTGCGAAAACGTGCGCGCGACGATGCCCTGGGTCCAGCGTTCGAGGTTGCGGGCGACGTCTTTCAAGGGCTCACGGCCATCGACGGGGCCTTCGCTGACGACGGAGTCGCCGCCGAGCTGCTTGATGGCGAGCTCGAAGGTCATGCGCGTGCGAAGCGACGGCTTTTCGAACAGCAGGCTGATGTATTTGCCGGCGAGAGCCTTGGCGAACTTCGCAGGCGCGCGCTTCACCTTGGCGGCGAGGTCGAGCAGGTACTGGACTTCGTCATCGGTGAGGTCGAGATCGCGGACGAGGTCGGTGGCCGCTACGCGGGTGATGGGTTGAGCCGCTGCTACGAGGGTTGCCACTGTTCGAGCCTCCGGGTGAATGATTATTCACTCCTATGAATAATAATACAAGGAGAGGCGGGGGCTGTCAATGTCCGATTCTGGGAATGGGTTTGAATTGAAAAAATACGGAGAGACGAGGTAAGTATCTGTTTGCGAGATAGTTGCGGGTCTCAGGCATCCTTGGACCAGGATAGCAGAAGAATTAGCGCTGACCCGGCTGGTGTCTATTCCATGGGAGGGATATGACAAACCGACTATCCGCAGTGGTCGGGTTCTTAGCACTCACTGGAATCGGTTGCCAGCGAACGCCTCATTTGATCGAGTACGACGAGGAATCGAACCGGCGCGCTCGTGACGCTCCGCTGGTTGTCGTCGGGGTGGTCGACGGGGATACGCGGGTCGGCGGGACGGTTCCGGCGAGGCGCGATCCAAAATACCCCATGCAGCTTCACCGGGCGAGACTCCGAATCGAGAATCTTCTTCGAGGGTCGATCGCAGAGAGGTCGATTTTCATTTACTACTTCGGGTTCGCCGGGGCGATTGATGGCCCGCGGCCCGTCGGGTTCGGGCGTGATCCGTCGCGGAGCGTCGTTTGGTTGCGAGAGGAACAGGGAGTGTATCGGACGGCGTGCGACGGATGGGATGGGTGCACGATTCCTGTCTACAGCGGTGCACACCCTCAGTACGCGGTGGATTCACGGAGGCCGCTCGACTACGCTTTGGTTGATCTCCTGCTCACGCGTGGGGCAGGAGAGATCAATGACGTGCAGTTCGCAAGCGAAATCCTAAGGGGAGTCCCGGATCACGGTATTCAGGATTATGTGATCTCGAAACTCAGGCACCTCGCAGAAACGGAGTCAGGGGATGTCAAGAGCTCCGCTTGTAGCCAGCTTTGGATTTACACGCAGGACAGCATTGGTGACACGCTGAACCATACGGCAATGGAAGCCGTCCGAAGCGCGAATTGCCGCTGCCACACAAACCCGACGAACTGGCCGCTATGCGAATAACGATTGTCTGTGATGCCTACCCTTGCAGATCCAGCGTGCTGAAAAAGTAGGCCAGCTCGACGGCGGCGGTTTCGGGGGCGTCGGAGCCGTGGATGCAGTTGCGCTCGATGCTCTTGGCGAAGCTTTTGCGCACGGTGCCTTCGGCGGCTTTGGCGGGGTCGGTGGCGCCCATGAGCTCGCGGAGTTTGGTGACGGCGTGTTCGCGCTCGAGAGCCATGACGATGATGGGGCCTTCGGTCATGAACTTCACCAGACTCGGGAAGAAGGGACGTTCGCGATGAACGGCGTAGAAGCCCTCGGCCTGCTGCTGGTTGAGCCGCGTGAGGCGAAGGGCCCGGATGCGGAACCCGGCTTTCTCGATCATGGACAGGATGGAGCCGGCGTGGCCTTCGGCCACAGCGTCGGGCTTGATGATGGAAAACGTGCGTTCGGTCATAAAAGACTTTTAACTTTTTCTCCCATTTCAGCGGGCGAGTTACAGACGGCGATGCCGGCGGCTTTGAGGGCCTTGATCTTGTCGGGCGCGGCGCCGGAACCGCCGGAGATGATGGCGCCGGCGTGACCCATACGCCGGCCGGGGGGCGCGGTCTGTCCGGCGATGAAGCCCACGACCGGTTTCTTGACGTGCTCTTTCACGTAGGCGGCTGCGGTCTCCTCGGCATTCCCGCCGATTTCACCGATCATGATGATGGCGTGGGTATCGGGATCGTCGTTGAAGAGGCGGATAGCGTCGACGAAGTTGGTGCCGATGACGGGGTCGCCGCCGATGCCGATGCAGGTGGACTGGCCGATGCCGAGCCGGGTGAGCTGGCCGACAGCTTCGTAGGTGAGGGTGCCGGAGCGGGAGACGACGCCGATGTTGCCTTCTTTATGTATGTGGCCGGGCATGATGCCGATTTTGCATTTGCCGGGCGAAATGATGCCGGGGCAGTTGGGTCCGATGAGGCGCGTGGACTTGCCGCGCAGGAAATCCCAGGCGCGCACCATGTCGAGCGCGGGAATGCCTTCGGTGATGCAGACAGCGAGCGGTAGACCGGCGTCGGCCGCTTCCATAATGGCGTCGGCGGCGAATGGCGGCGGAACGAAGATGACCGAGGCGTTGGCACCGGTTTCCTTCACGGCTTCGGCGACGGTATTGAAGACGGGCAGATCGAGATGGCGCGTGCCGCCTTTACCGGGCGTGACGCCGCCGACCACGTTGGTGCCGTAGGCGATGGCCTGCTGGGCGTGGAAGGTGCCTTCTTTGCCGGTGAAACCCTGGACGAGGAGGCGAGTGCTGCGATCGACGAGAATGCTCATGCGGCCAACCTCACGACTTTCTCGGCGGCATCCCGCATGTCTTCAGCGACGGTAAAGTTGAATCCGGACTCGGTGAGAATTTTGCGGCCGAGTTCGACGTTGGTGCCTTCCATGCGAACGACGACCGGCACTTTGATATTGAGGTCGCGAGCGGCGCCGACGACGCCGGTGGCGAGCGTATCACAGCGCAGGATGCCGCCAAAAATATTGATGAGCACGGCCTTTACATTCTTGTCGGAGAGCAGAATGCGGAAGGCGTTTTTGACCTGTTCGGCGCTGGCGCCGCCTCCTACATCGAGAAAGTTGGCGGGCCTACCGCCGGCGTATTGAATGATGTCCATCGTTGCCATGGCGAGGCCTGCTCCGTTCACCATGCACCCGACGGTGCCATCGAGCTTGATGTAGTTGAGACCGAAGGTGGAGGCCTCGACCTCGAGCGGGTCTTCTTCGTTGCGATCGCGAAGCTCGATCAGATCCTTGTGGCGATTGAGGGCGTTGTCATCGAGATTGATTTTGGCGTCGAGCGCGAAGACCTTGCCGTCCTTGGTGAGGATGAACGGGTTGATTTCGGCGAGCGAGGCATCGATGGCCACATAAGCGCGGGCGAGAGAGGTCATGGCGGCTACGGCCGAGTTCACGCTAGCGGCAGGGATGCCGATCCCGAAAGCCAATTTGCGCGCCTGATAGGGCTGGAGGCCGGCATCGGGATCGAATGTCTCTTTGAGGATCAGCTCGGGAGTTTTGGCGGCGACTTCTTCGATCTCCATGCCGCCGGCGGCGGAGGCCATGAAAACGGGTTTGGCTTGCACGCGATCGAGAACGATGCCGAGGTAGAGCTCGCGCTCGATGGGCAGAGTTTCTTCGATGAGCAGGCGCTTGACCACGCGGCCTTCGGGGCCGGTTTGATGGGTGACGAGCGTCATGCCCAGGATTTTTTTGGCGAGTTCTTCGGCCTGTGCTGCATCCTTGGCGACTTTGACGCCGCCGCCTTTGCCGCGGCCGCCGGCGTGGATCTGTGCCTTGACGACCACGCTGCCGCCGAGTTTTTTGGCCGCCGCGACGGCTTCTTCGGCCGAGAACGCGACCTCACCTCGCGGCACGGGGACATTGTAGTGGGCCAAGATCGCCTTGGCCTGATACTCATGAATTTTCATGGATTATGCGCTAGTATGGCCAGACAGCCAGACTAATCCTTCACTATAACATGTCATTTTTGCCGTACTTGCATGCAGTCGCCGAGCACCGCCATCTGCAAACGGAGGAGGCGCGCGCGGCCATGCAGGCGATTCTCGCGGGCGAAGTCTCGGCAGTGCAGATTGCATCGTTTTTGACGGCGCTGCGCATGAAGGGCGAGACGGTGGACGAACTGGTGGGGTTCGCGGGCGCGATGCGGGAAGTGGCCGCGCGGGTGGAGGTCGGGCTGCCGGGCGAGCCGTTGCTGGATACGTGCGGCACAGGCGGCGATGGCCTCGGGACGTTCAACATCTCAACGATTGCCGCGTTTGTGGTGGCGGGCGCGGGAGTGCGGGTGGCGAAGCACGGGAACCGGTCGATATCGAGCCAGGGCGGAAGCGCGGATCTGCTGGAGAGCCTGGGAATTGCGGTGGTGATGCCGCCGGAGAAGGTGGCGCAGGCGATACGCGAGGTGGGGATCGGTTTCCTGTTCGCGCCGGCGATTCACACGGCCACGCGGCACGCGCATCCGGTGCGGCTGGAGCTGAAGATGCGGACGGTATTCAATCTGCTGGGGCCGCTGACGAATCCTGCCAACGCGACGGCGCAGTTGGTGGGAGCGCCGTCGGAACGCGCGGCGGAGTTGATGGCGGGCGCGCTGGCACGGCTTGGACTGGTGCGGGGATTCGTGGTGCACGGGTCGGACGGCTTGGACGAGATCACGACCACGGGGCCGACCACGGCATTTGAGATCTGTGAAGGACGGGTGGAGGGGCAGACGATCACGCCGGATGATTTCGGTGTTGCGCCCGTGGATGGCGCGGCACTGAAGGGATCAGGAAAAGAAGGAAACGCGGCGATTGCGCGGGCGGTGCTGGGCGGGGCGATGGGAGCGCAGCGGGATATCGTTCTGGTAAATGCGTCGGCGGCATTGGTGGCGGCGGGGAAAGCGGCAGATTTTCGCGCGGGGATGCGGCTGGCGGAGGAATCGATCGATTCGGGGGCGGCGTGGAAGAAGGTGGAGCGGCTGGCGGGGTTTCGGTAGAACGGGAAAACGGATTCAAACCGGAACGCCCCGGCCCCTAAACGACGCCGGCGTGGCGTTTCAGGATCTGCTGCAAGTTTTGGGAAAAGGCGGAGCGGGCGAGGACCATGTCGCAGCCGGTTTCGTGGGCCTGCTGCTTGAGTTCGCCCTGCACGTGAGACAGAAAGCCGATCATGCTGACGCCTTTATATTCGGCGCTGGCTTTCAGCTTGCGGATGATTTCGAGCGGGTTGACGGCTTCGAAATTCAGATCGAAGATGATCAGCGAGGGCTTGGCTTTGGCTTTGATCAAAACCTCGTCTTCATCCTTGATGAATTCTACGGTCATGCCGACGCGCTTGGCGGCATCGTTGATCTTGACGGAAAAGAAAAGATCGCTGACAACGGCCAGAATTTTCTTGCTTCCCTTTTGCATACAGTCCGGCTACAACAATTCCTCCACAGACAAACTCCAAGTTGGCCTGGTCTTTGGACCCGATTGAAATCGGAAGGAAGACCTATCTTACTCGGTTCACCGATGCCGTGCAAGCACGCGGCGGCGCAACGAGTTTGTAATAAAGGCCTCACCGCGGAGGCGCAGAGGCGCAGAGAACAACAGAACGGTGCAGCTTTGGTGGGGCGCCAAACATCGAACCTTGGGTTAAGCTGGAGAACATGGCTTTGGAGAATCCGTTTCAGGATCCCTTGCGCTTTGAGCGGCGCATTCCCGAATGCGCTGTTGCTATTTTTGGAGCGAACGGCGACCTGACCAAGCGGAAGCTCTTGCCGGCGCTCTACCGGCTGGCGTACGAGAGGCGGCTGTCGCCGGGATTTGCGGTGGTCGGGATCTCGCGCACGCCGATGTCGGACGATCAGTTTCGCGCGAACATGCGGGAATCGGTGGCGAAGTTCCTGGAGGATTCGCCTTTCGATGAAGATGTGTGGAACACGTTTGCGCAAGGCCTGTATTACATGGCGGGGGACATCGGCGACGCGCAGGCATTTACGAATCTGGCGGAGCACCTGAAGAAGATCGAAGAGTGCCGGCACACGGCGGGGAACGTACTGTTCTATCTTTCCACGCAGCCGAGCCAGTACGCGGCGGCGGCGAAAGGAATCGGCGCGGCGGGCATGGCGACGGGGAACGGCTGGCGTCGCATCGTGATTGAAAAGCCGTTCGGGCACGACCTGGAAAGCGCGCGGGAGCTGAGCGAGAAACTGCACGAGGTATTTCGCGAGTCGGACATCTACCGAATCGATCATTACCTGGGGAAGGAGACGGTCCAAAACATATTAGCTTTTCGTTTCGGCAACGGCATTTTCGAGCCGCTCTGGAACCGGCGCTACGTAAACAGCGTGCAGATTACGGCGGCGGAATCGATTGGCGTGGAGGGCCGCGGCGGGTATTACCAGGAAGCGGGCGCGCTGCGCGACATGATTCAAAACCACCTGCTGCAGATCATGGCGACGATTGCCATGGAGCCAAGCGCCACATTTCAACCGGATGCGGTGCGCGACGAGCGAGCGAAACTGCTGCGTACGATCCGGGTGATGAAGCCGGATGAAGTGCTGGCGAACTCGGTTGCGGGGCAGTACGGGCCGGCGCGGATCGGCGGGGCAGACGTGGTGGGATTCCGGCAGGAGAAAGGCGTCGATCCCAATTCGCAGACCGACACTTACGCGGCGGCAACCTTCTTCGTAGATAACTGGCGCTGGGCGGGCGTGCCGTTCTTCATTCGTTCAGGCAAGCGGCTGCCCAAGCGCGTTACGGAGATTGCGATCCAATTCAATGCGGCTCCGCATGCGGTATTCGGAGACAACGGCGACGAAGACACACCGAACCTATTGATTCTGCGCATCCAGCCGGAGGAGGGAATATCGCTGCGGTTCCTTTCGAAGCGGCCGGGCGCGGGAATGAAGCTGCGGCCGGTTTCGATGGATTTCAATTACGGCTCGAGTTTCGGCGAACGATCGCCGACGGCGTACGAGACGCTGCTGCTGGACGCGATGATCGGCGACGCCACGCTCTACACGCGGCAGGACATGGTGGAAGCAAGCTGGGGCGCGGTGGAGCCGATTCTGAATGTCTGGCACAACCAGAAGTTCGATTTTCCCAACTACGAAGCCGGGACGTGGGGCCCGAAGGCATCGGATGAGATGCTTGCGCGCCACGGGCACGAATGGAGAACTCCGTGAGCACGACGATTCAGCCGGAGCGCGTGCTCAAAGAACTGGCCGAGCTATGGGTGACGCTGGGCAAGGAATCGGACCCGTCGCACTCTTCGGGCGTGTTGCGCGCCTGCGCGATGACGTTGATCACTCTGGTGGAGGAATCGGAGGATCCGAGCGATGTGTGGTCGACGATGGCCGCGCTGATGCCGGAGCACCCGAGCCGGGCGATCGTGATTCGCTTCAAGCAATCGGCGGCACGCGAGCTTTCGTCGCGGGTGTTTTCCCAGTGCTGGATGCCGTTCGGGCACCGGCGGCAGATTTGCTGCGAGCAGATTGAAATCAGCGCGTCGGATGCAAGCCTGCCGGAACTGGCGCCGGTGGTGCTGCCGCTGGCGGTGGCAGACCTGCCGGTAGTGCTATGGTGCCGGAGCGCGCGGCTGTTCCGGCTGCCGGAATTTCCGCAGCTGGCGAAGATTGCGAATAAGTTGTTGCTCGATTCGTCGGCGTTTGCCGATCCGGCGGGAATTCTGGCGCGGATTCAATCGGGACAAAAGGTAGTCAGCGACCTGGCGTGGACGCGGCTGACGCGGGTGCGCGAACTGATCTCGCAGATATTCGAAAGCCGCAGCTATTTGTCGCGGGTGCCTGAAGTGGCGCTGGTGAAACTGACGTTCGGCGGGGTGATTCCGCCGGTGAGCGCCTTTTACCTGGCCGCGTGGATTCTGGACTGCCTGGAGGCGGCCGGCGCCCATCCCTACCTGGAGTGGGAACGGGCAGCCGGAGTTCCGGCGGGCCGGATCTCGCGGCTGGAGTTAGCCGGGGAAAGCGATAGCGGATTGCACGTGACGCTCACGATTTCCGGCGATCCGGCGCGGCAAATGGCGGAACTGCAGATCGATTCGCTGGTCACGAACACGGTTTTTCCGACGGACAATGATTACGCGCTGCTGCGGGAGGAGCTCTCGATTCCGGGGCGGGATGCGGTCTACGAGCGCACTCTGGCGCGTGCTGCGCGGCTGGCGGGACAGGGGAAATAGGTGCAGAAGCACATACTGGCGGACCCGGCGGCGGCCGCAGAAGCTTGTGCGCAGCAACTTCTTCGCAAGCTGGAAACGGCGCGCGCGGCGCGAGGGCAAGCGACGCTCGCGGTATCGGGCGGTTCGACGCCCAAGCTGATGTTCGGAAAGATGGCGGAATCGAACTTCAATTGGGGCGGGATTCACATTTTCTGGGTGGACGAGCGACCCGTGCCGCCGGACGACAAACAGAGCAATTACCGGCTGGCGGCGGAGTCGCTGCTCAAACCGGCAGGTATTCCAGAAAAACAGGCGCACCGCGTTCACGCGGAACTCGATCCGCAGAAGGCGGTGGAAAAGTACGTGGAAGAGATCCGGGGATTTTTCGGGCTGAAGGGCGAGGAATTGCCGCGATTCGACGTGATCCATCGCGGGATGGGCGATGAGGGCCACACGGCCAGCCTTTTTCCCGGAGAACCGCTGATCGGGGACCGGAAGAGGATCGCGGGGACGGTATACGTCGGGAAGCTCTCGACGTGGCGGATCACGCTGCTGCCGGGCGCGCTGCTGGCGGCGCATTACACGGCCATGCTGGTTGCAGGCAGCGACAAAGCTCCGGCGGTGCGCGCCGTATTCTCCGATCCCTACGATCCCATCAAGCTGCCGGCCCAGCTGGGCTTGCGGGATGCGGAGGAGGTCGAATGGTTCCTCGACGAGCCAGCCGCGGCGGCGCTTGAACCAAATCAGCGATAATTAAAGAAACGCCCTCCTCGCGAGGTCATTTCATTATGGCTGTGTCCAGCCAATCCCAAGCTCTAATGGAGCGCCAAATCGCCGATACCCATCGCGGCGTCAGCGTCTGGGTAACAGCGCGCGAAGCGTTCTGGCTGGCGCTGGAAGCCTTGCGCACGCACAAGCTGCGCTCGTTTCTCACGCTTCTGGGCGTGGTGATTGCGACGACCACGCTGATCGTGGTGATGTCGATCGTGAACGGCATGAATGTTTACATCGCCACGCACATCGCGAACCTGGGAGCCAATACCTTCGTCCTGCACCAGTTTCAATGGGCGCAGGGATTCGATTCGTTTCTGCAGGCGAAGCGGCGCAACCTGCCGATCCGCCTGGAAGACTACGATTACCTGGTGGAGAACCTGCGCGGGTACAAGTACATTTCGGCTCTCGCGAATTTGCAGCCGAGCCCCAGAGCGCGCTACAAGACGAACCTGATTGACGAGATCCAGCTGACGGCGGTGACGCCCAGTCATTCCGATATCGGCCGGGAGAAAATCGAGCGCGGGAGATACCTCAACGACACCGATTACAGGCACAACGCGCGCGTTTGCGTGATCGGGCACGATTTATTGGAAAAGCTCTTTCCGCTGGTGGACCCGTTGGACAAAGAGGTGCTGCTGGCGGGGATTCCATTTCGGGTGATCGGCGTGGCCGAAAAAGTAGGCAGCACATTCGGGCAAAGCCAGGACAACTTCGCGTTCGTTCCCCTGACGACGTACCGGGCGATATGGGCCACGCGACCGGAACTGCTGGTATTCATCATGGCACCGGACGCGCCGCACATGCTGGAACTGGAGGATGAGACCCGGGCCTTGATGCGGGCGCGGCGGCACGTTCCTTATAAGGAAGCGGACACGTTCGGCATCAACGCATCGGACACGATCATGAGCGCGTGGCAGAACCTGACGGGAACAATTTTTGCCGTAACCATCGGACTGGTGGCGGTGTTCATGGTGGTGGGCGGCATTGTGATTATGAACATCATGCTGGCGAGCGTGACCGAGCGAACGCATGAAATCGGCATTCGGAAATCGCTGGGGGCAAGGCGGCGCGACATTCTGTGGCAGTTCATCATCGAATCGGGCGTGATGGCGGCCACGGGCGGGCTGGCGGGCGTGCTGTTTGCGGTGTTTATTGCCAAGCTTGTCAACATGGTGTTTACGGCATCGGTTCCGGTCAGCGCGGTGGTTGTGGGACTGGGTCTATCGACGGCGGTCGGTCTTTTCTTCGGAATTTATCCGGCGAGCAAAGCGGCAAAGCTCGAACCGATTGAAGCGCTGCGGACGGAGAATTGAGGGCATGCAGGCCTACCGCCAGCACATCCGCGAGAATCTGAACCTGGCGCTCGATACGCTGCGCACGCACAAGTTCCGGTCCTTTCTGACGGTGCTGGGAGTGGTGATCGGCACGACGACGGTGATCGCGGTCACGTCGATTATTGCTGGACTCGATAAACAGCTGGTGGACGTGGCGGAGCAGTTCGGCACACGCACGCTGTGGGTTTACAAACTGGAACTGGGCAATCCGCACCGGTTGACGACCGAAGAGCGGACGCGCAAGCCGCTGACGTACGACGACGCGATGGCGATCAAAGAATGCCCGTCGGTGGAAGAGGTATCGATGGAGCTGTTTCCGGGCCTCGCGGAATTCGGACTTCCGCCTGTGACCGCTAAATACAAGGGGCTGGACATGCCGGATGCGCTTTTTCTGGGTGTCACGGCGGAACACGTACATCTTCTGAACGCGACCATGGACGAAGGGCGGTTCTTTACCGACGCCGAGGATCTTCACCGGCGGGACATCGCCGTCATCGGTGCGACCACGCGCAAGCGGTTCTTCCAGAACGAGGACCCGATCGGCAAAACGATCGTGGTGGACGGGCACAGCCTGGAAGTGATCGGCACGCTGACGAAGTTCAAGTCATTTCTTGGCGACGATCAGAATGACAAGCTGGTGCTGACACCCTACAACACGTTCAAAAAGCTTTATCCGGCGGCCAAGGACCACATCATCTTTGTTCTGGTGCAGCCGGGCAAAATGGAGGAAGCCAAGAACGAGGTTACCGAGGTGCTGCGGCGGCGCCGGCACGTGAAGCCGGCCGATGCGAATAATTTCGGTATTGCGAGCGCGGAATCGGTGATCGGGAATTTCCGCCAGATCATCAGCACGGTGGCGCTAGTCATGGTGGTGATTTCATCCATAGGTCTGCTGGTAGGCGGCATCGGCGTGATGAATATCATGCTGGTGTCGGTCACGGAGAGGACGCGCGAGATCGGCGTGCGCAAGGCCATTGGAGCGCGGCGCAGCGATATCACGTGGCAGTTCCTGCTGGAAGCCATGACCTTGACCGCATCGGGAGGCGTGATCGGTATTCTGATCGGGTGGCTGCTCAGTGTGACCATCCGGACGCTGGTGCCCAGCCTGCCTTCGACGGTGCCGATGTGGTCGGTAGTTACAGGGTTCGTGGTGGCAACCAGTATCGGGCTGTTCTTCGGAATGTGGCCGGCGGTCAAGGCAGCGCGGCTCGATCCGATCGCGGCCTTACGTCACGAATAGCCGGTTACACGCGCAGGAACCAGCCGCGGCGATACATCACGTAGGCCAGCAGATACATCAGCAGAACGTAGGAAATCGCGAACAGCAGCGATGCGTTGTAGGGAGACGCGAAGGCGGCGAACAGGCTATTGAGCCAGAAGTGCAGGTTCACCGTCTGCCCACCGGACGTAAAGCGAATGGAGTTGAAAACCTGATCCAGCAGCTCCGAAACCATGTAAACGGTGATCGCATTCATTCCCATAATGACCAGCGGCCTGGTAAAGCGCTTGTAGCCGCGAACGTCGATCAGCCAGATCATCCCCGAGAAGATGACGAAATCCAGACCAGCCATGAACAGAGAAAAGGAGCTGGTCCAGAGCTTCTTGTTAATGGGCAGCCAGATATTGCAGATTTGTCCGGCAGCCAGCAGAAGCACGCCGATCACGAACAGGCGCGCGGCCCGCTGGCTCAGCGTGCGCTGCATCCTGAGTACGTGGCCGGCCATGACGCCGAACAGCGTCGTCGCGATCGCCGGAAGCGTGCTGATGACGCCCTCCGGGTCCAGGTCTTTCGTGTACAGGTAATTATGGGAACCGAGCACGATGCGGTCAATGTAATGCGCGAAATTGCCCTCGATATCCAGCCGGCCCGCGCCGTACCCGGGAACCGGGACGAGTTTCATCAGGAGCCAGTAACCGGTGAGGAGCGATACGATCCACACGACCTGGCCGCGCAGATTCGTCGTCAGGTAGATGGCCGTGGCCACCAGGTAACAGATGGCCAACCGCTGCAGGACGCCGAGTGCGCGCTGGGTCGAGAGATCGAAATTCGGATAGGCATAAACGATCAGCCCCAGAACGTAGAGAATCGCGGCACGGCGCACAGCTGTCGTAAAAATCTGCGCGCGGGATACGCCGGCGGCCAGGCGCCGCGACAAAACAATGGTGATGGCGACGCCGATGATCCAGGCGAATGAGGGGAACACGACGTCGGTGGGAGTCCAGCCGTTCCAGGCAGCGTGCTCGAGCGGCGCGTAGACATGGCCGCCATCGCCCGGCGTGTTGACCAGCACCATTAAGGCCATGGTCGCGCCGCGAAACGCGTCGAGGGAAACTACCCGCTCACTCAGCGGCTTGGGTAGGGGAGCCGCTTCGGTTTGGACACCGGCAGACGCCGGCTCCGCGAGAGGCCGAGGCATGGTACTTAAGATGATACTCCGCGGGTGGGGGTTACAGCCCGAACTTACGCACGAGGGCCAGCGTACCCGAATCCGGTCCGCTTTGTTTACCGGGCTGCGTGGTGGACCAGACCAGCTGCAGGGCGTTTTCCGACGAAAGCTTCAGCTGGATTTCGCCTTTGGAGCCGTCCTCGCCGGACCAGACCGCATTGACTACGTCGTCCTGAATTTTGCCTTCGAGATAAAAGCGGACCATGGGAGGATCGGCAGCGCCCATGCCCGGATAACGGGCTCGAAACCGGCCGGCAACGGTCTCCTGCTGCGCGGTGAGGATGAGGTCGACAGACTCGGGAGTATAGGCGGATGCCGGAACGGCAACCTTGCCCGCCGGGAGCGCCCAGACTCCATTGAAGTGGCTCGATCCCGGGGCCGCGCGCCCGTTCAAGACGCGGCCCGTAAGGAAATCGATCTCTTTGGCCTGAAGCACGGTCTGTTCGAGGGCGCGGTCGCGATCGACCTTGGCCGTGGCGAGTTCCGAGCGCAGTGCATCGACATCGACGGACTTGTCGGTGGAATCGGTCTGGGGCGCGGGAGTTTGCGATGAGGGCGTGGTTACAGGCGGATTGGGAGCGGCACTGACTTGGACAGGAGCCGGCGGTTCACCGGCTTGCTGACTGACATACCATCCGATGCCGACGATCCCGGCGAACGCGCAAATGAGCCAGCCGAGGGTGATCCATGCACGTGCGCGGGACCGGCCGGCGCTACGCTTTTCCCCGCCATCATGTTCCGGTTCCGCGTCTTCCGGGCTTGCCAGCTGGCTATCGTATCGGCGCCGCCGCGCCGGATCCGAGAGAATGGCATAGGCGCGGCTGACGCGCTTCAACTGGTTCTCGGAGAACCGCTTCAGCGAAGGCTCGGCGGATAAATCGGGATGCAGCAGACGAACGAGGTTTAAGTACGCTTCCCGGATCTCCTCGCCAGATGCGCCGGCGGAGAGGCCAAGGTCGTCGTAATGCGTCAGAGCCGAATTCTCCTGGCGTCGATCTTCGATTCGTTCCACTCGCCGAGTCCCATAGCGCCCGCTATCTCCACGTGTTCCGGCTGCCGGTTCCAAAACGTGCTGTACTTATCTGGCCTGTCTGCGGCGATGGTGGGCATTGCCATAGCCACGCGCTTTTCGTCAATCGATTTCCAGCAAATATGATCGAGAGCCACGGGGTCGGTCGCAAAATAGATGGTCTTGTGTTCCCAAACAAACTGCGGGCGGGCGCCGGGACCTCCGTGATACAGGCCCTTTACGCCATCCAGCACATGCAGCACAGTTTTGTTGCGAATCACGGGCATGGAGACCACTGCCGGAATAAACTGTCCGCAGGTGTTCAGAGTGCTGGACGAATGGCTGCGGCAGACGTTATTGACCAGGCCGTGCGACAGGTTCTTGAGCGCGAGCGTCACTCCCGCTGATTGATGATCTTTCAGAACGGGGAGATTGATCAGTTTGTTCACTTCTTTCGTGATGAAGTGCGCTGCGTAGGAGCGGCGGGCGGTCAGACTGGAGGCATCGTAGCCCGGCAGCGTGAGACCCATATCCATGTAATGATCGGGATCGTAACCCTCGATCGCCAATTGGACCTCGTCGAAGGTGGCGACGGCGCTCGATGTTCGCACGCCTTCCGGCAACCACTTATCGAACCCCGCCTGAAAGAACTGGTCGCGGTAACGATCGTAGACCACGATGTCTTGGTTCTTGATTCCCGCGGCGTTCAGGCCGGAAATAATTTCGCGGATTACTTCCGCGGCCGAGATCACGTGCGGCTGGCCCACGGGGTTCACTTTGATGCCGACAACGTCTCCCGGTTCGACGAATAAGCGCCAAGCGTCGGCCCAGCCGTCTGCTCCGGTGAGCTCCGCCATCCCTTTACGCATCATCTGGCGTACCGGTTCAGCCTGGTAACGGCCGTCGATGATCGATCCCGGATGCTCCACCGCCACGACCCTGCCGCGAAACAACCCCGGCATCGCGAGTTTGCTGGCATCGGCTTTCGACGAAACCTGGGCCGGCAGCAGCCGCGCTGCGCCCAGGGCGCTACCTAGGGCCTTAAAGCAGTTTCGTCGCGTCAGACGCATCGCGTTACCAGTCCTCCAGGGGGATCTTGCCCTACAGTAACACAGGGCGCAGACGTCGAAAATCGGTTTTCAGTTAGTGTTCGGGGTTAATTAAAGGTAATAGCGGGCCACACCGTCGAGTGGATTACTGTGGCGCCCCCGCGGTATGCAACAGCTTACCGATGCGCCGTAATTCCACATACTGTTCGCTCAGCCCAAAGGAGCGCATCATGTCGCCGATGGTGGTGTGCGCGTCGTTCGACCAGAAAATCCCGCGGTCCTCGTCTTCGTAATAGTGAAATCCGACCTTCTCGCCGTACTTCCGGCGCAGAGCGGCGCCGTTATGGAGCTGGGGGCTCCAGGGCAGAATGGCGTAGCTCAGATCGATCTGGTCGACGAGCACATGCTCAGGCTCGTGAATCTGAGCGCTGATGCGTCCCGTCGGTTCGAAGATGGCTGCGTTGTTACGCCAGGTGCTCGAAACGATGTAATAGCGATTTTGCATGGCCCGTGCTGCGGGTCGCGCCGTTTGCGGCGATTGCGTGGGCCAGATCACCAGCTCGGCGCCCTGGCGCGCGAGCTCCGACCATCCGTAGTCGTATTCGATGTCGAAACAAATCTGCATCCCGACCTTGCCGAAGTCACAGGTGAAGACCGGCGCTTCCCTGCCCGGCGTGGTTCCACCCTCGAGGGAATCACTCCCGGTATGCACCGCCAGGTGGATCTTGCGATAGATGCCTACGACTTCTCCGTTTCGCCCAAACAGGATGGCGGCGTTCGAACATAGCTTTTTGGTCTTGTCTTCCAGAAGATACGTGGGGACGACGATGTAGCAATGGCATTCCCGCGCCGTGGCGGCAAAGGTATCGCGCAGCAGCCCCTCCAGCGGCACGGCATCCGACATCACGTTGTTTGAGGTCTCGCCGGTAACCACCGTTTCGGATAGGACCGCCAGATCCAGGCCGCGCCCGTATTTGCGCTGGGATTCCGCGGCCATCTGATCCACGAGCCCGGTGAGTTCTGTGAGCCGCTGCGGCAATCCCGGGTACTTGCCCCAAAAGGCCTGCATGGATGTGCCGATGATTACCTTTCGCGGCGGAGCGTCCGCGGTCGAGTGGACAACCAGCTCGCCCGCAGCCATCAGCGGACCCAGGGCTGCAACCATCATGGTAAGAACGGCCTTTTGCTGTGTCATACCGTCACCCCCACGCGCCATAACAGATAACCGATGGCCTGGCGCACGTACAGCCATCGCTCCCGCCAATCATCGGGCGAATTGACCGAGCGCGGGGAGCCATACACTTGCACGCCCCTAGATTGCAACATCCGCTTGGCACGAAAAATATGGTATCCGTCGCTTACCAGGATGCACGATTTTAACTCCATGCGCCGCATGATCTCCGCGGCAGAAGCCGTGGAGTAGATCGTGCTTGCGCCCGCCGGATCGACCACGATGGCTTCCGAAGGCACGCCGCGGCTCACCAGGTAGGAACGTCCCACATCGCCTTCGGTGTAAACCGGATCGCCGCCTGCGCCGCCGGTCGTAAGAATCCTAGGCGCGAGACCCCGTTTATAGAGAGCGAGCGCGTGGTCCAGGCGGGAGCGGAGCACCGGCGACGGTTTGCCATGGTATTCCGCGGCCCCCAGCACCACGATAATATCGGCCGGCTGCGCTTCATCCACTGTAGATTGATGCGCAATGCGCCCGGCGACATGTGTCACTTCGGCAGCTAACGCGAGTAGCGCCATCGCGCCTGCTATACCGACGGCCCATTTCATCTGCGTTATTCTGATTTGAACATTGTAAAGGATAGATGGCACGATCCGAGTCGATTTCGAGCGCCGCCAACCCGCTCGTCAAGAGTATCCGGCGCGCCATGGCACGCGGTGAGCTCACCGAAGACGGGCTGTGCGTGGCCGAAGGCTTTCACCTGCTCGAAGAAGCCGTCCGCAGCGATTGCGCCATTAAAGTCGTGCTGGCGGCGCGTGCGGTCGAACCGGCAGTTGAGTCACGTGTTGGGCGCCTGGCAGGTATTCGTCTGGCGGTTTTGCCGGATACGTTATTTCAAACTCTGGCAGGCACGGAATCCAGCCAGGGCGTGATCGCTTTGGTGGCCCCACCAGCGTGGGGGCTCGCACAGCTCTTTCTCGGCACAAGCCTGGTTGTGGTTTTGGATGGCGTGCAAGACCCCGGCAACGCCGGAACGATGGTGCGCGCCGCCGAGGCCTTCGGCGCCACGGGTGTGATGTTTCTCAAAGGCACGGCCAGCCCTTACAATCCCAAGACCTTGCGTGCGTCGGCCGGCTCGCTGTTCCGTGTTCCGTTTGTGCACTCCATCGATGCCGGTCCGGCATGCGACGCTTTCAGGCAAAATGAGCTGGATGTATACGCCGGCGTACCGTTCTCCGGCAACCACCACGCTAAGACGCCGGCACAAACAGACCTCACCCGCAAGTGCGCCGTCGTCATCGGCAGCGAGGGTCGCGGCGTGAGCGAGCAGCTGCATGCGGGGGCCGTGGATCTCGCGATCCCCACAACCGGTGTGGAATCGCTCAACGCTGCCATGGCCGCGTCTGTCATCCTATATGAAGCGCACCGCCAACGGTCGCTGAAGCCGTGAGCCTGTTCGACACGTCGCTGCCTGAACCCGCCGCCGCCGACAAGCGCCGTCCGCTTGCCGACCGCATGCGCCCCGAAACCCTGGACGAATATGTGGGCCAGGAGCATATTCTGGGCCCCGGCAAGCCGCTGCGCGTGCAGATCGAGCGCGACACGCTCGGCTCCATCATCCTGTGGGGACCGCCGGGGGTCGGGAAAACCACGCTTGCCCGCCTGATTGCGCGGCTCACGCATGCCGAGTTCATGGCTTACAGCGCAGTCCTGAGTGGTATCAAAGAGATCAAGGCCATGATGGCCGATGCCGAACGGCTCCGCGCTCTCGGCCGCCGCACGATCGTTTTCATTGACGAGATCCACCGGTTCAACAAGGCCCAGCAGGATGCTTTTCTGCCCTACGTCGAGCACGGAGACATCATTCTGATCGGCGCGACCACGGAAAACCCGTCCTTCGAGGTGATCTCGGCGCTGCTGTCGCGCTCGAAAGTGCACGCGCTCCGGCCGCTGACCCCCGAAGAGATTGTCGGCCTGCTGAAACGTGCCCTTGCCGACCGACAGCGCGGCCTGGGCGATCTCGAAATCGAAGCCCCCGACGAACTGCTCGAGCAGATCGCGGTCCTTGCGAACGGGGATGCGCGATCTGCCTATAACACCCTGGAAGCGGCGGTGGCCGTCTCCCAAGACAAGAAGCTGTCGCGCCAGGCCGTGGAAGACGCCATGGAGCGCAAGGTCCTTCTTTACGACAAATCCGGGGAGGAACACTTCAATCTGATCTCGGCGCTCCACAAGTCCGTGCGGTCGAGCGACGCCGACGCCGCTCTCTACTGGCTGGCGCGCATGCTCGAGTCGGGCGAGGATCGCCTGTATATCGCCCGGCGGCTGGTGCGCATGGCGGTCGAAGATATCGGGCTGGCCGATCCTCGTGCTCTCGAACAGACCATCGCCGCCCAGCAGGCAGTGCATTTCCTGGGTATCCCGGAGGGGGATCTGGCGCTCGCTCAGGCCGCAATCTATCTCGCGGTCGCGCCCAAATCCGATGCCTCGTACAAAGCTCTGGATCTTGCCCGCGCTGACGTCGCCACGTCGGTTGCTGAGCCGGTGCCCTTGCACCTGCGAAACGCCGTCACCGGCCTGATGAAAGGCTTCGGTTACGGCCGGGGCTATCAGCACGCACACAGGTTCGAGGACGCGCTACCCGATATGGAGTGCCTGCCGCCGTCGCTGGCCGGCCGCCGGTATTACTACCCGACCAATCGGGGCGTGGAGAAGCGCATCGCCGAGCGTTTGGAAGAGATCCGCGAAGCCAAGCACAAGAAACCCTAGCGCGAATCCTCCTGCTGTGTGCGAAGGATCTGCGGCGCAGCACGGGCCAAAAATAATGCCTGCCGGGACCCCTTGCCGTACAATCAAGCCATGAGAATTTCCGCGCTGTTCGTCTTCCTCCCGCTGGCCGTGCTTGCCCAGCACCAACACCCCGACGGTCCTTCCCGCCAGGCGGTCCTCATGCCCGGCCTGGGCAACGTTCACCATCCCGTAACCACCAAGAACCCGGAGGCGCAGAAATACTTCGATCAAGGCCTGGCGCTCATCTGGGCCTTCAATCACGAGGAGGCCTTGCTGGCGTTTCAGCGTGCCGCCGCGCTAGATCCCGACTGTGCCATGGCCCAATGGGGTATCGCGCTCGCGGTGGGCCCCAATTACAACGATTCCGAACCGGATCTCAATCGCGAAAAGATAGCCTGGGAAGCCATCCAGCGCGGCATCCAGCTATCCGCTAACGCCACACCGTCTGAACGCGACTACATTCTGGTGCTGATGACCCGCTATACCAACGACCCCAAACCCAACCTGAAACAGTTCGCCGTGTTCTACAAGACCGCCATGGCGTCGCTGGTCACCAAATATCCGGACGATCTCGACGCGGCCGTGCTCTACGCCGAAAGCATCATGGACCTCAACCCCTGGCAGCTCTGGACTGCCGACGGCAAGCCGGCCGAAGGTACCGAGGACGCCGTGGCGACGCTCGAATCCGTCCTGAAGCGCGACCCGAATCATATCGGCGCGAATCACTTTTACATTCACGCGGTGGAAGCTTCGCCCCATCCCGAGCGCGCGCTCCCGAGCGCCGAGCGGCTGGCCAAACTGGCTCCCGAGGCCGGTCACCTCGTGCATATGCCGGGTCACATTTATATACGTACAGGCGATTACGCCGGCGCCGTGCGCGCCAATGAGGAAGCCGCGGAGGTGGACCGCCAGTACATCCAGAAATTCAACGTCAGCGGCATGTATCCGGCCATGTACTACAGCCACAACCTCCATTTCCTGGCCGTTGCCGCCGCCATGGAAGGGCGCTATGTAGAGGCCAACAACGCAGCGACGCAGGTAGTTGGAAATACCGCGCCCCTTTTCAAAGACATGCCCATGCTGGAAGGCTTCCTGCCGACGCGCATGCTCGTTCTGGTGCGCTTTCATCGCTGGGATGAAGTTTTGAAGCTTCCGGAGCCGGAAGGAGCCGCTCTCTCCACGCGTGCTCTTTGGCACTTCTCCCGCGGCATGGCATTCGCTCAAACCGGCCGGACGTATGACGCCGATTACGAACGCCGTGCCCTGTTCTCAGATGCCAATAATATTCCCGAGGACGCGCTCTTCGGGTTCAACAAGTCACGCGATATTCTCGGTCTGGCAGCGCACCTGCTCGAAGGCCACATCTCTCTGGCCAAAATTGCTGTTCCCGCGGCGGTAGAACATTTCCGCAAAGCCGCCCAGATTGAAGATTCGCTCCACTACGATGAACCGCCCGACTGGTACATTCCCCCCCGCGAGTCGCTCGGGCGCGCCTACATGATGGGCAATCAGTACGCGGATGCGGAAAAGGTTTTTCGCGAAGAACTGGTGCGGCATCCCCGAAGCGGCCGCGCCTTGTTCGGACTGGCGGAATGTTTGAAGGCCGAAGGAAAGAAAGCCGAGGCCAAGCAAACCGAAATAGAGTTTCGCGCGGCGTGGAAAAACGCCGACGTGAAGCTCACGCGCGACGACCTGTGAAAAGCTTAAGGTCTCCGCTCATTACGGTCTAAGCCTTCTTCCGCCTGCTGATCCCAGGTCATTCATTCGATCAGATAGATGGCATGGAGTGCCTTCACTGCGGGAAGAAGATCAGCACCCTGCGCAAGTTGCAGGACGAAGAATTCTGCTCCGCCGCCCATCGTAAGGCCTATAAGAAGAAGCAGGAGGACCAGGCCGTCGACTTTCTGCGAAAAATCAAGCCGCGGCGCGCCAAAGCGACTCCACCGGTTCCAGAGGAACCTCGTCCCACTCTGGTCGTAGCGGGCCCCAAAGCTGCGACGTGCAGATTCAGTTCAATTCCCGGGGTAGTCACCCGTGATCCCCAGCCTGTCCACGCCCAAATCCGGGTCTTGCTTCCGATTCCCCAGATTCTGGCCACACCATCTCCCCGGGCGCCCGGGTGCACAGCCATTGGATTAACACCGTACGACACCTGCGTAACCACCAAGCGCCGGCCGGCGAGAACTCCCGTACCGTTTTGCGAGGAACACCCTCGGCTGCCCTTCCTGGCCGCGCAACCGGTCTGGGTGGAACCCGCCGAAAGCCCTCCTTCGCCAAGACGAATGACGGCCGATTTCGCGCGTTCGCAACTGCGTTGGTTTGGTGCTCCGCGTCAAATGATCGTGGCTCCGGCGGTCCGCAACTTTTCCTTGGCGCCGGCTATCGGAGGTTTGGAGATCCACCCGCGGGCCCTGACCTTGCATCTCGCGCGTTCAGCGAGTGCTGCGATCACGCGCCACCGCCGGATTTTGCGGCAGGAAAAAGTCGTCCGCTCGTGGGTTTTCGGGCCTGAGCCACCTGACCCACCCGCTTTCGGGCACAGCACCCTTAAACCCTCGTCGCCCTGGATACTCGCGGCGGCGTCGCAACCGGTGCCACGGCTGAAGTGGAAAACGCAACTTCCGCCGCCAATACGGAACCGCGCGTGGCGGATCTCGCGTCTTGACCCGGTGACGGCTCGGAGTGTTGTCCGCACACATAATGTGAGACTTACAGCCTGCGGTGCCATGCCGGCTTCCATGCCTGGCGCCCGCAGGTTTGTTCCTCCTGGATCGCCGCAACAGCGCTTGTGGCGTCCTTTTCGCTGGAGCCTGCGGCAAACCGCAACGCTTCCGTTACCGGCGTCTGCCCGGATCTCCCCCAGTGGATGCGCTCAGGTGGAAACACCCCAGCCCTGTCGTCACCCCGCTCCTTTACCATCTGCGTGGGCGAATCACCGGCATTCACCGGTGTCCAAAATTCCGCAGCTCGTATTTTCTGCTTGCGAAATCTCCCGCCCGTCTATGCGCTACGCCGGCGTGGCTCGCGCGAAGATTCTCCCGCGAAAGCCGGTTGCTCAAAAGATTGCCGGCGGGCTGGCGCTTGTATGGAAATTTCCGATACCCCTGGGGCGACAGGCGCGGGTCATTCCGATTCGGCCCCTTTTCGAAGAACCGCTGCTGGTGGACCAAAGCGCGGCAGTGCAGCCTCAAGTGCACCGGAGCCCGTGGCTGCAACCTCTGTTGTACTGGCGCTCGGCGTCTGTCCGGGCACGCCGGAGCGCGGCGTGCTTGCTGGCCATTCTGCTGGCTCTCGCCGGGTTCCTGCAGTTCCGCTCCTCCGGTTCCATGCAACGAGCGCAGACCGAAGTGGCTGCCCGCATCCGCGCGAGAGCCGCGATCGATCTCCAGGATGATTTCCGCTCCGGCCTGAGCCAATGGTCGGGGCCCGCCGGATGGGGGAATAGCTGGGCCTACGATCCAACCGGCTTCGCGCGTCCCGGGCGGCTGGCGCTGCTCACTGCGTCGGAGCCGCTAACCGATTACCGGCTGGAGTTCCTCGTCGAAATCGACAGGAAATCGGTGGACTGGGTATTTCGCGCCGCCGACACGCAGAATTATTACGCCTACAAATTGCTGGAATCCCGCCGCGGACCCGCAGCTGTCTTCAGCCTTGTGCGCTACGCCGTGATCGGCGGTCACGAGAAATTCCGCATCCAGTTGCCGCTGCCGGTTACCGGAGCTGGGAGAAGCCTGCTACGCGTGCGGCAGGAGATCCGCGGAGACCAATTCACCACGTATCTCGACGGGCGCGTCATCGATACTTGGAGGGATTCCTCTTTGTCTGCCGGAGGATTCGGATTTTTCTCCGAACCCGGCGAAACCGCTTACGTCCGTTGGGCCAATGTGGCCTACCAAGATGACGTAATTGGTCGAATTTGCGCCGCTTTAGCTCCCGCAAAGCACGACCGATAACCCTCATCTTTCCATTCCAACCTGCCGATAGTATGGCTGAGGACCGTCTCAGGTGAAGTCGAAAGCCACAGTCAGGCCGGCAGCCACCCCCAAAGCCGCCGCGGGCGAATTTTATGGGCGCGCGGCCGCCCTGCATCTGGCAGGAAAGCCCGAAGAAGCGCTCGAACAAATCGAGCAGGCGATCGCGGCGGGCGAGCAGAGTGCCGAAGTGTACGCCGCGGCGGGTTACCTGCACTTTGAGCGCAGGCAATTTGAGCAATCCGCCGAATCGTATCGAAAGCTGGTCGCGCTCGATCCATCCAATGGTGCGGCGTGGTTCAATCTAGCCGCAGCGCTACAGGCGCTGGAGAAGTGGGATGAGGCGGGCGCGCTGCTTGAAAAAGCGCTGGCCGCGGATCCGAACCGTTACGACGCGCACCTCGGCCTCGGGCTGAGCCGCTTGCATATGGGCGCAGCGCGTCCCGCTCTCGAAGCCTACGACCGATGCTTACGACTGCTTCCGAATCTCGAACCGGCGCGGCTCGAACCGATTCTCTTCGGAAAAGCGGTCGCTTTACAGCTTCTTAAGAGATTCGCCGAGGCGGCCGAGTTGTACGGCCGTGTTTTAGAAAACAATCCGGCCTCCGAAGAAGCTTTGACCAACGCCATCAGCACCCATATCGAACTCAAAGCTTACGCCTCGGCCACGCGCTACGCCGAACAGCTACTCAAATTGCGGCCCGAATCCCGCATAGCTCACGAAGGACTGGCTTCGGCCGCATTTGCCGCGCAGGATTTTGAAAAAGCCGCCGCGCATTGCGCAGCCCTGGTGAAAGTGGCCCCCGATGCCTTTGAAGGCTGGTTCAATCTCGGCGTAGCTCTCGAAAAGGCCGGCCATCCGGAAGCGGCCAAGGCTTACAGCGAAGCTTTGCGATTGCGCCCCAACGACGCCGAGTTGCAGTTGAACCTGGGAGTAGCGTATGAGGAAGGCGGTGACCGCACCAAAGCCAAAGAGTCCTACAAGCGGGCTCTTGAGTTGAATCCCGATTCCACCAGCGCCCTATGGAATCTCGCTCTCGCACTCGAACAGGACGGCAATGCGCCCGAAGCCGAGAAGCTCTACGCACGCCTGCTCGACCGTACACCCGAATCCGAGGACGCGCGCTTTCGACAGGGTTGCCTTCGCCTGGAGCTGGGTGATTTCCGCGGCGCGGCCGAAGCCTTCGACGCCTGCTTATGGAAACGCAAAGACTGGCCCGAGGCGCTCCTGAATTCCGGCATTGCCAATTGGAAGCTGGGCGAACTCGATGCCGCGCACGATGCCTTCGAGCGCTGCCTGGCCGCCAAGCCCGATTTCATTGAAGCTTCCCGCGCCCTGGCTGCCATCGCCTTGGAGCGCGGGCACAACGACGAGGCTCTGGAACTCCACTTGAAGTTAATCGAGTCGGGCGAGCATTCTACGGAATTTCTTTATAATACGGCCCTGCTCCGCCAGAGAGCCGGCCAGCATGAGCTGGCCGCTCAGCTTTACCGGGATGCCCTCGCCGGATCGCCGGAATTCCCCGAGGCGCTGCTGAACCTCGGCATCGCGTTGGAAGCGCTTGGACAGCCCGAAGAAGCCCGCGTCAACTGGCAGAAAGCCCTTGCTCTCAAGCCCGAACTGGCAAAGGGCTATTTCAGCAGCTCCGCGTAAGTTGTTGATTATTCGAGCCGAACGGAGTGGATATCCTTAGCGGGCAGTAGCCTGCGGCTAACCAAAAGCACCTTGAGGTGGCGCCCCGGCTGGCAACATAATCAGCTCAATGCAATCTGGCTTTATCGGAGTGTGCCCGGTTGATCGCCACATCTTTCTTTGTCTGATTCGTTACCAGCCTGAACTGGTTTTGCTGGCGTTCCTGGCGGTCGTCTTCCTGCTTTGTCTGTGGAAATTTATGGCCTAGGAGGTTTGCGACGACCGGGCGGATGCCAGCTAGTCAACTTGCTTCGCAAGAACTGTAAAGGCTGGACAAGAAGTTGCCCAGTTGAGAGTACCAGGACCCTGCCGCCAGGGGGCGAGAGACTGCAATGATAGGCTAATTCGCGGCTTGGTGCGGATGAGAGGACTTGAACCTCCACTCCCTTGCGAGAACATGGACCTGAACCATGCGCGTCTGCCAGTTCCGCCACATCCGCACTTGAAACGACTCTCTATTTTTTCAGCCCACGCAGGGTGAAGTCAACCTCGGCATCAGTAACCGAGCTTCTTGTCCACCACGTTGAGCAGCGGCAGTCCTTCGCTATAGCGTCGCACGTTCTCCGCGAATTGCTCAACCAGACGCTTCTGCCGCTCGGGCCCCCACCCTGATGTATGCATGGTCATTACCACGTTCGGGCAATCGAAAATGGGATGATCTGCCGGAGGCGGTTCCTGCGGAAACACATCGAGCCCAGCTCCGGCGATCCAACCCTCTTTGAGGGCTTTCACGAGCGCCATGTCATCAAACAGCTTTCCGCGCGAAAGCGCGAGGAAATACGCGGTCTTCTTCATACTGCGAAAAACCGGCTCGTTGAACATGCGATCCGTTTCCGACGTATGCGGAGCCGCGGCTACCAGCACATCCACTTGGGGCACCATCTCATGAAACCAGCTCGAACCGTGCAACTCCGCGACATATTCGGGCTTGTGCAGTGCGCGGAAATCGGTCGCGAGCACGCGCATGTCGAATCCGTAATACGCGCGCCGGGCAACCGCGGAACCGATCCCGCCCAGCCCGACAATCCCCATGGTCCGGCCCGAGATCTCCGTGTAATCACTCGATTTCACCGAGCCTACCGGCTTCCACTCCCGGCGCAGAAACTGCGGGATGTAATACTGGCTGATGCCGCGCGTCATGCATAGCAGCATGCCGATCGCAGTTTCGGAAATCGCCGGCGCGAAGGTGCGCGCGAAGTTCGTAACGAGCAGCGGCCCTTCCAGCAGCGCCCGGTCCATGCTCTCGATCCCCGCGCCGCCGGCATGCACCCACTTGAGACGGCTCGCCGCCTGCAACGCTTCGCCGCGAATGTCGCCGTACACGGCGTCCGCGTCTTTGACCTTCTCCGCGAACTCCTCTTTCGTCCGGCACACAATCAGGTTCACGTCCGCGTGCGGAGCGGTGGCCTTGATCTGTTCAATTTCCGCTTGTTCAAATGGATGCAGCGTGACGATGCGAAGAGGTTGCGGCATGGTTGAGTCGAACTGTTATTCTACGACACGCACCGATTTTGCAGATCGAACGATGCACGAATCATCGGCCGCCATCGTCAACGATGCACCCGCTTCCAAAAAGTCGATCTGCCGCGTGCAGACAAGCCTGCGCGGCTCGATCACTTGCAATAAGTACCGGCCTGGGAATACATCGTAGAATCGCGCCACCCCGTCACGCGCATCGACCTGGGACGTCTCCCGATGATCCAAAAAGACACCTGTCATTGTTACCCATCGCTGCTTTTCGGTCTTCGTTGCCCGCGCACTAGTTTTTTCGAGCAGGACCGTCAGGCGCGGGCCAATCCCCGTGTGGTAATCGCCGCGGCGCGTGTTGGTCATCACCACCACCGAATTTTCCGGATGGCGTATCCAAGTTGACGCAGATCCCCTGAATTGGCCTTCACATTGAACAGAGACAGTGTACATATCAAACGGGATGCCCTGTGCTGAAAGGCCGTGAAATTGATCACTGAAGTCCCGCGGATCGGGGTTCATCTCACCCTTTATGTCATGGTCGTTTACAAATTCCTCGACATAACAGCCGTTCGGCTGGAAGCCAAAGGTGTCGACCGCAATGACTACAACGTGCGCGCCTTGCGCGCTGGCAATGGAGATGAATGCGAGCGCGAACGCAGCCGCCGCGAAATCAACGAAACGAGTGGCCGGCATTCCGTGACTGGAGACGCCGTGTTGATGACCGCGCCGCGAAGGGGGCGAGCCTCCTACTCCGCGACGTCCACGCCCATGCTGCGCGCCGTTCCCTTGACGGAGCGCATGGCTGCTTCGAGCGTGAAGCAGTTGAGGTCCGGCATCTTGATCTTGGCGATCTCCTCCACCTGCTTGGTGGTGATCTTGCCGACCTTGGTCTTATTGGGCTCGGCCGAGCCCTTGGCCAGGTTGACCGCGCGCTTGATCAGCACCGGAACGGGCGGCGTCTTGGTTATGAACGTGAAGCTGCGATCCGAGTAGATCGTGATCACCACCGGGATGATCAGCCCTTCCTGGTCCTTCGCCGACGTCTTCGCGTTGAACGCCTTACAGAAATCCATGATGTTGACGCCCTGCGGTCCAAGCGCCGTACCCACCGGCGGCGCCGGTGTCGCTTTCCCCGCGGGAATCTGCAATTTCACTTGTCCAGTAACTTTTTTTGCCATTTACGTTTTCTCTACTTGTAGAAACTCGAGTTCCACCGGGGTCGAACGCCCGAAAATCGTGACCATCACGCGCAACGTACCGCGCTCCGGATTGACTTCGTCCACCTTGCCCGAGAAGTTGGCGAACGGGCCCTCGATAATGCGCACCGTCTCGTTCTTCTCGAAATTCATCTTGGGCCGCGGGCGTTCCGTCGCCGAAGCCTGCCGGTATAGAATCTGGTTCACTTCATCCGCGCTCAACGGCACCGGGCTTGTGCCGCCGCCCACGAAACCAGTTACGCGCGGGGTTGCTTTCACTGCGTGCCACAGCTCGTCGTTCATTTCCATCTGAACCAGCACGTAACCCGGATAGACCAGACGCTTGCTGGTAACTTTCTTGCCGCCGCGCAGTTCCACAACTTCCTCAGTCGGGATCAGAATTTGGCCAATTTTGTCATCGAAACCAAATGCCTGCGCACGGCTGCGGAGCGATTCCGCCACCTTCTGTTCGAAACCCGAATATGTGTGGACAATGAACCACTTCTTCGGATCCTCCACGTCGGGGGCGGGGGCTGCTCCATTGCCTTCAGGAGCGGGAGCTTCACTCGCGGCCGCCGCCGGCGGTTCAATGTGCGCTTCCGATTCCGGCTCTACTTCCGGCTCAGAGGGCAGCTCTTCTTCGGAGCTCATCTCGGCTCGCGAGTCTTCCTCGGGATCTTGTCTCTCTTCGTCCATGGAGATACTTCCGTTTATTTCGACAGCATGTCGGTGATGCGGATAAGCGTACGGCCCAGAATCGTGTCCACCACCGCGAAAAAGCCGGCAAACGCGAAAACCGTGATGATCACCACAGCCGTCGTTGCGCGAACCTGCTTGGCATTGGGCCAAGTGACCTTACGCATCTCGTTCTGCAGCTCAGTGATGTAATTTTTGGTGGCAACGGGCCACTCTTTGATGCTTTCTAACGCGCCTGCCATATCCTCATTCTCGAATTGGGTGATTTCCGGGCTGGGTAGATCCCGGCTCTGGACCACTCCTGCCGGATTTGCTGGCAGGGGCGGAGGGATTCGAACCCCCACTCGCGGTTTTGGAGACCGCTGGTCTGCCGTTAAACCTACGCCCCTGTGGTTCCCGGCAACTCCCAGTTTACTTGATTTCCTTATGCACCTGGTGCTTGCGGCATTTCGGGCAGAATTTCTTCATTTCGAGCCGCTCCGTCGTGGTTTTTTTGTTCTTTGTATTCGAGTAATTGCGCCCTTTGCACTCGGTGCACTGCATCGTAATAATTTCGCGTGGCATATCCTGTTCCTATTCCAAAATCTCCGTCACGGTTCCGGCGCCCACGGTGCGGCCGCCTTCGCGAATGGCGAAGCGCAAGCCCTTGTCCATGGCCACCGGCGTGATCAGCTCTACCGCCAGGTTCACGTTGTCGCCCGGCATCACCATCTCCGTACCCGCCGGCAACTCCGCCACTCCCGTTACGTCCGTCGTCCGGAAGTAAAACT